>Ga0268287_100031_pt1 | contig 173469 bp, 166 predicted proteins | sample MetcocultureR3M_FD_191348 | JGI IMG/M metagenome (GOLD analysis project Ga0268287, IMG submission 191348) | Soil microbial communities from Anza Borrego Desert, Southern California, United States - Methanotrophic co-culture R3-M | ecosystem: Environmental > Terrestrial > Soil > Desert | place...
TCGAGAAAGATTTGATCCTCGGCTCGCCGGACATTGCGCAGGTTTCCACTTCCTACGTGGAGCGCCAGAACCTCACCATGCGCATGTCTATGCGCCGCTTTACCCGCCTCACGAACGCCTTCTCAAAGAAGGTCGAGAACCACTATCACGCCCTCTCGCTCTATTTCGTTTGGTACAATTTCGTTCGGTCGCACAAGTCGCTCAAGGGCAGCACGCCAGCGATGGCCGCCGGCCTCGTTTCGTCCCCGTTGGAAATGAGCGATATCGTAACGCTGATCGATCAGCGCGAGGGGCCCGCCAAGAAGCGCGGCCCATATAAAAAGAGGGTTGCCGCTTAGGCGCGCGCAAGCTTACGCGGGGGCTCGGTTTGGCCCTCGTGACGACGAACGAAGGAACGAAAAGCCTCGTTTTTCTTCATTTTTGCAAAGCTCGCGGCCCGGCGTTCAGCCACCTTGCTGGCAAGCTGCTTCTTCTGTTCCGCGGTCATTTTAGTTCTCCCACCTGCCATTACGGTACTCCGCTTACCCTTGTTCCGCAATACGCTCGGCTCTCCAGATCTTCTGGCCGTTCCAGTCCCCGCAGTCTGTGACGTTGTAGCCGCATTTCCTAAAGATTTGACTGACCAAGATATGCTTCGCCAGCATCTCGTCATTAGTAACGACGTCGGCAGTGCAGCGTTCAACCGCCGCAGGCTCTTTCCAAGCCAGAAGGCACTCCGTCAACTCCAAGATCACCCTCAAAACGGACCTTCGGTCGGCCTGATCTTGGAAAATCTCTTGTGTTTCCAAACCGCTAGTTAATAGCCGCTCCTCGTCATTTATGCGTTCGATCACAGAAAAGCTATACTCGACGTCTGCACCATGCGGTGAAAGCATGGCCGATGCGTAGTAAGATGCGCCGGTATCGGGGTCCGCCCCGAGATAGGCCAGAACCGAATATTCACTTTCCTCGTCATCCTCCAAATATTCGTATTCATCAGACTGGACGAAATGGAAGGCCATGGTATCCGCCGACATAAAGTTGCGGCGGAATATCACACCTGCGACGGCGCGCATCTAAAATTTCAAACTGAGGCACCACCGAGGCGGGGCGCTTGCTGCTACCCTCGATTGTGAAAGAACGGGCAGGCTGGTTCGAGCATGGTTCAGCGGGTTTCCACCGTCGCCTTTGAGGGGATCGAGGCCCGCGCGGTCGATGTGCAGGTTCAGGTCGCCCCCGGCCTGCCGGCCTTTGCCATCGTCGGCCTGCCGGACAAGGCGGTGTCGGAGGCGCGCGAGCGGGTGCGCGCGGCGCTGATCGCCTCGGGGCTGGCACTGCCGGCGCGGCGGATCATCGTCAATCTGGCCCCGGCCGACCTGCCCAAGGAAGGCAGCCATTACGACCTGCCGATCGCGCTCGGGCTGATGGCGGCGATCGGCGCCATCCCGCCGGATGCGCTGGCCGGCTTCACCGTGCTCGGCGAGCTCGGTCTCGACGGCTCGATCGCGCCGGTGGCCGGCGTTCTTCCCGCGGCGATCGGCGCCAATTCGCGCGAGGAAGGGCTGATCTGCCCCGCGGCCTGCGGCTCCGAGGCGGCGTGGGCGAGCCCGGACATCCAGATCATCGCGGCGAGTTCGCTGATCCAGATCGCCAACCATTTCAAGGGCACGCAGGTGCTGTCACGGCCCTCGCCGAGGGTGCACGAGGCCGCCGCCTCCACGCTCGACCTGCGCGACATCAAGGGCCAGGAGAGTGCCAAGCGGGCGCTGGAGATCGCAGCCGCCGGCGGGCATCATTTGCTCATGATCGGCGCGCCAGGGGCCGGCAAGTCGATGCTGGCGGCGCGGCTGCCCTCGATCCTGCCGCCGCTGTCGCCGGGCGAGCTGCTCGAAGTCTCCATGATCGCCTCCGTGGCCGGCGAGATCGAGGGCGGCGCGCTGACGGCCAGGCGGCCGTTCCGCTCGCCGCATCATTCCGCCAGCATGGCCGCGCTCACCGGCGGCGGCATGCGCGCCAAGCCCGGCGAGATCTCGCTGGCGCATCAGGGCGTGCTGTTCCTCGACGAATTGCCGGAGTTCGATCCGCGCGTGCTGGATTCGCTGCGCCAGCCGCTGGAGAACGGCGAGGTCGCGGTGTCGCGCGCCAATCACCGCGTGACCTACCCCGCCCGCTTCATGCTGGTCGCCGCGATGAATCCCTGCCGCTGCGGCAATGCGTTCGAGCCCGGCTATGCCTGCAAGCGCGGCCGCATCGACCGCTGCACCGGCGACTACCAGGCGCGCATCTCCGGTCCCCTGATGGACCGCATCGACCTGCGCATCGAGGTGCCGGCCGTGACCGCGGCCGACCTGATCCTGCCGCCGCCGGCCGAAGGATCAGCCGAGGTCGCCGCGCGCGTGGCGGCGGCGCGCGACATCCAGCTCGCGCGCTATGCGGATGCGGGCCTGCCCCACATTCGCACCAATGCCGAGGCGCCCGCCTCCGTGCTGGAGGAGATCGCAAGGCCGGATGCGCAAGGCCAAAAGCTGCTGCGCGACGCCGCCGAAACCATGCGCCTGTCGGCACGCGGCTATCACCGCGTGCTGCGGGTGGCGCGCACCCTGGCGGACCTCGATCATTCCGACAAGATCGGCCGACTGCACCTCGCCGAAGCCTTGTCCTACCGCGCGCTCGCGGAGGATGTGCGGCAGATGGCTTGAGCGCCTTGCGCATCAACCCGGCGGTAACGAGTTTCCTTTACGCTCTGCAAACCATAAGGCCCAACGCGTTTCGGTCGTAAGTTCACAAGGGCCCGGCGAGTACAGCGTCATGTTGCGTTTCAAGTTCCTGGCCTCGGTCGTTCCCCTGTTGGCCGCTGCGGTGTTCGCCCGCGCAGAGATCGGATCGGTTTCGCAGCCCTGCATCGCGCTTGGCGAAACAACGGTGGAGCTCACGCCCCTGTTCTGGACTGCTGGCGTGCATGTCGCCTTCACCGACGATCCCGCGCGAGCCACGGTGCGGGTCCAGATCACCGACGACGCGGACACGGCGGACTTCACCGTGGTGGACGGCCTTGGTTCCGAGCCGGACTCCTGCCAGGCCAATCCGTCGACGCGACTCGTCTCGATTGCTGCCCAGCCCGTCGATGGCGGCCAGGTGATCTATCTCTCCAGCGAAGGACCGGCGGATTACCGCATCTATGTGCGCTCGAAGACGTTCTCGCAGCGCGAGGCGGCGGCACTGATCGTCGGCGCCCGCGGCGGCCAGCGTCATCTCCAGGCGGCCTCGCTGTAAAGCCGTTAACATCTCGTCAACCCTGTTTGGAGGCAGTGCGAAGGCCTCAAGTTGTTCGCAAGGTCGGCGCGCCATCGTCGCCCGCGGCAGCGGGGTTTCAGGCGAGAGTCGGGGTCGATGGCGATGGGTCGGACGTTCCGGATCAAGGTGCGCATGCGCCGCTTCAGGCGCCAGCATCCCAGGCTAGCCTTCGCGATCCGCTCCTTCCTGATTTTCTCGGCGACGTTCGGCGGCGCTTATGGCTTCGTGTCCGGCAGCCGGTCCGAGAATGCCGGTTACGATCCGCACGCATTTGCGATCGGCGCGAGCTTCCTGTTCGCGCTCGCCTGCCTCGGCCTTGCGACGCTGAGCATACGTCTGCGCTTCGTCAACAAACGGCTGCGAACGCTCGCCGCCCACAATGAGGCGTTGATCGACCGCAATTGGGAGCTGAAGGAAGCGGAAGAACGAGCGCGCAGCCTGTTCGAGCAGCAGGGCGATCTCATCGTGCTGCGCGATACCAGCGGCCGCATCACCTTTGCCAACGAGGCCTATTGCGCACTCGCAGGACAGGCGCGCAGCGCGTTGGTCGGCACGCGGTTCGATTTCGACGTGCTGGAGCAGGGCGACAGCGCGCGCGAGAGCAACGGCACGCGCATCCACGACCAGAAGATCGCGACCCCGCTCGGCGCGCGCTGGATCGCCTGGCGCGAGGGCTATGTCCGCGCCGATGCCGGACAGCCCGCCGAACTGCAGAGCGTGGGGCGCGACGTCACCGACCGGACCGAGAGCGAACGCGCATTGTCCGACGCGCGCGACCAGGCCGATGCAGCCAACCGGGCCAAATCGCGCTTCCTCGCAATGGCCTCGCACGAGATCCGCACGCCCCTGAATGGCATCATCGGCATGGGCGGCCTCCTGCTCGACACCAATCTGACACCGGAGCAGGCGACCTATGCCAGGGCGGTGAAGACCTCGGGCGAGGCCCTGATGGCACTGATCGAGGAACTGCTCGACTATTCCAAGATCGAGGCCGGCAAGCTCGACCTCGACCAACGTCCCTTCGGCCTCTCGAGTTTGGTCGAGGAGATCACCGAGCTGCTCGCGCCGCGCGCGCAGGCGAAGTCCCTCGAGATCGCAGCCTATGTCGACGAGCGCCTCCCGCTGGAGGTGGTCGGCGACGCCGCGCGGCTGCGCCAGGTGCTGCTCAACCTCGCAGGCAATGCCATCAAGTTCACCGCAAGCGGCGGCGTTGCGCTGATCGTCGAGCCAGGCATCTGGCCGAACGAGACCAGCTTCCTGGTCCGCGACACCGGCATCGGCATCGCAGCCGAGGCCCAGCAGCGCATCTTCCGCGAGTTCGAGCAGGCCGACGAGCGGGTCGCCCGCACCTATGGCGGCACCGGGCTCGGGCTTTCCATCAGCGAGCGCATCGTCAAGCGCATGGGCGGCCGGATCACGCTCGAAAGCGAACCGGGCAAGGGCTCGACTTTCGAGGTCGCGGTGCCGCTGCCGTCCTCGCAGGCCAACGCCGGGCAGACGGCTTTTCCCAGCCCCGACCTCTCTGGCAAGTCAATCCTCCTCGTCGCCGCCGGCATCGAGGCATCCTTGATCGCGCGGCGGCTCGAGCGCTGGGGCGGCCAGACCTGCATGGTTACAGATGCGGCGGTCGCCGAGGCATTGCTGCCGGAACGCTCATGGCATGCGGTGCTGATCGATCGCGAGATCGGTCCTGCCGTTGCCGACCGTCTGGGTGAGGCGGCCCGCGCGCATGCTCTGCAGCGCCTCGTGCTGCTGACGCCGAGCTCGCGCCACGACAAGCTGTCGCCGGCGTTCACCGGCTTTCTGGTGAAGCCGCTGCGCGCGGCCTCGCTTGCCGCACGCCTCGCCCTGACGCCTGAGGTCGCCTCGCCCGATCTCGCGCCGGAACCGCCGGCGTCGTCCGCCGGCACAGCACCGGCGAAAGGCTTGGCGATCCTCGTCGCCGAAGACAACGAGATCAACGCATTGCTGATGCGCTCGCTGCTGACCAAGCTCGGCCACCGCGTCGTCATTGCGATCAACGGCGAGACCGCGCTGGAATCCTGGCTCGCTGCCTCGTCCGCCGGCACGCCCTACGATCTCGTGCTGATGGACATTCAGATGCCGCAGCTCGACGGCATCGAGGCCACAAAACGCATCCGGGCCCAGGAGGCCGCCACCGGCGGCCACCAAACACCGATCCTGGCGCTCACCGCCAACACGCTCGTGGAGGATCGCTATGCCTGCTTCGAGGCCGGCATGAACGGATTCCTGATCAAGCCGCTCGATCGCGAAAAGTTCGAGGAGGCGCTGGCGGGGCTGGCCGCGTCCCGGCCGGTGGCGGTCCCGAGTCCGACGGGAACCTGATCTCGACCGACAATCCGTAATTGAAATCGGCCACGTTGCGCGTCAACATCCTCCGGGGCATTTTGCAATAGAGGATATTGCGCATGAACGTGCTTTGCCGCCTCGCACTCATTGCTCTTTTCGCCGGTATCTCCCAACACGCCGCAGCCGATACGCCGGAACTCATCTCTTCCCTCAAGCAAGGCGGCTACGTCCTGATCTTCCGGCACACGGCGACCGACGACAGCCAGAAGGATGTCTACCCCTTCAAGTTCGACGACATGAGCGCCCAGCGTCAGCTCAGCGACAAGGGCAGGGACATGGCGCGCCAGATCGGAACAGCTATCAACGACCTCGCGATCCCGGTCGGCGATGTCTACACCAGCAGGCTGAACCGCGCGGTCGAGGCCGGCAAGCTGATCTCGGGCCGGGAGGTCAAGCCGGTGGATGCGCTCACGGACAGCAGCAACGCCAGCGCATCCGGAATGGCAAACCCGACTGGCGCCAATGCTAAGGCCGGGCAGGCCGTGCGCCAGCTCGTCGATGCACCGCCGAAGCCAGGCACCAACACATTCCTGGTCACCCACAAGACGAACATTGCCGACGCCTTCGGCAAGGAGGCCGGCAACGTGCAGGAAGGCGAAGCTTTCGTCTACAAGGCCAGCGATTCCGGGCCCGCCGGCTTTGCGGGACGCATCAAGATCGTGGATTGGACCGCGAAGCCCGGCCAGTGATGGGCGGCGTAGCTCCGCCCGAACGGCCGGCGCGAAGGAAAGTCCGGACCATCTCACGGCCGATCGCCGCAAGGACGTTCTGACGCACTGTCAGAGCTGGCGGGCTGGCGGCCAGCACCGGGCCGGTTCACGAGCGAATGTTCCGGCCAGATCTCGGCAAACCGGATGCCCAAACGCCGCGGCGACGCAGCGGAACAATCGGGCCGGCGTGACTTGCCGCTCCGCCACGATGCTGTGATACGGACGTGTCATGACGAGCGACCGAAAGGCTGGCGACCACGTGAGAACATCAGAAGACCGTTCATTCCTCATCTTGCTGGCGGCGATCTCCGTTGCTTTCGGGTGGGTGCTCTGGCCATTCTCCGGCGCATTGCTATGGGCCACGCTGCTGGCCATCATTTTCGCTCCGCTTTATCGACGCGTGCTGGAGACCCTCCCGGGAAGGGACAATCTTGCAGCGTTGTTCACGGTCATCGTCGTCATCGTGATGGTCCTGATACCCGTGGCGATCGTGGTCGCTTCGCTCGTCGACCAGGGAGCGGAGCTGTATCAGCGCATCCAAAGCGGGGAGATCAGTTTCGCTCATCCCCTGCAGCAGCTGAAATCCGCGCTGCCGGGCTGGGCTGCTTCCCTGTCGGATCGCCTGGTCGGCATTGATTTTTCGGCCCTTAGGGAACGCCTGTCGGGTCTGGTCGTACCAGCCGGGCAACAGCTTGCCGGACATGCGCTCAACATCGGACAGTTGACGGTGGAGTTCGTCGCAAGCCTGCTCGTGATGTTGTACCTGCTGTTTTTCCTGCTGCGTGACGGTGAAGAGCTCAACGCACGCATTCGCGACGCACTTCCGCTCCGCCCAGGCCACACCAACGAGATTCTCGATGCCTTCACCCTCGCGGTTCGCGGAACGATCAAGGGGATCGTTCTCGTCGCCTTCATTCAGGGTGCGCTGGGCGGGCTCATCTTCTGGCTGCTCGGGTTGACTGCGCCGCTGCTGGCCGGCGCGCTCATGGCGCTGGTCTCGCTGCTGCCCGTGCTCGGGTCCGCCCTGGTCTGGGTTCCGGTCGCGCTCTACCTGCTCGTGTCGGGCGCAGTCACGAAGGGTCTCATCCTGCTCGCTTTCGGCACCTTCGTGATTGGCCTTGCGGATAATTTTCTCCGCCCGATCCTGGTCGGCCAGTCGATCCAGATGCCGAGCTACGTCGTTCTGCTTGCCACCTTGGGCGGCCTTGCGAGTTTCGGCGCGAACGGCTTCGTCATCGGCCCGCTCGTCGCCGCGATGTTCTTGACGGCGTGGCACATCTATGTCGGCTGGAAAGCGCAGCAGGAGGCCCGGAGATGACCGTCATGCCGAACCACCAGCAGGCGACCGGCAGCCGGACTCGGGATACGGCCAAGTCCAATCGTCAGGCAGCATAGGCAATAAACCGCGGCGCAGACAGCCTGTCGGGCGGCGCTTGGCCTCCCCGGAAGATGGTGTCTACCTTCGCCGCCCGCTTGCAATGCGGGCACACGAAGAGATGCGCGATGATCGGGGTCGGCTCGTCCGCGAGCAGCTCGGAGCGGAACCACTTCATCTCGACATGGCAGTCGGGACAGGTCGGCGCTTCGAGTTGCTCCGCAGCGCTTCTGAGACGATCAACCATGGTGCTTTCCCGCCGTTTCCAATGGAATAGCGGAATACCCATTGTTGGTCTGCAACAAAAGATACTTTCGCGTTGAACCAGCCAGGGTCACGTTCAGGGTGCCATCACAGCCGCCTGAGCGCCACGCTCTCGACCGTGTGGTCGGCGCCCTTCTTGAGGATCAGCGTCGCGCGGGGGCGGGTCGGCAGGATGTTGTCCTCGAGATTGGCAAGGTTGGTGCGCTCCCAGATCGCGATTGCGGTGGCGGTGGCTTCCTCGTCCGACAGCAGCGCGTAGCGGTTGAAATAGGATTTCGGATCGGTGAAAGCGGTGTCGCGCAGGGCCAGGAAGCGCTTGATGTACCATTGCCGCAGCGCCACTTCGTCGGCGTCGATATAGACCGAGAAGTCGAAGAAGTCGGAGACGACAGGCACCGCCTTGCCGTCACGCGGCAGCTTGCCGGTTTGCAGCACGTTGACGCCCTCGACGATCAGGATGTCGGGCTGGTCGATCTCGGCCCACTGGTTCGGCACGATGTCATAGGTCAGATGCGAATAGACCGGCGCGCGCACATGGCGGCGCCCGGCCTTGATGTCGGAGAGGAAGCTGAGCAGCAGCGGCAGATCATAGCTCTCAGGAAAGCCCTTCTTCTGCATCATGCCGTGCCGCTCCAGCACCGCGTTGGGATAGAGAAATCCGTCAGTGGTGATCAGCTCGACCTTCGGACGCGGCGACCAGCGCGCCAGCAGCGCCTGGAGCACGCGGGCGGTGGTGGACTTTCCGACCGCGACCGAGCCGGCGACGCCGATGATGTAGGGCACCTTGCGGTCGCGGATGTTGAGGAACTGGCGCTCTGCGTAATACAGGCGCTGCATCGCATCGACATAGATCGACAACAAGCGCGACAGCGGAAGATAGATATCCTCGACTTCCTGGAGATCGAGGCGATCGTGCAGCGAGCGCAGCCGGTCGAACTCGCCCGGCTCCAGCGTCATCGGCGTATCGTCGCGCAAGCGCGCCCACTGCTCGCGCGTGTAGACGCGGTACGGATTATACTGCTGCTCGGGTGCGCGGATATCCATGACGCGGTCTTTCCGTTGCGAACTGTTCGCCCTTGCCTAGCCGCCCTTGCGCGACGCCTTTTCTTCCATCCCCGACATCGAGGTCCGCTTCTCCAGCGCGGCCTCGACCTCTTCCAGCTTTATGCCGCGTGCCTTCAAAAGCACAAGGAAATGATAGAGCAGATCGGCACTTTCAGCGATGAGATGCGCGCGATCGTTTTCGACTGCAGCGATTACGGTTTCGACTGCTTCCTCGCCGAACTTCTTGGCGCAATGCTCGGCGCCCCTGTCGAGGAGCTTGCGGGTATAGGACGCTTCGCCGCCGGAAGCCGCGCGGGCATCGATGGTCTCGGCCAGATCATGAATTGTGAAACGCTGCATCGGACTTACTCAAAAACACACGGGACCACGGCGGCCGTTCGCGGCTGCGAGCGTAGCATTCTTATGAACCGGAGTCGTCAGGCATCGAGGCGCATCGGCAGTCCCCGTCGCGCCATGTGCTCCTTGGCTTCGCGGATGGTGAATTCCCCGAAATGGAAGATCGAGGCGGCGAGCACCGCGGTGGCGTGCCCGTCGCGGATACCGTCGACGAGATGATCGAGATTGCCGACGCCGCCAGAGGCAATGACGGGAACGGGAATGCTGTCGGCGATCGCCCGGGTTAGCGGGATGTCGAATCCCTGCCTGGTGCCGTCGCGGTCCATCGACGTGAGCAGGATCTCGCCGGCGCCGAGCGAGACCACTTCCTGGGCATATTCGACCGCGTCGATGCCGGTCGAGTTGCGGCCGCCATGGGTGAAGATCTCCCAGCGGTCGCCGCCGGGGCGCTTGACGCGCTTGGCGTCGATCGCGACCACCACGCACTGCTCGCCGAATTTCTCGGCGGCTTCCTTGACGAACTCGCGTCGCGACACCGCCGCGCTGTTGATCGAGACCTTGTCGGCGCCGGCGCGCAGCAGCGTCTTGATGTCGTTGACCTCGCGCACACCGCCGCCGACCGTGACGGGCATGAAGCAGGCTTCCGCCGTGCGCCGGACCACATCGAGCATGATGCCGCGGTTCTCATGGGTCGCTGTGATGTCGAGGAAGGTGAGCTCGTCGGCACCGGCGGCGTCATAGGCGATCGCGGCCTCGACGGGATCGCCGGCGTCCCTGAGATCGACGAAGTTGACGCCCTTGACGACGCGGCCGTCCTTGACGTCGAGGCAGGGGATCACGCGCACCTTGAACATCGGATGTCTCCTAGGCGGCGCGCGCGTCGCGGATCAGAGTGAGGGCGGCGGCGGGATCGAGCCGGCCGTCATAGAGCGCGCGCCCGGCGATCGCGCCGGCGAGCTTTTTCGCGCGCGGCATCAGCATGGCTTTCACGTCTTCGATCGAGGCGAGACCGCCGGAGGCGATCACGGGAATGGAGATGGCGTCGGCCAGCGCAATTGTCGCATCGAGGTTCAGCCCCTTGAGCAGGCCATCGCGCGCGATGTCGGTGAAGATGATGGCGGCGACGCCGGCGTCCTCGAACCGCTGCGCGATCTCGAGCACCGTCACCTGAGAGGTCTCGGCCCAGCCTTCGACCGCGACCTTCCCGTCGCGCGCGTCGAGCCCGACCGCGACGCGGCCGGGAAATTTCTTCGCAGCAGACTTCACCAACTCCGGATCGCGCACCGCGGCGGTACCGATGATGACGCGGGTGATGCCCTTGTCGAGCCAGGCTTCGACGGTCTTCAGATCGCGGATGCCGCCGCCGAGCTGAACCGGAATCTTGATCGTCTTCAGCATCGCCTCGACGGCTTGCGCGTTCACCGGCTTGCCGGCGAAGGCGCCGTCGAGGTCGACGACGTGGAGATACTCGAAGCCCTGCTCGACGAAGCTCTGCGCCTGCGCGGCCGGGTTGAGATTGAACACGGTCGCGCGTGCCATGTCGCCTTGCTCGAGACGCACGCACTGGCCGTTCTTGAGATCGATCGCGGGAAAGAGGATCATGTCATACCTTTTGCCGTTCTCCTCGAGAGAACGGCGCTGCCACCCATGCACCCCGTGGAAGGCGTCGTAGTCGTCACGGTTTCCATCGCAGGAAGTTCGAGATCAGGGCCAGCCCGAACCGCTGGCTCTTCTCGGGGTGGAATTGCGTACCGATCGCCGTGTCCTTGCCGACGATGGCGGTCACGGGCCCACCATAATCGGCGCGCGCGAGCACGTCCGCCTCGCTGGCGGCATTGAGGTGATAGGAATGCACGAAATAAGCGTGCTGGCCCTTCGGGCCGAGCGGCAGCTTGTTCAGGACCGGATGCTCCTGCAGCACCTCCAGCGTATTCCAGCCCATGTGCGGGATCTTCAGGCTCTCGTCCCGCGGCCTGATCTTCTCGACGTCGCCGCCGATCCAGTTCAGGCCTTCGGTGATGACGTGCTCCTTGCCGCGGCTTGCCATCAGCTGCATGCCGACGCAGATGCCGAAGAACGGCCGCGCCTTGACGCGCACCGCCTCGTTGATCGCCTCGACCATGCCGTTGACGGCATCCAGCCCCCGCCGGCAATCGGCGAAGGCGCCGACGCCCGGCAGCACCAGGCGGTCGGCCTCGTAAGCCTGATCGGGATCGCTGGTGACGAAGACCTTTTGCGGGCTCTCCAGGCTGCGCGCGGCGCGCTCGAAGGCCTTCGCGGCGGAATGCAGATTGCCGGAACCGTAATCGATGATGGCAACGCTCATCTTGATCCTCCCGGTTCCGGAAACAATCCGATGATGCCGCCGGCCGGAATCGGCGGCGGGTTCGAGAATTGCTGACCCGGCGTGCTGCGGGTCGGCGGCGGGCCGCCGCGGTCGACGGCCCATTGGTCGTTGACGATGCCGTGCTGCTTCTGGCTCCAGCGCTCGAAGAAGCGGCGTTCGGCGGTGTCGCCGTTGTCGGCAATCACGACATCGAGCTGCCGCCACTTGCCGCGCGACAACGTCCATCGGCACAGGCTCGATGCCTCGAAGCCCATCAGCAGCGCGACCACGAGATTGGCAAAGACGATCGAGCTGCGTCCGATCCCGAGGCTGGACAGACCCGCGCTGAACGCGGCGGTGAAAAGCACCCAGCCAATCAGCGCCAGCCAGAGCCGGTTCCACAGCAGCCAGAACGGGCCGAAGATCATCGCCCAGAAATGGAAGCCGTCGCGCACGAACACGAACTTGTCGGTCGCGCGCAGATCGGCTCCGCCAGGGGAGGGAGCATGAACTGTGTAGACAGGCATGGTGATGCCCCGTTCTGAAGAAAATCAGTGATCCGCCGGCAGCGTTTCGTCAACCGACGGAGGTTCAGCCGCCGAGCGAGCCCTTGGTGGACGGGATTTCGCCCGCCGCCTTCGGATCGATCGCAACGGCGGTGCGCAGCGCCCGCGCCAGGCCCTTGAAGCAGGACTCGGCGATATGGTGGCTGTTATTGCCATATAGGGTCTCGACGTGGAGAGTCACGCCGGCGTTGATGGCGAAGGCCTGGAACCACTCGCGCACCAGCTCGGTGTCGAACTCACCGATCTTGTCGCGGGGGAAGTCGGCCTTGAACACCAGGAACGGGCGGCCCGAGATGTCGATGACCACGCGCGTGAGCGTCTCGTCCATGGGCATGTGCACGCCGGCATAGCGCGTGATGCCCGCCATGTTGCCGAGCGCCTGCTTGACCGCCTGGCCGAGCGCGATGCCGGTGTCTTCGGTGGTATGGTGATGATCAATGTGCAGGTCGCCCACCGCCTTGACCGTGAGGTCGATGCGGGAATGGCGGGCAAGGAGATCGAGCATGTGGTCGAAAAAGCCGATGCCGGTCGCGATGTTGGCCACGCCGGTGCCATCGAGGTTCACGGTGACCTCGATGTCGGTTTCCTTGGTCTTGCGCTTGATCGTCGCGGTGCGCATTGAAAGCTGGCTTTCATCCTAGCTAGGGAGCCGAAAACGGCGGTCTTTTAACAGCCAAATGACGCCTTCGCTACTGCGGGAACGCTGCGGCAGGCCGGCACTTGCGCCTATGGTGAGCGAAATCTAGGGCCGGAACGGCCCGTTGTGCCCGTGGCCCCCACCGCCTAAATCAGGCCGGACAACGAGGATCATTCATGCAGGCTTCCCAGAACAGCTCGCCCGTCTGGCACGGCACCACGATCTTGACGGTCCGCAAGGGCGGCAGGGTGGTGGTCGGAGGCGACGGCCAGGTCTCGATCGGCCAGACCGTCATCAAGTCCAATGCCAAGAAAGTCCGCAAGCTCGGCAAGGGCGACGTCATCGGCGGCTTTGCCGGCGCCACCGCCGACGCCTTCACCCTGTTCGAGCGGCTGGAGTCCAAGCTCGAGCAATATCCGGGGCAACTGACCCGGGCGGCCGTGGAGCTCGCCAAGGACTGGCGCACCGACCGTTACCTGCGGCGGCTGGAGGCGATGATGATCGTCGCCGACAAGGACGTCTCCCTGGTGCTGACGGGCACCGGCGACGTGCTCGAGCCCGAGGCTGGCGTGATGGCGATCGGCTCCGGCGGCAATTACGCGCTGGCCGCGGCTCGGGCCCTGCTCGATACCGACAAGGACGCCGAGACCATCGTCCGCCGCTCCCTCGACATCGCCGCCGACATCTGCGTCTACACCAACCGGAATCTGACCATCGAGAGCCTGGCAACGGGGTAGGGGCTGTGGCCGGACAGCGGAGCTCCGAACTGCCTGCAACCTCTCCCGCTTGCAAGCGGGAGAGGGGGCACAGCACGGCTGTGGTCGCTAGATGATTCAAAGCTACACCTTCCGCCCGATGACCTTGGCCGACATGCCGCTGATCCGGCGCTGGCTGGACGCCCCGCATGTCGCCGAATGGTGGCACGACCCGGAGACGCTCGAATTCATCGGCGGCGATCTCGATCACCCCGACCTCGCGCAGTTCATCGTCAGCCACAACGATCGGCCCCTGGCCTATCTGCAGTGCTACCAGCTCGGCGAATGGCACGTCAGCTTCGGTCCGCACCCGGCTGGCACGCGTGGCCTCGACCAGTTCGTCGGCGAGGCTGACATGCTCGGATGCGGTCACGGCTCCGCTTTCATCCGCGCCTTCATCGACCATCTCTTCGCGCGCGGCGTGCCGCGCATCGTGATAGACCCGAGTCCGTCCAATACACGCGCGATTCGTGCCTATGAGAAAGCTGGATTCGTGCCGCAGCACGAGATCGTCACGCCGGATGGTCCCGCGCTCCTGATGATCCGAGACCCATGACGCTCGCCGCAAGCCCCGCCGCCAGGACCGCATTTCCGCCGCTCGCCTGGGTCGGCATCGCGCTGCTGCTGCTGGCGCTGCAGGCCTCGATCCTGCTTTCGATGGGACGCGTGCCGATCTGCACCTGCGGCACCATCAAGCTGTGGCACGGCGTGGTGAACAGCTCGGAGAATTCGCAGCACGTCGCGGACTGGTACACATTCTCGCACGTCCTGCATGGCTTCCTGTTCTACGGCCTGACCTGGCTGCTGTTCGTGCGGCTGCCGTTCCTGCCCTTGTCCTGGCCCGTCCGGCTGATCATCGCCATGCTGATCGAGGGAGCCTGGGAGATCGTCGAGAACTCACCTTTCATCATCGAACGCTATCGCGCCGGCACGATCTCGCTGGATTATTACGGCGACAGCATCGTCAATTCGGTCTCGGACAATCTGGCCATGATCCTGGGGTTCCTTGCCGCCCGCGCGCTGCCTGCCAGTGCGACCGTGCTGCTTGGACTTGCCTTCGAGATGGTGCTGGCGCTCCACATTCGCGACAATCTGACGCTCAACATCCTGATGTTGGTCCATCCGATCGAGGCTGTGAAGCAATGGCAATCCGGGCCCCCGATCATCTGACCCAAAATGCGGCTTGTCCCAGGCCGCCTCCCGCCCTAGCTAAGCAGACATGACAGACTTCTCCCCCCGCGAAATCGTTTCCGAACTCGACCGTTTCATCGTCGGCCAGGGCGACGCCAAGCGCGCCGTCTCGATCGCGCTGCGCAACCGCTGGCGGCGCCAGCAGCTCACCGGCTCGCTTCGCGAGGAGGTGCTGCCGAAGAACATCCTGATGATCGGGCCGACCGGCGTCGGCAAGACCGAGATCGCGCGGCGGCTGGCCAAGCTCGCGAACGCACCGTTCCTGAAGGTGGAAGCGACCAAGTTCACCGAGGTCGGCTATGTCGGGCGCGATGTCGAGCAGATCATCCGCGATCTCGTCGAGGTCGCGATCGCGCAGGTGCGCGAGCGCAAGCGCAAGGACGTGCAGGCGCGCGCCCAGCTTGCCGCCGAGGAGCGCGTGCTCGACGCGCTGGTCGGCGCCAACGCGAGCTCCGCCACGCGCGAATCCTTCCGCAAGAAGCTCCGCGCCGGCGAGCTCAACGACAAGGAAATCGAGATCGAGACGCAGTCGTCCGGCGGCGGCATGCCGATGTTCGAGATTCCAGGCATGCCGGGCGCGCAGATGGGCGCGATCTCGATCGGCGACATCTTCGGCAAGCTCGGCGGCCGCAGCAAGACACGACGGCTGACGGTGGAAAGCTCGCATGAGATCCTGGTGAACGAGGAATCCGACAAGCTGCTGGACACCGAGCAGCTCACGCTGGAGGCCATCAGCGCGGTCGAGAACAACGGGATCGTGTTCCTCGACGAGATCGACAAGATCTGCGCTCGCGACGGCCGCGTCGGCGGCGACGTCTCGCGCGAGGGCGTGCAACGCGACCTCCTGCCTCTGATCGAGGGCACCACGGTCTCGACCAAGCACGGCGCCGTCAAGACCGACCACATCCTGTTTATCGCCTCCGGCGCCTTCCACGTCGCAAAGCCGTCCGACCTGTTGCCGGAATTGCAGGGGCGCCTGCCGATCCGGGTCGAGCTGCAGGCGCTGACCCGCGACGACATGCGCCGCATCCTGACCGAGCCCGAGGCCTCGCTGATCAAGCAATATGTCGCCTTGATGCAGACGGAAGGCGTGACGCTCGACATCACCGACGCCGCGATCGACGCGCTCGCCGACGTCGCGGTCGCCGTCAACTCCACGGTCGAGAACATCGGGGCGCGGCGGCTGCAGACCGTGATGGAGCGGGTGCTGGACGAGATCTCCTTCACCGCTCCGGACCGCAGCGGCGAGACGGTCAAGGTGGATGCCGATTTCGTGCAGAGGCACGTCGGCGACCTCGCCAAGAACGCGGACCTGAGCCGGTTCATTTTGTGATTTGGGACGGTCACGCTATTGATGCGGCGTGACCGTACCCATCGTGCAAAATCCGTGGCGGCTTCTGCTCGCGATCAACGCGGCGGTCATCGTTGGCGTCTTCATCCACAAGATCCAGCTGCCACCTTACGTCCCCTATATCCACCTCCTCGTCGACTATCATTTCGGCTTCATCAAGCGCGCGCTGATCGGCGCAGTGGTCGCGCTATTCACCGACAAGGTGCCGGTCTGGCTGGTGTTCGCGCTCGGCGGGGCGACGTGGCTGGTGACGCTCGGACTATTTGCCAAGCTGTTCCAGAAGACCTTCGGCTTCACCGCAGGAACGCTGCCGCTGTTCGTCTTCACCGCGGGCTCGCCGTTCTTTTTGAAGAACTTCATGCACACGCTCGGCCATTTCGACATCTTTGGCTGCGCGCTGGCGATCGTGCTGCTGCTGATGCCGGCGGCCTCGCTGCTGTTCGTGGCGACGGCCGCGCTGTTCTCTATCGTTCTCGTCCTGATCCACCACATTCATCTCCTGATGTATGTGCCGACGATCGTCACCATCGTCGTGATCAGGCATTATCTCGCCTGCGGCTGCAATCGCAGCAACGTCGCGTTCGGCGCGACCGCGCTCGCCGTCGTGTCAGCACTCTTCTTTGCGGCGCAGTTCCTGGGGACGATGCCGGTCCGCGAAGCGGACTTCGTCGGGTATCTGAAAACCCGGATGGTCGATCCGTCGCGAACCGACCTGCTGCAGTTCAGCTACATCTGGTACCAGCCACTCGCGAAGGAGATCGCCGACACCTGGGGCCGCCTGCCGCACAACAGTCTCGGCGTGCCGGTGTTCGCCCTGCTGATCTGGCTGCACACGCCGCTGTGGCGCTATCTTGCGCGCCTGATCGGCGCGCTCGCGAGCGAGACACACCGCCGCCTCGTCGTCGCGGCGCTGATCGGCATCGGCCTCGCCTATGTCGTGATGTTCGCGATGGTGTTCGACTATTCGCGCTGGATCTCGAACTGGGCGGTCTGCATGTTCCTGATCCTGCATGCGGTGAAGATGCTGCCGGCAAAGCAGGAAGCTGCGCTGATCCCGGCGGAGGACCGGAAGACGAGCATCTTCGGAGTGATCATCACGCTGATCCCGCGCGTCGGAATCATCCGGCCGTTTTAGGCCGAGGCTCAGTCGCAACCTCGGGGAAGGTGCGCTCCCTCCCCCCGCGTGCGGGAGAGGGTCGGGGAGAGGGCTTTCTCCGCGATCAGAACCCCGAGGGGAGAGAACCCTCACCCGCCGCGCTTCGCGCGACGGCCTCTCCCGCAAGCGGGAGAGGCGAGAGAGCCCGGAGCTCGGCTCATTCCTAAATCCTCGCCCGCCGGATCCGCACATACAGCGCGCCCTCGCCGCCATGGCCGATCGCGGCTTGCTCGAAGCCGACGACGAAGGCGCGGAATTCCGGCAGGCTGAGCCATTCCGGCACCTGACGGCGCAGCACGCCGCTTTCGCCGCCGCTGCGGCCCTTGCCGGTGATGACGAGCACGAAGGTCAGGCCATCATGATGGGCGCGGTGGAGAAAGCCGGACAAGGCGCGATGGGCACGCATCTGCGTCATGCCGTGCAGATCGAGCCGCGCCTCGATCTCGCTGCGGCCGCGCGACAGCCTTGTCCGCTCGCGCTTGCCGATCGGCGCAAGCGGCGGGACAGACGGTTTTGGCAGGCGCGGCGCCGGGGCAGCGGCGACCGACCGTGGCGACGACGCGGATCGCATGGCAGGCGCGGTGGGCGGCAATTCGGCGCGCGGCGCGGCATGCGCCTTTGCAGCGCGGTGCTTCTTCAGCGGCTTGACCTGCTTTGCCACGAGGTCCCACAGCTCGCGATCCTCCTCGCTCAGCGCGCGGCGACGCGGCGAGGGGCGAGGCTCCAGCGCGGGCGGACGGGACGACCGTTTCATTGCTGCCGATGCGGGCGATTCTTCACGGGCCGGCGCGGCTCTGGAGCCGACTCGATGGCGGGACGCGGCACCGGTAGCGGGACGGGACCGGCGATGGCAACCGTTTCGTTCTTGTCTTGGGACCCGGCGGCCGCAGGCGTTGCCGCCTTGGCCGGGAGGATTTGCGGAAACAGCTTCGCAATCTTCTCGGTGGGCCGGGGGTCCGGCACCGGCAGCTTCGCGGCGCGCGGGGCAGGATCAAGGCTCTTCGGCACCAGCATCACGAATTGCATGGGATGGCGCAGCCGGCCGGAAATGCGGCCGGCTTCCGCGCCGGCGCCGAAAAACAGATCGGCGCGCGCGGGCCCGATGATGGCGGAGCCAGTGTCCTGCGCGATCATCAGCCGGCGGAACGGGGTCTTGGCGCGGTCGGACTCGATCGGCAGCTCGCCCTCGATGAAGAACGGCGTGCCGTAAACGTGCAGCGCCTTATCGACCGCGATCGAGCGTCCCGCCGTCAGCGGAATGCCCTGCGCGCCCACCGCCTCGTCCTTGTCGGACAGGTTGACCTCGCGGAAGAAGATGTAGGCGCGGTTGGCGCGGCGCAGCTCCTTGGCGCCGTCAGGGTTTTGCGCCATCCATTCCCTGATCCTCTGCATCGACATCTCCTCTTTCGGGATGATGCCGCGCTCGATCAGGATGCGGCCGACGGCCGTGTAGGGATAACCGTTATAGGCATCGTAATTGAGCCGAACCGAGCTGCCGTCGTCGAACTTGATCCGCGCCGAGCCCTGGATCTGGGCGAACAGGAGATCGGTCGGGTCCTTCAGCCAGGCAATCTCCAGCCCGCGGCCGGCGATCTTGCCGTCCTCGATCTCGCCGCGGTCGTAGTACGGCACCAGCTTGCGGCGGCCGATCTTGCGATAGACCGGGCCCTTGTTGGGCAGGCTGAGCGAATCCTGCTTGTAGCCGCGCACGAACAGATTGGATGGACGGCGATAGACCGGCACGTTGTAGACGTCGGTCTGGGTGCGCGATCCCTCCAGCACCGGCTCGTAATAGCCGGTGACGAAACCATCCGGCTCGCCGAGGCGCGAGATCCGTACCGGTGCGAAATTCTCCTCGAAGAAGGTCTTCGCTTTGGCATCGTCGGCGAGGTCGAGCGTTTTGGCAGCCCGGCAAGGCTCGCCGAGCGAGTTGCCCAAAGCCTTGGGCTCGGCCGCGCCGTTCTGCGCGTTGATCGGGCGGCAGCTGGCGCGGAAGGTCTTGTAGGCGGCGAGATGATTGTCGTCGTCCCAACCCTTCACGTCCGTCCAGGCCAGCGGCAGATATTGCGCGCCGGGAATCTCCAACGGCAGGGGCAGCTGCGGATAGGGCAAGGCCCGCGGCGGAGCGGCGGGCATTCGCGGAAGATGATGGTGATGGTGATGGCTGCGATGGTGGCGACGCGCCGCCTCGGCGCCGAGCGAAAACGCTGACAGCGCGACAGCACCTGCGCAAAGCGCCGTCGCGCTGGTCTTCAGAAAGATCTTAATTCGCGCTTCCGGTGCCAACCAGCTTCCAGTTCGGATCGCGAGAGGAGGTGTCGCGGGCGAAAGTCCAGATGTCGGTGATGTCGGCGACCGTGTCGGCGCTGCCGTCCACGATGTTGCCGGCCTTGTCGCGGGTGGCCGAGATCATCTGCGAAACGAAGCGCACGGTGAGCTGGGCAGTGCGGTCGCGCATCTCGGCGCCGACGAGCTCGGCCTTGTCGATCGAGACGAAGCGCGTCTCCGTCTTCTGCTCGTTCTTCTCGCGTTCCTTGATCGCGGCGTCGAAGCTTTCATAGACGTCCGGCGACAGCAGGTCGCGGAGCGCGCGGCGGTCGCCATTGGCGAAGGCCAGCACGATCATCTCATAGGCGCCGCGGGCACCCGAGATGAAATGGCGCGGATCGAAGCTGGAATCCCTCTCGACGATGGCGTCGAGGCCCTGTGCCAGCGCAGTACCCGGCTCGGCCAGCCCCTTCCACCGATCGGCGGGCGGGGTCGGCTCGGCCGTTGGCGCCAGCGGGGCCTGATCGATCACCTTGCCCGGCATGGTCACGACGTTGTTGTCCTGGGCACCCCCCAGCGCATTGCGGGCGGCGGTACGATCGAACGGCGGCCGTTCGTTGCCGGTGCGCTGCCCCAGCACGCTACGCAGTCTGAGAAAGATAAAGACTGCCAGCGCCAGGAATATGATGGTGTAGATGTCCACGTCGTATTCGCTTTCTGGTCTTTTCAGGGCTCGCTGCCGGGAAAATCAATCCGGCCAGTAGACCGTTCCCTACGGAAACGGCAAGTCCACATCACCATTTTGGATCCACGTCAGGTCCGTGGGATGTAGGCACGAAATCTTGCTCGGCCAATGGCGCCTTTTGGCACAGCACCAAGTCTAGCGCGTTTTATGCTTAAGGGGAAACCCGATCCTGAGCGGAAATCGCGCATCTTCAAACGTTTAGGGCACAATTTCGCGGAAAGGGCACGACGAGCGTCCAAGTTACGGGCGCGGCCCCGACCCTCACATCCGGGACCGTTCGTCCTTGTGGAACGAGGCGGCCCTATGTTAGCCAACCGCCGCGAAATTCAGCCCCAATCGGGTAAGGAGAGACTTTCATGACCAACGGTAACGGCACCCCTCCCGAGGCGGCCCAGGCTCCCCAGCTCAATGTGCTGGCGCAATACACCAAGGACCTCTCATTCGAAAATCCCAACGCGCCGAGCTCGCTCCAGCAGCAGAACCAGCCGCCGCAGATCAATATCCAGATCAACGTCAGCGCCAACAATCTCAGCGAACAGGAGTTCGAGGTGACGTTGTCGATCGAGGGCAAGGCCGAGGCCGCGGCCAAGGTGATGTTCTCCTTCGAGCTCGCCTATGCCGGCGTGTTCCGGATCGCCAACGTGCCGAAGGAGAACCTGCACCCGCTGGTCATGATCGAGTGCCCGCGCCTCTTGTTCCCGTTTGCACGCGAGATCATCGCGACCGCGGTGCGGGACGGCGGGTTCCCGCCGCTGATGCTGGACCCGGTCGACTTCGTCGGTCTCTATCGCCAGAACATGGAGCGGCAAATGGCCGCTCAGGGTCAAGCCGGTCAGGCCTGAGCGGCGACCGCCGCGGCTGGAGCGGGCAGGTACTCGTTCCAGATCGCCTTGTCGCCGAGGGTTGCGATGAAGGCCCGATGGGCTTCGCGCTCGGCTTCCGTAATGCGCGGCGCGAGCGGCACCAGACGCTGCCGCCGCGGCGCATCGCCCGCGCTGGCGACCCGGATCTCCTCGCCTTCCGCAGCCAGCAGCAGCTGCGACTGCCGCGCCCCGACCAGATCGACATAGACTTCAGCCAGCAGCTCGGCGTCCAGCAGCGCACCGTGCTTGGTGCGGTGCGAATTGTCGATCGCATAGCGCGAGCAGAGATCGTCGAGCCGATTGGACACGCCGGGATGCTTGCGCCGCGCCAACAGCAGCGTGTCCACCAGCCGCTCGCGCGGGATTGCGGCACGCTTGATGCGGTCAAGCTCGGCATTGATGAAGGCGATGTCGAACGAGGCGTTGTGGATCACCAGCGGCGCGTCGCCGATGAACTCCAGAAACTCGTCGGCAATCTCGTGGAATAGTGGCTTCGTCGCCAGGAATTCGGACGATAATCCGTGCACCGCGAAGGCTTCCGCCGGCATGTCCCGTTCAGGGTTGATGTAGACGTGGAAGCTCTGTCCCGTCGGCATGCGGTTGAAGATCTCGACGCAGCCGATTTCGACCAGGCGATCGCCGCGGAGCGGATCGAGGCCGGTGGTTTCGGTATCGAGGACGATTTCGCGCATGTCTTTAGGAAGCCGTGTGCCGCGGCGCGAATCAGGCTCGCCGCTGCGGCATCTTAACGACCTCCGCCAGGATGTGCGCGATCTGCGCCCGCACCGGTTCAAGTCCGTGTGAGCTATCCACCACGAAATCGGCGCGCTTTCGCTTCTCGGCGTCCGGCATCTGCTTGGCGATGATGGCGTCCAGCTTTGCCTCGTCCATCGTCCCGCGCGCGAGCACCCGCTGACGCTGGAGTTCGGGCGAGGTGGAGACCACGACGACGGCGTCGACCCGCTTCTCTCCGCCGGTCTCGAACAGCAGCGGGATGTCCAGCACCACGACCGGCGCGTTGGCGGCCTCGGCATCGGCGAAGAATTTCTGCCTGGAAGCACCCAGCATCGGATGAACGATCTGCTCGAGCTGCTTGATCGCGGCGGGATCATGGACGACGCGCGCCGACAGTTTTTGTCGGTCGACCTTGCCGTTCGCGGTGGTGCCGGGGAAAGCGGCCTCGATCGCGGGCGCCGCCTCACCCTCATAGAGCTGATGGACAGCGGCATCGGCATCGTAGACGGGGACGCCGGCCTCCGCGAATAATTTCGCGGTGGTCGATTTCCCCATCCCGATCGAGCCGGTCAGTCCGAGAATCCGCATCAGCTTCCAGCCATCTCAATCATTTACATCGCAACTAGCCGTTCGCGGCGCAGGAACGCAAGCAGCGGCAGCAGCGGCAGGCCGAGAATGGTGAAATGATCGCCATCGATCCGTTCGAACAGGTGGATGCCGAGACTTTCGAGCTGATACGCCCCAACACTGGTCGTGACGGCATCGCCGGCAGCGTCGAGATAAGCCGAAAGCTCGGCATCGGTCATCTCTCGCATGCTCATGCGAGCGACCGAGACATCCTCGAAAACGATCGTGCCGTCACGCGCGACGGCCACAGCGGAATTCAGTTCGTGGGTCTTTCCGGCAAGATCGCGCAATTGCGCCAGCGCTTGTGCGCGGCCCAAAGGCTTGTTGAAGAGACGTGTTCCAAGAGCCAGCGTCTGATCGGCGCCGATCACGTAGCTCCCGGGATGACCCGCCGAAACCGCCTTGGCTTTCGCGCCCGCCAGCAGCAGGCCAATCTCGCGCGGGTTCGACAGCCTCGACGCAGCTTGAATGCCGCGCTCGTCGATATCAGCCGTGATCGCCTTGAATTCGAGGCCAGCATTGCCCAGCAGCATCTTGCGAGCGCTGCTCTGCGAGGCCAGGATCAACGGAGATGTGCCGCGCCATAGACCCATCGCCGACCCTTACTCGGAGGGCCGGTTGCGCTGGCGATCACTGTAGAGCTTCATGATCGCCGCCGCAGTCTCCTCGATCGAGCGGCGCGTGACATCCAGCAGCGGCCAGTCGTGCTTGGCACTCAGCTTGCGTGCGAACGCGACCTCCTCGGTAACCGACTGCTTGTCGGTATAAGTGTCGCTGCCGGAATCGGCGCCCATGGAAAGCAGGCGATTCTGCCTGATCTGGATCAGGCGTTCCGGCGTCGCATGCAGGCTGACCACCAGCGGTCGCGTCAATGTTTCCAGTTGCGAGGGTACCGGAATGCCTGGAACCAGGGGCACGTTGGCGGTGCGAATGCCGCGATTGGCAAGATAGATTGATGTCGGCGTCTTCGAGGTGCGGGACACACCGACCAACACCACGTCGGCCTCGTCGAGACCTTCGACATGCTGACCATCGTCATGGATCATCGTGTAATTCAAAGCGTCGATCCGCTTGAAATATTCCGCATTGAGGACGTGCTGGGCGCCCACACGACCGGTGGTCGCGGCACCGAGATAGGCTTCGAACAGCTGCATGACCGGGCCGATGATCGACAGGCTGGGAACATTGATCTCCTTGCACTTGTCCTCGAGCCTGGCGACCAGATCCTTCTCGAGCAGCGTGAACAGGACGATCCCCGGCGCCTCCTCGATCTCATCGAGCACGCGGTCGAGCTGCTTCTGGCTGCGCACCAGCGGATAAACATGCTCGACCGGCGTCACGTTGGCGTACTGGGCCGCAACCGCCCGCGCCACGGTGATGAGCGTCTCTCCCGTGGAGTCCGAGACCAGATGCAGATGGAAATAATTGTTCGAGGTCGGCACAAAAACCCTTTGAATTTCGTTGGGGTGGTTTGTGGATTTCTGTGGAGCTTAACCCCTCGTAAAGGGATGTGCGACACCAGGGGCGGGACAACGGCCAATTTTCTTCACACCGCTGCCCATCGGAACAAGTTCGGCGCCCTGCCGAGATGGAAGCGGGATTGCGCGGACAACTCTCTTGATAAGCTGCCGACAGGCGGGAGCAAGGTCTTGAGTCCGACCGGCTTATCGGAAATCGCCGGTGCGATCCGGGATATGTGGATGGATGTGAAAAAGCACGCGTGAACTCGCGGATGGAATTGCATGAGTCCAATCCACGGTCACATAGACTCAAACCTTAAGAATCTAAGATTCTAGATTTGAGGAAGGCCCTTGGGATGGATATGTGTGCGGGGTGAGACCTTAACGAGTTCTTACTATCCCCAGCGTTCTCCGAGCTGGCATCAATCCGGGCACAGAAAATGTTCGAAGACGTCTATCTCTGGATCAAGGCGCTGCACGTGATCGCGGTCATCGCCTGGATGGCCGGCATGCTCTATCTGCCGCGGCTGTTCGTCTACCATTGCGAGGCCGAGATCGGCTCGAAGCAGTCGGAGACGTTCAAGATCATGGAGCGTCGGCTGCTGAAGGCGATCATCAACCCCGCGATGATCGTCACCTGGCTTGCCGGGCTCTATCTCGCCTGGTCCGGCCATTGGTTCTCGTTCGGCTGGCTGCACGTAAAACTGGCACTGGTCCTCGCGCTGTCCGCGGTTCACGGCTTTTTTTCGCGCTGGCTGAAGGATTTCGCCGCCGACCGTCGCCCGCGAAGCCAGAAATTCTATCGAATAATCAATGAGGTGCCGACTGTTCTGATGATTTTCATCGTCATCATGGTGATCGTGAAGCCGTTCTAGGCGACACGCGCGACGATTAGCTCAGCGCTTCGGCTTGCGGAGCGGGGAGCGATTTTCTATATTGTCGACATCCCACCCAACGCAGGCGGATGTGGTTGTGTCCGAGCTTTCCAGAGGCCGGACACCGCATCAGGTTTGAAGCCTCACCGGCGCTCACCTTGCCAGACCTGCGGACCTTACCTGCACCTGCTCGCGTCCGCATTTCAGAGCCTCCTCGCACCCCCCTCTTTTCAGGTTACCCCACAGGACCACCCCAATGCGGGAAATTAAACTTCAGGACCTCAAGTCGAAGACCCCGGCTGAGCTTGTCTCGTTCGCGGAAGAGAATGGGGTCGAGAACGCCAGCACCATGCGCAAGCAGGAGCTGCTGTTCGCCATCCTCAAGCAGCTTTCGCTGGCCGAGACCGATATCGTCGGCGAGGGCGTCGTCGAGGTTCTCTCCGACGGTTTCGGCTTCCTCCGCTCGCCCGACGCGAATTATCTGCCCGGCCCGGACGACATCTACGTTTCGCCCTCGCAGATCCGCCGCTTCGGCCTGCGCACCGGCGACACCATCGAAGGCCATATCCGCAGCCCGAAAGAGGGCGAGCGCTATTTCGCGCTGCTGAAGGTCAACACGCTCAACTTCGAGGACCCGGAAAAGGCCAAGCACAAGGTCAATTTCGACAACCTCACGCCGCTGTTTCCGAATCAGCGTTTTCGCATGGAGATCGATGATCCCACGCGGAAAGACCTGTCTGCCCGCGTGATCGACATCGTCGCGCCGATCGGCAAGGGCCAGCGCGCTCTGATCGTGGCGCCGCCGCGCACCGGCAAGACCGTGCTGATGCAGAACATCGCGCATTCGATCACGCATAACCATCCCGAATGCTATCTGATCGTGCTGCTGATCGACGAGCGTCCGGAAGAAGTCACGGACATGCAGCGCTCGGTGAAGGGCGAGGTCGTGTCCTCGACCTTCGACGAGCCGGCGGTGCGTCACGTCCAGGTCGCCGAGATGGTGATCGAAAAAGCAAAACGCCTGGTCGAGCATGGCCGCGACGTCGTGATCCTGCTCGATTCGATCACGCGCCTCGGCCGTGCCTACAACACCGTGGTGCCGTCGTCCGGCAAGGTGCTGACCGGCGGTGTCGACGCCAACGCGCTGCAGCGCCCGAAGCGGTTCTTCGGTGCCGCCCGCAACATCGAGGAGGGCGGCTCGCTGACCATCATCGCGACCGCGCTGGTCGATACCGGCAGCCGCATGGACGAAGTCATCTTCGAAGAGTTCAAGGGCACCGGCAACTCGGAACTGATCCTGGACCGCAAGGTCTCCGACAAGCGCACCTTCCCGGCGATCGACATCTCGCGCTCCGGCACCCGCAAGGAGGAGCTCATCACCGATCCGCAGGTGCTCAAGAAGATGTACGTTCTCCGCCGCATCCTCAATCCGATGGGCACGATGGACGCGATCGACTTCCTGCTCGACAAGCTGCGCTCGACCAAGAGCAATTCGGAGTTCTTCGATTCCATGAACACCTGAGTGCAGTGCAGCATATCTGAGGGCGCCTCCGGGCGCCCTTTTTGCTGCGCGCTCTGCTGCAGCAATCATGCAGCATGAAGGAGGGGGTAAGTAGGTCTGGTTATGCTGCACTGCAACAAATGCATGCTGTGGCAATTGCTCTGGATGATCTCAGGTCGGAGATTTGCCTTTTCATCGAGAGGCGGACAAATAGGCCATGCATCCGCGTGACCAGACGATCTTTGCGCTCTCATCCGGCCGGGCGCCCAGCGCGATCGCGGTGGTACGCGTCTCGGGCGCACAAGCTGGCTCGGTGTTGACGACGCTTGCTGGCAACCCGCCGCCGCCGCGACAGGCGAGCCGGCGGTTGCTTCGGGACGGTTCGGGCCAGCCAATCGACGATGCCGTCGTGCTCTGGTTTCCGGGGCCGGCAAGCGCGACCGGCGAGGACGTCGCCGAATTTCATGTTCATGGCGGACGCGCGGTGCTCGCGGCTCTTCTCGGCGAAATTTCCAGTATCCCGAGTACGCGCGCGGCTGAGCCTGGAGAGTTCACGCGGCGTGCCTTCGAGAACGGAAAGCTCGACCTGACCGAGGCCGAGGGCCTCGACGATCTCATCCACGCCGACACCGATCGACAACGTCGCCAGGCGCTCCGCCAGTTGCAAGGCCTGCTCGGCAATCGCGCGCGTGACTGGCGGGAGCGAATCATCGAGGCGTCGGCGCTGATCGAGGCCGGCATCGATTTTTCAGATGAGGGCGATGTGCCCGCCGAGTTGAGGGCGCCGGCGGTGAGAGCGATCGGGTCGCTGCATGACGAGATTGCAGAAATCCTTGCAGCACAGGGACATTCTGAACGCCTGCGCGATGGCCTTGTGGTTGCGATCGCCGGCGAGCCGAATGTCGGAAAGTCGACGCTGATCAACCAGCTTGCGCGCCGTGAGGTCGCGATCGTCTCGCCGCATGCCGGCACGACGCGTGACGTCATCGAGGTGCAGCTCGACCTCGATGGCTATCCCGTCACGGTGATCGACACCGCCGGCATCCGCGAGACCGATGATCCCGTGGAGCAGGAAGGTGTGCGCCGGGCGCGGGCGCGAGCCGAGGACGCCGATCTCGTGCTGTGGCTGGTGGAGGGCGAGCGAGCGGTCGATCCGGACGCGATGCGCCCGCTTCGGAGATCCGGCGCCGATGATCCGTCGTCCGGCGGCGCGGTCTGGATCGTCCGCAACAAGATCGATCTCGGCAGGAACCAAGGCGCCATCGCACCGGGTGAGTTCGCTATCTCCGCCAGCCGGGGCGACGGCATCGCCGAGCTGGTCGAAGCCCTCGTGAAATTCGCCACCAGATTCTTCGGAATGAGCGAGGGCGCATTGGTCACCCGGGCGCGTCAGCGCGATCTTCTGCGGCAGGCGCTCGACAGCTTGCACCGCAGTCTGGACCTTGTAGAACACGGCGAGGAGCTCGCGGCCGAAGAGCTGCGGGCCGCCGCTTTTGCGTTGGGCCGGCTCTTAGGCCGGGTGGATGTCGAAGACGTCCTTGGCGCCATCTTCCAGAAGTTCTGTATCGGAAAGTAGCGCTAGATCTTCACTCTAGAACTAGCCCTTGTTCCATTTGTTGTGTTTCACGTGAAACTTCGGGGCTTCGTTTCACGTGCTAGCTGGAACGCCGGGGGCCCGGCTCTGTTTCACGTGAAACACTAGGATGTCGTCTGCAATCGACTTGAGGAGATCGACTGGCCTAGGTGGCATCGGTAGCGCTCCATCCACTCCTCGATGCTCGTCATTGCGCGCAGCCTTGCGAGGAAGCAGTCCAGCTTATCGCTGCGGAGGATTCCGGATTGCTTCGCTGCGCTCGCAATGACGCCTCTTTCGTTTCACGTGAAACACCGGATCCCCGAGGCTCCCTCTACTGTGCATGGGGTTGTTTTCGCGAAAACATCCGCCACCCGCGTGGCTCGTGTTTCACGTGAAACAGCCCGCTTCCAGTTTCCGCTTCCCGCTTCTCCGCCCCTGAGCTAGAAGTCCCCTATGCGAACAGAGCGAGCAAGTTTCGACGTCATCGTGATTGGCGGCGGCCACGCCGGCTGTGAAGCTGCGGCCGCTTCAGCCCGGATGGGCGCCTTGACCGCTCTGGTAACACATCGTTTCTCCACCGTTGGCGCAATGTCCTGCAATCCGGCCATCGGCGGCCTGGGCAAGGGGCATCTGGTCCGCGAAGTTGATGCGCTCGATGGTCTGATGGGCCGTGTCGGTGACGCCGGCGGCATCCAGTTCAGGATGCTCAACCGCCGGAAGGGTCCGGCCGTCCGCGGTCCCCGGGCCCAGGCGGACAGAAAGCTTTATGCGGCTGCCATGCAGGCCGCCATTTTGGAGACCGAGGGTCTTTCCGTCATTGAGGGGGAAGCCGACGAGCTGATTACGGCCGACGGCCGGGTGACCGGACTGCGCCTGGCGGATGGCCGCGAGCTCCGGGCAGGGGCCGTCGTAGTCACCATAGGGACCTTTCTCCGCGGTCTGATCCATCTGGGAGAAAAGAACTGGCCCGCAGGTCGGGTTGGCGAGGCGCCGGCGATGGGTCTTTCCGGCTCCTTTGAGCGCGCCGGCTTTACACTCGGACGCCTCAAGACCGGGACGCCGCCGCGCCTCGACGGCACCACGATCGACTGGTCTGCAGTCGAGATGCAGCCCGGAGACGATCCGCCAGAGCCGTTCTCGGTGATGACCGAACGGATCACGACCCCGCAAATCCAGTGTGGCATCACCCGGACCACAACCGTCACCCACGAGGTGATCCGGGCCAATGTGCATCGATCCCCGATGTATTCCGGGCAGATCAAGAGCTCCGGTCCGCGCTATTGTCCTTCGATCGAGGACAAGATCGTCCGCTTTGGCGATCGGGATGGCCATCAGATCTTCCTGGAGCCGGAAGGGCTCGACGACAGCACGGTCTATCCCAACGGCATCTCGACATCGCTTCCCGAGGAAGTTCAGCTCGCGATCCTCGCCAGCATTCCCGGTCTGGAGCGGGTGAAGATGGTCCGCCCGGGCTATGCCATCGAATACGACCACATCGATCCCCGCGGGCTCGATCCGACCCTGCAGACCAAGCGGCTGCGCGGCCTGTTCCTGGCCGGGCAGATCAATGGCACCACCGGGTACGAGGAGGCCGCCGGGCAGGGCATCGTGGCCGGCCTGAATGCGGCCTTGTCCGCCAGCGGGGCCGCGCTGACGGTGTTCGACCGGGCTGACGGCTATCTTGGTGTGATGATCGATGACCTCGTCACCCGCGGGATCAGTGAGCCCTATCGGATGTTCACCTCCAGGGCCGAGTATCGTTTGACGCTACGGGCCGACAATGCGGACCAGCGTCTGACAGAGAAGGGCATCGCCTTGGGATGTGTCGGCAGGGCTAGAACCCGGCACCACCGCACCAAGATGGACGCCCTGAATGCGGCCCGAGCACTGTCGAAGTCTCTGACCATCACCCCGAACGAGGCAATCAAGCACGGCCTTTCACTCAATCGGGACGGCCAACGCCGCTCCGCCTTCGAGCTGATGGCGTATCCCGAGATCGGCTGGAGCCAAGTCCGCGCGATCTGGCCGGAGCTGGCCGCGGTTGATCCGGTTATCGCCACGCATCTCGAGATCGACGCCAAGTACGACGTCTATCTGGAGCGCCAGAGTGCGGACGTTGAGGCCTTCCGGCGCGACGAGGGATTGGTTCTGTCGGAGGTCGATTACCAGATGGTCCCCGGTCTCTCCAACGAGGTCCGTGCCAAGCTGGAGAAGGCGCGCCCGTTCACGGTCGGCCAAGCTGGCCGCATCGATGGTATGACGCCGGCGGCGCTCGGTATCCTTGCGGCGTATCTCCGCCGTGAAGCTCGGAAGAATTCCAAGGCAATCGCATAGGCGTTTCACGTGAAACAGCGCGGACCGGGTGGGGAACGACCGCTCTCGCGACGGCCAACGGCAGGCGAGGGCGCTGGTGGGCACGCTGAGCCAGGACCGCCCAGACCGAAGATCGAGAAGGCCAGCGCCAACGATCGATCGCTCGACGGGATCATCGCGGCCGACAAGGTCGCCGCGCTCAAGCTCGCGCCCGTTTCACATGAAACAGAGGTCCGCCTCGATCGCTACATCGCGCTGCTCCGCGAGTGGCAATCCAAGACCAATCTGGTCGCGCCTTCGACACTGCCAAACCTCTGGACACGGCACATCGCCGACTCCCTTCAGCTCGTCGATCTCGCGCCGACTGCAAGACGCTGGGCCGACCTCGGCAGCGGCGGCGGTTTTCCAGGCGTGGTCCTCGCCTGTGTGATGGCGGGCAAGCCGGGCGCGAGCGTCCACCTCGTCGAGCGAATCGCGAAGAAGGCTGCCTTTTTGCGCGAAGCGATCCGCGTCACCACATCTCCGGGAGTCGTACATCTCGCTGAGATCGGGGATAATGTGGATAGAATCACCGGCCCCGTCGATTGCGTCACCGCGCGTGCACTGGCTCCGCTACATCAACTCATCGGCTTTGCGGAGCCCCTCATGCGCCAAGGCGCAAAGGCATTGTTTCCGAAAGGTCAAGATGTAGAGGCTGAATTGACCGAAGCCACTAAATATTGGAATATCCGGCCCAAGCTGCATCCAAGCCGAACCGGGGACGGGTGGATCGTGGAGCTGACGTCCGCCGAACGGCGAGGCTGAGGCGTTCAGGGGTGAGTGGGGAATTGCGATGAGCGTGATTGACGAACCAGGCCAAGAACAGTCGGCCCAGGACAAGGCAGCGGAGGTCCCGCACGGCCACCCGCGCATCCTTGCGCTGGCGAATCAAAAGGGCGGCGTGGGAAAGACAACCACAGCGATCAATCTTGGCACGGCGCTCGCTGCAATCGGCGAGCGCGTCCTGATCGTCGACCTCGATCCCCAGGGCAACGCCTCGACCGGGCTCGGCATCGACCGCCGCAACCGCTCCCTCTCGACCTATGACGTGCTGGTCGGCGAAGCCGCCTTGCGCGAAGCGGTGGTCTCGACCGCGGTGCCGCGGCTGCACATCGCGCCCTCGACCATGGACCTCTCCGGCCTCGAGCTCGAGCTTGGCACCACACCCGGCCGCGCCTTCAAGCTGCGCGATGCGATCGGCGCGCTGAACAACAACGTCTCGCCGGACGCCGACTACACCTATGTTCTGATCGACTGCCCGCCTTCGCTCAACCTGCTCACCGTCAACGCGATGGCTGCGTCAGATGCGATCCTGGTGCCGCTGCAATGCGAGTTCTTCGCGCTCGAAGGTCTGTCGCAACTCTTGCAGACCGTTGAGCAGGTGCGCTCGACGCTCAACCCGAACCTCTCGATCCACGGCATCGTGCTGACCATGTTCGACTCGCGCAACAACCTCTCGAACCAGGTCGTCGCCGACGTGCGCCAGTTCATGGGCGAGAAGGTCTACAAGACCATGATCCCGCGCAACGTGCGCATCTCGGAGGCGCCGTCCTACGGCAAGCCGGTGCTGGTCTACGATCTCAAATGCGTCGGCAGCGAAGCTTACCTGCGGCTTGCGACCGAGGTGATCCAGCGCGAGCGCGAGCTGCGAACGACGCATTGAATCCAGACGTGTCATTCCGGACAATTTGCGGCACGCGAACTGATCCGGAATCCCGAGATTTGGAATTGAGTAACGCCGGGAGTCCGGGTTCGCACTTCGCGCACTCCGGAACGACGGGACCAGAGTAGCAGGAGCGTTCGAGTTGAATCCAAGGGAGCTGGCAATGGCCGACGAAGCGCGTTCGCGACTGGGCCGAGGTCTTGCGAGTCTGATCGGTGATGTCGGCGGCGAGGCGCAGCATGTCGATCGTCCGCGCGCGCAGCGCAAGGTGCCGATCGAATTCATCAAGCCCAACCCGCGCAATCCGCGCCGTACCTTTTCGGACACCGAGCTGAAGGAGCTCAGCGATTCGATCAAGCAGCACGGCGTGATCCAGCCGATCGTGGTGCGCCCGGTGAAGGGCGTGCAGGACCGCTACGAGATCATCGCCGGCGAGCGGCGCTGGCGCGCCTCGCAGATGGCCGGTCTCCATGAGGTGCCGATCGTCCCCGTCGATATCAGCGACAGCGATGCGCTGGAGTTCGCGATCATCGAGAACGTGCAGCGCGAGGATCTCAACCCAATGGAGGAGGCGCAGGGCTATCACGCACTCGCCAACGAGTTCAAACGCAGCCAGGAGGACATCGCCAAGGTCGTCGGCAAGAGCCGCAGCCACGTCGCCAACATGATGCGGCTGACGAAGCTGCCGGCCGAGGTGCAGGCCTTCATCGCAACCGGCGAGCTGACCGCGGGTCACGCCCGTGCGCTGATCGGCGTGCCGGATCCGCTCGCGGCCGCCAAGCGCATCGTCGAAGAGGGCCTCAACGTTCGCCAGGCCGAGGCGCTGGCGCATGAAGAGGGTGTGCCCGAGCGCAAGCCGCAGAAGGCGCGCGCCAGCGGCGGCAAGGAAAAGGATCCTGACACGATCGATCTGGAGAAGCGCGTCAGCGACGCGCTCGGGCTCAAGGTCACCGTCAACCACCGCGATCCCGGCGGCTCCGTGCAGATCAAATACCGCAACCTCGATCAGCTCGACGAGGTGATGAAGCGGCTGGCCAAGGGCGCGCTGTAGCCTGGGTCGTCGTTCCGGGCCGGCGATGCGAGTCCCGGAATATCGCACGGCGTAGTCACGTCTTTCCCTCGCCCTGGGGGAGCCGCGGAGCGGCGTCTCGAGGCGAGGGAAAGAGACGGGCCTGCATCCTTCGAGACGCGCGCAAGAGCGCGCTGCTCGGGAAGAGGGGCCACGGCAGTCACCGTGACGCGGCATTCTCTCAACACGTCATTGCGGGGAGCGTCAGCGACGAAGGAATCCAGAATCCTTCCGCGGAGGGAGTCTGGATTGCTTCGCGAAGCCTGTCATCGGGCGGCGCTTCGCGCGGACCCGTTGGCTCGCAATGACGTGGAAAGAGTTGCGTCCGCAATGACGTGGCGCGAGAGCGGCGCCTAGCCCCGGCGCTTTGCATTCGCGGCGATCGCCATCAGCGCGCGTTGGGCGATGGCGGCGGCGAGCGTGGATTGCTTGCGGGTATCGAGCGCAGCGGTTGCGAGCTGCTCGATGATGGCGGCAAGCCGGGCTGGGGTGAAATTGCGCAGCGCGGTTTCGACCGCGGGCTTTCGCGAAAAATGCAGGCGCGGGAAGCCGCCGTCGAGCACGGCGGACGCAGGCGTACCGTCGGCGATCGCGAGCGCAGACTTGTGCAGCCACGCGGCCTGGCGTTGTGCGGCCGAGATGATCACGCCGGGATAGGTGCCGGCGATCATGGCCTTTGCGAACTCGCTTTCGACGATGTCGGGCCTTCCGGCAAAGGCGCCGTCGACGATCGGGTCGAGCTTCAGCTCGGAGGCGTCGGCGACCACGGCCATCACGTCCTCCAGCGTCACCTCGCCCTTGCCGTGGGCGTAGAGCGTCAGCTTGCGCAACTCGTTGCGCGAGGCCTGGCGGTCGCCGCCGAGGAACGACATCAGCGCCGCGCGGGCGTCCTGCGCGATGCGCAAATTGGCGATGCGGAGTTCGTCCTCCATCAGCCTCGCAAGATCGCGCTCGGTGTCGGGATAGCAGCCGATCGCCACGGCGGTCTTGGCTTTCTCGCAGGTCTTGCGCAGTGGCGATTCGGGACGGAGCTCGCCGGCCTCGATCACGATGCGGCAATCCCTCACGCTCATCTCGGCCAGCGTCTCGATTCCGCTGGCAAAGCTGCGCGAACCGGCGCGAACGCGGATGGCGCGGCGGCCGCCGAACAGCGGCACCGTCATGGCCTCGTCGACGAGGCGAGAGGGTTCGGCCGAGAGCTCGTCGCCATCGAGCTTGACCAGCGAAAACGGATCGTTGGGATCGTCCACGGCCGAGGCGATCAGCGCATCGGCGCGCTCGCGCACGAGGCCGGCATCGGGTCCGTACAGCAGGATGATGGGGCGGCCCGCATCGGGACGGGCGAGGAAAGCGTCGATCTCTTTTCCGCGCAATGCGACCATGGTCCAGATCGTCGTTCCGGGGCGCGCGCAGCGCGAGCCCGGAATCCAGAGGTTTGGGATCAAATCCCGGGTTCGCTCTGCGGGCGCCCAGGAATGGCGGGAATGACCTACGTGCCCGCGGTGAAGAACGAGGCGAGGCGGGTCGTGATGTTCTCGGCAATCTCGTTGGCGGCGCGATCTTCGGCATCGCGCACGGCGCGGGTGCGCGAGAAGCGCTGATAAGATCCCGGCATGTCGTAGGACACGCGCGAGAAGGTCGAGCCGGACATGACGGATTTGCCGGTCACGACTTCGACCAGGTTGTACTGGGCGTCGATGCCGAGATTCTCGCTGGTCGGCAGTCCCGTCGTGGCGCTGACGATCAGCGAGGAGCGGGTGGTGGTGAAGCGGATGTCCAGCCGGTGGGTCGGCGGCATGCCGGTCGCCGTGCCGTAAAGCTTGAAGGCCAGCGCGTTGCGGATCTCGACGCCGACGCGGGCTTCGCGGGACGCGTTGGGCTTGTTGATGGGGGGCAGCTCGACCCCCATCAGCTTCTCGCGCAGGCCGGGGGTCCCGTCGTTCCGCTCGGCGTACATCGGCTGGAAGCAGCCGGCCGTCAGCGCCGCCAGGGCGGCGACCGCCAGCAAGCGGGCTGCGATGCGGATCCTAGCCGACAACATTCACGATCCTCTTGGGGACGATGATCACCTTGCGGACGGGCTTGCCGTCCAGGGCCAGCTTTACCGCATCGAGGGCCAAAACGGCAGCCTCGATTTCCGGATTCTGGGCCAGTGTTGCAACTGTGACCTCACCCCGCTTCTTGCCGTTGACCTGGACCACCAGGGTCACGCTGTCTTCAACCAGCAGATCGCGTTCGATTTGGGGCCAATTGGCCTCCGAAACCAGCCCCTTCTGGCCGAGAACCTGCCAGCACTCCTCGGCCAGATGCGGCATCATCGGGGAGAACAGCTGGACCAGGATCTGGCTGGCTTCACGGATCGCCCAGGCGAGGTCCGGGGCGGGCTGGCCGGGGCGCTGCAGCACCTCGGAGAATGCATTGGTGAATTCGCGGATATGGGCGAGGCAGACGTTGAAGTGCAGCCGCTCGATCCCGGTGGTGACCTTGTCCAGCGCACCATGGGCGGCCTTGCGCAAGGCGGTGGCGTCCGGACCGAAGCTGGCCGGCCGGGCCGCCGGCGCGGCCTTGGCGAGCGCGACGCAATCGTTCACCAGGCGCCACAGCCGCTGCACGAAGCGCGAGGCGCCCTGGACGCGCTCGTCGCTCCAGATCACGTCGCGGTCGGGCGGTGAGTCCGACAGCATGAACCAGCGGGCGACGTCGGCGCCGTAGGTCTCGATGATGTCGTCGGGGTCGACGGTATTCTTCTTCGACTTCGACATCTTCTCGATCGGACCGATCTGGATGTCTTCGCCGGTGGCCAGCAGCGTCGCGCGGCGCCCGTTGCCGCCAACCTCGACCTTGACCTCGGCCGGCTGCACATAGGAGCCGTCGGCCTTCTGGTAGGTCTCGTGCACCACCATGCCTTGCGTGAACATGCCGGCGAACGGCTCGTCGAGCGCGATGTGCCCGGTCGCCTTCATCGCGCGGGTGAAGAAGCGGCTGTAGAGCAGATGCAGGATCGCGTGCTCGACGCCGCCGATATACTGGTCGACCGGCAGCATCCGGTTGGCCACCGCGGGCGTCGTCGGCGCATTCTCGTTCCAGGGATCGGTGAAGCGGGCGAAGTACCAGGACGAATCCACGAAGGTGTCCATGGTGTCGGTCTCGCGCTGCGCCTTGCCGCCGCATTTGGGGCAGGTGACGTGCTTCCAGGTCGGATGGTGGTCGAGCGCGTTGCCGGGCTTGTCGAAGGTCGCATCGTCGGGCAGCTTCACCGGCAGATCAGCGTCGGGCACCGGCACCACATCGCACTTCGGACAGTGAATGACGGGTATCGGGCAGCCCCAATAGCGCTGGCGCGAAATGCCCCAGTCGCGCAGACGGAAATTGACCTGGCGCTCGCCGACCGGCGCATTGCCGCGCAATTCCGTCTCGAGACGTTTCGCGACCTCGTCCTTCGCCTGCTCGATGGTCATGCCGTCGAGGAAGCGCGAATTGATCATGCGGCCGTCACCGTCATAGGCGGTGTCGGTGATGACAAAGGACTTGGGATCCTGGCCTTCCGGGCACACGACGGGCGTGTTGCCGAGATCATACTTGTTGACGAAATCGAGGTCGCGCTGGTCGTGCGCCGGGCAGCCGAAGATGGCCCCGGTGCCGTATTCCATCAACACGAAGTTGGCGACATAGACCGGCAGCTTCCAGCTGGGATCGAACGGGTGCACCGCGCGGATGCCGGTGTCGAAACCCTGCTTCTCCGCGGTATCGATGATCTCCTGCGCGGTGCCGATCTTCTTGATCTCCGCGATGAACTCGGCAAGCTCGGGGTTCTTCGCGGCTGCGGCCTGCGCCAGCGGATGATCGGCCGAGATCGCCATGAACTTCGCACCGAACAGCGTGTCGGGGCGCGTGGTGAAAATCTTCAGCTCGCTCTCGCCTGCCGGCGTCGTCGCCGCATCGAGCGCGAAGCGGATCAGCAGGCCCTCGGAGCGGCCGATCCAGTTGCGCTGCATCAGCCGCACCTTGTCGGGCCAGCGGTCCAGCCCGTCCAGCGCGCTCAAGAGCTCCTGCGAGTACTTCGTGATCTTGAAGACCCACTGGTTCATCTCGCGCTGTTCGACGACGGCGCCGGAGCGCCAGCCCCGGCCGTCGATCACCTGCTCGTTGGCGAGCACGGTCATGTCGACGGGGTCCCAGTTCACCTTGCGCTTCTCGCGCTCGGCAAGCCCGGCGCGCAGGAAGTCCAGAAACATCTTCTGCTGGTGCTTGTAGTAGGAGGGATCGCAGGTCGCGATCTCCCTGGACCAGTCCAGCGACAGCCCGATGGAGCGGAGCTGCTTCTTCATCGCGGCGATGTTGTCGTAGGTCCAGGCCTTCGGAGCGACCTTGCGCTCGATCGCGGCGTTCTCGGCCGGCAGGCCGAAGGCATCCCAACCCATCGGATGCAGCACGTTGAAGCCCTTGGCACGCATGAAGCGGGCGAGCACGTCGCCGAGCGTGTAATTCCGGACATGACCGATATGGATGCGCCCCGAGGGATAGGGGAACATCTCAAGCACGTAATATTTCGGCCGCGGATCGTCGTTCTTGGAGACGAAGATATTCTGCTCGTCCCAGAGGCGTTGCCAGCGCGGTTCGGCGTCGCGGGCGTTATAGCGTTCGGAGGTCATGGAATCGTTGGGCTTTTCGTGGGTTCGGCCGGCTTAAGACGGCGGACTAGGCCATAGAAGGCCTTAAGGGGTCAATGGGTTGCCGGGCTCGGGAACTTTGTCCGCGCCTCCGCATAACTACGAGGGCCCGCGTTGGCGTGTGATTAAGGGGTCGATGCCAATTTGCGGCCTAACAAGACCGCGATACGGCAATGGATTCAAGCTTCGACGATCCCGATTACGACTATGCCGCGTCCATCGCCGGACGGGCGATGCGGAGCATGGCCGAACAGCGGATTGCGCCGACGCCGGCCAATTTTGCCGTCTGGTTCCAGTATTTCGCGGGCGGCCATGACGATTTGCGCAACGCCATCGATCTCCTGATCGACCACAATCGTCCCTTCGACGCCCGAACCAATCAGGATCTGTTCGAGACCTACGTCGCGCCCCGGGTGAGTGCCGCGGTGGTCGACACGTCCGAGCGGCTGCAGGCGCTCATGGGGGCCGCGAAGGAGTTCCTGGCGACCGCGATTGCCGACAATCATTCGCAGATGCAGGCCATCAGTGAGGTGGCGGACCAGGGCAGGGCCGGCGTCGATCCAAAACTGCTGGTCGCCCAGCTTATGAACGAGCTGGCGCGGGCCGCCACACGCGCGACCCGGCTTGAGGCAGGGTTTGCGGAGAAGACCCGCGAGCTCGACGTGATCCGCGACTCACTGTCGAGGTCCGAGCAGCGCGCCCGGACCGACATGCTGACGGGGCTGGCGAACCGGAGGGCGCTCGACGAATTCCTGCGCAAGGCGCAGGCGACCGCTGAATGGGGCGAGCCGCTCTGCGTCCTGATGCTGGACATCGACCACTTCAAGTCCTTCAACGACAATTTCGGCCACGGCGTCGGCGACCAGGTGCTGCGCCTGATGGCCAAGGTGCTGCGCGAAAAGGTTCGCGAGCAGGATCTGCCGGCCCGCTATGGCGGCGAGGAGCTGATCGCGGTGCTGCCGGACGCCGATCTCGCGGCTTGTGCCGAGATCGCCGAACGCATCAGGCGCGCGATCGCCGAGGCCACGATCACGCGTCGCTCGACCGGCGAGATCCTGCCCAGCATCAGCGTGTCGATCGGCGTGGCGCAATACCGGGTCGGCGAGGCGATCAGCGATCTGATCGAGCGTTGCGACCGCGCGCTTTATCTCGCCAAGAGCGGCGGTCGCAATCGTGTGGTGACGGAGATCGAGGTCGAGCGGGCCGGGGCTGCCGGCTAGGCGCTGGCCGCAAATATCACCTCGGTCGTGCCAGTCTCGATCGCCTGCACGCCGTGCTCCACGACGTTGTTGCGACCGCGGTGCTTGGCGGCATAGAGCGCGGCGTCGGCGGCTTCGATCAGATCGCCTGGCCGCAAGCTCTCATTGGGCTTCGTTGCGGCGACGCCGATCGAGACCGTGACGATCATGTGGTTCGAGGTGATGTGCGGGAGGCAGAGTTTCAGCACGGCCGCGCGCACCTGTTCGCCGATTTCGACGGCACGCATGACGTCCGTGTTCGGCAGCAGCAGGCAGAATTCCTCGCCGCCATAGCGTGCCGCGAAGCCCATCGTGTCAGCGGCAATGCCGGACAGTGATTCGCCGAGCCTGGTCAGGCAGGAATCGCCTTCGAGATGGCCATAGGTGTCGTTGAACAGCTTGAAGTGATCGACGTCGATCATCAGCAACGCAAGCTCGCTGCCATATTGCTGCGCACGCATCCATTCGAAGTCGAGCCGGCTCTGAAAGCCGCGGCGATTGGCGAGGCCGGAGAGCATGTCGATCGAGGCCATCACGGTCAGGCGATCGTTGCTTGCGATCAGCTCGCGTTCGCGCTGGCTCAGCTGCGCGGCCATCGCGTTGAACGCGCGCGCCAGCGGCACGAATTCGGCCGGCAGTCTGTTGCGGGCCGCGCGCGCCGACAGGTCGCCCTCGCCGAGACGTTTGGCCATGTCGACGAGCATCTCGATCGGCTTGATGACGAGTTTCTCCGCCGCGATCAGCGCGCCGAGCAGAACGAACACCACGACGAAAGCGAACTGCAGATAGGCGGTACGGATGTCGCGACTGACGGCAGCGGACACCTTGTCCTCGTCAATGCTGGTGATCAGGCGAGCATTGGTCCCCGCAATGCGGATGTAGCTGACTGCCCGGCGAGAGCCATCGGCAGCGAGGAAAGACAGCGAGCCCTCGTCTTGATCGGACCGAAGCGCCTTGTCGGCGATCGCGGACATCAGCGGCAAGTTGTCGAGGGGCCGGCCGACCGCGCTGCGCTGATCGGCGGGGGCGGCCAGCACGGTGCCCGCGCTGTCGACCAGCACGGCGGTGATGCCGGGGCGGCCGCCCAGATTGCTCATGACCTTCGACATCCAGTCGAGGTTGACGGTGGCGAGCACGACGGCATCGGGGACGCCGCTGAAGGCGGAGACCGGATAAACCGCCATGACCGTCGGCGACAGCACCGGTCGCGACATGATGAAGTCGCTCAGTATGAAGCGGCCGGTTTGCTGTGCCTGCTGGAAGTACGGCCGGTCACTCAGATCGAGGCCGACATACATGTTGTTGGTGGCGCATTGGATGCGACCGTCCTGGCCGGCGATCAGAAGCGTGCGGATCCAGGGGAGGCTCGACGGCAGGCTCGCGCGCAGCACGTCGCAGCTCTTGCTGATGCCGCCGACGGAGGCGCGGATGAAAGCCTCCGATTTCAGGATGGTCTCGACGGACGAGATCACCTCGCGTTGCGCATCGGCGCTATGCCTCGCCACCGTGGTGAACTCAGCCGCGGCCTGCGCGATCTGGCGCGTACGCGTGTCCTCGAGCGAACGGATGCGGTCGAACATCAAAGGCGCCACGAGAATCACCGCGAGCAACGCAAGCCGCGCCCGGATTCCGAGAACCTGCTTGAGTTTCGCTCGCTTGCGGTTGAGACTGACGCTGGCCATCTTCGCTACCCACCCCGTGGCCCAAGGTAAAGCGAAGGGTTCAAAAACTGTTTCTTGAACTCGGTAAAATTGGACTTAACTCGGTTGGGAGCACAGCCAAGAGACGTCATGACGGAAGCCAACACCGCGCCGGTAACCGGCCATTCACCAAACGCGCTTGCCGCGGTCGAAGCCGAAATCGCGCGCGCCTGCAAGGACGCGGGGCGCGACCGCGCATCCGTGACGCTGATTGCGGTTTCCAAGACGTTCGCCGCGGATGCGATTACCCCGGTCATCGCCGCCGGACAGCGCGTATTCGGCGAGAACCGGGTGCAAGAGGCCAAAGGCAAGTGGCCGGCGCTGACGTCTGTTTACCCCGATATCGTGCTGCATCTGATCGGGCCGCTGCAATCCAACAAGGCGAAAGAGGCGGTCGCGCTGTTCGACGCGATCCATTCGGTCGATCGTCCGAGCATTTGCCAAGCGTTAGCCAAGGAAATCGAATCCCAGAACAAGCACCCGCAACTCTTCGTCCAGATCAACACCGGCGAGGAGCCGCAGAAGGCCGGCGTCGCACCCGGCGAAGCCGATGCATTCCTCGCGAGCTGCCGGGACACCTACGGGCTGACAATCTCCGGCCTGATGTGCATCCCCCCGGTGGATGAGCCGCCGGCCGGGCACTTTGCTCTCACCGCCAAGATTGCCGCACGCAATGGATTGAAGAATCTCTCGATGGGCATGAGCGCGGACTTCGCCACCGCCATCATGTTGGGTGCCACCCATGTGCGGGTGGGAAGCGCGATCTTCGGGCACCGGTGAGAGCCGTTAGCGAGGAACGCGCCTGGCAACCGCCATCGATGACGGCGGAGTGAGCCGCCTACACGAACCCCACCGACACCTTTCCCAGGACGCCGAAATCCGCGGCGAAATGATCGCCGCCCTGGATCGGCAGCGGCGGGTGGCATGTGCCCGTCGTCACCACCTCCCCTGCCCGCAAGGTGATGCCGAGCCCGCGCAGCTCGTTGGCAAGCCAGGCAAGCGCAATGCGGGGATCGCCGAGCACGTTCCTGCCGTGGCCGATATGGCGCTCGCCGCGCAGTGCGATCTGCGGCCGTTCCGCAACGAGATCCATCGCCCGCCAGTTCGCAGTGGTCGGCGCGCCCAGCACGAACAGATGCGCGCAGGCGTTGTCGGCGATGAGCTGCGCCTCGCCCGCGCTGACGAAATCGGCAAAGCGCGAATCGGGAATCTCGATCGCGGGATGCAGGGTCTCGACGGCGGCGAGCACCTCGTCGGCGCTGTAGGGCGTCGCGCGCGGCGGCAGATCGCGCCCCATGCGGAAGGCGAATTCAGGTTCACCGACGCGCATCTCATTGCCCTTCATCGATGCGGTCCCGCCGTCGGCGATCACGGTGTCGCTCATGATGCGCCCAGCCAGCGGCCCCGTGACGTTGATGTGCTTCTGGCCGGCCTCGCTCGTGGCCGCGATCTTCCAGCCGAACAATGTCCCGCTCGATCGTCGTTCGAGCGCGGCCTGGATGGCGTAGCCTTCAGCGCGACTCTGCGGCCGCAACCGCGTCTCCAGCGCGTCGAGCTTGGTGCCGTCGCGCCAATGCCTGACCAGGAGCTCTGAAGCGGCGTCGATCTGATCCTTGTCGAGCATGCACCCTCACCCGATGATGATTCTCGTTCGCGGGCCCAAGCGCCGCAGCAATTGCAACATCGCAGATTTTGTCATGGAGACGCAGCCCGCGGTCGGGCCGAAATTATCGCGCGCCAGGTGCAGGAACACCGCGCTGCCCCGGCCGGCGACGCGCGGCCGGGTGTTGTGGTCGATCTCGACGATGAAGTCGTAGAGATGGTCGGCCCGCTTGAGCCGGTCACCGCCCTGTCCCTCGCCGAGCCGGATGCTCTGGTTGTAGTGACGGTCGCCTGGATCCTCGCACCAGGCATCCGCCGCTGTGATCATCCGGGTCGGCAGGAACGTCTGGGGGCGGCTGTGCCGGTCGCCCCGCCACCACAGCCGCCTGGGACGGAAGCTGCCTCGCGGGGTGCCGCCATCGCCCTCGCGCTTGTTGGCGAGAATACCGCCCCGCCCCAGCGCAACCGGGATGGTCAACGCTCCGGCCGTCAGCCAGCCCCGGCGCGGATTACCTGCAGCAGGCCTAACACGGATCGCAGAGAGCGGCCCGGCGCTGCGAGTCTCGTTGTAACCGACTGAAACTGCTTTATTTTTCATGTGAACGTGCAATGTCGAATTCATTACAGGACATTCATCAAAACGGCCTGCTATTCTGAGTTAGAGTAGTTCTGGCTTGTGAATCGGTAACAGCCCACTACTTCAACACGAACAACAAAAATAACGGCGACCCCTAAACTTCCCCTCGCGGCTGGGCGCGGCATGGATGCGCGCCGAGCCGGACTCCAAAAGGATGACTTCCCATGCCCAACGCCCGCAAGATCCTGATCGTGGATGACGATACCGATCTGCGCGACACGCTGGTGGAGCAATTATCGCTGCACGAAGAATTCGAAGCCTCCGCCGTGGATACCGGCGCCAAGGGCGCGAGCGCCGCGAAGGCGAATTCTCCCGATCTCGTCCTGATGGACGTCGGCCTGCCCGACACCGATGGCCGCGAAGTGGTCCGCTCCCTGCGCAAGGGCGGCTTCAAGGCCCCGATCATCATGCTGACCGGGCACGACACCGATTCCGATACGATCTTGGGGCTGGAATCCGGCGCCAACGACTATGTGGCCAAGCCCTTCCGCTTCGCGGTTCTGTTGGCCCGCATCCGCGCGCAGCTCCGCCAGCACGAAGCCAGCGAGGACGCGGTGTTCTCGGTCGGCCCCTACTCCTTCCGTCCCGGCTCCAAGATGCTGACCGCGGCCAATGCGCGCAAGGTCCGGCTCACCGAGAAGGAGACCGCGATTCTCCGCTTCCTCTACCGCGCCGGCCAGATGCCGGTGTCGCGTGAGACCCTGCTCCAGGAGGTCTGGGGCTATAATTCCGGCGTCACCACCCACACGCTGGAAACCCACATCTACCGCCTGCGCCAGAAGATCGAGAAGGACGCGGCCAACCCGGAAATCCTGGTCACCGAAGCCGGTGGATACAAGCTGGTGCCGTGATACGTTCCGGAAACGCGCGATTCGTCGTAAATTGGCGCGTTCCTCGAGCCACGGACCGGAATGTCAATCGACGACGACGTAGCGCTTCTCGAGCGTGTCCCGACACTGCGCCTGTTGGGGGACGCCTCGTTGCGCATGCTGGCGATCGGCTCCGAGCAGCGCGACTTCGTCCGCGGTGACGTCCTCTTCAATCTCGGCGATGACGCCGATGCCGGCTTCGTGGTCCAGCGCGGCGCCTTCAGGGTCGAAGACGGTGCCGGTGCCGAAATGATCGCCGGGCCCGGCGCACTGATCGGCGAGCTCGCGCTGGTGGTGCCGATGAAGCGGCCATCGAGCGCAATCGCGCTGGAGCACGCCTCCGTCATCCGCATCGCACGCAGCCTGTTCCAGCGCGTGCTCGAAAGCGACCCTGCCGCTGCGGTTCGCCTTCGCGACGAGTTCGCGGTGCGTTCGAGTCAAATCGCGAGTGATATCCTCATGGCCGGTGCGAAGCTGACGTCCTGAGTGTCTCTGTTGTCATTCCGGGCTCGCGCTGCGCGCGCCCCGGAATGACAGGTGACGGTCATAGATCGAGCGTCACCGTGACCGGGACATGGTCCGACGGCCGCTCCCAGCTCCGCGCATCACGCAGAATTCTAAAATCCTGCACCGAGTCCTTCAGCGCCCGCGAGACCCAGATGTGGTCGAGCCGGCGGCCGCGGTCGCCGACGGTCCAGTCGGGGGAGCGGTAGCTCCACCACGTATAGACCTTCTCCGACATCGGGATGCGCTCCCGCGCGACATCGACCCATTCGCCCGCCTCGAGTGCCGCCTTCAGCTTCTCGGTTTCGACAGGCGTGTGCGAGACGACCTTCAGAAGCTGCTTGTGCGACCAGACGTCGTTCTCGTGAGGGGCAACGTTGAGGTCGCCGACCAGGATGTGACGGTCCTCGCCGCGCGGATGCAGCGGCTCGCACGCCTTCATCTCGTCGAGGAAGCGAAGCTTGTGATCGAACTTCTCGTTCAGCGCGGGATCGGGAATGTCGCCGCCGGCGGGCACGTAGAAATTATGCAGCACCAGCGGCTTTGCGATGCCGGCCTTCTCGCCGAACGACACCGAGATGTGACGCGAATCAACCTTGTCGCAGAAGGTGCGGATGTCCTTCGTCTCGAACGGGATCTTCGAGACGATGGCAACGCCGTGATAGCCCTTCTGCCCGTTCAGCGCCACGTGCTCATAGCCGAGCCGCTTGAATCGCTTCAGCGGAAAGGCGTCATCGATGCACTTGGTCTCCTGCAGGCACAGCACCTCCGGCCGCGCGCTCTTCAAGAATTTCGCGACCAGGTCGATGCGCAGCCGCACCGAATTGATGTTCCAGGTGGTCAGGGAAAGGCGCATGGCGACGATCTAACAAACTCCATCGGTCATGGCCGGGCTTCACCCGGCCATCCACGCCTTTTTATAAGGCCCAAGACGTGGATGCCCGGGCAAGCCCGGGCATGACGACCGTCGGAGACGCCATCAGCCATCAACCCGGCGATGGTCCGTAATTGGTGAAATCGATCTTGAACATGCCGGGGTCGAGCTTCTTGCTCGAGTCCAGATTGTAGACCGCGATCGTGGTGTCGTAGCCCTGCGGGTCGGTGACGGTCCACTGCTTGAGCTGGCCGTCCTTGGCGCCGAACATCAGGAGCAGCCGGCTGGTGCCGACCAGCGCCTGCTTCTCCTCGATGGTGACGCTGACATAGACGTCGTCGGCCGAGACGTTGACGACGTTGGTGTCCTTCATCAGGTCGATACGGTCGGACAGCAGGAAGCGCAGCGGCGTCTGCGACAGCGGATAGACGTCCTGGGTCGCGAGCTTGCGGTCGCGCACCACGAGCGAGGATCCGTCCGCGACGATGTCGATCGGGCTCGGCGCGTCATATTCGAAGCGCACCTTGCCGGGCTTCTGGATGTAGAATTCTCCCTGCGTCTTGCTGCCGTCGGGGCCGACCTGGACGAAATTCCCGACCAGCGTCTGAAGCGACGACAGATAGGCGCTGACCTTGGCGGCCTGCGCCTTCTGATTGGCGTCGAAGGTCTGGAAGATGCTGCTCGGCACGTTGCGACGCGGATCGGGGATGACCGGGTTCGGCGGCGTCTGCATCGCGCCGGTGACGGTTGGCCCACCGCCGGCTGGAGCACCTTCGCGGCCTTTCGGTGCGGGCTTCGGCACCGGCACGGTTTGCGCGAACGATGCAGCGGTCACCATCGCGGCGGTGACGAGAAGCACGCCGGCCACGCGCGCGCTTCGCGCAGCGATGAAGGCAGCGTATCGAATGTCCGGATGTCTGATCAACGCCTCGTCCTGTATTGCTGGGCGCCCTTTTAGCGTGATTTCGGGCAAAAGCAGATATCGATTCTGCGTGAAATGATGTTCAGAGGCGCCTCGCCTCACATGTGGCTGTCTTCTTCCTCGACCAGGATCTCGCGCTTGCCGGCGTGGTTGGCGGGACCGACGATGCCCTCCAGTTCCATGCGCTCCATCAGCGATGCGGCGCGGTTGTAGCCGATCTGCAGGCGGCGCTGGATGTAGCTGGTCGAAGCCTTGCGATCGCGCTTGACGATGGCAACCGCCTGCTGGAACAGATCGCCGCCGCCGTCGCCGCCCATGCCGGTGGCGTCGAACACGGCGCCATCCTCGTCCTCGGTGGGCTCTTCGGCCGTAACCGCCTCGAGATATTCCGGCTGTCCCTGCGTCTTGAGATGACGCACCACCTTCTCGACTTCCTCGTCGGAGGCAAACGGTCCGTGCACGCGGCTGATGCGGCCACCGCCAGCCATGTAGAGCATGTCGCCCTGACCGAGCAGCTGCTCGGCGCCCATCTCGCCGAGGATGGTGCGGCTGTCGATCTTGGAGGTGACCTGGAAGGCGATGCGGGTCGGGAAGTTCGCCTTGATGGTGCCGGTGATGACGTCGACCGACGGGCGCTGCGTGGCGAGGATGACGTGCAGGCCGGCGGCGCGCGCCATCTGCGCCAGACGCTGCACCGCGCCTTCGATGTCCTTGCCGGCGACCATCATCAGGTCGGCCATCTCGTCGACGATGATGACGATATAGGGCAGCGGGTCGAGCGAGAGCTTCTCTTCCTCGTAGATCGCCTTGCCGGTTTCCTTGTCGAAGCCGGTATGGACCGTGCGTGTCGGCTCCTCGCCCTTGGCCTTCAATTCGAGCAGGCGCGTGTTGTAGCCGTCGATGTTCCGGACGCCGAGCTTGGCCATGTTCTTGTAACGCTCTTCCATCTCGCGCACGGCCCATTTCAGCGCGACAACCGCCTTCTTCGGATCGGTCACGACGGGCGTGAGCAGATGGGGAATGCCGTCATAGACGGAGAGCTCGAGCATCTTCGGATCGACCATGATCAGCCGGCACTGGTCCGGACGCAGCCGGTAGACCAGGCTGAGGATCATGGTGTTGATGGCAACCGACTTGCCCGAGCCGGTGGTGCCGGCGATCAGCATGTGCGGCGTGCGCGCGAGGTCGATGATGACGGGGTCGCCGCCGATGGTCTTGCCGAGGCACAGCGGCAGCTTTGCCACCGTGTCGGTCGCCTCCTTTGCGACGAGCAACTCGCGCAGATAGACCTTCTCGCGATGCGCGTTCGGCAGCTCGATGCCGATCGCGTTGCGGCCGGGCACGACGGCGACGCGCGCGGACAGCGCGCTCATCGAGCGGGCGATGTCGTCGGCGAGCCCGATCACCCGCGAGGACTTGATGCCGGGCGCCGGCTCCAGTTCGTACAGCGTGACCACGGGGCCCGGATTGGCCTTCACGATCTCGCCGCGCACGCCGAAATCCTGCAGCACGCCTTCGAGCGAACGGGAATTGGCCTCAAGCTCGGCCTTGCTGAGCGGCTGGCGATCGCCGGCCTTCGGAGCGGCCAGCATGGAGACGGACGGAAGGTCGAACTTGTCGGAGGACTTCTTGGCCGCAGTCTTCGGCGCCGCCTTCTTGCGCGGGGCGCGCGCGGCGGGCTGCTCCTCTTCCTCCTCCTCGCCTTCCTCTTCTTCGTGCTCGTCCTCGGTGTCCTCGTCTTCGGACTGCGGCGAGATGGAAGGCGCGGCGCGGCCACCGCCCAGATTGGGCTCCTGGCGGCTGAACTGCGTGGCCTTGGTCTTCGGTCCACTCGATACCAGTGAGCGGTACGCGGCGCCAAGCAGCCAGCCCAGCCGAGCCTTGGTGCTCATCAGGGCATGGAACAGCCAGCCCAGCGACACCGAGCCACGATCGCTCTCCTCGTCTTCGTCGAGCGGCTTGTCCTCGTCCTCGATCGCCGAGAGCTCTTCGTCACGCTCGCGCGCGCCGAGACCGCAGGCGATCAGGAAGGTCGCCGTCATCGCGACGAACAGGATCGTGCCCAGCACGATGCGGTAGATGGTGCCGGCCGGCCCGAAGATCACCGCCGGTGCGCGCACCAGCGCGTCGCCGACCACGCCGCCGAGTCCGGTCGGCAGCGGCCAGGCGCCGCCATGCCGCCAGCAACTGGCGAAGCCCGCTGCGATCACCGTGCAGAGAATCCAGGAACCGAGCCGCAACGCCTCGCGGTCGAACGGGCGATGCGTCATCATCCGCCAGCCCCAGACCGCGACGGTCAGGACCAGCATGATCGCGCCGAGCCCGAGGATCTGCATGGCAAGATCGGCGCCGATCGCGCCGGCATAGCCGAGGATGTTCCGGATTGGCCGCGAGGTGGCGTGGCTGAGGCTGGGATCCTGCACCGACCATGTCATCAGCGCGGCCGAGGCGACGCCTGCCAGCGCGATCAGGCCGAGCCCGGTGAGCTCGCGCATGCGACGCGCCAGCCCCTCTCGGATCGAGGGCGGCAGATGCCCGACCAGTGGAATGACACGTTCGATTGCCGACATGCTCATGGGCGCGCCTAACCCAGAGTCTCGACCAGGCGGTGCAGCGCCTGCGCCGTGGTCTCGCCGTCCTGCACCAGCGCGAGCCGGATGTAGCCCGCACCTGGATTGAAGCCGTCGGGCTGAACGCGGGCCAGATAGCTGCCGGGCACCACGCGCACGCCTGCTTCCTTGAAGAGTCTCAGCGTCACCGACACGTCGTCGCCGACCGCGGATGTGTTGAGCCAGACGCAGAAGCCGGCGTCGGGCCGGCGGTAGCCGTAACGATTGCCGATGATCTGGTCGGCGAGATCGAACTTGATCCGGTAGAGCCTGCGGTTCTCCTCCACATGCGCTTCGTCGCCATAGGCGACGGTCGCCACGTGCTGGAGCGGCACCGGCACCTGGGGCGCTGCGATGTTGCGCAGCTCGAGGAACATGCCGATGAACTTCTTGTCGCCGGCGGCAAAGCCGACGCGCAGGCCCGGCAGGTTGGAGCGCTTCGACAGCGACTGGAACGCGACCACGCGGGTATAGTCGGGGCCGGCGCATTCCAGCGCGCTGCCCGGGGCCTCGCGCGTGTAGATCTCGGAATAGCACTCGTCGCTGAGAATCACGAAGCCGTAGCGGTCGGCGAGCTGCTTCAAGCGCCTGAAATAGTCCGGCTTGGCGACCGAGCCTTGCGGATTTGCGGGCGAGGCCAGGTAGATCGCGACCGTGCGCGCCAGCGTCGTCTCGTCGATGGCGTCGAGGTCGGGCAGGAAGCCGTTCTCGACCGTGGTCGGCAGATGAACCGGCTCGCAAGCCGCTGCGAGGGCGCCTGCGCCATAGACGGGATAGAACGGGTTCGGCATCAGGATGGCGGGCTTGCCGGGACGCGGGCCGACATATCGCGCAGCCGCGATCGCAGCGAGGAACAGGCCTTCGCGGCTGCCATTGAGGACGAGAATCTCGTCCTCGGGGTCGAGCGGTCGCGGCAGCCTGAAGCGCGACGACAGCCAGGCGCCTGCAGCCTTGCGGAACGGGTCAGTGCCCTTGTTCGCGGGGTAACGGCCGAAATCTGCGATGTGCCTGGCCAGGACCGGGCCGACGAAGTCGGGCACGGGATGCTGGGGTTCGCCGACCGCGAGCGAAATCAAAGGCTTGCCGGGCTGATGCGGCGCCAGCAGCTCGTTCAGCCGGACGAAGGGCGAGCGTTCGCTGTCGGAGCTTCCACTGGCCTGCGGCGCACGGGATGAAGCGGTCATGACCATTCTGGGCGCCAGCACTCTTGGAACAGCCGGTCGCGCGAAGGCACCGGCGGGAAGCGGTTCAGTTCACCATAGATAGGGCGAGGTTAAGACGCGATTAACCATCGGCCGGCGCCTGCGCCCAGAGCAGGAATAATGAAGCCGGATAACAGCGGGTGCATGGCGGTTCAACCTCTCCCCCGCAAGGGAACCGACCAAAAGAAAGGGGCTCCAGCTTGCGCTGGAGCCCCTCAACGGTCAGGGCATTGCCGGGTATGTGCCCGAACCGTAGTTGTGGACGCGGTTTCCGGGGAGACCGCGCCCGGGAGGAGGGCTACATGTTGTAGGCGCGCTCGGTGTGCTCGGTGATGTCGAGTCCTTCGCGCTCGCTCTCGATGTTGGTGCGCAGACCGACGATCACATCGACCACCTTGTAGAGGATGGCCGAACCGATGCCCGACCACACCAGCGTGGTGACGACGGCCTTGATCTGGGCGGACATCTGCGTGGCGAAGTCGTAGTCGGCGACCTTCGGTGGGATGGCCGAGTAGTCGATGATGCCGGCGCCGCCGAGCGCGGGGTTGACGAGAATGCCGGTGCCGATGGCGCCGACGATGCCGCCGACGCAGTGCACGCCGAACACGTCGAGCGAGTCATCGTAGCCGAGCGCGTTCTTCACGACCGTGCAGAAGAACAGGCAGACCACGCCGGCCACGAGGCCGAGCACGATTGCTCCCATGATCCCGGAGAAGCCCGCTGCAGGGGTGACGGCAACGAGGCCCGCGACCGCGCCGGAAATGACGCCGAGCACGGAAGGATGACCCTTGACGATCCACTCCGCGAACATCCACGACAGCGCGGCGGCTGCGGTGGCGACGAAGGAGTTGGTCATGGCGAGTGCAGCGCCGCCGCTGGCTTCAAGGTTGGAGCCGGCGTTGAAGCCGAACCAGCCGACCCAGAGCAGCGAGGCGCCGATCATCGACATGGTCAGCGAGTGCGGGGCCATCAGCTCCTTGCCGTAACCGACGCGCTTGCCGATCAGGAGAGCGCCGACGAGGCCCGCGATGCCGGCGTTGATGTGCACCACGGTGCCGCCCGCGAAGTCGATCGCGCCCATCTTGAAGATCCAGCCGGCGTCGGCATTGAGCTCGTCGAGCTTGGCCTGCGCCGCGGTCTTTGCCGCCGCGTCAGTGGCGGCAGCGAGCGCCTTGGCCGCATCCTGGATCAGGTCCGGACCCTGCCAGTACCAGACCATGTGCGCGATCGGGAAATACACCAGCGTGACCCAGAGGGGGACGAACAGCGCGATCGCGGCGAACTTCATGCGCTCGGCGAAGGCGCCGACGATGAGGGCGGGCGTGATCGCCGCGAAGGTCATCTGGAAGCACACATAGATGAGCTCCGTGATGTTGGCGTCGACCGAGAAGGTCGCAGCCTTCGTCTCGGTGGTGACGCCCATCATGAACGCCTTGGAGAAGCCGCCGATGAAGTCGGAGCCGCCGGTGAAGGTCAGGCTGTAGCCGTACACGGCCCAGATCACGGTGACGACGCAGACGGTGTAGAACACCTGCATCAGGACGGAGAGCATGTTCTTGGAACGGACGAGACCGCCGTAGAACAGCGCGAGGCCGGGGATCGTCATCAACAGCACCAGCACTGTCGATGTCATCATCCAGGCGTTGTCTCCCTTGTTGACCGTTGGCTCGGCATAGGCCGCGGTCGCAGCGAACAGGCCGACTGCGAGAGCCGCCAATCCCGCGCCATAGGGACGCTTGAACGTCATATCATTCACTCCTGATTGGATAAGGTTGAGCGCGAAATCAAAGGGCCGCGGCATCGGCCTCGCCGGTGCGGATGCGCACCGCATGGTCGAGGTTGATGACGAAGATCTTGCCGTCGCCGATCTGTCCGGTTTTCGCCGCGGACGTGATGGCGTCGATGGTCTTGTCGACCTGGTCGGATGCGACAGCGACCTCGATCTTGATCTTGGGCAGGAAGCTCACGGCATATTCGGCGCCGCGATAGATTTCCGTATGGCCCTTCTGGCGGCCATATCCCTTGACTTCCGTCACCGTGAGACCGTGAACGCCGATGGCGGTCAGGGCGTCACGGACTTCTTCCAGCTTGAATGGCTTGATGATCGCCATAACAATTTTCATGGGTCCTATCCCCGCTTGGGCCCGGTCCGGACGTGGCCGGGCGTTCTCGACTGGTTCGCCACGAGGGAGAGTTCACTACGCGGGCACAGCCAGGACCCTTAGAATCAAATGCCGTGCCAGATCGGCATATTGCCTAATGGACTATGAAACCGCGGGTTTTCACGTCGGGCGGGTACTGCAGTGCGGTGCGCTATTCCGTCGCGCCCAAATCGTGACCATGTCTGCCCAAAATGCGGGCATGACAGGCTGCCGACACAATGTTGCTCACGTGTCGGGCAGGATAGTGGTAATCCCGTAGTGTGTGCGCCTATTGCAGCGCTTCCCCGTGCTGCGAAATATCCAGCCCCTCGAGCTCCTGCTCACGGGATACGCGCAGCGGCACGAACAGGCCGACGAGCTTGAGCAGGATGAAGCTGACGCCCGCCGACCAGACGAAGGTGACCGCAACACCGTAGAGCTGGATCAGGAGCTGTTGAGGATTGCCCTCCAGCAGGCCGGCGGTGCCGCCGATGGCGCTGGTCGCGAACACGCCGCCAAGCAGGGTGCCGGTCAGGCCGCCGATGCCGTGGACGCCGAACACGTCGAGCGAATCGTCATAGTTGAAGCGGTGCTTCAGCCAGGTGCACGCCCAATAGCAGACCGCCCCGGCGACGATGCCGATGACGATGCCATGCCAGGGCGCGACGAAGCCCGAGGCTGGCGTGATGGTGCCGAGGCCCGCGACCGCGCCGGAGATCATGCCGAGCACCGAGGGCTTGCGCCGCGTCGACCATTCGATCACGGCCCAGGTCAGCGCGCCGGCGCAGGCCGCAAGATGGGTCGCGGTGATCGCCATCACTGCGCGTGAGTTCGCCGCCAGCGCCGAGCCGCCGTTGAAGCCGAACCAGCCGACCCACAACAGGCCGGTGCCCATCACCGCGAGCGAGAGGTCGAACGGCGAGAGATTCTCGGTGCCGTAGCCGTGACGGCGTCCCAGCACCTTGGCCGCAACCAGGCCGCCGGTGCCGGCCGACAGATGCACCACGAGGCCGCCGGCGAAATCCAGGACGCCCATGCTGGCGAGGAAGCCGCCGCCCCACACCCAATGCGCCAGCGGAATGTAGACGAAGATGAACCAGGCGACCGAGAACAGGAGATAGGCGGAGAACCGCATCCGATCGGCCACCGAGCCCGCGACCAGCGCCACCGTGATGATGGCGAAGGTCATCTGGTACAGCATGAACAGCGATTCCGGGATGGTCTTCGCAGCCGGATTGACGCTGTCCATGGTCATGCCGGCGAGAAACCAGCGATCGAGCGTGCCAATCCATGGGCCATCGCCGACGAAGCATAGCGAATAGCCGAACGCCACCCAGAGGATGGAGATCAGCGCCACCGCGGCGAGGCTCTGCGCCATGGTCGCAAGCACGTTCTTCTTGCGCACCATGCCGGAGTAGAACAGCGCAAGTCCCGGGATCGTCATCATCAGGACCAGCGCCGTGGCAACGATCATCCAGGCGGTGTCCGCGGTGTTGATCTCGGAGCCTGCGGCGTACGCCGACGATGTTGCAGCCGACGCAAATCCGATTCCCGCAGCCATGGCAGCTGCGCGGCGCAAATATCCCGCCATCTCGTTTCCCCCAGCGTAGAAATTACGTCGCACGCTGTGGCGTATTGCCCGGTGCGATCGACGAAGACGTTATCGGAGCGCTTTCGAGCGGAGTGGATACCGGCTCGCGGCAAGAAAACGCGTCAAACCAAGCCTAGAGCGCGTCGCTGTCGGTTTCGCCGGTGCGGATGCGCAGCGCGTGATCGATCGGCGTGACGAAGATCTTGCCGTCGCCGATCTGCCCGGTGCGCGCGGTCGCGGTGATCACGCTGACGGCCTTGTCGGCGATGTCGGAGGCGACCGCGATCTCGATGCGCAGCTTCGGCAGGAAATTCACGACATACTCGGCGCCGCGATAGATCTCGGTGTGGCCCTTCTGGCGGCCGTAGCCCTTCACCTCGGTCACGGTCATGCCGTGGATGCCGATTGCGGTCAGGGCCTGGCGGACCTCATCGAGCTTGAAGGGTTTTATGATCGCGACGACGAGTTTCATGGTCAGCCCTATTCCCCGGGATGCGCTGCGGCGTATGTCCCCGGCGCAGCGTCAATCTGGCATCTTTCCGGGCAGATGGCATAAAAAAGTTGCAGATTGAAGCGGAAAAACACCTGACCACGTCAACGGGCGCCTCTGTACAGGGCAGCCGTTCATCCTTCACAATGCATTTTTGGCATGGATGCGATGAACCCAGGCGTCCCGGCTGGTACAAAAGTATGTTTGAGGGGGACTCTACATGGCGAGTTGGTTCTACGCATCCGAGGGCAAGCAGCAGGGGCCCTTTCCGGAAGGGCAATTCCGCGACCTGATCGCCCAAGGGGTCGTGCGCCCGGACACCCTGGTCTGGACCGAAGGCATGGCCGGCTGGCAAAAGGCCGCCGAAATCCCCGGCCTGATCGGAGGCGGCGGCGCCCCGCCGATGATGCCTGGCGGCCCGCCGATGATGGGCTCGGGCGGTCATGCCGGCGCGGGCGGCTATGGCGGCGCGGGTGGAGCATCGCTCGCGGTCGATTTCGGCATCCTCGAGTTCACCTGGCGCACGCTCGCGCTGGTGATCGGCTCGTTCTTCATCATCCCGGTGCCGTGGCTGTTCGTCTGGTACACGCAATGGATCGTGTCCTGCGTGAGGGTCCCGGGCCGGCCGAATCTCAGCTTCACCGGCAATGCAATGACGCTGGTGCCCTGGTTTTTCGGCTTCATCGTTCTGGCGATCGCGATCGGCTATATCGGCAGCGAGATCCTGAGCAATCTGCTGTTCATCGTGCAGATCGTTCTCTACTGGCTCCTGATCAAATGGATGATTGCGAACCTCGCCTCCAACGGGCAGCCGCTGGGCCTGAGCTTCACCGGCTCGATCTGGGCCTATATCGGCTGGAGTCTGCTGTTTGCGATCTCCATCATCACCATCATCGGCTGGGCCTGGGTCGCCGCGGCGCAGATGCGCTGGTTCTGCCGCAGCATCGAAGGGACCCGGCGCCAGATCGTGTTCAAGGGCAGCGGTCTCGACATTCTCTGGCGTGGTATCGTGGCCGTGATCCTGTGCAGCCTGATCATCCCGATCCCGTGGGTGTATCGCTGGATCATGAACTGGTTCGCCTCGCAAACCGAGCTCGTCGCGCGAGGATCCGTCGCGGCCTGACCTGAACGCTCCGAATGCGCGAGGAGATCAGGATGATCGTCATCGCGCCTTAGGTAGTTGTTTGCGCGTGATCCTCTCGGAAAGCCGCTGCATACGTTTCCGGATCATGCTCTCGCGCGGCCCGGTGGCCTGGAGCGATCAGGACTTCCGCTCGCGCACAGAACCCTCCTGCGCGACGGAGGCGACCAGCGTGCCGTCGGGCTTGAAGATCGAGCCGCGCGTCAGGCCGCGGCCGCCGCGCGCGCTCGGCGAGTCCTGCGCGTAGAGCAGCCATTCGTCGGCGCGGAACGGGCGGTGAAACCACATCGCGTGGTCGAGGCTCGCCGGCATCATGCGCTTGTCGAACAGCGTGCGGCCGTAGCGCGCCATGATCGCATCGAGCAACGAAAAGTCCGAGGCGTAGGCGAGCGCGCACATGTGCAGGGCCGGATCGTCCGGCAGCGTCGCTGCGGTCTTGATCCAGACGTGAATGCGGCCATCGTCGATCTTCTGGCCGAAGTAGCGCCCCAGCTCGACCGGGCGCAGCTCGATCGGACGATCGGATTCGTAGTAGCGGCGGATGAACTCCGGCATCTCCTTGAACATCGGCTGCTTCGCCACCTCCTCCGCCGTCAGCTTCTCCGGCGGCGGCACGTCGGGCATCGCGTCCTGATGGTCGAACGCGCTCTCTTCGTCGGTGTGGAAGGACACCATGATCGAGAAGATCGCGTTGCCGTGCTGGATCGCGGTGACGCGCCGTGTCGAATAGCTCTTGCCGTCGCGCAGGCGCTCGACCTGGTAGATGATCGGGATCTGCGGATCGCCCGGCAGGATGAAATAGCAATGCAGCGAATGCGGCAGCCGTCCCTCGACGGTGCGGCAGGCCGCAACCATCGCCTGCCCGATCACCTGACCGCCAAACACGCGCTGCCAGCTCGTCTTCGGGCTGTTGCCGCGGAACAGGTTCACCTCGAGCTGCTCGAGCTCGAGGATCGCAATGAGGTCGATCAGGCTTTTGGACATGATGGTGCTTTCGAGATCTCGTCATTCCGGGGCATCGCGATAGCGATGAACCCGGAATCCCGAGCTGACAACCTCTGGATTCCGGGTTCGCGCGTCGCGCGCCCTGGAACGACGGAACGAGGGGCTAGCCGCCCTTGTTTCACCGCACTGTTTCGCCCAGCTCAAGTCTGCTAGCAAGACCGAGAATTGGCCGGGAAACTTGGTATGTCGGTACAGGGTAGCATTGTCATCGGCGGCGGCGCATTTGCGGGCCTGGCCCTGGCCCTGGCATTGCGCCAGGGGCTCGGGCCCGAGATCCCCGTCATCGTCGCCGACCCCGCGCTTGGCGCACGGCCGAGCCGCGATCCCCGCGCCACCGCGATCGTGGCCGCCTGCCGCCGCCTGTTCGAGGTGATCGGCGCCTGGGACGCCGTCAGGGACGAAGCACAGCCGATCCTCGACATGGTCGTGACTGATTCCAGGCTGGAGGACGCCACCCGTCCGGTGTTCCTGAACTTCGCCGGCGACGTCGCGCCGGGCGAGCCCTTTGCACACATGGTCGAGAACCGCCGCCTGATCGATGCACTGGTGGCACGCGCGGAAGCCGAGGGCATCGATCTCCGCGCCACCACCGTTGCGTCCTACCACGCGCGTTCCGAAGGCATCGACGTGACGCTCGGCGACGGCAGCGTGATCGCCGCGAGCCTCTTGGTCGCCGCCGATGGCGCGCGCTCGAAGCTGCGCGAGCGCGCGGGCATCGCCACCCATGGCTGGGAGTACGACCAGTCCGGCATCGTCGTCACCGTCGGCCATGAGCGCGATCACGAGGGCCGCGCCGAGGAGCACTTCCTGCCGGCCGGCCCGTTCGCGATCCTGCCGCTTTCGGGCAGCCGTTCCTCGCTGGTGTGGACCGAGCGCCGGGCCGAAGCCGCGCGCATCGTCGCGCTCAGTGACGAGGAGTTTCACGCCGAGCTCGAGCGGCGTTTCGGCCTGCATCTCGGCGAGGTCAAGGCGCTCGACAAGCCGCGCGCGTTTCCGCTGTCCTATTTCGTTGCGCGCTCCTTTATCGCAGAGCGCCTCGCGCTGGTCGGCGATGCCGCCCACGTCATCCATCCGATCGCGGGCCAGGGCCTGAACATGGGGCTGAAGGACGTCGCAGCGCTGGCCGAAGTGGTGGTCGATGCTGCACGGCTTGGCATGGACATCGGCGGGGCGGACGTGCTCGAACGCTATCAGCGCTGGCGTCGCTTCGACACGATGGCGATGGGGGTTGCCACCAACTCGCTGAACTTCCTGTTCTCCAACGAATCGACGCTGCTGCGCACGGTGCGCGACATCGGTCTCGGCCTCGTCGACCGTGCCCCGCCGCTGAAGAATCTCTTCATCCGCCAGGCAGCGGGGCTCACGGGCGAGGTGCCGCGGCTGTTGAAGGGCGAGGCTCTGTGAGGGGCGAATGGTGAGTAGCGAACAGCGAGTGATTTTCCATTCGCCATTCGCCAATCCCTACTCGCCATCCTCAATCGATCTTGCGCGCTTCTTCCGGCAGCATGATCGGGATGCCGTCGCGGATGGGATAGGCCAGCTTGGCGCTGCGCGAGATCAGCTCCTGCCTGGCGGAATCGAACTCCAGCGGACCCTTGGTCAGCGGGCAGACCAGAATCTCCAGCAATTTGGGATCGACGCTGGCTTCGGGACGTTCGGTGGCGGCGTTCATTGAAGTCTCCGGCAATGACTTGCCTGTAGCACAGAAATTCCCGGCTGCCATCGCGGGGCGGATGCGGGGGAAGAGGGACGCAGGGTCCTCGCGGAAGCCTGCTCCCTCACTGCAGCGGCGGATCGCCGCTGGTGCGCTTCTTGGCGAGATCCATCTCGGTGACGGCGATCAGGATCTCGGCCCGGGTCTTCAGGTCAGGCGCCTCCAGCATGGCCTGCTTCTCCGCCGGGCCATAGGGTGACATCATCGCCAGCGCGTTGACGAGTGCCTCGTTGGGCGCGCTCTCGACGCCTTCCCAGTCGACCTTGAGATTATTGGCTTTGAGGAAGTCAGCCAGCACCGCCAGCAGCGCCTCGCGGTCGACGTCGTCCTCGCCCATCCGCGCGGTGAAGTCGTCGACGAAAGCGAAGAAATCCACCTTGCACTGCCGATAGGGGGTGAGCACCTCGAGCTCCTCGACCACCTTGAAGCGCGACACGCCGGTGAGCTCGAGGATGTAGCGGCCGTCGCCGGACTCGGCGAGCTGGGTGATGCGGCCGACGCAGCCGACCCGAAACAGCGCCGGCTTGTCGGAATTCTTCGGCGTGTGCGCCACGTCGGGCTGGATCATGCCGATCAGGCGATGTCCGTCGCGGAAGGAATCGTCGACCATCGCAAGATAGCGCGGCTCGAAGATGTTGAGCGGCATCTGGCCGCGGGGCAGCAGCAGCGCGCCCGGCAACGGAAAGACCGGAATGATCTCCGGGAGGTCGACGGGCCCGCGATATTCGATGTTGATTGGCATCTGCCCGGTCCCCTTGGCGTCGCCAGCACGTCCTTTACGAAAATAGGATCGTCGACAAACGCTTGCGTCCCTCGACGGTTGCATCATCCGTACCGCCCCAGGCCTCGAAGAATTGCACCAGCTGCTTGCGGGCGCCATCATCGTTCCATTTGCGGTCGCGCTTGATGATCTCGAGCAGCTGCTCGGTCGCCGCCGCGCGATTGCCTTGCGCGTTGAGCGCGGTGGCGAGGTCGAATCGGGCCTGATGATCCAGCGGGTTTGCGGCGACTTTCTGTTCCAGCTCGGCGACCGGACCGAGCGATTTTGCCTGCTCGGCGAGATCGATCGCGGTCTGCACCGCCTTCACGGCAGGGTCATTGCGCTTGGATTCCGGCACCATGGCCAGCGTCTGCTTGGCCTGCTCCATCGCCCCGGAGACGGCGTAGCACTTCGCGAGGCCCGCAAGTGCCGCGATATTGGTCGAATCGTGCTGCAGCGCCTCGGCATAGATCTGCGCCGCTGCCGCCGCGTCGCCCTCGGCGAGCACCGCTTCGGCCTCCTGCACGATCTCGGCGACGTTGACCTCGCCCGGCGCGGTGACGCCCTTGGTCAGCCGCTCGATGAAGGCATTGACCTGGCTCTCCGGCACCGCACCCATGAAGCCGTCGGCCGGCTGGCCGTTGACGAAGGCGATCACGGCGGGGATCGACTGGATGCCCATCTGGCCCGGGATCGCCGGATGGTGGTCGATGTTCATCTTGACCAGCTTGACCTTGCCCTTGGCCGCCTTCACCGCCTTTTCCAGCACGGGGGTGAGCTGCTTGCAGGGGCCGCACCACTCCGCCCAGAAATCGATCAGCACCGGCTGGCGCTTCGATTCCTCGATCACGTCCTTCACGAAGGCCTGGGTGGTGGTGTCCTTGATCAGGTCGGCCGCAACCGGGCCCGCCGCTCCGTTACCCTGGTCGATGATCGTCACGGGATCCCCTCGTCATGTCTGGAATGGCGGCTCTTAGCACGCCGCCATATCATATGCTTGCTGTTGGCTCCTAAATTGGGCCGAATGGGCCGAATTTCAATCCAGGCGACCCGATTCGCCGGTTCCGGGGCACTTTCGCGCGGTTTGGCCGCATCCGGGGTCCATATAGGGCCTCCGATTGCGCATTGATGCCGCCGGTAGCTGTTGCATTCCCTGTCCGCTTTTGGCATACGACAGCCGTTGCCGGCGCGTCACGCGACCGACACAGGATGCGGGTGTAGCTCAGTGGTAGAGCACGACCTTGCCAAGGTCGGGGTCGAGGGTTCGAGCCCCTTCGCCCGCTCCAGTTTTTCCCAAGCGTCCAGCTAAGCCAGGGTCGGGCCGTGGTTTTCCACGCCGCTGACGGCTGAATTGTTGGGTTCGACATGACCATTTTGATTACCGGCAGCGCCGGCCACCTCGGCGAAGCCATTCTCCGGACGCTTCGCGGGCGCCGGTCGCCCGTGCGCGGGGTCGATCTGAAGCCTTCGCCCTTCACCGACGCGGTCGGCTCGATCGTCGATGCCGAATTCGTGCGGCGCCAGATGGACGGCATCACCGCCGTGATCCACACCGCGACGCTGCACAAGCCGCATGTGGCGACCCACTCCAGGCAGGACTTCGTCGACACCAACGTCACGGGCACGCTCAACCTGCTCGAGGTGGCCGCGGCGGCCGGCGTGAGGAGCTTCGTCTTCACCAGCACCACCAGCGCGTTCGGTTCGCAGCTCCGTCCCGAGGCGGGAGAGGCGGCCGTGTGGGTTACCGAGGACCTGGCGCCGGTGCCGAAGAACATCTACGGCACGACCAAGCTGATGGCCGAGACTCTCTGCGAGCTGTTCTTTCGCGAACGCCGCTTGCCCGTCGTCGTGTTGCGGACCTCGCGCTTCTTCCCCGAGGAGGACGACGATCCTTTGATGCGGTCGGCCTACGCGCTCGATAACGCGCAGGCCAACGAGCTGCTCTATCGCCGGCTCGATATCGCGGATGCGGTGAGCGCGCATCTGCTCGCCGTCGAGCGCGCGCCGAAGATCGGCTTTGGCCGCTACATCGTCTCGGCGACGAGCCCGTTCGAGCAACGTCATCTCGCGGCGCTGGCGCGCGATGCGGCGAGCGTCGTGCGCGAGCTCCATCCGGAGTGCGCGCGGCTCTACGCGGCGCGCGGCTGGCGCCTCTTCCCCGCGATCGACCGCGTCTATGTCAACGACCGCGCGCGGCGCGAGCTCGGCTGGCGGCCCGAATTCGACTTCGCGCATGTGCTGCGCAGCCTGCGGGATGACCGCGATTTCCGCAGCGCACTGGCGCGCGAGGTCGGATCGAAAGGCTATCACGACAGGCTGTTTGACCACGGGCCCTACCCCGTCGCCCCGTGAGCCCGCGCTCGTCATTTCTCTCGGTGCATCAAGTGTCTGTCCGGCGTCACCGCGCGCGGACCGGCCTGAGCGGGTTCTACTGTGCATGGGGTTGTTTTCGCAGTTTCGGTTAGCTCCTCCCTCGCGCTGTGCGAAGGCGAGCTCTTGTCCGTCGGATTCCGCGTTGCAGCGAGAGCGCTGCCGACGCGGTGTTCGTGCCTCATCGACACTCCGTCTCAATTTTGAACGAGCGCAACTGCAGCACACGCGATGCTCTTCTCAGCGCTCGCAGATGTGCTAGCCTTTTTGCGTCTGCCTCCAGCAGACTCCGAACCTCGCCTCTCGACTAGCAAAACAAGATAAATCGCAGCCTTGCCGGCTGCCTTAGGGGAGTGACGCGATGACATCGATGTTCCATCGATCCGTGTTGGCGCTTGCGGCCGTGGCCCTTCTCGCCGGGACCAGCGCCGGCAATGCGCAACAGCAGGACAAGAACCGGGCGCTGAAGAAATACGAGTCCGGCACCAAGGAATTCTGGACCCATCCGCCGGACGATTGGTTTCTCGGCGACGAGACCGAGGCGCAGAAGGGCCTCGCTCCGCCCTCGGGCCCGCCGACCGGCGCCTCCGACGCCGAGCTCGCCAACATCGTCAAGAAGATCAAGCTGCCGTCCGGCTTCAAGATCGAGGTCTACGCCTCGGGCGTGCTGGCCGCGCGGCAGATGGCCTGGGGTGACAAGGGCACGCTGTTCGTCGGCTCGTTCGGCCTCGGCAACGTCTATGCCATCAAGGACAACAACGGAAAGAAGGAGGTCAAGACCGTCCTCAAGGGCCTCAACATGCCCACCGGTCTCGCCTTCAGGGACGGCGCGCTCTACGTGATCGCCGTCGACAAGCTGATCCGTTATGACAACGCGGAGGCCAATCTCGACAATCTCGGCCAGGGCAAGGTCGTCTATGACGACATGCCGTCCTATGCCGCGCATGGCTGGAAGTACATCGCGGTCGACAAGGAAGGCTGGTTCTTCCTGCCGTTCGGACCGCCGTTCAACATCGGCATTCCGCCGACCAGCGTCTCGCAGATCCGCCGCGTCGATCCCAAGACCGGCAACGCCGAAATCTGGGCGCTCGGCGTTCGTAACTCGGTCGGCGGCGACGTCGATCCGCGCACCGGCAAGCTCTGGTTCACCGAGAATGCCCGCGACTGGATCAGCGACGATCTGCCCTCGGACAAGCTGAACATGATCAACCGGATCGGCGAGCATTTCGGCTATCCCTATTGCCACCAGGGCAATTTGCCCGACGACAAGTTCGCGATGGGCCACAAGTGCTCGGAGTTCACGCCCCCCGTGCTGAATCTCGGCGCGCACGTCGCTCCGCTCGGCATGAAGTTCTACACCGGCGATCAATTCCCCGCCGAGTACAAGAACAATATCCTCATCGCCGAGCACGGCTCCTGGAATCGTCACAAGTACCAGGGCGCGCGCATCGTGCGCGTGATCGTCGGGCCCGACGGCAAGAATCCCAAGCGGGAGATCTTCGCCTCCGGTTGGCTCGAGGGTGACCAGGGCTATCTCGGCCGGCCCAACGACATCATCATCGCCAAGGACGGCTCGATCCTGGTCGCCGACGATTGGGCCGGCGCGATCTATCGCATCAGCTACAGCAAGAAGTAGCGCGTACGACATGGGGCTGCGGTGGCCGCAAGGCGCTGCAGCCCCTTCCGTCTGATTCACTGTCGTTCCGGATTGCGCCACTTGCGCGCAAGTCCGGAACCCATAACCGCGATCCGTGGTTATGGAGTCCCGGCCAGCGCCAAGGGCGCGCCCCCGGAATGACGACATCGCTAGATCGGAATCTTCCCTCATGCGCCGACAAGTCCTCTCGCACGCAATGGGCGCGGTTGCGCTCCTGGCGCTCGGCGCATTCTCTGCGAGCGGCGCCGACAATGCCGCGATCAAGGAGAAAGCTTCCGCCTGCGCCGGCTGCCACGGCGCGAACGGCATCTCGCAGACGGAGAACATTCCCTCGCTCGCCGGCCAGCCCGATCAATTCCTGCAGTGGCAGCTGGTGTTCTTCCGCGCCGGTGCGCGCAAGAACGAGCAGATGCAGCCGATCGTCGAGCAGATGACCAACGAGGATATCCGCAATTTCGGCGCTTACTTCTCGCAGCTCACGCCGCCGAAAGGTCCGGAGGACAAGGATCCGGACCTGTCGAAAAAGGGCGCGCAGGTGGCTGCCGGTCGCCGCTGCGCCTCATGCCACACGGACAGCTATGCCGGCACCAAGGGCGTCGCCCGGCTCGCCGGCCAGCGCCAGGAATATCTCGTCAAGGCATTGCACGACTACAAGGCCGGCCAGCGCATCGGCAACGGCGTCGCTGCGATGGTCGATGTGGCCTATCGCATGAGCGACGAGGAGATCACTGCCGTCTCGCACTATCTCGCTCATCTGAAATAGCAGCTGAGCTGCTGCCGCAAACTCCATTGTTGTCCCGGACAGGCGAAGCGCCGATCCGGACGACATTGGAGAATGAAATCAGCTCCCCCGCTGCCTCTCATACGCCTTCAGATGCGTATAGGCGATGCGCAGCTTCGGCACGGGCACCTTGGCGGCATCGGCGCGCGCAATGAGATCGCCGATCACGTGGTCGGCCTCGACCGGCAGGCCTGCCTTGATGTCGCGGAACATCGAGGCCGTCATCGGCGAGCCCTCGGCGGTGAGGTTGCCTTTCACGCGTTCGAAGAAAGGGCCACCCGGCGGATAACCCGACGCGGTGGCGACCGCGCTGGTCTCGTCCAGCATGCCGAGCAGGAAATCCCGGCCACCGGGAGCGGCAAGGATGTCGCCGACCGAGGCGCGCATCAGGCTGGTGGATGCCGCGAGCGAGGAGAGGAACACCCACTTCTCCCACATGTCCTGCATGATGTTCTCGCTCGCGGTGGCGCCAGTGATGCCGCTCTTGAAGGCCTCGTCGATCGCCTTCACCCGGTCCGACATCCTGCCGTCGCGCTCGCCGTAATTGATCGACTGCATCGGCTGCAGCTGCACCACCTCGCGCTTCTCGTTCAAGGTTGCGGCGATGGCGCAGAGGCCGCCGAGCACGCGCTCCGAACCGAACCTCGCGTCCAGCGTATCGAGATGCCTCATGCCGTTGAGCATGGGGATGATCGCGGTGTTCGGCCCAACCGCCGCGGCGAACGACTTGATGGCGTCGTCGAGGTCGAACGCCTTGCAGCTCAAGAGCACCACGTCGAACTTGTCCTTGAGCGCGTCCGCCTGCACGGTCGGTGGGTTTTTCAGGGTCACATCGCCATTCGGGCTTTTGATGACGAGGCCTGCGCTCGCAAGCTCGTTGGCGCGCCGTGGTCGGACCAGGAAGGTGACATCGCGGCCGGCCTGCAACAGCCTGCCGCCAAAATAGCCGCCGATGGCGCCGGCGCCGACGACGAGGATACGCATGGAAATGCTCCGTTCCATTCCTGGCGAGTGGTGAACAGTGAGTAGCGAATAGCAGGCCCGATTTCCACCCGCTATTCGCTACGCGCCATTCGCGCGCTTCACTTTCCCGACACCATCTCCTCGACCTCGCGCAGCTGCTCCTTGCCGAAGAACATCTCGTCACCGACGAAGAAGGTCGGCGAGCCGAAGGCGCCGCGCGCCACCGCTTCCTCGGTGTTCTTGATCAGTCTGCCCTTCACGTCGGGTTCCTGGGCCCGGGCGAACAGCTTTTGCGCGTCGAGCCCGGAGGACGCCAGCGCCTTCGCGGCGATCTCAGGGTCGTCCATCTTCTTGGGCTCGCGCCACATGTGATGGAAGGCGGCCTCGACGTATTGCTCGAACACGCCCTCGAGCTCGGCCGCGATCGCCGTGCGCATCAGGTTCAGCGTGTTGACCGGGAAGTGCGGATTCCAGACATAGGGCTGGACATGGAAGCGCTTGATGAAGCGCTCGGTCTCGACCCGATGGAACTCGCGCTTGTTCTTGATGCCGGCGAGCGTCTCGGCCGGCGACTTGTTATTGGTCGATTTGAAGATCCCGCCGAGCAGGATCGGCACATAGTCGAACTTGACCCCGATCCGCTGCTCGATCGCCGGAATCGCCAGATGACTGAGATAGGCGTTGGGACTGCCGAAATCGAACAGGAATTGCGGGGCGGTACGGGTCAAGATCATTCTCCCTGAGGTCGCTTTTGTCCATTGTGGCGCAGGGCGTGCCACAGGTCCACCGTTTAATGATGGTCATAATACTTTGACGGTCAGATCAGACGGCGGATCGCCCGCTTGCGCCACACCAGGAGATAATAGCCCATCTGCAAAACGAACATGGCGCAGAACACGATCGGATAGGCAGCCCATACGCCGTCGATGCCTATCGTGCGGCTCAGGATGACCGCGGCTGGCAACTCGATCACGACGATCGCGAAGATCGACAGCAACATCGGCGTGAAGGCGACGCCGCCAGCACGCATCGCACCCGAAAACACGGTCGCCAGGCCGAACGGCACCGAGCTCCACAAGGCGATGTACAACAGCCCTTTTGCCAGATCGAGGACGGCGCCGTCCGTGATGAAGCTGCCAAGCACCGCGCGCGGCGCGAGATAGATCAGCGCCACCAGCCCGCCGGTCAGCGCGAGGTTGAACGCAAGACCGGCGCGCACGATGCCGTCGAGGCGCGCTCTGTCACCGCCGCCAATCGCCTGCGCACCGAGGATCGAAACCGCGATCGAAATCGACATCGCCGTGAACTGCGTGTAGCCCATCACCTGGTTGACGGCACCGTACGCGGCCGTGGCGTTCGAGCCGAAGCTGTTGACGAGCCCCAGCAGCACCAGCTCGGCGATTGCCATGGCCATCATGCCGATGGCGCTCGGCAATCCGATGCCGAGTATGTTTCGCAGTACGGCGCCGTTAAGCCGAAGATGGCGCATCATGACAGCGTCCGGCGCGAGCGCGTGCTTCCTTCGCAGCAGATGGATCGCGAGCACGATCAGCGTCGCCGCGTTGGCGATCGCCGATGCCCATGCCGGACTGATGATTCCGGCCGCCGGCAGTCCTGACGTGCCGCGGATCAGCAATGGCGTCAGGATCAGGCCGATCGCAGTCGACAATGCCAGCGCCAGCAGCGGCGTCAGCACATCGCCGACGCCGCGAATCATCGCCGTCATCAGCAGGAAGACGAAGCCGAGCGGCATGGTCAGCAGCATGACCCTCGCATAGGCGCTGGCCTGATCGAGAATGTCCGGCGGCGTGGCGAGCACCATCATCAGTTCACGGCTGAAGAGCCCGCCAATCAGTGCGATCGGAATCGACAGCAGCAGGCCGACTGCGAGCGTCGTGCCCGCGATGATCTTGATCCGGCCGTGCTCGCCTGCGCCAAAGGCCTGGCCGATCAACACGGTGGCGCCGGTGCTGAGGCCCATGACGAAGGCGAAGAGAAAGAACATCACCGGAAAGAAGGCCGAGACCGCGGCGAGCGCGTCGACCCCGATCATCTGGCCGAGATAGACATTGCTGACGGTGCCGAACAGCGATTGCAGCGCGTTACTCAGCATCAAGGGTGCGAGGAAGCGGACGAACGTGGTCCAGAGCGGTTTCGGGGCGGACATGGATCGGCCTTTCATCAGGGCGTGCGAAGCCGTTGCCACGCGAAGCACGCGTGGCCCGGCCGTCGATGGGGTTATGAGAACGGTGCCTTAAGCGCGGTCGCTGTAGGCGAGCTTGACGATGTGGTCGCGGATATCAGCCGGCCAGTCGGCTATCAGTCCGGTGAAGCGCCGCCGGTCGTCCGCGAACAGCGCGCGCGAGGCCTCCTCGAACTGCGGCAGATCGCCGGCCATGGCCGACATGAAGCGATAAGCCGCATCACGCGCCTGACGCTCGCGATCCTTGTCGCCGCTGGCGCGCCGCGCCTCTTCGACAAGCTTGCGCAGCGCGACCGAGGCGCCGCCGGGTCGGGCGTTGAGCCACTCCCAGTGCCGCGGCAGCAACGTCACCTCCCGCGCGACCACGCCGAGTTTCGGCCGGCCGCGGCCGCGTGGCTCGCTGGGTGCTTCAGCCGTCTCGGCCGGCGGCATGAGCTGCGCCAGCCGCGCCAGCACCTCACGATCGTCGCCGCGCAGGTCGAAGTCGATCGACCGGCCCGTGCCGTCGTCGAAGATGATGATCGGCTGGTCCAGCGGCTGTGTCGCCCGCTTGACCGCGAGCGCGACATCGCCCGCCGTACCGGAGGCCAGCCGGCGCTGGCCGGCAAAAGCTGTGTAGGTCCCGTGCATTGGAATCATGACCCTATTGATCGTATTACCAGCTTAATACCCGGGTAAATTAGCGGCGTCAATATACCCGGGTGAAAATACCGCAGCGGTGGCTCGACAATGTGTTCCCGGGCTGGCACGAACGGCGCGGCCGATCGACCACGTCCAAGCCTTGAGGATCCACGATGCTGACCGTTCACCACCTCAACAATTCCCGCTCGCAGCGCGTGCTGTGGCTGCTCGAGGAGCTGGGCGTTCCTTACGAGATCGTGCGTTATCAGCGCCAGCCGGACATGCGCGCGCCGAAGGAGCTGCGCGCCATCCATCCGCTCGGCAAGTCGCCCGTCATAACCGACAACGGCAACACCATTGCCGAGTCGGGCGCGATCATCGAATACATCATCGCCACCTACGGCAATGGCCGGCTGATCCCCCCACCGAACACGCCGGAGCGGCTGCGCTACACCTATTGGCTGCACTATGCGGAAGGATCCGCGATGCAGCCGCTGCTGCTCAAGCTCCTATTCACGCTGATGCCGAAGCGCGCGCCGGCACTGCTGCGCCCGCTGGTGCGCAAGGTCTGCAACCAGGCGCTGACCGCGCTGGTCAATCCGCAGCTCAAGCAGCACATGGACTATTGGGAAGGCGAGCTTGGAAAAGCCGAGTGGTTCGCCGGCAGCGAATTCACCGCGGCCGACATCCAGATGAGCTTTCCGCTGGAAGCAGCCCAAGCGCGTGGTGGGCTCGAGCAGGGCCATCCCAAGGCGATGGCATTCCTGGAGCGAATCCATGCGCGGCCAGCCTACAAGCGCGCGCTGGAGAAGGGCGGACCGTATCAGGTCGGGCGGTGATTGTTTCCATCGTCATTTCGGGGTGGTGCCGAGCACCGAACCCGGAATTCCGAGGTTCTCAGGTGCGCAGTCGCGCACCATGGTTCGCGTTCGAGCGCCCCGGAACGGCGCCTCTCGATCAATCCGCGTACAGCACGCGTCCGCGCGTCTCCGGCAGCGCGAACGCAGCGATGAAGAACACGGCGTAAGCCACCACCGCAAAAATCGCGATCGCATTTGCCAGCGACGTCGTCGCCGATAGCGCGCCGACCAGGAACGGAAACAGCGCGCCGATGCCACGACCGAAATTGTAGCAAAAACCCTGGCCGGAGCCACGCAGCCGTGTCGGGTAGAGCTCGGTCAGGAACGCGCCGATCCCTGAGAAATAGCCCGAAGCGAAGAAGCCGAGCGGGAAACCGAGCACCCAGAGAATCTCGTTCGTCAGCGGCAGTTGCGTATAAAGCAGCACGACCGCCATCGCGCCGATCGAGAAGATCAGAAACAGATTGCGTCGTCCGATCCGGTCGGCGAGCCACGCACCGACGAGATAGCCGATAAAGGAGCCGATGATCAGCGTCGCCAGATACCCAGTCGAGCCGACGATCGAGAGATGCCGCTCCTTGGTCAGGAACTGCGGTACCCAGAAGGTGACGGCGTAGTAGCCGCCCTGGCAGCCCGTGGCCATCAAAGACGCCAGGATCGTGGTCTTGAGGATCGGGCCGGAGAAGATTTCCCAGAGTGCCGGCCGATCGCCGCTCGCAGCCTGTCTTGCGCGGGTCTCTGCCGAGATCTGGGGCTCAGTGACCGACCGGCGGATGTAGAACACGAGCAGCGCCGGCAGCGCGCCGATCACGAACATCCAGCGCCACGCCGTCTCCGCCGGCATCAGTGAGAACAGGATCGCCTGCGACAGCACGGCGAGGCCCCAGCCGACCGCCCATCCCGATTGCACCGAGCCGACGGCGCGTCCGCGATATTGCGGCCGGATCGCCTCGCCCATCAGCACCGCACCGGCGGCCCACTCGCCGCCGAAGCCGAGACCGAGCAAGGCGCGGGCAATCAGCAACTGGTCGAAACTCTGCACGAACGCGCAGATCAGCGAGAAGAACGAGAACCAGATGATCGTGATCTGGAGCGTCCTGACCCGCCCTATATGATCGGACAGATAACCGCCGAGCCAGCCTCCGATGGCGGAGGCGAGCAGCGTGACCGTGCCGGCAAGGCCGGCCGAGGCCGCATCGACCTTCCACAGGGCGATGATGGTGCCGATCACCAGCGGATAGATCATGAAGTCCATGCCGTCGAGTGCCCAGCCCGCGGCGCAGGCCCAGAACGTCCGCCGCTCCGGCATGTTCATGTCGCGATAGAAGGCGAGCAGGCTGGTGTCCTCGATCTCAGCACGTTCGATGCGCTGGTTCGGATCCGAGGTGGTCATGTGCGTTTCCCGGCAGTTTCTCGAAGGCTGCGCATTGGTAGCACGCATGGCAGCGAGAGCTAGCGGGCCTGCGCTCCCGTGCCATGCAATGACGCGGCTACTGCCCCGCCGCTTCCGCGCCGCGCGTCCGCGGATCGGCCGCGCCGAGCGGTCCCTCCGCTGTCACGCGAATCGAATTGGCCGATGTCTGCCCCATCGGTTCGACGATGTGGTGACCCATCGCCTTCAGTTCGCCCAGAACATCGCTGGGGAAGCCGCGCTCGACGCGCACCTCGTCCGGGAGCCATTGGTGATGCAGCCGTGGTGCTGCGACTGCGGCCGCGACATCCATTCTGTAGTCGAGGACGTTCACGATCACCTGGAGCACGGTCGAGATGATGCGGCTGCCGCCGGGCGAGCCCGTCACCAGCACCGGCTTGCCGCCCTTCAGCACGATCGTCGGAGACATCGAGGAGAGCGGCCGTTTTCCCGGCCCTGGCAGGTTGGCCTCGAAGCCGATGAGGCCATAGGCATTGGAGGCGCCGACTGCCGCGGTGAAATCGTCGAGTTCGTTGTTGAGCACTACGCCGGTGCCATCGGCGACGAGGCCGACGCCGTAGCTGAAGTTCAGCGTGTAGGTGTTGCTGACGGCGTTGCCGCGGGCATCGACGACGGAGAAATGTGTGGTGTTGCTGCCCTCGCGCGGCCCAGCAGAAGCGGACACGAGTTCCTTCGACGGCGTGGCGCGTTCGGCAGAGATGCCTGCGCGCAGCCTGGACGCATAATCTTTCGCGATCAGCGTCTCGATCGGTGCGTTGACGAAGGCGGGATCGCCGAGATAGCGCGCGCGGTCGGCATAGGCACGCTTCATGGCCTCGATCAAGAGATGCAGGGATGCCGCCGATCCCTGCTTCAGATCGGCAAGCTGATAGCCCTCGAGGATATTGAGCGTCTCGACGAGCACCACGCCGCCGGACGACGGCAGCGGCATCGAGACGATGTCATAGCCCCGATAGCTGCCGCGCACCGGTGCGCGGATCACCGGCTGATAGGCCTTGAGGTCGGCCGGCGTCATGATGCCGCCGGCGTCAGTCACCGCCTTGGCGAGTTTCTCCGCGACTGGTCCCTCGTAGAAGCCGCGTGGTCCCTGTGCGGCGACGGCCGACAGTGTTTCGGCTAGATCGGCTTGCACCAGTCGGTCGCCTTCGCCCAGCGGCGTGCCGTCCGGCCGCGAGAAGATCCTGGCCGAGGAAGGCCAGCGCGCCAGTCGCCGGTGCCAGCTCGGCAGCGTATCGGCGATGTCGTCGTTGACGATGATGCCGTCGCGGGCGAGCGCGATGGCGGGCGCGAGCAATTGTGCCAGCGTGAACCGGCCCGAGCCGTACTTGTCCAGTGCCAGCGCGAGGCCCGCGACCGTGCCGGGTATGCCGATGCCGAGCGCGGAATCGCGTGATTTTGCAGCATCGGGTGTGCCGTCAGCGCCGAGGAAGATCTGCGGCGTGGCGGCGGCCGGCGCCGTCTCGCGATAGTCGATCGTGATGTCCTCGTTGCGATCGGCGGAATGGATCACCATGAAGCCGCCGCCGCCGATATTGCCCGCGCGCGGGTAGGTCACCGCCATGGCAAAGCCGGTCGCGACCGCAGCGTCGACCGCATTGCCGCCGCGCCGCAGGATGTCGGCGCCGATCTGCGCGGACAGCTTCTCCTGCGCCACCACCATGCCGTGCTCGGCGGCGACGGCGCGCACCATGTCGCGCGCGGGCGGGACATAGCCCTGCCGCGCATCCTGTGCGGTCGCGGGAGCGAAACCAAACGCCAGAGTGGTAATGAAGGCGAAAAATGTCCGCCGTGTCGAATACGATGACATATCAAACTTCCGCCGCGGCCTCGGGCCAGTTCACACGCCTCGCTGCAATGCTATACGGTTTGCTCCAACAGAGGCAAAACTGTTCGTGATGAGGATTGCGTGACCACGACGATCGTTCCCGACGTGCGCATGGCCGGCGCAGCGCCGACCTATCCGCCGCGTGCCGCCGTCGTCAGCTGGATCTTCTTCGATTGGGCGGCGCAGCCCTATTTCACCCTGATCACGACCTTCGTGTTCGCTCCCTATTTCGCCACCAGCGTCGCGCCAAATCCGGCCACCGGCCAATCGCTGTGGGCCTTTGCAATGGCCGCGGCAGGCCTTTCGATCGCGCTGCTGTCGCCGGTGCTCGGGGCTATCGCGGATGCATCTGGCCGCAGGAAGCCATGGATCGCAGGTTTCGGCGCGGTATTGGTGGTGGCGTCCTGCACGCTATGGATCGGCAGACCCGGCGATCACGCCATCATTCCGTTGCTGCTCACCGCGGTCGCGCTCGCCAGCGTCGGAGCGGAGTTCGCCACGGTCTTCAACAATGCGATGATGCCGACCCTGGTGCCTCCGGAACGGATGGGCCGGCTCTCCGGCACCGGCTGGGCCACGGGCTACATCGGTGGCATCGTCAGTCTGATCATCGTGCTCGGCCTTTTCGCGGCCAATCCCGAGACCGGTCGCACGCTGCTCGGACTCTCGCCATTGTTCGGGCTCGATCCCGTCATGCGCCAGGGTGACCGTGCCGCCGGGCCGTTGACCGGCCTGTGGTTCATCATCTTCGTCACGCCGATGTTCCTGTTCACGCCGGATTATCCGGCGAAACGACCGCTGTGCGAAGCGCTGCGCGAAGGTCTGTCCGAGCTGAAGCAATCGATCAAGCGGCTGCCGAAGCAGAAGTCGCTCGCAGCGTTCCTGCTCGCCAACATGATCTACACCGATGGTCTGGTGTCGCTGTTCGCGTTCGGGGGCATCTATGCCGCGGGTACGTTCGGATGGCACACGATCCAGATCGGCACCTTCGGCATCATGCTCGCGATCGCCGGCGCGTTCGGCGCATGGCTCGGCGGCAAGTTGGATGATCGTCTCGGGCCGAAGCGCGTCATTGCCGGCAGTCTGCTCGTCCTGCTGCTGGCGGTGGCCGCGATCCTTCTGGTCGACAAGGAAAGTGTCCTGTTCGTCAAGGTCGCGCCGCCGCAAGCAGGCGCTCCTCTGTTCTCGAGCGCGGCCGAGCGCGCCTATCTCTTGCTGGGCTGCCTCATCGGTGCGGCCGGCGGCCCGCTCCAGGCTGCCTCGCGCACGCTGCTGATCCACCTCGCACCGAAGGATCGCATCGCGCAGTATTTCGGCCTGTTCGCGCTGACCGGGAAGGTGACGTCCTTCATCGGCCCGCTGTTGATCGGCACGATCACCGCGGTGACCGCCAGCCAGAAGGCCGGCATGGCCGTGCTGGTGGTGTTCTTCGTTGCGGGACTGGGGCTGCTGATGCGGGTGCGGAAGTAGCTGCGGGTCGCTATCAACTCTCTCCACGTCATTGCGAGGAGCGCAGCGACGAAGCAATCCAGACTTCCTCTGCGGGAAAATACCGGATTGCTTCGCTGCGCGCTCAATGACGAAGTCGGTGAGTTCGTCCTAGCTCAATGCCTGAAGTGCCGCGTACCCGTGAACACCATGGCGATGCCGTGCTCGTCGGCGGCCTTGATCACCTCGTCGTCGCGCATCGAGCCGCCGGGCTGCACCACGGCGGTGGCACCGGCTTCGATGCAGGCGAGCATGCCGTCGGCGAACGGGAAGAATGCGTCCGAGGCCACGACCGATCCCTTGGTGAGCGGCTCGGCGAGCTTCAGCTCGTTGGCCGCATCCTGCGCCTTGCGCGCGGCGATCCGCGCCGAATCCACCCGGCTCATCTGGCCCGCGCCGATGCCGACGGTGGCGAGATCCTTGGCATAGATGATGGTATTGGATTTGACGTGCTTGGCCACCCGGAATGCGAATTTCAGGTCGCGCATCTCGGCCTCCGTCGGCGCACGCTTCGTCACGACCTTGAAGGTCATGTCGTCGACCACGGCGTTGTCGCGGCTCTGCACGAGGAGACCGCCAGCCACCGTCTTGGCGGTGAGGCCCGGCGCACGCGGATCGGGCAGGCTGCCGGCGAGCAACAGGCGGAGGTTCTTCTTGCCGCCGATGATGGCGATCGCCTCCTCGCTGGCATCGGGCGCGATGATGACTTCGGTGAAGATCTTGGTGATCTCGCGCGCGGTGTCGGCGTCGAGCGGACGGTTCATCGCGATGATGCCGCCGAACGCGGATGTGGAATCGCAGGCCAGCGCCCGGCGATAGGCCTCGACGAGGTTCGATCCTTCGGCGACGCCGCAGGGGTTGGCATGCTTGACGATGACGCAGGCCGCGGTGCGCTTGGCGTCGAACTCGCCGATGCATTCATAGGCCGCATCCGTGTCGTTGATGTTGTTGTAGGAAAGCTCCTTGCCCTGGAGCTGCCGTGCCGTGGAGACGCCCGGACGCTTGTCGGGCGTCGCGTAGAACGCCGCGGTCTGGTGCGGGTTCTCGCCATAGCGCAACGACTGGATCAGCCGGCCGCCGAAGGCGCGGAAGTCGGGCGCATCGATCTGGAGCTGGCGGCTGAACCAGTTCGAGATTGCGGCATCATACCCCGCGGTGCGGGCATAGGCCTTCGCGGCAAGGCGCCGGCGCAGTTTCAGCGTGGTCGCGCCCTTGTTGGCGGCGAGCTCGTCGAGCACGGACTGATAGTCCTGCGCTTCGACCACCACGGCAACGTCGTCATGGTTCTTGGCGGCCGCGCGGATCATCGCGGGACCGCCGATGTCGATGTTCTCGATGCAATCTTCGAAGCCGGCGCCCTTCTCGACCGTCGCTTCGAACGGATAGAGATTGACGACCAGAAGGTCGATCGGCGCGATGCCGTGCGCCTTCATCGCCTCCGCATGCTCCTTGTTGTCGCGGATGGCGAGCAGGCCGCCGTGGACCTTGGGATGCAGCGTCTTGACGCGGCCGTCCATCATCTCGGGAAAGCCGGTGAGGTCGGAGACGTCCTTCACCTTGAGGCCGGCCGCGGCAATCGCTTTTGCAGTGCCGCCGGTCGAGACCAGCTCGACACCTTGCGCGGCAAGCGCCTTGGCGAACTCGATCAGGCCGGTCTTGTCGGAAACGGAGAGCAGGGCGCGGGTGACGCGGCGGGGATGGTCAGTCATGAGCAAGATCCTCTGTTGAGGGAGTGTCTATGCCCAGGCGCGCGGCTTCTATGTCCCGCGCTTCCCGATGGTGCTCCATCCAAGGTCGCCAGTCGCGCGAGCGCGCGTTCGTTAGCAGCTTTCGCCCGTTTTCACAACGACGAGATGCGTAGAATTCTCGCGTTACAGCGGAAGTTCCGGCTCGCGGCGAGCGTTGCGGCGGGCATTGGTCACGGCCGGCGAGGCGGTGGAACGGACAAAACTCCAGCGGATCGAGGGGGCCTGGCGGGCATTCTGACGGATCACGATCTGGGCGGTCCGCCGCGGCCCATCGTTGCCGGCCAGGAATACGCTGTCCTCGAGATCGACCTTGTCGTCCAATGCTTCGAAGGTCCAGACGTCGCGGTTCGGCAGCACCAGCATGACGCCGCGCGCGTCCGACAACCGGCTCGCCTTGACCGCCGGATGCAGATGGAAGCGCAGCGCGAAATCGGCGTCCGCGCCCTTGAAGCGTCCGCCCTGCGGCGGCGACAGCGTGTCCTCGCCGTCGATGCGCGCGCCGTCATCGGCGATCATCAGCACGCGGCGATGGATCGCTCCGAACCTGGCGAGATAGCCGTCGTGTGAGGTCGTGAGCAGCGTGCCGTTCTGCACGACCTCGCGATAGCTCTCCACCTCGACCGGGCCGCTGGTGACGGGCGCGCCGTGGAGCAGCCGCTTCATCGCCGACATCTCCACGAACTGACATGATGAGGTGTCGTGGTAGGTCAGCGTCGAATGCGCCGCCGTGCTGCGTGCGAAAGGCCGCCAATTGTCGCGGCCCGTGGTCGGCATGCCGCAATTGGTGACGATCCGGCTGGTGCCGGAAGACAGTTCAAACGACAGACAGCCGGCATGGGCGTCGTGGCTGACGCCCGCGGGCGGCGGCGGACCAGTGTCGATGATCACCGTGGTCTGGCCGGCGTCGAGGCGCTGGAAGCCGGTATGCGGCATGTTCGCCATCGGCACGCCGTGGGTGTCGTCATAGGCGAGCAGCGTGGCGAGCAGATCCGAAGATGTCGCGCTCATGCCGTTGAACAGCGCGAAATTGCCATCGCCGTGCCGAAAGAACCGCAGCATCGGCATCATGCGGTCGATCGCATTGAGCAGCGCCGGCGGCGGCGCGATGTTGCGCGCGGCAAAGGTCTGCCGCAGCGGCAGCAGGTCGATCAAGAGTTCGATCAGCGCGCCCGGGTTGCGGGAAATGTGTCCGCCGTCGGGCAGGATCTGCCGCTGCAATTCGTCTGACAGCTTCTTCGATGCGCTGCGGATGTGACGCGTCTGGTTGGCGAGACACAGGGATGCGTAGCACAGCGCGATCAGCACCTGGAGCTTCGGCACCCCGTCCGGAATGTCGACCATGGTATAGCGCAGGAAGCGGATCTCGCGCGCCAGGGCACGCAGATAGCGGCGATAGAACTTGTTGTCGGTCTCGCTAAGCACCAAGGGCGCCTGCGACAGCAGCGAGATCACGCGTCGGGCCAGCACGTCGGCACGGCGCGCGACGGGACGGCGCTTGTTGGCGGGGTTGGCGATCCAGTCCTCGATCAACGCGCGCGCATTCGCCCGCGTCAGCGCCGTGTCGGCGGCGCGAAGATGGCGCAACCAGCCGAAGCCGAGCAGCGCAACCTCCCAATCCTCCGATGGGGGCTCGAGATCGAAGATCGAACGGCCGTGGCAATTGACGATCTTGCCGGCGAAAACGAAGCGGCCGGCGTAGATTTCGGCGGCCCGGGTCGCGTCCGCGGTGCGTAGATCGTGTGGCGCGATGATGAGGCGATCGGTGCGGCCCGGCCAGACTCGCGACACCGCAACGGAACCGCCGCTCGCGCGCGCGAGCACGTTCCGCGCGAAGCGGTTCATGACCAGCGCCGAGATATGTCTGCGTTGAGCGACCGACACGCCTTGCCTTGATGGGGAGAGGATCAGCAACGAATCCTTATTAATCCCAAAATCGGACGCCCGACACCACCTTGATTGGCGCGAATCAGGGTCGTGGTCGCAAAATCCAGTGCAAAATCAGGATTTAACGAGCCGGGCCGCGAAAAATCCGTCGAGGCCGCCGAGCTTGGGATCGGCGTTCGGCAGATGGCAGGGCAGGGTGCGAAGATCGCCGTCCCGGCTGAGGATTTCGTCGAGGCCCGCAACCTCCGACGCCTCAATCGGGACGCGCCGAAGCGCGGGCTCCGCGGCGAGCAGCGCCGCCACGGCCTGCTCGCCCTCCTCGGGCTCCAACGAGCAGGTGCAATAGACCAGCGTCCCGCCGGGCTTGAGCAGCGACAACGATTTTCTGAGCAGCCGCTGCTGGAGCGCGGCCAGGGCGGCGATATCGGATTCCTGCCGCAGCCACGCCACGTCGGGATGACGGCGGATCGTACCGGTCGAGGTGCAGGGCGCATCGATCAGAATGCCGTCGAAGGCCTCGGCCGGCCCGGCCCATTCCACGGCGTCGGCGACGACAGTCTCGGCCTGGAGCGACAGTCGCGCCAGGTTCTCGCGCAAGCGTGCCACTCGCGCCGGCGAGCGATCGACGGCCGTGACATGCGCGCCGGCATGTGCCAGCTGCGCGGTCTTGCCGCCCGGCGCGGCGCAGAGATCGGCAATGGACTTGCCTTTCACGTCGCCGAACAGCCGGGCCGGCAGCGAGGCGGCGGCGTCCTGCACCCACCATTGTCCTTCGGCGAAGCCAGGCAGCATGGTCACCGACCCGTGCAGCAGCATGCGCACGGTTCCCGTCGGCAGTGTCTCGCCATGCAGGCGGCTCGCCCATTGTGCGGGGTCGGACTTCATCGTCAGATCGAGCGAGGGCTCGTGGCCGAGCGCGAGTGCCATCTCTCGCGCGGTCGTCTCGCCGTAATGCGCGCTCCAGCGCGCGAGCAGCCACGGCGGCAGGTCCTGCGATTGCGTCGCGACTTCATCGATCAGCGCCTTGCCCTCGCGCGCGCAGCGGCGCAGCACGGCGTTGACAAGGCCGGCATAGCGCGCGGCGCGGCGGTCGGACTGCACGAGGCGAACGGAGAGATCGACCGCGGCGTGGTCCGGCACGTCCATCCAGAGGATCTGCGCGGCGCCGATCAGAAGCGCGCTCTGCGCGCGCGGCGCATCGGAGGGAATGCCCTTGTCGAGCAGGCGTGACAGCACATGGCCGAGCGTGCCGAGCCGGCGCAGCACAGTCGCAACGAGGCGGCGCATCAGCGCGCGATCGCGATCGGGCAGCGTCTTCAATCCGGGATGGGCGCCGCTGCCGTCGAGCTGATCGTCGAGCGTACGGTGCTTGTGCAGCACGCCGTCGACGATGTCGGCGGCGATCCGCCGTGCCGCAAGACCAGGCACTTCGGATGGAGGAGCGAAACGTTGAGATGGCATGCGGAAGCAAGGTTCTGAGCGAGCGGCAGTTCCGCCGCAATGGGCGCATGCCTGGAGAGCCCGATCTCTGACACGCGAATATGCCAAATGTAAGAATCGCTTGCGGGTTTTTTCAGCCCTTGGGCCCGATTTCAGGAATGCGTTATTGGGGATCGCATTGCACCTGATCCTGCGCTAGAAAGCTGGGCGATGAGTGACCAGCCTCCCGTTCCCGATCGCAAGCCACTATCCCCGGCCGCCCAGCGCGCGCTGGCGGAAGCCGAGGCTCGTCGGCAGGCTGCGGCTGCGCTGGCCAAGGATGAGGCCAGGGCAAAGGAGTTGCAGGGGCCGAAAGGGCCCGAGCCCACACGCTATGGCGACTGGGAGCGCAAGGGCATCGCTTCCGACTTCTGAACATCTGCCGAACAGGCAGGGCAGCGTTGGCAGGCTCGTTCCGGTCGCTACAGGTAATTGTGCTCTCGCAGGTAGCTGATGATGCGCTCGCACGCCGCCTCGCTCGACAGTTCCGACGTCTCGATGGTGATCTCCGGTGCCGGCGGCGCCTCGTAGGGCTGGGCGATGCCGGTGAATGCCGGCAAGTCGCCCGCTCGTGCCTTGCGATAAAGTCCTTTCGGATCGCGGCGCTCGCATTCGGCAAGCGGAGTCGCGACATGGATCTCGATGAACTCCCCGGCCTCGAGCCGCTGGCGTGCCAGCTCTCGCTCGCTGCGGAACGGCGAGATCAGCGCGACCAGCGCGATCAAGCCGGCATCGACGAACAGCGCCGCGATCTCGGCCACGCGCCGGACGTTTTCAATCCTTTCTGCGTTCGAAAAACCGAGGTCGCGGTTGATGCCGTGGCGGAGATTGTCGCCGTCGAGCAGTGCTGCATGGCGTCCGAGCTCGGCAAGCCGTCGGTCGACGAGATCGGCGATCGTCGATTTGCCGGCACCGCTCAGCCCCGTGAACCACAGCACGCAGGGCCGTTGCTGCTTCAGCCGCGCCCTCACCGATTTGCCGACGGCACGCTGCTGCCAATGAATGTTGGTGGCGCGGCGAAGCGAAACGTCGATCATTCCTGCCGCGGCCGTGCGATGGCTGATAGGATCGATCAGAATGAAGCTGCCGATGTCGCGGTCATCGCGATAGGACTCGAACACCAGGGGACGGTCGAGATCGATATGAACGTAGCCTATCTCGTTGACATTGAGCCTGGTGGCGCCTTCCTTCGCCATGGTGTCGATGGCGATCCGGTGCTTCAGCGTCGTGATCACGGCGCCGGTCGAGGCGGTGCCGCATTTTAGCAAATAGCGCCGGCCCGCCACCATGGGTTCCTCGTCGAACCAGACGAGATGCGCCGCGAGCTGATCCGAGACCGGCGCGGCAGATCCGCCGGTCAGCACGTCGCCGCGGCTGACGTCGATCTCGTCGACCAGCGTAAGCGTGATGGATTCGCCTGCCCCTGCGCAATTGCATTCGCCGGCGGGCGTTAGAATGCGTGCGACGTGGGTCTGGTGTCCCGATGGCTGCGCGCGTACCGCGTCTCCGACTGCGATCGTTCCGCTCGCGATGCGTCCGCAGAAGCCGCGAAACTCAGCGTTCGGCCGGTTGACCCATTGCACCGGCAACCGGAACGGCCGCTGCGAGACGTCGCCGGCCACGTCCACGGCTTCCAGATAGGCGGTAACGGTCGGCCCCGTGTACCAGGGCATCCGCGCGCTCGCGGCAACGATGTTGTCGCCATCGGGTGCCACGACCGGGATGCACTGGACCTCGGAGATCCCGAGCTGCCCGGCGAGCGTCAGGTATTCGGCGGCGATGGCCGAGAAGCGGTCGCCGTCGAATCCGATCAGGTCCATCTTGTTCACGGCGAGCACGACGCGACGGATGCCCAGTAGCGACAGGATGTGGCTATGGCGCCGCGTCTGCGTGATCACGCCCCTGCGCGCGTCGACCAGCACCACGGCTAGATCGGCGTTAGAGGCGCCGGTCGCCATGTTGCGCGTGTATTGCGCATGCCCCGGCGTATCAGCGACGATGAAGCGGCGCAGCCGCGTGGCGAAGAACCGGTACGCGACGTCGATGGTGATGCCCTGCTCGCGCTCAGCCTGCAATCCGTCGACCAGCAGCGCGAAATCGAGATCGCCCCCGGTGGTGCCGACGGTCTTGCTCTCGGAGGCGAGCGCGTCGAGCTGGTCGTCGAGCAGCGTCTTCGAATCGTAGAGCAGGCGACCGACCAGCGTGCTCTTGCCGTCGTCGACACTGCCGCAGGTAACGAAGCGCAGCGTCGGCCGATCGTCCTGCCCGAGCCGCGGCGCATCGGTCGCGGCGATCGTCGGTGCCTCGTGATAGGACATCAGAAATAGCCTTCCGCCTTCTTGCGCTCCATCGATGCAGGACTGTCCCGGTCGATCACGCGCCCCTGTCGTTCGGAGCTGCGCGACGCCATCATTTCCCGCACGATCTCGGGCAGGGTTGCCGCCGTCGAACTCGTCGCGCCGGTGAGAGGATAGCAACCCAGGGTGCGGAACCTGACGGATCGCCATTGCGGTTCTTCGCCGGGCCGCATCGGCATCCGGGCATCGTCCACCATGATCAGCGCGCCGTCGCGCTCGACTACGGGCCGCGAAGCGGCGAGATAGAGCGGTACGATCGGGATGTCCTCGAGCAGGATGTAGTCCCAGACGTCGAGCTCGGTCCAGTTCGATAGCGGAAACACCCGCATGCTCTCGCCGGGCGCGAGCACCGTGTTGTACAGGCCCCAGAGCTCCGGACGCTGGTTCTTCGGATCCCAGCGATGTGCCGCGCTCCGGTGCGAGAACACGCGCTCCTTGGCGCGCGACTTCTCCTCGTCGCGCCGCGCCCCTCCGATCGCCGCGTCGAAGCCGTGGAGGTCCAGCGCCTGTCGCAGAGCCTGCGTCTTCATCACATCGGTGTAGCGGGCCGAGCCGTGGGTGAAGGGGTCGATGCCCTGGCTCAATCCGTCGTTGTTGGTGTGGATGATGAGGTCGAGGCCGAGTTCGCGTGCGCGGCGGTCGCGAAACGCGATCATCTCGCGAAACTTCCAGGTGGTATCGACGTGCAGCAGCGGAAACGGCGGCTTTCCAGGATGAAACGCCTTCATCGCCAGATGCAGCAGCACCGAAGAGTCTTTCCCGACGGAATACAGCATGACGGGTTTGCGGAACTCGGCTGCCGTCTCCCGCAGGATGTGGATGCTTTCAGCCTCCAGGCGTCGAAGATGGCTGGCGACGTGAAGCTGTTTGCCGCCGGCGTGTCCAGGGAGGACGGATTCGGCGGTCCTGGGAATGTCCAGCATGCTGATCACGCGGCCGCAGCAAACCAGTCGCCGAACAGGCGTGCCGACGTTGCGGCGCTCAGGCCGAGATCGCGAACGCAGGCTGCAACCGAGGCGCGGTAGGCATCGTTGACCCCGCAACGCTCCAGAACCTCGAGCTGGGCTTCGCCCAGCGAGGCCGTGGTCCGGCGCTGGTATCGATAGGCGCTATCGGAGGTGTGCAGATTGGGCACCTTGTAGATGGTCGCCTCGCTCGGGAAGATGACGCGTGCATTGCTTGCTGACGCGTCTCCCGGCTCCCGCCATGACGTCACGGCACTCTCCGTGAAGCTGCTCGAAAGGCCGAGGCGGTCGAACAAGACCCGGATCGACGCCAGCGCTTCCTTGCTGACCTCGTAGACATAATGAGTGACGGGAATGCCCTGTCGCTGGGCGTAGATCGCGACACGGGACGCGCTGAGAGCGGCGACGACATAGTGCCGCAGCAAGGTATCTGCAGGCGCGCGCGAGATCAGCTTGTCGAGCCACGACGCCAGCGAGCTCGCCGGCTCGCGATCGAGCATGATGAGATGCAGCCGGTGACGCGGATAGCCGGCCTCGACCAGGAGCTGCAGTGGATTGAACAGGCTCTCGGCAAGCACGTAGGGCCCGATCGTTTCCTTGCTGAAGATGTGCGGCTCGTCCTTCGCCGAGGGCACGATCCAGGGCGTCAGCGGGCGGTCGACGAGCGCGTCGCGCAAGATCGCCTTCAGCGGTTGATAATATGAGGGCATCCCCGTCATGCCGAAGAGATTGCTCAGAGCCGTCGAGCCGACCCGAGCCTTGCCGCATGCAAAGTAAAGTATCGGAAAGTCTTCCGCCGGGCGATCCCGGAAGTTCTGCGCAAGGCATTCGGTGACCTCACGCGTCAAGGTCTCGAGCGTGACGGTCCTGGTCTGGAACTCGCCTACGGGCGAAAGCGGCAAGCTGTCGAGGGCGCTGGGCTGTTGTCGAAGCAGATCGGCGATTCGTTCGCACGAATCGGGGGAAGTCCCGTCAATATTCATGTGGGGAGCTCACTGCAGCATCTTCAGCAAGCAAAGTTGCTCGCTTGATTATATGCAGCTTAGAGTTGCCAATCGGGGCGGTCAAACCCGGGAAACTCCGGGGTACCGTGCACATCGGCGAGCGCCGCGAGCACTCGCCGATGTGGTCGTGGGATCAAGCCGCGCGCACCGTGTTGAGGAACTTCTCGACCTCCACCTTCAGGAGGCTGCTCTCGCTCGATAGCGACCGCGCCGATGCGAGGACTTGTCCCGACGCCGCGCCGGTGGCGCTCGCACCTTGACTGACATGCGAGATCTTGTCCGCGACTTCCACGGTACCCTTGGCGGCTTCGCTGACGTTACGCGCAATCTCGGCCGTCGCGGCACCCTGCTGTTCGATGGTGGCTGCGATGGTCGTCGAGATGTCCGAGATGCGGGCGATGGTCGCGCCGATCTCCTTGATCGCGCCGACGGAGTCCTCCGTCGCCGATTGCATCCCCGCGATCTGAGCGCTGATCTCCTCGGTCGCTCGCGCGGTCTGCGCGGCCAGCGCCTTGACTTCGCTCGCAACAACGGCAAAGCCGCGGCCCGATTCGCCGGCGCGCGCCGCCTCGATCGTTGCGTTCAGCGCCAGGAGGTTGGTCTGCTCGGCTATCGCGGTGATCAATTTGACGACGTCGCCAATTCGGCCTGCCGCCTTGAGCAATTCGTTGATCCGCATGTCGGTTCGCTCGGCCTGCTTGACTGCATCGCTGGCGATACGGCTGGAATCATGCACCTGGCGGCCGATCTCGACGACCGATGTGCTCATCTCCTCGGCGGCGGACGCCACGGCTCCGACGTTGGTAGATGCTTCCTCCGAGGCAGCCGCGACCATTCCCGAGAGCTGCTGGGTCTGTTCCGCCGTCTCGGACAATGTGCCGGCCGCGGCCTCGAGTTGTTGCGAAGCTGCGGATACAGAGGCGATGATGCCGCCGACTGCAGCCTCGAACGCGCCGGCGAGCCGGGTCATCTCTTCCTTGCGCTGAGCGGCCGCAGCGGTTTGCTGTTCCTTCTGCTCCGCTTCCATCTGCTCGATGCGGATCAGATTCTCCTTGAAGGTCTGAGCTGCGCGGGCGTTGTCGCCGACTTCGTCGCCGCGGCCGGTGTAGGGAATCTCGACCGCCTTGTTGCCGCGGGCGAGATCCAGGAGCACGTCGCCGATGCGCCGGATCGGCCGGGCGATGCTCAACACGGAAAAGACCGCGGAGCCGATCAACGTCAGGACGACGAACATGCCGACGATCAATGCGAAATTGGCGACGCGATCCAGTTCGGCCAGCATCTCGCCCTTGCGGCGCGCGGCGAATTCGTTGGCAACGCCGACCAGGTCGTCGATGCGCTTGCTGACCTCCAGGGCTGCTGGACGCATGCGCTCTGCAAGGATGCTGGCCTTGGCCGATTCCGCAGCAATCCTGGCGCCTCCGGCAGCGGCGCCGATGATGGCCTTTTGCGCTGCCGCCAGTTCGATGCCGCTGGCCAGATATGCATCGACGAACTTCCTTGTCTCACGGTAGGCGTCTTGAGTGACTTTCCGCGTTGCCCGCTCCGTCGCGGCATCGATTTCCGTGCCGGCTTCACCGGCCCGGGCGCGGAGAATCTCGAGGAGCCTGTCGACCTCTCCGCCTGAGGGCGCCGCGCCGATTTCGAGAGCTGCGATCTGTGCCCGCGCCATCGCCGTCTGGGCCGCCTGGGCATTACCCTTGTTGAGATAGTTGATCGTGACCAGACGATTGGATTCGGCAATCGATCGGTTGCCGAGCATCTGGTTCGTCAGCATACCGCCGACGAGCACGACGCTTATACCCGTCACGATGCCGAGCTTGGTTCCAATGCGAAACCTGAATGATCCCACCGCCGCCTCCTTGGACTGTGACCGCACCTCAAAGGTCTTCGCAACCAAAGATTGAGATTTGGAAAATATTCAATGGTGACCGTAGAAGTACGGCCGGATCACGAATGACACGTGACGATCTCGACCCGTACAACTACAGGGAGTATCTGCCGGAGAGCGCTTGGAACGCCGTCTTGAGTGACGTAATCGGAGTTGCAGCTTGGATGAGACACGCTTGCGGGATTGGCCGACTCAGCTCTAGCGTGAAACAATGCGTTCTCGCGCCCGGATCAATGCTCGTCCATCGTCGTTCAGCGGCTCCCCGTTCGGCCGCCGCTTCTCGGGCCTCATACCGTGGATGTTCGTGGTCGGCGTGGTGGCGGCGATCGTGCTCACCTTTCGTGACGGAACAGGCTGGCTCCTGCCGCATGCGGCAGACGACCGGGCCCAGGACGCCGAGATCATCCTGCAGCAGATCGGCAATCCGGATCTCCTCCGCCCGGTCGACGTCATCCGCACCATTGACGGCGACACCTTTCTAGCTCGTATTCGTCAGCGCGAGGGGCGCGACCCCGTCGTTCGCATTCGGCTGCGGGGCATCGATGCACCTGAGCTGAAGGCGTCCTGCCAGCAGGAGCTGGACAAGGCCGAAGCTGCGGCCCGCGCATTGCGCGATCTGCTCGGCCAGGGCGGCGTGACCATCGCCAATCTCGGCCCGGACAAATACGGCCGGGTTCTGGCCGACGTGGCGACCCGACAGACTGCGAGTGTTGCGGCGGCGTTGCTCTCCGGCGGCTTTGTGCGCAGCTACAATGGAGGCCATCGCGACGGCTGGTGCGCTCGCGGCTGGCGCTTCTGGCAATAAAAAAGCCGCGTCGCAAGACGCGGCTGCTTGTCTCGGCGGATGCGGGCGGTCAGCGCGTCACGACCACCGTCGTGCCGACGGAAACGCGACCATAGAGATCCGTGATGTCGTCGTTGAGCATGCGGATGCAGCCATAAGAGACGAAGCCGCCGATCGAGCCCGGCACGTTCGTGCCGTGGATCGCATATTCGCCGCCGGCGAGCGTCATCGCCGCAACGCCCATCGGGTTGCGCGGCGAGCCGCCCGGAATGACGTCGGGGATGTTCGGCTTGTCGCGCTTCACCTCGGCGGGTGGCGCCCAGGCGGGGTTGCGATACTTGCCATCGATCTTCGTCGTGCCGGCCCATTGCTTGCCGGCCTTGCCGACGCCGACCGGATAGCGGACGGCGTGGCCGTTATCGAGGATGAGATACAGCCGCCGCTCGCTGGTCCTGACCACGATCGTGCCGGGCGAATAGTCGGGCAGGTGTGCACCCACCAGCTCCGGCCGCGCCTCGGCCGCCGTCGACATCATGACTCCAACCCCGATGGTGGCGGCCAGCGCCACCGCAATCCTCATCGACATCGATGCTTCCCCTCGCCCTGAAACGGATCGTCCAGAATGACGCAGAACCCGGCAATTGCAGCGCCAAGCCCTCGGTGAGGTCATTCTTAACCGCGCCCATTAACTGGAGAGTTTCCACGCGCGGCCGCCGAAAGCCAGCCAGCAGCGGGAACAAAGGAAATGTTCGAAACAAAGTAAATGACCTGAAAACAACACTCGACGGGAAAGATGCGGGGCGCACTGACGCGAGCGCGAGAGCTGTGAACGGGCGTTGTTCCGGGCGGCTGACAGCATGGGCCGGAACTCGAGACTTCCGGGTCGGTCCTGCGGACCGCCCCGGAATGACGAATGTCCTGGAGCCTACGCCGACTTCCGGTTCTGCCGGTTCTTGACGAGATCGTCGACCACGGTGGGATCTGCGAGCGTCGACGTGTCGCCGAGGCTGCCCGGCTCGTCTTCGGCAATCTTGCGCAGGATGCGGCGCATGATCTTGCCGGAGCGGGTCTTGGGCAGGCCCGGCGCGAACTGGATCTGGTCGGGCGAAGCGATCGGGCCGATCTCCTTGCGCACCCAGGTCACGAGCTCCTTGCGCAGATCCTCTGTCGGCTGGACGCCGGCCATCAGGGTGACATAGGCGTAGATGCCTTGGCCCTTGATGTCGTGGGGGAAGCCGACCACGGCCGCTTCCGACACCTTCTCGTGTGCCACCAGCGCGCTCTCGACCTCTGCGGTGCCCATGCGATGGCCGGAGACGTTGATGACGTCGTCGACGCGGCCGGTGATCCAATAATACCCGTCCGCATCGCGGCGGCAGCCGTCGCCGGTGAAGTACTTGCCCTTGTAGGTCGAGAAATAGGTCTGCTCGAAGCGGGCGTGGTCGCCATAGACCGTGCGCATCTGGCCCGGCCACGACCGCGCCAGGCAGAGATTGCCGGTGGTCTCGCCTTCCAGCACCTTGCCCTCGGCATCGACGATCTCCGGCACCACGCCGAAGAACGGCTGTGTCGCCGAGCCCGGCTTCAGCTTGGTCGCGCCCGGCAGCGGCGTGATCAAAATGCCGCCGGTCTCGGTCTGCCACCAGGTATCGACGATCGGGCAGCGACCGTCGCCGACGACGCGGTGATACCATTCCCAGGCTTCCGGATTGATGGGCTCGCCGACCGAGCCGAGCAGACGCAGGCTCGCGCGCGAGGTCTTCTTCACCGGCTCGTCGCCGCCTTGCATCAGCGCGCGGATCGCGGTCGGCGCGGTGTAGAAGATGTTGACCTTGTGCTTGTCGATGACGTTCCAGAACCGCGAGTTGTCCGGATAGTTCGGCACGCCCTCGAACATCAGCGTGGTCGCGCCGTTCGCCAGCGGTCCGTACAGGATATAGCTGTGGCCGGTGACCCAGCCGACGTCGGCAGTGCACCAGTAGATGTCGCCGTCGTGATAATCGAAGACGTATTGATGCGTCATCGAGGCGAACACGAGATAGCCGCCCGAGGTGTGCAGCACGCCCTTGGGCTGGCCGGTCGAGCCCGAGGTGTAGAGGATGAACAGCGGATCCTCGGCGTGCATGTGCTCGACCGGGCATTCGGTCGTCACCATCGCCGCGGCTTCGTGGTACCAGAGGTCGCGCGTCGGGTTCATGTCGACCTTGCCGCCGGTGCGCTTGACGACAACGACCCAGTCGACGCCATCGGCCTTGGCGAGCGCCGCGTCGACATTGGCCTTCAGCGGCACTTTCTTTCCGCCGCGCAGGCCTTCGTCCGCGGTGATGATCACCTTGGATTGGCAGTCGTTGATGCGCTGGGCAAGACTGTCCGGCGAGAAGCCCGCGAACACCACGGAATGGATCGCGCCAATGCGTGCGCAGGCGAGCATCGCATAGGCGGCTTCCGGAATCATCGGCAGGTAGATGGTGACGCGGTCGCCCTTCCCGACGTTGCGGGTGCGCAGGATGTTGGCCATCCGGCAGACCTCGTCGTGCAGCTCCTGATAGGTGATGTGCCTGGACTGCGAGGGATCGTCGCCTTCCCAGATGATCGCGGTCTGATTGCCGCGCGTGCGAAGATGGCGGTCGATGCAATTGTGAGCGACATTGAGGACGCCGTCCTCGAACCATTTGATCGAGATGTTGCCGGGCGCGAACGAGACGTTCTCGATTTTCGTCGGCGCCTTCATCCAGTCGATGCGCTCGGCCTGCTCCGCCCAGAAACCGTTCGGGTCCGAGATCGAGCGAGCGTACATCTCCTTGTACTTGGCCTGGTCGACCCAGGCGCGCTTCGCCCACTCCGCGGGGACGTCGTAGATCTTCTCGGACATGCTTCCCTCCACATGCGGCAGGCCGAACGCCAGCGAACGGCGGGCCGACCGGTCATTGACTGATTATGCGTCGGGCTAACCGGACCCGACAAGGAGCACAAGCTGGACCTTCGGCGGGTCGCCGGCCATGCGGAGGATCAAGCTGCGCGGGCCGGCTGTCGCAAATCTGAAACAGGCGGGGACGGGCTTTCGGCCTCTTAACCCCGGCCTTCAGAACAGGCCAATGCGGGGCGCCCATGCGACGTCAATGGTATCGGGGAACCGTCTGTCACTGATTCGGGACTCGCAATAGGGTTCGGAACACCCTAAATGGCCAACCCGGGTCCAACGAGGCCCCAAGGAACAAAACTCAGAACAGCGGCATTGAACGGTAACAGACAGGGTCAAGGCATAACACTATGATGGATCAGCAGAATCTCGGGACGATGCGGCCCGCTTCAGCCGATCCTGCGGCAGTCGCCCTCGCCAAAGCCCTGGGACAATGGCCGAAACCGACTGGCTTCAGGCGCCCCAGCCCCAAAAAGACCTTCGACACGGCCCCCGTGACGGTCGAAGCGCTCGCCAAGGAGCTCGGCCTGCGGCTCGGCGACCAGAACGAGCTGACCATCCGCCGTATCAAGCGCGGCAAGGGCTACTCCTTCGTGCGTCCCAATGGCGCGCATATCCGCGATGCCCGCACCATCCGCCGACTGCACTCCATGGCAGTGCCGCCGGCCTACCGCGAGGTACGCTACTCGGCCGATCCCAACTCGCACCTGCAGGCCGTCGGCCGCGATGCCGCGGGCCGGCTGCAATATCGCTATCACGCCGACTGGGAGAAGGTCCGCGAGCAACGCAAGGCGCATCGCCTGGCCAAGCTGGTCGGCGCGCTGCCGAAAATCCGGCGCAAGGTCTCGGCGTTCCTGTCTGGTGACGAGCCGACGCGCGAATTCGCGCTCTCGGCCGTGATCGAGCTGATCGCGCGCACCGCGATCCGTCCCGGCAATGAATCCTATGCCCGCCTCAATGGCACCCGCGGCGCCACCACGCTGCTCAAGTCCAACGTCACGCTGGAAGACGATTGCTTCGTGCTGACCTTCAAGGCCAAGGGCGGCAAGGCGGTGCGCAAGGAGTGCGATGCGGCCAAGCTGGTGCGCGCCATCGGCATTCTGCAGGGCGTTCCCGGCAAGCGCATGTTCCAGTATCGCGACGCCTACGGCATCGTGCGCGCCGTCAACACGACGCAGGTGAATGCGTTCTTGCGCGAGATCGCCGGCATCAAGATCTCGCTGAAGGATTTCCGCACGCTGATGGCCTCTGCCGTCGTCGTGGAATCGCTGTCGCGAATCACGCCGGCCACCAGCCAGCGCGGCCGCAAGAAGCAGGTGCTGGACGCGATCCGTGCCGCGGCCGACCAGCTCTCCAACACGCCGGCGATCTGCCGCAGGAGCTACGTGCACGACACCATCGTCACCGCGTTCGAGGACGGCATCCTCGAGCGCTTCGCCGCGACCATGAAGGGCCAGCGCTCCCAGGCAAGGCGCGAGCAGCTTCTGGCCCAGGTGGTGGCGACTGCGGCGGTCTGACGGACGTTCGCGTGTCGCAGCCCGCATGAGCGTAGCGATCTGCGGGAAGCGATCCTGGATGTCGCTTCCGTCTTCACGGTGCGAGCGACGCAGGACAAGTCGCTCATCCGGACTGCGCACGGGGTGATCTACATCCCGCCCATCTTGCAGACGAGCTTCCACTCATCTGCCGTCACCGGCTGCACCGACAGGCGCGAATACTTCACCAGCGCCATGTCCGCGAGCTTCTTCTCGGCCTTGATCGCCGCCATCGTCACCGGTGTCTTCAAGGGCTTGTCGGCCTTGATGTCGACGCAGACGAACTTGCCGGTCTTGTCGGTCGGGTCGGGATAGGCTTCCTTGATGATCTCGGCGATGCCGACGATCTCCTTGCCCTCGTTGGAATGATAGAAGAACGCCTTGTCGCCCTTCTTCATGGCGACGAGGTTCTGGCGCGCGGTGTAATTGCGTACGCCGGTCCAGGCCTCGCCCTTGGCGCCCTTCGCCACCTGCTGGTCCCACGACCACACCGACGGTTCGGATTTCACCAGCCAGTACGCCATGCTCATTCCTCTGACTTGAAGGGGCGCGTCATCAGTGCCGAGATTGCGGCATCGATCGTGCTCTTGCCGCTCAGGATCGATGCGACCGCTTCCGATACCGGCATCTCGACGCGTTGCGAAGCTGCGAGCTCGATCAGCACCGGCGCCGTGAACTCGCCTTCGGCCAGCTTGCCGGCCGGAGGCTGCTCCCCGCGTCCGAGTGAAAGTCCGAGCGCGAAGTTGCGCGACTGCGGGCTGGAGCAGGTCAGGATCAGATCGCCGAGGCCGGACAATCCGGAGAGCGTCTCGCGGCGCGCGCCGAGCGCGCGGCCAAGACGCGCCAGCTCGGCAAAGCCGCGGGTCGTGAGGGCGGCCTGGGCGGAGGCGCCGAGCTTGCGCCCGACCGCGATGCCGACCGCGATCGCCAGCACGTTCTTGGCCGCACCGCCGATCTCGACGCCCCGGATGTCCGTGGAGTGGTAGGGGCGGAATGTCGGCGAGCCCAGCGCCTGTACCAGCGCGCTCGAGAGCCTCTCCTCGCTTGCGGCCAGGGTGACTGCCGTCGGCAGTCCGCGCGCAACGTCGTCGGCAAAGCTCGGGCCCGACAGGATCGCCGGCTGCGCGTGCGGCGCGGCCTCGGCGATCACGTCGGTCATGAATTTGTGGGTGCCGTGCTCGATACCCTTGGCGCAGGCGACGATCGGGACCGGCTTTGCCAGATGCGACGCCAGCATGTTGACGGCGCCGCGCAAATGCTGCGCCGGTGTTGCAATCAGCAGCATGTCCGCACGTGCGGCGAGCGCCAGATCGTTCGTCACCACGATATCAGGCGCAAGCGGGACGCCCGGCAGCCGCGGATTGTCGCGCATTGAAGCGATCCGCGTGGCATGCTCGGCGTTGCGCGCCCACAATATGACGCTTCGTCCGGCTCGCGCCGCGACCGTCGCAAGCGCCGTACCCCACGCGCCCGCGCCGATGACCCCGACGGATTGCAGCGCCGTCATCGCTAGTATCCAGCCCGCGTGTTGCCGTAGCCTGCGGGAGCCGTCGCGTTGGCGTCGAGCAACCACCGTGCGCGCGGTTGCGCGTCCATCGTGTCGGACAAGCCGAGCGCGAGGCGTTCGGCGCCGGCCCAGGCGATCATCGCACCGTTGTCGGTGCAGAGCGCGGGCGGCGGAATGATCAGTTGCGTCTGAGCCTGCTGCGCGACGTCATGGAGTGCGCCGCGAATCGCCTGATTGGCGGCGACGCCGCCGGCGGCGACAAGCGCACGCGGGGCACCGAACTTCTCGCGGAAAATCCTGAGGCCGACGCTCAGCCGGTCGGCGGTCGAGTCGAGCACGGCGGCCTGGAAGCTCGCGCAGAGATCGCTGATGTCCTGCGATGTGATCTCTGCCAGCCGGCTCGCTTCGGTGCGGACCGCCGTCTTCAATCCCGACAGCGAGAAATTGGCATCGGGGCGTCCCTGCATCGGTCGCGGAAATGCAAAGCGCGCGGCGTCGCCGCCTGCGGCGGCCCGTTCGACCTGCGGGCCGCCGGGATATGGCAGGCCCAGCATCTTGGCGACCTTGTCGAAAGCCTCGCCGATCGCGTCGTCGACCGTGGTGCCGAGCCGCACATATTGGCCGACGCCGGTAACTGCGACGATCTGGGTATGGCCGCCGGAGGCGAGAAACAGACAATAGGGAAATTCGATGCGGTCAGTGAGGCGCGGCGTCAGCGCGTGCGCTTCGAGATGGTTCACCGCGACCAATGGTGTATCGTGCACCATCGCGATCGCCTTCGCGGTGGTGAGCCCGACGATGACGCCGCCGATCAGGCCCGGGCCCGCGGCGGCCGCGACGCCATTGAGCTGGGCGAATCCGATGCCGGCCTCGCGCATGGCGCGATCGATGATGCCGTCGAGCAGATCGACATGCGCGCGCGCCGCGATCTCCGGCACCACGCCGCCGAAGCGGGCATGTTCCTCGATCTGCGACCGCACGATGTTGGACAGGATCTTGCCGCTGCCATCGCCCGCGCGCTCGATCACGGCCGCGGCGGTCTCGTCGCAGGTGGTTTCGATCCCCAGCACCAGCATTGGCGAATTGTTATCCAATTTGCGCCCTTGCGCTCATCCGTAAAGCAGAGTTCTGGTACGTCCGGTAGCATTCCGGGGCCGGATTGCGCAATCGTCACGCGCGGCCGTTTCTGATCAATGCGTGACCGCCACGTGGTTCGGGAACACCAGCGATGTCCATTCTTGTCACACGGCCACATCCCGACAATGAGGCGACGGCGGAAAGTCTGCGCGCGCGAGGGCACGCGGTGCTGCTTGCGCCGGTGCTCAAGTTCGAGCCGGTCGCCTTCCACGACGCGCGTGAGGCTCCCTACGGTGCCGTTCTCGTCACGTCCGCCAATGCGATCCGCGCCGTTGCGCCGCAATTGCCGGAGCTCGGCCTCCTGCAGCTGCCGTTGTTTGCGGTTGGCGAGCATACAGCTGCGGTGGCGCGCGAGGCCGGTTTTGCCGAGGTGATCGTCGCCGGTGGCGATGCTGCTTCCTTGCGCGACAAGGTGATGCAGAGCGCGCGCGAGAAGGTGCTGAAGAAAAAGAGCACGCTGCTGTATCTCGCCGGCGCTGATCTGTCGCGCGACCTCGGCGGCGAGCTCGGTGCGGAGGGGTTCCGCGTGGTGACGCAGACGACCTACCGCATGGCCCCTGTCAAGCATCTTCCGCGCGAGGTCTGCGACGGCTTTGCGACGCATGGCGTCGAGGCGGTGCTGCACTACTCCCGGCGCAGCGCGCGCGCGTTCCTGGATGCGGCGAGGGAGGAAGGCGTCGAGATCTCGGCGCTGGCGATCCCGCATTGCTGCCTGTCCGAGACCGTTGCGAGCGTGCTGCGCGACGCCGGCGCATCACAGGTTCTGGTGGCGGCGACGCCGGACGAAAGTGCCTTGTTCGACACCTTGGAGCGTGCGTTGCGCACCCGTTTGGCGTAAGAGGTCGGGCCGAATCCGACGCAGTCTGGTCCGCTCAAGGGCCTATGCAACGTATGGAAGTGTGAGGAACCGTCACGATGGCCGACGACAAGCCTGAAGACGCTGGGCTGGCGCCCGACACGGGTCGTGCCAAGCGCACCCCGCCCACCATCGACCTCCAGGCGACGGAAGTCTCGACCCAGCCGCAGCAGGTTGCGGGCGAGCCTGAGGCTCAGCCCACACCGGAACACGCCGCGAGCGAACCGGCACAATCCGGGCAGGCCAAATTCGAGGAGAGTGAGCCCGTGCAGGCCGAGCCCGAGCCCGAGCACGTTGACGCAGAGCCGAAGCGCGATGAGGCGGAAGCGGCCGTCGCGCCTGCTGCCGCGCCGCCACCGATTTCGCCCTGGGTCATTGCGCCGTTCTCCGGAGCTGCCGCAGCGGCGGTCGTGATCGCGGTTGGCTGGATGCTGGGCTGGCCCGCAGTGCAGGCGCCTTCGGCCGCGCCGCAGGTGAGCAGTGCGACGATCGATGCGCTGAGCGCGCGTGTTGCTGCGGTTGAGGTCAAGGCCGGCAAGCCCGGAGGCGATCCGGCCATGGCAGCGCGAATCGACGCGCTGGAGAAATCCGCAAGCAGCTTGCGCAGCGACATTGCCAATCTTCGTGCGCAGTCGGAAAAGACCGCGAGCGCCCTGAGCGAGGCGAGGACAGCGTCGCCTGCTGCAGCGCCTGATCTTGCCGCGCTCAACGACCGCATCGCTCAGCTCGAGCACGCCAGCAAGACCGAGCGCGCCGAACTTGCGCAGCAGAGCGAGAGGATCGCCGAGGTCAAGGCGATGGACGACAAGCCGCTCCGCCATGTGGTGGCGGCGTCCCTGCTCGACGTTGCCGTTCGCCACGGCGATCCCTATCAGTCGCAGTTGGCCGCGGCACGGTCGCTGGCGGCCAAGCCCGACATGCTGAAGCCGCTTGAGGCATTTGCGTCTTCCGGCATCCCGACGCCGGCGGCGCTGAGCCGGGAGCTCCTCAATATCGTGCCGAAGCTGTCGCCGCCGGCGGAAGCTCCGGCCAGCAACGCCGGCATCGTCGAGCGTCTGCAGGCCGGCGCGTCAAAACTCGTCCGCATCGAGCGCACCGACGCCGTCGGCAACGATCGCGGCGCCATCGTTGCGCGTGTGACGGCGGCTGCGCTCCGCAACGATTTCGCGGAAGCGCGGCGCGAGCTGAAGACTCTGCCGGAGGCGGATCGTGCGCCAGCGCAGGCGTGGCTCGACAAGGCCGATGCCCGCGACGCTGCGCTCGCTGCGTCCCGCAAATTCGCCGACGGTGCCATGGCGGATCTCGTCAAGCCTCTTCAGTAAAGGTTCGCGCAACAATCGGCGCGTATAGGGATCGTCATGCTTCGCATCGTCCTCTTTCTCGTCCTGATCGCGCTGGCAGCGGCCGGCGCGGCCTGGGTTGCCGACCAGCCTGGCGATCTCGTCCTGACCGCGGGTGGTTTCCGCATCTCGACGACACTTCCCAGGTTCGTGATCCTGCTCGGGCTTTTTGCCGCGGCCGTCGTGCTGGTCTGGAGCATTCTCACGATGATCTGGCGCACGCCGGGGCGTTTGCGCCGCCGCCGCCAGGACAAGCGCCAAGCCCGCGGCCGCCATGCCATCACCCACGGCCTGCTCGCGGTCGGCCAGGGCGATCCTGCGCTCGCCCGCCGTCACACCGAGGCGGCGCGGCGGCACGCGCCGAACGATCCGCTCGCCCTGCTGCTGCACGCGCAGTCGGCGCAGCTCGAAGGCAATCGCGAGGAGGCGCAGCGCGTTTTCCGAGTCATGGCCGAACGCGAGGACACGCGGCTGCTGGGCCTGCGCGGCCTGTTCATCGAGGCGCAGCGCGCGGATGACGCCGTCGGGGCGGTGATGATCGCGGAAGAAGCAATCAAGCTGTCGCCGTCTTCGACCTGGGCTTCGCATGCGGTGCTCGGCTTCCGCTGCGCGCGCGGCGACTGGGCCGGCGCACTCGCGATCCTCGATTCGAATCTGTCCGCAGGTCTGATCGACAAGCAGACCTACCGCCGACAGCGCGGCGTGCTGCTCACCGCACGCGCGCTGGAGCTGGAGACGATGGACCGGGACGTTGCGCGCGAGAGCGCGATGGAGGCGGTCAAGCTCGCGCCGACCCTGGTGCCGGCGGCCGTGCTCGCGGCAAAATTCGAGAGCGAGGCGCATCAGGTTCGCCGTGCCATGAAGCGGATCGAAGCCGCCTGGCTCGCCAATCCGCATCCCGATCTCGCGGACGCCTATGCCCATGTGAAGCTCGGCGATACCGCTTGGCACCGCTTGCAGCGGGTGGAGACGCTCGCCGCCAAGACGCCCGCCGACAGGCCCGGCCATATCGAAGGCCAGCTCGCGATCGCACGCGCTGCGATCGACGCCTCGGAGTTCGCACGCGCGCGTGAGGCGCTCGCGCCTTATCTCAGCGATCCCACCCAGCGCGTTGCGCTGCTGATGGCCGAGCTCGAGCGCACCGAGCATGGCGACGGCGGCCGCGCCCGCGCCTGGACCCTGCGCGCGGTGCGCGCCCGGCTCGATCCGGCCTGGACGGCAGACGGCTATGTCAGTGAGCGCTGGCGCCCGGTCTCCCCGGTCACCGGCCGCCTCGATGCGTTCCAGTGGCAGACGCCGGTCGCGAGCTTGCCCTCGGACAGGGGGACCACGATCGAGTCCTCGGCTTTCGAGGAAGCCATGCTGGCTGCCCCGCCGCCAAAGCGGGTGACCGCGGCTCCCAGCGAAGCCCCGGTGGAACCGGCGGCGTCGGTGGCCCCAGTGGCGGCTCCAGCCGCTCAGGACAATTCGCCCCCTCAGGCCCAAGAGGTTGCCAAGGAACCTGCGAAAGAGGAGCCGGCGGTCGCGTCCCCCGAGCCGGCCGATCCCGCTCCGGCGCCCGCCGAATCGTCGCCGCCAGCGCCAACGCCGGTCTTCCGAACCCGGGCCGACCTCGGGAAGCCGGCAGCGGCGCCGATCCAGGCCGTCATTCCGATCGTCCGTGCGCCGGATGACCCCGGAATCGACGACGACGCCCCGACCGATGAGTTTACGGAACAAATCGGCACGCCGAAGGCCCAGGCGGGCGGCTGGCGTGGATTCTGGTCGCGCTGGGGCGCGTGAGCCGCATTTCGCCTCCCGCTTGTCCTTGCCAATTCAGGCCATGCCCGATATCAGGAGCGCGCGTATCGGGACCGGCATTGCCTGGGCCCGGCAGGGGTCGCCGCAATAGCTCAGTCGGTAGAGCACGTCATTCGTAATGACGGGGTCGGGGGTTCGAATCCCTCTTGCGGCACCAGCGCCCCGATTGTCCTGCCCGAACACATAGGTAACAGATCGCACCTGAGACATGGGTGACAACCTCGCGCCGAGCGGTGTTGCGCGGCTTCCAGGTCATCTGCTCAGCGGCGCGGCCAATGCTAAGCGCATCAGCCTGCATGAAGGCCCGTTTGGCTGGGTGATCGCGATCACATAACCTCGGACATGACTCCCCTAACATCCTGTCACGAAACACGGGGAGACTTCACATGCGCAAGATCATTCTGGTTGCCGCCATGCTGCTGGCTTCTGCGTCTGCCCAGGCAGGCGGCTCCCGCGGTTTGTCCTTGGCCGCTGCGGGCGAACAGAGCTCCGCACCGCAGACCACGACCTCGTCAACGGCCAGTGCGACGACGCGGGTCAGCGAAGCCGCGCCGGCCACCGAGGCTCCGAAATATTCCGATCGTCCACCGGCAGTGTCGCTCTCCGCGCCGCCCGCTGCGGCCGCACCGGCGGCGACCACAGCCGCGCCGGCCTCCGTGCCGGTCGCGACGACCAAGCCCGCTACCAAGAGTGCGGCAAGAGCGCACAAGCCGAAACACAAGCGCAGCTGGACCGAGCGCCGCATCATCAGCGAACTGCATCGTCACGGCATCTATTGGTAAGCCGCGGACCTGTACCCCGATCCCGCGGTCATGCCCGGTCTTGACCCCGGCATCCACGTCTTCGCGTCTGATGCAAAAACGTGGATGGCCGGGACAAGCCCGGCCATGACGCAAGAGTTCTGGATTTGGTGCGGTTACTGCGAGATCGTCTGCACGACGCTCGCGATCGGACGGGAGTTCGTGCCTGCTGTCGGCACCTTCATGTCCTTCATCAGCGCCTCGTCGTATTCCGGCAGCGTCTGAAGCTGCGCCTTGGCCTTCATCTGCACGACCTTGTAGCCGCCCGCCTTCAGCCGCGCGAGCAGCGTCGGCATGGCTATGCCGGTGTTCTTCTGGAAATCGTGCATCAGGATGATGCCCTTGCCGAGCTTGTCGAGCCTGGTCATCACGGTTTCGACGATCTTCTCCGGCGTCGCGCCCTTCCGGAAGTCGAAGGAGTCGATTTCGGTCGAGAACATCGCGACGTTGCGCGTGCCGAAATAGGCCACCATCGCCGGATTGTGCTGAAGCTGCGGGAAGCGGAAGAACGGTGCCGGATTGGTGCCGAGCGCGAACTTCACCGCGCTGAAGCCTTTCTCGACCTCGTCCTTGACCTGTTGCTCCGTCAACTTCTTGCTGTTCAGATTGACATGCGACCAGGTGTGCGTGCCGACCGTGTGGCCCTGGGCCAGCACCTGCTTCAGGATCTCCGGGTGATAGGTCGCGTGCTTGCCGACCGAGAAGAACAGGCCCCTGGTGCATTCATCCGCGAGCGCCTTCAGCACTGCGGGCGTGTTGACCGGCCACGGACCGTCGTCGAAGGTCAGCACGACCTCCTTGTCCGTGAGGAAGTCGAACTGCTTGAAATGCTCGAAACCGAAGCCGGGTCCGCCTGTCGTGTCGATCTCGACGACGCGGGAGACGCCCAGCGCGTTCGGATTGGCGCAGGCCTGCTTCGGCTGCATCGGCATGGCCGGGGCGGGCGCGGGCGCCGGAGCGGCTGCCGCCGGCCTGGCCGCGACGGCCGCAGTGGTTTCGACGTCGTCCCTGGCGGCGAGCTTCGCCTGTGCCGGCAATGGATCGGCGGCACGGGCGGCAACTGTCTTGGGAGCGCCCTGATCGGCGCGCGCGGAATAATAAAACCAGCCGCCGGCGGCGATCACGACCGCCGCAACTACACTGGCCAGCATCAGGCCCAACGCATTACGCATCGCTACTCTTTCCAATTACGCAACCAAACCTGCGGAATTCCCCGCGCGACCAGCCATTAATGCGAAGTAAGAGTTAACGTGACACCAACACGATCGGGGTTGCGGAGTAATTTCAGCGGCGTGCGCAAAAGTGACTGACGTCACAGAGGGTGGGCCTCCCGTGAGCGTCATCACAGTGCAAACGGTTTTTCCGGAGCATGGTGACTCCCATCGATAACGAGCCCGCTTTGCGCGGTGCCAATGGGAGCTTCAAATGACCAAGTCGTTCATCAGCAAGATTCGTGACACCAGCCTGGCTCTGGGCTTTGCCGCCATCGTCTCCATCGTTTCGACGAGCGCGGGCTTTGCCTTCTCGGCCGAGGCGCAGCAGATGTGCACCGGCGATGCCTTCCGCCTCTGCTCGGCGGAGATCCCCAACATCCCGAAGATCACGGCGTGCATGATCAAGCATCGCTCGGATCTGAGCGCCGGCTGCCGCGCGGTCATGGACAAGACTCTCGCCAAGGGCGCCTCGCGCAAGGTCGCTGACGCCCAGGACAAGCAGTAAGAGCGCGTAAACCGATATCGCCGCATCGGCCAGCTGCTTTCGCAATGTGCCCCGGCGTCGATCCGGGGCCGCGCGGTCGGACGCTGCAGCCAGTCAACAAAGCCGTTGCGGGCCCGGGATCATCGCACTAGCTTCGCCCACGCATTGTTCCGGGTAAGAGGCATTAAGCGATGTCGAGATTTCTTTTCGTTGTTTCCTTGCTCATGTGCGCATCGGGCGCGTCAGCGCAGCAGCCCGGCCATGACGCTTGCGCGCGTGACGTCACGCGCTTCTGCCGCGCCGTCATGAACAATGGTGACGGCGCCGTGCTCGCCTGCCTGAAGCAGCACCGCACCCGGCTGAGCAAAGGCTGCGACAAGGTGCTGACGGATCACGGGCAGTGATCGTCATTCCGGGGCGCGGCGTCAGGCACGAGCCCGGAATCCATTTCTCCAAATGTATCCCGCTCGATGGATTCCGGGCTCTTGCTTCCGCCTTCGCACTCCGAGCTAAGGCGGACAAGTCGCGCGACCCGGACTGACAGTCCTTACGTACTGCTCCCCGCAGCGGTTGCGACCACCGGCAGCACCTCCGCGCTCGCGCGGTCCGGCGTGTCGTCCTTCCATCGCACCGAACCGAAAGGGCGCTCCAGCATGCGCCGGATCCGGACAGGCTCGGGACCGATGTGGAAACCGATCGCCTGCTGATGCAGCGCGCGCTCGGACTGGGTGGAGCGATTGCGCTGACGCAGGTAATCGAACCAGGTCGGACAATGATAGCGCTCGGTCCACAGCTCGGGATCGGCGATGTCGCGGGCGATCGACCAGCCATAGGCGCCGTTGCGCTGGCGCGACAGCTGCACGTCCTGCATCACGTTGTGGAAGGCACGCGCGTTCTCCTGCGCCACGCGATATTCGATCTCGACCACGAGCGGCCCGCTGCGCCCCGTCAGCGACAGCTTCACTTCCGGATCGGCCAGCATGTCCGCATCCTCGTTGCGGGCGCCGACGCGCGGCATCGTGAGCCAGATGCCGAGCAACGGCGAGATCAGCATCAGGCCGGCCGCGGTCAGCAACGCGATCTCGACGCCGGCATAGTCGGTGAGATGACCCCAGCCCCAGGCGCCGATCGCGATGCCGCCGGCGATCGCGGCCTGGAACGCCGCGAGCGAGCGGCCCGCGACCCAGCGCGGCGCCGAGAGCTGCACGCCGATGTTGAACAGCGCGATCGCGGCCATCCAGACCGCGCCGCCCAGCACCAGCGCTGCCGCCGTCAGCACCGGCTCCGTGCTCAGGGCGAGGGCCGCCATCGCGAAAGCCATCGAGATGGTGCAGGCGCGGATCGCGGCCTCGCCGCTCATGCGCTTGCGCAATTCGTGAATGTTGAGCGCCCCGATCACCGCGCCCATGCCGAAGGCGCCGAGCATGATGCCATACATTTGCGCGCCGCCGCGCAGAAGGTCGCGCGCGACCAGCGGCATCAGCGCCATCACCGCACCGCCGATCAGGCCCATCACCAGCGTGCGCAACAGCACGATCTTGATCGGTGGCGAATTGGTGATGTAGCGGAAGCCCGAGACCATGGCGCGGTTGAGCTTCTCCCGCGGCAGGCGCGAGGGCTCGGTGCTGCGCCGCCAGAGCAGCAGCACCACCAGCAGTGGCAGATATAGGATTGCGTTGCAGGCGAACGCGGCCACCGCTCCGAGCGCAGCGACGATGACGCCGCCCACCGCGGGTCCGAAGCTGCGGGCAATGTTGTAGCTGATGCCGTTCAGCGCTACCGCGGATGCCAATGCCTCGGGCGGAACCTGTTCGCTGACCGAGGACTGCCAGGCCGGTCCGAACAGCGCATTGCCGCTGCCGACCACGAAGCAGAAGGCGAGCAGGGCTTCCGGAGTGATGAGCTCGAGCCAGGCCAAAATCGTCAGCGCCGTTGCGCCGATCAGCGCGATCGATAGCGAGATTATGCTGACGATGCGGCGGTCATACATGTCGGCGATGGCGCCGGCCGGCATCGAAATCAGCATGATCGGGAGCATCAATGCGGTCTGCACCAGCGCCACCTGGTCGGCCGATGCGGCCATCTGCGTCATCGCCCAGGCCGCGCCCACGCCCTGGATCAGGAGGCCGAGATTGGAGAGCAGGCTGGCGAGCCAGATGCGCCGGAACACCGTGTACCGCAGGGGCGCAGTGATGCCGTCTGCGGCGATTTTCTGGCGGTTCGTCTGCTCGGTCATATCCCCTTCCAAACGGTATGGCAGAAAAGGTCCCGGGCGATTCCGGCAAGTTCAGTGATGCCCGTGAAAGTCCTTCGCTGTCCAGTGGTTAGGCCGCTATAAGCGGTGCAAAGAGCGGGTTGCCGGGGAGGAACAGATGAAGCTGTCGCGACGGACGATCCTGCAGGGCGTTGGCAGCTTGCCTTTTGCGGTTGCGAGCTTGCGGACTGGTGTGCTGGCCCAGACCGCACCCGCGGCGACGCCGGACGCGGAGGTGCCGCCGATCCTGTTCGTCCATGGCAACGGCGATTACGACGCGCTCTGGATAACGACGCTTTGGCGGATGGAATCGAACGGTATCGCGCGCGAGCGCATGATGGCAATCAATTTCAGCGATCCGCTTGCGCGTAGTGACGACAAGGTCGAGCAGGCGAACCGCTCCTCGACCGAGGACCAGCGCCGCGAGCTCGCCGCTGCCATCACTGAACTGAAGCGCAGGACGAGCGCGTCTCGCGTGGCGCTGGTCGGCAGCTCGCGCGGCGGCTATGCCATCCGTAACGTCGTCAAGAATGGCGGTGCCGGCGAGGTCAGCCACGCCGTGCTGTGCGGCACGCCCAATCACGGCGTGTTCGCGACCGACGACCAGCCCAACAACGAATTCAACGGCCGCGGCACGTTCCTGCGAAGCCTGAACGAGGGCGCGAGCGAGGTGACGCCCGGCGTTGCCTTCCTCACCTTGCGCAGCGACGGCCTGGACAAATATGCGCAGCCTGACGGCCGCTTCATTGGCAAGCCCGGCACCCCGACCAATGTCACCGCCGAGGGACCGGAGCTGAAGGGCGCCACCAATCTCGTGCTCGGCGCGCTCGACCATCGCGAGGTGGCTTTTCACCCGCGCGCGTTCCGGGAAATCTACAAGTTCATCGCCGGCCGCGAACCCACGCGCATCGCGATTGTGCCGGAGGCCAGCGTGAAGCTGAGTGGCCTCGTCTCTGGCACGCCCGGCGGCGTGCCGACCAACCGTCCCCTTGCGGGCGCGACCGTCGACATCTTCCGTGTCGATGCTGATACCGGGGAGCGCAAGGGTGGGGCGGTGCACAGCTCAAAAACAGGTGCCGACGGGCGCTGGGGACCGGCGCAGGTCGATCCAACCTGGTCGCTCGAATTCGTCCTGATGTCGCCTGGCGCGACGACGACGCACATCTACCGCTCGCCGTTTCCGCGCTCGTCCGAAGTCGTGCATCTGCGGCCTGCGCGCCCGCTCGGCGCGGCGGACAAGGACGCAGGGGCGGTGGTCATCATGTCGCGGCCGCGCGGCTATTTCGGCCTGCCGCGAGACGTGGTGCTGTTCGACGGCAAGGAGCCGGCCGACGTCAAGCCGGGCGTACCCACCGATGCGACAGCAACCCTGCGGCTTCCGGCCGGCGAGATCGGGCGTAACATCGTGGCCCAATTCGGCGAAGAACGGGTCGTGGCCCGCGCCTGGCCTGCCGCCGAGAACAGGATTGCGATTGCCGAAATGACCTACTAGCTGTTGGGGTGCGTCAGATCCGCGGGAGAGAGCCATGAATATCGCAAGCATGCGTCGGCCCATCATCCCTCCGGCCCCGCCGCGGGCACCCGACGACATGTCGTTCTTCGCGCGTCTCGCCGTCGTCAGGCAGAACATGATCGCGACCTGGGGACAGCGAGCCTATGAGGAGGACGTCATCCCGGGCCGCTTCTTCTTCCGGAACAGCTTCATCCTGAACCAGCCGGATGCGATCCGTCATGTCCTGCTCAGCAACTACGAGAACTACACGCGCACGCCGGCCGGCATTCGCATGCTGCGTCCCGTGCTCGGCGATGGCCTCCTGATCGCGGAAGGTCATTCCTGGACCTTTCAGCGCCGCACCCTCGCGCCGGCTTTCACGCCGCGCGCCACCGCGAATCTCGTTCCGCACATGACGGCGGTGCTCGACGAGACCATCGCAAAACTGGATGCCCGAACGGGTGGAGACATCGATTTGCGCGAGGTCATGCAGCGCATGACGCTCGAGATCGCCGGGCGCACGATGTTCTCGTTCGGCATGGACCGGCATGGCGCGACGCTGCGCAACTTCATCATGGAATATGCCGCGCGGTTGGGACGGCCGTATTTTCTCGACATGCTGCTGCCGGTCTCCTGGCCGAGCCCGATGGATTTTGCCCGCGCCCGTTTCCGCAAGCGCTGGACGGAATTCGTCGCGATGCTGATTGCGGAGCGGCGTGCAACCGGCAAGAAGGAAGGCGCGCCGCCGCGCGACCTGTTCGATCTCATGGACGAGGCGCGCGATCCCGAAACCGGCAAGGGCTTCTCGGACGAGCAGCTCGTGGACGAGGTCGCGACCATGATCCTCGCCGGTCACGAGACCACGGCGACGGCACTGTTCTGGGCTCTCTATCTGCTCGCACTGGATCCTGACACGCAGGAGGAGGTGGCGTCCGAGACCCGCGGTGAACACCTCGACAGCATGGCCGACATCGATCGGCAGAAATTCACCCGGGCCGTGATCGACGAGACGATGCGGCTCTATCCCCCGGCTTTCCTTGTCGCGCGTGCTGCGCGCGACAAGGACAATGCGGCCGGCGTCGAGATCGGCAAGGGCGACATCATCATGATCGCGCCCTGGCTGCTGCACCGGCACGAGAAGCTGTGGGACCAGCCCAACGCGTTCATTCCGAAACGCTTCATGTCGAAGGAGGCCCCCGACCGTTTCGCTTATCTCCCGTTCGGCGCGGGTCCGCGCGTCTGCATCGGTGCGCCGTTTGCCCAGGCCGAATCCGTGCTGGCGCTGGCGCGGCTGATCGGCGCATTCCGTGTCGAGCTTGCGGACACGGCCAGTCCCGTGATGCCGCTGGGCGTCGTGACGACCCAGCCAGATCATTCACCCATGTTCCGCATCACGCGGCGGTGACAGGCGCTCGTCTGGCCGTTGGCGTGATCCACCCGAGATAGAGCCTCGCCATGAGCGACATCCAGGCCCAATTTTCCGTTCTGAAGCAGACCGCCGACGCGAAGGTCGCCGATGCGATCGCGCATCTCATCGAGGATGGGGAGGATCACGAGCTCAACCGCGTCAACGTCCTCGATTTTTCCAGACAGCACGGCCTTGACGAGGAACGCGTGATCTCGGCGTTCCTGCACTCGGCGCGGCTCGGCCTCTTCGACCTCGGCTGGAACGTGCTGTGCCCGGGCTGCGGCGGCGTGCTGGGCGCGCACTCGACGCTGAAGGCGCTCAAGCCGGACGATTATCACTGCGCGCTCTGCGCCTGCGGCTACAAGGCCTCCGTCGACGACCAGGTCGAGGTCTCCTTCACCGTGAACCCGCGCGTCCGGCGTATCGCGGCGCATGATCCTGACACGCTTCCGGTCTGGGAATATTTCAAGCAGGTGTTCTGGAGTTCCGGCGTCGACTTCAACAAGGACTCCTTTGCGACGCTGGCGAACGAGGTGACGCTCGACACGATGGAGCTGCCGGCGGGCGAGAAGGCGACCATGTCGCTGCAGCTTCCGAACGACTTCGTCATCATCTTCGAGCCGGTGACGCACGCCGCTCATTTCATCGACGTTCAGGGCGAGCCGACCAGGGATCGCCAGCAGCTCGCTATCATGTACAACAAGGTCCAGGCCCCGACGGGCACGACGACCATGCGGCCGGGCCCGCTGCGTCTGTCGCTGGAGAACCAGGCGGGCGTGCGCGTGCTGCCGTCGGTGTTCATTGCGGCCGAGGCGCTTCATCATCTGATCGGCAAGCGCAAGCCGTTCCTCACCGCCAAGCGCATGCTGTCGAACCAGACTTTTCGGGATGTCTTCAAGGCCGACAACCTCAGTCTCGACCAGAGGCTCCAGATCACCTCCCTGACCTTCCTGTTCACCGATCTCAAGGGCTCGACCGCGCTCTACGAGCGCGTCGGCGATCTCGCCGCCTTCGATCTCGTGCGTGCGCATTTCCATGCGCTGCTCGAGATCATCTCCTCCGAGAAGGGTGCGGTGGTGAAGACGATCGGCGATGCCGTGATGGCGACCTTCGTCCGTCCCGAGCATGCGATCGTCGCGGGCCTTCGGATGCGCGCGGCCATGGACGAGCTCAACAGGAAGCGCGGCACCACTGACCTCATCGTGAAGATTGGTATCCATGAAGGTCCTTGCCTTGCGGTGATGCTCAACGAGCGGCAGGACTATTTCGGTCAGACCGTCAACATCGCGGCCCGCGTGCAGAGCCTGTCGACCGCGCAGGAGATTCACATCACCGGTCCGGTGCTCGATGCGCCGGCGGTTGCCGAGGTGCTCGAGCAGCGCGAGATCAAGCCGATCCAAAAGCAGGCTGCGCTGCGCGGCATCGCCGACAAGATGGTGGTCTATGAGATCCCGTGAGGATCGAATCGCCATTCGGGGTTCGGGCTTTGCGCACCCCGGAATGACAGTGCCCAGATTGCCGAAACGTAATGCAGCGCGCGGAACTGACGCACGTTGCGCCGGTTGAGTTTCCCGCTCATATAATGCTGGTCACACGCCGCGCTCCTCGCGGCGGCATCCATCTCGGTAGGGTCTCATGCTCGACGGCTTGCGCCAATTCATCGCCGATATCGTCGGTCCCCAGGACCATGCCCGCGCATTCGGCGACAGCGATTATCGGCTGGCAGCCACCGCACTGCTGATTCACGTGGTCTCGCTGGACGGCCGGCCAACAGCAGCCGAGCAGCGCAAGCTGCACGGCCTGATCGAAAACCATTTCGGGCTGGACCGCGGCACGGCTGATCGGCTTATCGCGGATGCGACGGAGGTCGAGGGCGATGCGGTGGACCTCTATCGCTTCACCAGCGTCATCATGCGCTCGCTCGACGAAGAGGGTCGCAAGCGCATCGTGCAGATGATGTGGGAGCTGGTCTATGCCGATGGTCAGGTTTCCGAGTTCGAGGACAATGTGGTCTGGCGTGCTTCCGACCTGCTCGGGATTTCCCAGCGCGACCGGATCGAGCTGAAGCACGCGGTCGCGGAGCGTGCCGGCGGCCAGGTCAAGAATGGCGCCGTCGGCGGTTGACGGCTTTGGCGCGACCAATCGCGGCCTGCGCGGATACATGACGAAACTTTAATCTGTTCGCCGCCCACGCCGCATTTTCCTGCAAATCAACGGTTTTCGGCGCTGCCTGTCGTCCTGCTCAGCCAGCCATGTTGACAGTGCCGCTTGCCTGTTGCGCACGGCCTATGCTCTCGTTCCGGCATTGCGGGGCCAGGAACTTGAATTCAAGAGACTTCGATCGTGGTTGAGCGGGTGACGCTGATTACTGGTGCCTCGGCGGGCATCGGGACGGAGTTGGCGCGTGTGTTTGCCGCCAATGGACATCGCCTCGCCTTGACCGCCAGACGCGCGGATCGGCTCGAGGCCCTGGCGGGCGAGATCGCTGCCAAGGGCGGCAAGAAGCCGATCGTGATCGCCTGCGATCTCGAGGAACGAAATGCCGGCGAGACGATCGCGTCAGCGCTTGCTGCCGAAGGCGTGGAGCTCGACCATCTCGTCAACAATGCCGGGTTCGGTGTCTTCGGCGATGCCATCGAGCAGGATCGCGCGGAACAGCTCGGCATCGTCGATGTCAATGTCCGGGCGCTCACGGATCTGTCGCTGCGCTTTGCCGACCAGCTCATCAGGAACAAGGGCGGCCTTCTCAATGTCGGCTCGGTCGCCGGCTTCCTGCCCGGCCCCGGCATGGCCGTCTACTATGCATCCAAAGCTTACGTGATCTCCTTCACCGAGGCGCTGCGGGCGGAGCTCGCCCCCCACGGCGTCCGCGTCACCGTGCTTTGCCCGGGCCCGGTCCCCACCGAATTCCAGGCCCGCGCCGGCGTCGGCTCCCAACACGATACCGCCCTCCTCAAGGTTTCGGCCGCCGATGTCGCGCAGGAGGCGTATCGTGGCCTCATGACCAACAAGCGGGCAGTGCTGCCGGGCCTCGGCATCAAGATTGTGCCGCTCGCACTGCGTTTCTTCCCGCGCGGCTTCATCCTGGCTGCCACCAGCCGGTTCCAGAGGCGCAGGCGATAGATGATGGCAAAGCTCCCGTGTTGGCCCGGGGTTTGCTTATCGGATCTGTGTGCGCGAACTCACACGATCTTAACCATCGCTTAGCTATGCTGATGGTCTGAACCGATAGCACTCGCAAAGGCCATGTCGTTCCGGACGGACAGGTTTGGTGGCGCAGAGGTGGTCGCTTTCCCACGGAGAGCGCCGAGCGCCGCCGCCTCTGAAAGCCGGCTTCCGGTCCTGATCGTCCTGCATCAGGAATGCTCGACACCGGGCCGAGTCGGCAACGCGCTGCGCGCGCTCGGCCATGGCCTCGACATCCGCCGCCCCCGCTTCGGCGATGTCCTGCCCGAAACGCTGGAGCAGCATGCCGGCGCAGTGATCTTCGGCGGTCCTATGAGCGCCAATGATTCCGACGACTACATTCGTCGTGAGATCGACTGGATCGAAATTCCGCTCCGCGAGCAGCGGCCGTTCCTGGGCATCTGCCTGGGTGCGCAGATGCTGGCGATGCAGCTCGGGGCGCGCGTCGCGCCGCATGCGGATGCGCTGAGCCAGATCGGCTATTACCCGATCAGGCCGACAGCCGCGGGCCATGCGCTCTGCCCGCATTGGCCGGAACAGGTTTATCACTGGCATCGGGAGGGATTTGAGCTGCCGGTCGGCGCTGAGCTGCTCGCGGAAGGCGATGATTTCCCGGTGCAGGTGTTCCGCGCCGGCCATGCTTTCGGCGTGCAGTTTCACCCCGACGTGACTTACGCGATGATGTGTCGCTGGACCACGCGCGGCTATGACGGCTTCAGCGCGCCAGGTGCGCGGCAGCGCCACCACCACTTCGCGGATCGCGCCGTCTACGATGCCGCCGAACGCGCCTGGCTCGATCACTTCATCGACGGCTGGCTGGCGCGCCGGCCGGTGCTGGCGCAAGCCGCCGAGTGATCGCGCCTTCACGCAAGTCCTTGCCTCTGCCCTGGATATGCTAGGCTCGCTGCAAACGAGCGCGCACCAATGCGTGCCGGCAAGCAAGGGAGAGCGCCGTGGCCTACGAACACATTCTCTATGAAGTGAGCGACAAGATCGCGACCATCACGCTCAACCGCCCGGACCGCATGAATGCGTGGACGCCGGTCATGGAGCGGGACGTGCGTCACGCGATGGAAGCGTCAAATGCGGATGACAATGTCCGCGTCATCGTGATCACCGGCGCGGGCCGCGCCTTCTGCGCCGGCGCCGACATGGACGCGCTGAAAGGTCTCGACCCCGACGACGTCAGGCGCGCCTCTAGTCTGCCGCCCTTCGACATGAACCGCCGGCCGGATTGGCAGACCCGCTACGGCTATTACCCTTCGATCAAGAAGCCTGTGATCGCCATGCTGAACGGCGCGACGGCCGGCATCGGACTGGTGCATGCACTCTATTGCGACCTGCGATTTGCTGCCGACAACACCGTGTTCACGACGGCCTTCGCGCGGCGCGGCCTGATTGCCGAGCACGGCATTAGCTGGATGCTGCCGCGTATCGTCGGCCATGCCAATGCGCTGGACCTGCTGCTCTCGGCGAGGCGCGTGTCGAGCGAGGAGGCGTTGCGGATCGGGCTGGTCAACCGGCTCTGTCCGCCCGAGAAGCTGCGTGAGGAGACTTACGCCTATGCGCGCGATCTCGCCGATATGGTCTCGCCGAGCGCCATGGCCGTGATCAAGCGGCAGCTCTACGAGGTGCCGTTCCAGACGCTGGCGGAGGCGACGATCGAGGCCAACAGGGAGATGATGGTGGCTCTGGGCGGCAGTGATTTCCGGGAGGGCGTAGCAAGCTTCATGGAGAAGCGCCCGCCGCGGTTTACGGGGAAGTAGAGGGGGAAATCTAAGTCCGTCTTCGCCGCCCCATGGGCTTCGCCGGACACCGCGCTTCACCGTTCGGGCTCTTGCGCGGCTGCGCCACGCGCAAGCCCGAAGGGCGAAGCGTGGTGGAGCCAGGCGGGATCGAACCGCCGACCTCGTCATTGCGAACGACGCGCTCTCCCAGCTGAGCTATGGCCCCTTTGCTGGCCGCTCTGGTGAATGCGGCCGACAACCGGGCGCCATTTAAGTCGCCGCCAAGGTCAAGTCAAGGACGGGCGTAACCCGGTTTTAGCCATCCCGGTGCCCGAACTTCCCTTGTTTGGGCCGGGGGGAACCGATATCTAGCAACAGGCGTCAATCCCGACCGCAGCCAGAGTTTTCAAAGCCAGAGTCTTCAAAAGCCATGCGTGCCGTTCTCGACATCGTCATCATCGTGCTCGATCTCTACGTCTGGCTGCTGATCGCCTCGGCGATCCTGTCCTGGCTGATCGCTTTCAACGTCGTCAACACCCGCAACCAGTTCGTCTCGGCGGTGGCGGAGTTCCTCTACCGCATTACCGAGCCGCTGCTCGCGCCGATTCGCAATTTCCTGCCGAGCCTCGGCGGCCTCGACATCTCGCCGATCATCCTGATCCTGATCATCATGTTTATCGAGCGGGTGATCCTGTACTACGTCTATCCCAACGTGATCTGAGCAGGCTGGAGCGCCTTGGTTGCGAGAGAAGCCCCTAGGGAACCCTGGCGCTACTCCGCCGCTGGAATCAGTATCGCGCTCCGGGTGACACCGCGTGGCGGCCGCGACGACATCGACGGGATCGAGCAGCTCGCGGACGGCCGCAGTGTGCTCAAGGTGCGGGTACGCGCCATCGCCGACGGTGGCGAGGCCAACAAGGCCGTTCTGGTGCTGCTGGCGAAATCGCTTGGCGTGCCCAAGGCCAGTGTGAAGCTGCTGTCAGGGGCCACCTCGCGGCTGAAGCAGATCGCGGTCGACGGCGATCCGGTGCGGCTCGGAGAAGCCCTGCGTCAGCTCGCCTCGGCCAAATCGAACGACTGAGGAAACTGACATGACCGCCAAGATCATCGATGGAAAAATCATTGCCGCGGAATTGCGTGCACGGGTCGCTGACGAGGTCGCCCGCGTCAGGCGCGAGCACAATCTGATTCCCGGCCTTGCGGTGGTCCTGGTCGGCAACGACCCGGCCAGTGAGGTCTATGTCCGCTCGAAACACACCCAGACGCAGGCAGCGGGCATGGCCTCGTTCGAGCACAAGCTGCCGGCCGATGTCTCGCAAGCAGATCTGCTGGCGCTGGTCGAAAAGCTCAATCGCGATCCGTCCGTGCACGGGATTCTGGTGCAATTGCCGCTGCCGAAGGGGCTGAATACCGAAGCCGTCATCAATGCCATCGATCCCGCCAAGGATGTCGACGGGCTGCATCCGAACAATGCCGGCCGACTCGCCGGGGGCTTCGAGGCGCTGTCACCCTGCACGCCGCTCGGCTGCATCATCCTGACCAGAAGCGTGCACGCTTCGCTTGAGGGCATGAATGCCATCGTCATCGGCCGCTCCAACCTGGTCGGCCGACCGCTGGTGCAATTGCTGTTGAACGAGAACGCCACGGTGACGATCGCGCATTCGCGCTCGCGCGACCTGCCGGGGCTCGTGAGGAAGGCCGACCTCGTCTATGCCGCGGTCGGTCGGCCCGAGATGGTGCGCGGCGACTGGCTGAAGCCCGGTGCGACCGTGATCGACGTCGGCATCAACCGCATCCCCAGGGACGACGGCAAGACACGTCTTGTCGGCGACGTCGCCTATCAGGAAGCGCTTGGCGTTGCCGGTGCCATCACGCCGGTGCCGGGCGGCGTCGGCCAGATGACGGTGGCGTGCTTGCTGGTGAATACGCTGCGCGCGGCCTGCGCGATCGCAGGGCTGCCGAAGCCGGCGGTGTAATTGAGCGTCATTCCGGGCGGCTCGAAGAGCCGAACCCGGTATCTCGGGACCCGGGTACGCGTTGACGCGTGGCCGGCATGGCGGCAGGGCTGACGGTAGGGCTTCAGCCCTTCTTCTTCTTCTCGCGATCCATGCCTTCGAGAATCAGCTTGTGCGCATCTTCCGGGCCGCCCCAGCGCAGGATCTTCACCCACTTGCCCTTTTCGAGATCCTTGTAGTGCTCGAAGAAGTGCTGGATCTGCTGCAGCGTGATGTCCGGCAGGTCGGAATAGCTCTTCACCTTGTCGTAGCGCTGCGTCAGCTTCGACGACGGCACCGCCAGAATCTTCTCGTCGCCACCGGCCTCGTCTTCCATGAACAGCACGCCGACCGGGCGCACGCTCATGACGGCGCCGGGGATGATGGCGCGGGTGTTGATGATCAGCACGTCGCAGGGGTCGCCGTCGTCTGACAGCGTGTGCGGGATGAAGCCGTAGTTACCGGGGTAACGCATCGGCGTGTAGAGGAAGCGATCGACCACCAGCGTGCCGGCCTCCTTGTCCATCTCGTACTTGATCGGTTCGCCGCCCACGGGGACTTCGATGATGACATTGACGTCATGGGGGACGTTTTTCCCGATCGAGACCGCATCGATACGCATTCAAGGCTCCGTTGTTGCCGAGGTGAAATCGCGCCCGGCAGCGATTTTGGCGCTGTCATACGCGGGCTTGGCCCGCTGATCCATCGCGTTCTGGTGAAATAATGAATCCGGCGATCACCGGCGCGAAAGGCAACGGTATCGACGGACGGGAAACGCTGCCGGGAAGAACTTCAGCAGCTCAATTGGTCCAAGCGAAGGCAACCTTGTCGAGCGCCTTGGGCCCGAACCGCTCCGACGAGCGCGCCACCATACGGCCGCCCAGTGCCCGGTAGAACTCTGTCGCCGGATCGTTGTCCGAGAGTGCCCACACCACCATGCTCTTCAGCCCGCTCTGCATGAGGTCGCGGCGAGCGGCGGCGAACAGCCGGCGGCCGAAGCCGAGGCCCTGGAATTCGGGACGCAGATAAAGCTCGTAGATCTCGCCGTCGAAATGCAGGCTGCGGGCACGGTTGCGGCCGTAATTGGCATAACCCGCGATCTTGTCGCCGAACACGAGCACGCTGACGCGGCTGCCCTTGCGGATTGCGCTGTCCCACCACTGCGGACCGCGGCGGTTGATCAGCTTCTCCAGCTCGGCACCGGGGATGATGCCCTGATAGGCCGAACGCCAGGCTTCGTCATGGGTCGATGCCACCGCAGTTGCATCTGCAGCTTTCGCGGGCCGGACCTCGATCAGGGTTGTGCTCATGGACGCGATCAAACCAAGTCGCCGCGCCGGCGGCAAGACCTATCGTTAATTATCGGTTAACCTGTGGACTTTCTGCATCAGTATTGTGGCCATGTTGTACCGAAAGAGGACAAGCCGCCATTTCAAACGGCAACCGCCGGGCGTGGACCGGTGCAAAACTACTTTACGGCAGCGAATGATTGGCAATGGCAACGCAGAAAGTCCGCCGATAATGATTCGTTCCTATTGGTCCGGCAGCCGCTGTTCGCGTGCGTTCCCAACAAGTCATGCGACTCCATAACACCATCGCGCTCCTGCCTCTGCTGGCTTTGCTGACTGCGGCACCCCTGTGCGCCCAGGCCACGTTCGGTCCATCGGGCGAGGAGGACGGACCGTTTCGCCGGCAACATTGGCTTGTGCCCTCGCCGGATCCGGGCCTTGCCGCGAAAGCCCTCCTGTTTCGTCCGCCGGGGGCGGGCCCGTTCCGGCTCGCGGTGATCGCACACGCCTCGACGCAGAACGCACTGCGTCGAGCGCAAATGCCGCCGCCGGAATACCGCGCGCTCGCCGCCTATCTCGTCGCGCGCGGCTTTGCCGTGCTGGTGCCGGAGCGGCCCGGCCATGGTGCCACCGGAGGCCGCTATGTCGAGGATCAGGGCGGCTGTGACGAGGCCGACTATGCGCGCTCGGGCCGTGCAACGGCCGAGGCAATTTCGCTCGCTGTGGACTATTTGCGAACGCAGGATTTCATCGGCAAGGACGCCGCGATCGTAATCGGCCATTCCGCCGGCGGCTGGGGTGCGCTGGCGCTCGCCAAGGCCGATCCGAAGGTGATATCCGCGATTACGGTGTTTGCGCCGGGGCGTGGCGGCCATGCCAATGATGAGCCGAACCGGGTCTGCGCGCCGGATACGCTTCTCGGCGCCGCGGCGGAGTTCGGCACGGCGGCGCGCATTCCGGTTACATGGCTCGTCGCAAGCAATGACAGCTATTTCGCGCCGCCATTCTCGCAGAAGCTCGCCGATGCGTTTCGCGCACGTGGCGGCAAGGCCGACCTGCGCGTCCTGCCGGCCGTCGGCAGCGAGGGCCACTGGATGATCGAAACCGAAGCCGGGGTCAAAGCCGCAAGCAGCGAACTCGCACGGGCACTGAACCCACCCAAGCCTGTGGCGACCAAGAAGCGATGACGCCGTATTTCCTGCTCAAGTTTTTCCATGTACTGGGCGCCATCGTCATCCTCGGCACAGGAACCGGCATCGCCTTCTTCATGCTGATGGCACATCGCACGGCCGACGTGGCGTTCATCGCCCGCACCGCCTCGGTGGTCGTGATCGCGGATGCGATCTTTACGCTGTCGGCCGTGATCCTGCAGCCGCTGACGGGGGGCCTGTTGATGATGCTCTCGGCAACGTCGGTGACCGAACGCTGGCTGCTCGCATCGCTCGCGCTCTATGCCTTTGCGGGTCTGTTCTGGATCCCGGTTGTCTTCATGCAGATCGAGATGCGCGATCTCGCCGGCAGGGCCGCCGCTCAGCGCAGTGCACTCCCGGAGCGCTATTTCGTCCTGTTCCGCCGGTGGTTTGCGTTCGGCTTCCCCGGCTTTGGGGCAACAATGTTGATCCTCTGGCTGATGATCGCAAAACCGTTCTGAGAGAATTGATGAGTGAGCGAACCATCCTGGTGCTCGGCGCCTCCGGCCTGATCGGCCGCTTCGTCACCGACGATCTGCGCTCACGTGGTTTTCGCGTTGTCGGCGTGGCACGCCGCCTGTCCTCGGCGCAGAGGATGAGCGCGCTGGACGTCGAGCTTCCGATACTCTCGCTGGATACTGCCTCGCTGACGCGTCTCCTCAACGAGCATGCGGTGAGCGTCGTCGTGAACTGCCTCGGCGTGCTACAGGATGGCCCTGGCAGCAACACGAGCACGGTGCATCGCGACTTCGTCGCGCAGCTGCTGAAGGCGGTCGGCAATAGTGGCCGTCTAATCCGGCTGGTGCACATATCCATCCCCGGCTCTGCGGAGGCGGATCGCACCGCCTTCGCCACGACCAAGCGCGAGGCCGAGCACCTGATCGCAAGCAGCGGCATTCCCCATGCCATCCTGCGACCCGGCTTCGTGGTTGCGCCCTCAGCCTACGGCGGCAGCGCCATGCTCCGCGCGCTTGCTGCCTTCCCGATCGATTTGCCGGCGAGGGAAATGGCAACGCCATTCCAACCGGTCGCGATCGAGGATATTTCCGCGACCATCGCCTGGCTCGCAGCACGCAACATCGACAATGCGTCACTGAAGGCGGTGAGCTGGGACCTGATGCAGGCCGAACCGGTTGCCATGTCCGGTGTCATCAAGCCCTTCCGTGTCGCTTTTGGCACCGAAGGATGGCCTCGCATCGCGATGCCGACTTTCGTCCTCGACCTGGGCGCCAAACTCGGCGATCTCGCCAATTATCTCGGCTGGATGCCGCCGATGCGCTCGACGGCCATCGCCGAACTCCGTCGCGGGGTGACGGGCGACCCCTCCGCATGGATGGGTGCGACGGGCATCGCGCCGACGAGGCTGGCCGATGCAGTCGGGCGCCATCCCGCCACCATCCAGGACAAATGGTTTGCGCGCCTGTTTCTGATCAAGGCACTAATCTTTGCCAGCTTGGTCGCCTTCTGGCTCGTCTCCGGCTTCATCGCACTGTTCGTGTCCTATCCGGCCGCCGCCGGCATTCTGAGCGCGCACAACTTCCCGCCCGCGCTGGTCGATCCCATCACGATCGGCACCAGCCTGATGGACATGAGCATCGGCATCCTGATCGCATTTCGTCGCACTGCTGCTGTTGGGTTGGTTGCGGGCATCGTCGCCTCGTTCGGCTATATGGTGGGGGCGGCGATCCTGACGCCGGACCTCTGGATCGAGCCGCTCGGCGCGCTGGTGAAGACGGGACCGGCCATCGTGCTGATGTTCGTCGCGCTCATGATGCTGGACAACCGCTGATGTCAAGTTGGCCCGACGATGACGTGATCCTGTTCGACGGCGTCTGCATCTTCTGCTCGCGCTGGGTCCGGTTTGTTGCGAACCGCGACATAGCCAAGAGGTTCCGGTTCACGCCGATCCAGTCGGATTATGGAGCCCGGCTGGCGCGCACGTTCGGCATCGACCCCCATGATCCCGATACCAACGCGGTGGTCCATGGCGGTGAGGTCTTGTTGAAGTCCGACGCGGCGCTGACCGTGCTGTCGCTCTTGCCGGGATGGGATTGGGTGCGCGCGCTGTTCGCGATACCGAAGCCGTTGCGGGACGCCGTCTACGGCCTCGTCGCGCGCAACCGCTATCGCATCTTCGGCAGGTACGAAGCATGCTTCGTGCCGGCCGCGGATCTGCAGGCGAGGGTGATCGAGTAGGCCGTCATTGCGAGCGTAGCTCACCCAAAGCCGCCAGCACCTCCTTCGCCGCCCGCTCGCCGCTGTCCCTCGCGCCATGGGCTGTCGAGAAGAAGTTCGGTGATGTGGCCTCGCCGGCAAAGAACAACCGGCCATCGACCGGCGCGGCCAGCACGGCGCGGTCACCGGCATGTCCGGGCAGCGCGTGCGAATAGGAACCGCGGGCGAACGGATCGTGCGCCCAGCGCGACTCGCGCAGCGGCCTCAGCTTGCGCCTGATGTCGTTGCCGAGGAAGGCGGCGACTTCGTCGATGCTCTGGGCGGCGAAGGCGCCGTCGCCTGCATCTTCCAGCTCGCGCGCGAACCGGCCGCCGAAAAAGCCGTCGATGCAGGGCTGGCCGAAGGGACGGATATGGTACGTGCCCATCGCGGTGCGCATGGTGGCGCCACGCAGGTTTCCCTCGATTGGAAAGGCTTCGGCGCCATCGAGCGCCAGCGTCACCTTGTCGTCGACGCCGAGTGGCAGGCCGCGCGCGGCATCGAGCTTGACGGGCAGGGCCGGGGAAAAGCGGATGGCCTCGTCCGCGATCAGATTGGTCGGAACGGTGATGATCACAGCTCCGGCCTCGAGCGTGCCGCGCGACGTCTCCAGCCGAATGCGCTTTCCGGAATGGTCGACCAGCGTGACGTTGCAGTTCAGTGCGACCGGGCAAGGCGCGCCATAGGCGGCGATCAGCGTCCCGTAACCGGCGCGCACGCGCCAATTGAAGTAGGTGTCCTCGTAGGCCTCCATGTCGAGGAGCGAGACCTGGTCGAGCTCGCACCCGTTCACGTAGGTCGAGATCGCGTCGATCATCGGATTCCAGCGATTGCCCGGCTCGAGATAGCCGGCGGCGGGCGCATCCTCGCCTTGCTCCGCCGCTTCCCATATCCGCTCGTAGAATTCGTCGATCGCACGCACGAATTCCTTGCGTTCGGATTCCGGAAACGCATCGCCAAAGGCGCGGTCGCCCCAGGGCGGAAGGTCAGTGTTGATCTCGAAATTGAGCTGCTTGGCGATCGTAACGAAGGAGTTCTTGTCGGCCGAATGCAGCCAGCCGCAGCCGACATCGAACGTCACCTCGGGCGAGGCCTGTACCGTCCATGCACGGCCGCCGAGCCGGTCGCGCGCTTCGAGCACGATGGCGGAAAGTCCTGAGTCCTTCAGCGCATGCGCCGCACCAAGCCCGGCCGCGCCGGCTCCGATGACCGCGATGTCGACGAAGGAGGGAAGGGAACTCATGGTTCGGCTCTAACACGTTCCCCGCGGGTGCTAAAGCCGTCCACGCAATCGTGTTCCTATCCGGTCCAGGACGCAGTTCGCAGGGCGGGGAAAGCGGAGCGTGCGCCTCTCCCGTCCGCGAAAGTGGTTGGCAAGAGCGCCTTTGCCCACCACCGCAGTCCCGCGGAGAGCGGCGGCTTACGCCACCGCTTCCTTGGCCTTTTCCGCGCGCTTGCGCTCGTTCGGGTCGAGGTGCTTCTTGCGCAGGCGGATCGACTTCGGCGTGACCTCGACGAGCTCGTCGTCCTCGATATAGGCCAGCGCCTTTTCCAGCGTCATGCGGATCGGGGGGGTCAGGCGGACGGCTTCGTCCTTCGAGGTCGTGCGGATGTTGGTGAGCTGCTTGCCCTTGAGCACGTTGATCTCGAGATCGTTGTCGCGGGTGTGCTCGCCGACGATCATGCCGCGATAGACCTTCCAGCCCGGCTCGATCATCATCGGGCCGCGGTCCTCCAGCTTGAACATGGCGTAGGCCACGGCCTCGCCCTGGTCATTGGAGATCAGCACGCCGTTGCGACGGCCCTGGATTTCGCCCTTGTACGGCGCATAGCCATGGAACAGGCGGTTCATGATCGCGGTGCCGCGGGTGTCGGTGAGCAGTTCGCCCTGGTAGCCGATCAGGCCGCGCGTGGGCGCGTAGAACACCAGGCGCTGGCGGTTGCCGCCGGAGGGGCGCATCTCGATCAGCTCGGCCTTGCGCTCGCTCATCTTCTGCACGACGACGCCGGAATGCTCCTCGTCGACGTCGATCACGACTTCCTCGATCGGCTCCATGGTGGCGCCGGTCGCCTCGTCCTTCTGGAACACGACGCGCGGGCGCGACACCGAGAGCTCGAAGCCTTCACGTCGCATGGTCTCGATCAGGATCGCGAGCTGCAATTCGCCGCGGCCCGACACTTCCATCGCATCCTTGTCGGCGGATTCGACCACGCGCAGCGCGACATTGCCCTCGGCCTCGCGGAGCAGGCGGTCGCGGATCATGCGGCTCGTCACCTTGTCGCCTTCGGTGCCGGCGAGCGGCGAGTTGTTGACGATGAACGACATCGAGACGGTCGGCGGATCGATCGGCTGCGCCGGCAGCGGCACCTCGACGGTCGGATCGCAGAAGGTGTCGGCGACGGTGCCCTTGGTGAGACCCGCGATCGCGACAATGTCGCCGGCCTCGGCCTCATCGAGCGGCGTGCGCTCGAGGCCGCGGAAGGCCAGGATCTTGGTGATACGGCCCTGTTCGACCAGCTTGCCGTCGGCGTTGAGCACCTTGACCTGCTGGTTCGGCTTGAGCACGCCGGAAGAGATCCGGCCGGTGATGATGCGGCCGAGATAGGGGTTGGCTTCGAGGATGGTCCCGATCATCCGGAACGGCCCCTCTTCGACCTTCGGAGGCGCGACGTGGCGCAGGATCAGGTCGAACAGCGGCTCCATGCCCTTGTCCTTCGGGCCCTCGGGGCTCTCGGCCATCCAGCCCTGCTTGGCCGACCCGTAGAGGATCGGGAAGTCGAGCTGCTCCTCGCTGGCGTCGAGCGCCGCGAACAGGTCGAACACCTCGTTGATGACTTCGGTCGGCCGGGCGTCGGGGCGGTCGACCTTGTTGATGACGACGATCGGCTTGAGGCCGACCTTGAGCGCCTTGGAGACCACGAATTTGGTCTGCGGCAGCGGGCCTTCGGCGGCATCGACCAGCACCAGGGCGCCGTCCACCATGTTGAGGATGCGTTCGACCTCACCGCCGAAATCGGCGTGGCCGGGGGTATCGACGATATTGACCCGGGTATCCTTCCACTGCACCGAGGCTGCCTTGGCCAGGATGGTGATGCCCCGCTCGCGCTCCAGATCATTGGAGTCCATGGCGCGCTCGGTCACCTTCTGGTTCTCGCGGAACGTGCCGGATTGCTGCAGGAGACGGTCAACCAGGGTCGTCTTGCCGTGGTCGACGTGGGCGATGATGGCGACGTTACGAAGATTCATGAGTGAGCTTCTTTGCGGTCGAACAATGGGTTAAGCGCGATCTCGCCGGTCGGACCGGGACCTCTTCTCGAAACAACGCTGGAAGACTGGAAACGGGGCGCTTTGCGCCCAAAAAGGAAGCCCGGCCATCAGACCGGGCGCCCTGCGCGTTGCGGCGCAATATAGGCAAAAACGGCCAAAAAACAATGTGTTCTTTACCCGTTGGTTGACTGAATTTTGCCCCGGGATCTCTGGGACTTACGGCCCGGTCGTGGGTTGCGTGGGGGCCTTTCGCCCCTTGATGGCCGCCCAGATCAGCGCGACCCCGCCAATGCCGATGACGAGCCCCAGGAGGACAAGTGGCGCGATATCGGCGGGGATCCGGCCGTCCTCGACCACCGACATTCCGCCGAAAAGCAGCGCGCAGAGACCCGGCAGCAGCATGAAGATGCCGAAGATGGCCATCAGCGCGGTCAGGCAGCCGCTGCGCTTTTGCATGCCGGTGGGAGGCGGCGGTGGTGCCGACGGAATCGTGTCGCTGCTGTTCATGCCTGTAAAACTCCCTCGCTCGCCTGCGCGGCCAGCGCGGCGCGGATGCCGTCGATCTTTCCATTGCGGTAGAACAGATTGTAGGTGTCGAACGGAATGATCGCCCCCTGCTCCGTCACGAAATGGATGCAGCTCCGCTTGACGTTGCCGACGCAGAAATTGAAGCGGTCGAGAAACTGCACGATGGTGACGCGGAAGACGTTTTCGTAAGAGAGCCCCTCCGGCACCTCGAAGCGCGGCAGGCAGCACAAGAGTTCGCAGATGCGCTCGGAGGTATTGAGCGGGCCCGACGAGAGCGAGAACAGTTCGACGAACTTCTCCCTCAGCACCGGATATTTCTCCGGGCTGATGGTGTTGGGCATCACGGCGACCAGTTGCTCCTGCGGAATCAGCGAGGTCAGCGGCATGACCTTCTCGCCGTTGCGCAGCCCGTAGCCGATCGAGATGCTTTCGGGGTTGCAGGGCAGCGGGATCATGTCCTTGTCGCCGAACAAGCCGGTCTGGATCACGCCCTTGCGGATATCCGACAGCATGATGCGGTCCGAATGCTGATCGAAACTCTCGTTGCGGCCGGCGTCCTGCACCGGCTGCAGGGTGACGCCGCGCACGCATCTCCAGGTGAGGGCATGGCGAATGATGTCGCCGACCTCGTCATCATTGACGCCGCGCTTGATGGTGGCGACGAGCGTGGTCGACACACCAAAATGCTCGAGATTCTCCAGCGCCTGCTGTCGGATCCTTCGCAAATCCGCGCCGCGCAGATTGATCAGGGCATCGCGCCGAAGCGAATCGAACTGGAGATAGACTTCCAGCCCGCGCCTGTTCTCGGCGAGCCGCGCCACGAAATCCTTTTCGCGAGCGATGCGCAGGCCGTTGGTGTTGATCATGACGTGGCGGATCGGGCGGGCGCGCACGGCGTCCAGGATCTCGAAGAAATCGGGGTGCAGCGTCGGCTCGCCGCCGGAAATCTGCACCAGATCAGGCTCGCCTTCGCTCGCGACCAGCGCGTCCAGCATCTTCTCGACCGTCGCAAGCGGGGTGAATTTCGTTCGCGCTGGAGCAGAATCGGCGAAGCAGACCGGGCAGGTGAGATTGCAGTGCTCGGTGATCTCGATCAGCGCCAGGCAGGAATGCTGCTCGTGATCAGGGCAGAGGCCGCAATCATGGGGGCAGCCGAACTCCGTGCGCTGCTGGAATTGCAGCGGCCGGTCGCCCGGCTTGATGAAATCCTTGCACAGGCGCCAATAAGCCGCATCCGTCGATACCAGAGTCGACTGCACGCCATGCGCCCTGCAGCGCTTTTCGTACCAGACCTCGTTGCCGAGGATCTGGATCTTGGTCGGCACCAGCTGCAGGCAGGTCTCGCAGAGGGATTGGGTCTGGCCCCAGAAGATGTAGGGACGCGATTTACGCAGCGGCGCGTTCATGCACGGGTCTCGCTTTGGGCGCCGTCGCCAGCATGAAGGCGGCGTAGAGCAGGATGAACAGCGACAGCAGATGAAACAGGGTGAGGGGGCCGATCAGCGTGCCGTAGGGCTTGAGGAATTCCCACAGGAAGCGTTGCGCTCCGTAATAGGCGAGCACCAGGTAGAAACCATTTGTGACCGTGAACGTGTCCCGGTTCAAGATCGCCAGCACATAGGCCAGCGCAAATGCGGCCATGGCCGCGCTCTCGTAGAGCTGCACGGGATGGCGGAGAACGCCGTCGCCGAAATCATGGCCGAATGGCAACGTCGTCGGCGTGCCGTAGGTGAAGTCCTCGAGGCCTGCGAAGTAGCAGCCAAGGCGGCCGATCGCGATGCCGAGTGCCAGGGGCAGCGCAAATCGGGCTCCGGTTCGGACCGCGATCCCTGCGAACCATTTGTAGAGCTCGATGGCCACGATGCCGCCGGCCAGCGCGCCCTCTACCGAGCGCGCAATGCCGCTCTGACCGGACAACCAGAGATTGGCGGAGCCGAACAGATAGGCGCCGAGGCCGGCGCCGAACACCAGCGCGGCGATGTAGGGCAGCTCGAAGGATTGCGCCGGAAACCGTAAGCCTTGTCGCGTCAGCCAGTAGACAGCCGCCGCGGCCGCCAGCCACGCGGCAATGTCGAAGAGAATGTGAAGCAAAGCCCCGCCCATGCGGGTGCTTCATAACACAGTTGCGCCGAGAGAGCGCGCCGCGCAGACCGGCCGTTACCCGGCCTCCCGCTCCTCGGTCGGGTAGACGCCGCGCAGCACCTCTTCGAAGTGCATTTTCACGGCCTCGTTGCAGAGGCAGGCGCGAAGCTTCAGGCCGTCGCGGTTGCGAACCAGGATCGAACCGCGCCTGGTGTCGAGGATTCGTTCAGCCTTGAACGACTGAAGCACGCGGCTGGCGTAGCTGCGGCCGACGCCGAGCAGCGTAGCGAGCTGTTCGTGGGTCAGCGGCACGCTGGTTTCGTCGCCGGTCCGCTCCATCGCGGCCAGAATCCATTTGGCGGTCCGCTGCTCTATCGAATGGATCGCGTTGCAGGCGGTCGACTGGAAGATCTGGGCCAGCATGCAATCGGCATAGCGGGCGAAGATGTTGCGCAGCGAGGACGAGCGAACCTTGGCCGCTTCCAGCTTGCCAACGTGAATGCGGGCAAACGGCCCGCCGAACTTCACGCAGATCCGGGTATAGGCCGGCAGGAACCCCTCGCTGACGATGCCGCCCACTGCGCCTTCGCGGCCGACCAGAATGGTTTCGACGTCGCGGCCGTCTTCGTTGGGCACGAGGAAAGTCGCGAGCGACGGTCCGCAGGGAAAGTGGACGACCTGCACGTCATCGCCAGGATTGTAGATCAATTGGTTCGCTGCGGCGTCCTCGACGGCCACGTGGGGGGCAAGGAGGGCGTAGTCGGCCGGGCTCAAGCGCCGCAGCAGATTGTTGGCCGGCCGGCTCTCGACCTCGGTGACCTTGCCGATACGCGCATCCATCGTGAACTCCCGTCCTCTCTCTCCCACCTTAGCGAGTTCCGCCCGTTCTTTGTGTGCACAAGTGGACAGACTAAAGAACGACGGTGTGGTGAGTTTCGTTCCGGGAACCCCGATGCGCTGTGCGCAGGTATCGTGTCGCGGCAGTCCTGATCCGAAAACCCCAACACAAGATGCGATCATGGCACCCGTACTTTCGATTGGCTCAAGCCGGCCGGCTGATGTCTTGATCGTTGAGGACGACCCGATCATCGCGATCGATTTCGAGGACCGTCTGCTCGGATTTGGCGTGGCCGGCGTGCGCTCCGTCGGTTCGGTGACGCAGGCGCTTGATGCCATCGCGAAGCGTACACCCGATTTCGCGCTGCTTGACGTCGAGCTGATCCGCGAGACGAGCTTTGCGATCGCCGAGCGGCTGATCGCGCTGAAAGTTCCCTTCGTCTTCGTTACGGGCTACGGTGCCGAGGCGCGGATTCCGCTCGAAATGGCAGGCCGGCCGCGCCTGCAAAAGCCGTGTTCGAGCGATGCGCTGGAAGCGGCGCTTCAAATGCCCGCCTCCAATTAGCCATCAGCCTTGCTTCGGGTCGAGCGTGACCGACCACAATGCGACGTCGGCACGGTCACGCAGGGTCACCGTCATCTGGCCGGAGGCGCCCTCGATCCTGACATGGCCGAAGAACTGCATGCCGGAGGAAGGCGGCAGGTTCTGGCTGTCCTTGCCCGGTGCTTTGACGAAGCGCACCTCGGGGCCAAAGGTGTTGTCGAGCGTGTTCGGACCGAACGTGCCGGCATGTAGCGGGCCTGAGACGAATTCCCAGAACGGGTCGAAATCCTGGAACTGCGCCCGGTTGGGGTCGTAAAAATGCGCGGCCGCGTAATGCACGTCCGCGGTCAGCCACACCGTGTTGCTGATCGGTGCAAGCTTGATGAAACGCAGGATCTCGGCGATCTCGAACTCGCGGCCCCGCACGGGGCCGTCGCCCTGCGCGATGGCCTCCGAGCCGCCCTTCGGCGTGTCCGTAACGATCAGGCCGATCGGCATGTCGGAGGCGATCACCTTCCATGTCGCGCGCGAATTGAGGAGGGCCCGCTTGAGCCAGGCGATCTGGTCCGGTCCGAGGAAATGGCTGGCGGGACCGTAAGCGGTTTCGAGATTTGCGCAGTTAGGGCCGCGATAGCTGCGCTCGTCCAGCATGAACACGTCGAGATGCGGACCGTAGGAGATCTGGCGATAGACCCGGCCGGGCTCAGTGATGCTCTCGCGCATCGGGTACATCTCGTGGAAGGCGCGCGCGCCGCGCGCGGCGAGCAGCGAGATGTCGCGCAGCTTGTAGGCGGCCGGCAGCTCCTTCGAGAGCGACCAGTTATTGGTGACCTCGTGGTCGTCCCACTGGACGAAGATCGGCACCTCGGCATTGAAGGCGCGGAGGTTGTCGTCGGCGAGATTGTATTTGTGCGCGGCGCGAAACTCGTCGAGCGTCTCGGCGACCTTGGCCTTCTCGGGGATCGTCAGGTTCTTCCAGATCTTGCCGTCGGCAAGCTTCACCTCGGATTGGATCGGACCGTCGGCATAGATGGTATCGCCGGAATGCAGGAAGAAGTCAGGCCGGTGCTGGCGCATCGTCGAGAAGGTGACCATGCCGCCGTCATCCGGGTTGATGCCCCAACCCTGGCCGGCGACGTCGCCGCCCCAGACGAAGCTGACGTCGCGGCGGTCGGCCGGCGCGGTGCGGAAGCGGCCGGTTACCGGCGCGCCCTCGACAGCGCTGTGCGAGAGATCCCGGAAGCGGACGCGGTAGAAGATGTCCTGGCCGGCGGGGAGATTTTCAACCAGCATCTTTGCGGTGAAGTCGCTCTCGGGCAGCGCCGCGATCGGCGGCAGCGCACGGGCATCCCTGAACGTATCCGTCGTCGCCACCTCGACCAGCATCTGCGCGGGTCGATCGGTGCGCGCCCACACCATGCCGCCGTCGGCCGTGACGTCACCAGACTGTACGCCGTGAGTGACCGCTGGCCGATCGGCTGCGCGCGAAAGATATGGCATTGCAATCGTGCCGAGCGCACCGGCGCTGGTGGCGAGAAAGCGGCGGCGCGAGAATTTGATGTTCATGGACGGGTTCGCTGCTTGCTGCCGGCGCGCATCTTGCGCCGTCAGTCCGGGATGATCCGAAGGACTGGATCTTGGGTGCGCAATTGCGCACCGGGGAATCTCGAGATTCCGGGTTCGATGCTGATGCATCGCCCCGGATGGCAACGAACGCTATATTGAGACAATGTGACGCGGCAATTGCGCGCGCAAGCGCTCACGCGTTGCCGGCGGCCCGGAATTGCGCGCCTGCGCGTTGCAGGTTCTGAGGCAGGCTCATCAGCACCGTCTTGCGGTCCGCGACGGCGGCGTGAAACTGGTCGAGCGCGATGTTGAAGGCGGTGAGCGCTGCTTCCTCGATCGCGCCGTGGTCGAAGCAGCGCAGCGTATCGCGCAGGATGTCGTCCGCTTCGGTCTGCATCTGGTCGAGCTCTTCGGTCGTGTCGCATTTGCGTGCCGTAGCGATCATGTCGAGCAGACGTTCGCGCTGGTGGTTGCTGTTGTCGCGCTCGTCCTTCTTGAGATAACCGGCGAACCAGGCGCCGATCGAGCCCATGGCGGACAGCGCCATCAGGCTCCACCAGATGTAATCGCTGTACTTGTCGAGGAAGGTCTTCTCCTCGCCATCGACGAAGGCCGCAGCGCCGGGATGCACGGGGATCACCGCATCCTTGTCGGTGTCGGGCGTCTCGATCTTCGCCGCCAGCGGGAACTCGGTCACAAGTTGCTGGCGCACGGCGAAGAGCTGGCGCGTGAATGCCGCAATGGTGCTTTCGGGCACGCCTCTGCGCGCCACGATGTGATGTGAAAAGCTGATGGTCTTGACCTCGTCGTCCGGGCGAGCGGGAGAGCCGCCATAGGCGCCTGCGGGAATCTCGGACGCTTCGTAGACCGGATGGTTTTGCGCGATCGCGTCTGCCGAATCGATGGCGAGGAAGGTAGGGGCGCCGAAATCCCTGGTGGAGGCGGCGATCGCATCCGCCGTAATCTTGCTGTTGACGGGGCCGGCGGCGAGATAGACGTCGGCCTTTTGTGCCTTGATCGCCTCGGCCGCTTCGTTCGCCGGGAATTGAACGATCTCGACCTTGGCGGGATCGACGCCGTATTGCTGGAGGATCACCTTGAGCAAATTGACGTTGGCCTGGGTGCGACCCACCACGCCGACGCGATGACCGGCGAGCTGGGCGATCTTGGTGATCTTCGGACCCCGCTTCTTGCCCTTGCCGGGCACGGACCACAGCACCACGACGTTCTTGCGCAGGGTCGCGACCGCTTGCGCGTTCTTGGGAACGTCGACGTCGCCGCGCACGATAGCGAGATCGACCTTGCCTTCCTTGAGCGCGTCCGCGCTGGCGGTCGCGCCGTCGGTCTGGAAAGGTCGCAGCCGCACCTGGCCCTTGCTCTGCGTAAAGGCCTGCGTCAGCGTCTGAACCACCTTGACGTCGTCGCTGTTGGCGGGCCCCACCGCGATCTTCAGCGTCACCGGGCGCATTGCGAAGTAATAGGCGCCGGCAAGGGCGCCGATGATCGCAAGCACGAGCGCCAGAGACACGAGCGCCGTCTTCCGCACCGCGGATCGCGGCGAAGGCGGAGGGGGCGCTTCGGCCAGGTTCAGTCCCCCGGTCATCGATCTCCCAAACAGGCGCTTCAGGCTCAGTTTCATCTTGGCCGGCGGTCTACAACCGCAATTGTAGCAAATTTCCTTGTCCGGCGGGGTTACATCTCCGTCATGGTTAGCGGATGGGGCCAATCCTGTATGAACCCGGGCGTCGGGACGGTGTTAGGGTAAAGTTCCCCTGAACGATGGAGGCGATCATGGCAGAGCGGCTGACGGCTGACGCGCGCAAGCAGGCGCTGGGCGGAATCCCGGGCTGGACCGAGGTCCAAGGCCGCGACGCCATTGGGAAGACCTTTGTCTTCAAGGATTTCAACCAGGCTTTCGGCTTCATGACCCGCGCGGCGCTGGTCGCCGAGAAGATGGATCACCATCCCGAATGGCGCAACGTCTACAAGACCGTCGAGGTGGTGCTGTCGACCCATGATGCCGGCGGCGTCACGACGCTCGACATCGAGCTGGCCAAGGCGATGAACGCCATCGCGACCTGACATGGGCTGACGTCTTGCGGCGTCCGGCCTCATCCCCATCTTGTGATCATGGATGTGATGCGGCGGTCCGCCGCCGCGGGCTGAACGGGGAGTTTCGAGATGGCTGCCGAGCACAGCGTCGGCTTCGAGCCGGCCGATCGGCTCGCGGAAGATCGCGAAAGCGTGCGTCGCCGCTTCTGGCGCAAGCTGAAGCGCGTCGCCGCGCAACTGCCGTTCGCGGAAGATCTGCTTGCCGCCTATTACTGCGCGTTCGACCGGCAGACGCCGCGGCACGTCCAGGCCTCCCTGCTCGGCGCCATTGCCTACTTCGTCCTGCCGTTCGACTTCGTCGCTGACGTGATGCCGATGCTCGGCTTCGCGGATGACGCTGCCGTGCTCGCGGCCGCCATCCGCATGGTTGCCGGCCACATCACGAACGAGCACCGCGACGCTGCGCGCGCTGCGCTGAAGCGTGGGGTGGAGGAGGCGGACGGCACAGCAGAAGTCGCGTAGCCTGCGCGACTTCAACCGCCTGCATCAGTTCACGGATGCAGGATCACTTTGCCCATCGCCTGGCGCCCCGCCAGCACCTTCAGCGCGTCGGCCGTCTGCGCCAGCGGGAAGGTGCGGTCGACATGCGATGAGATCTTTCCTTCCGCGGTCCACTTCACGAGCTTTTCCAGGTTGGCGCGGTTCTTCTCCGGATTCTGCCGGGTCCAGGCGCCCCAGAACACGCCGCGGATGTCGCAGCCTTTCAGCAGCGCGAGGTTCAGCGGCATCTTCGGAATGTCGCCCGCGGCGAAGCCGATCACGAGAAAGCGGCCCTCCCAGGCGATCGAGCGCAGCGCCTGCTCGGCATAGGCACCACCAACCGGATCGAAGATGATGTCGACGCCCTTGCCGCCGGTGAGCTTGCGCAGGCCCTCCTTCAGATCTTCCTTGGCGTAGTTCAGCGTCAGCTCGGCGCCGTGCGCCTTCGCGAATTCGAGCTTCTCGTCCGAGGAGGCGCAAGCGATCACCTTCAGGCCCATCAGCTTGCCGAGCTCGCAGGCGGCAAGGCCCGTGCCGCCGGCGGCGCCCAGCACCGCGAGCGTCTCGCCGGGCTTGGGGCTGGCGCGATCTTCCAGCGCATGCAGCGCGGTGCCGTAGATGATGATGATGCCGGCCGCGCGGTCGTAATCGAGATTGTCCGGAATCTTCACGATCGATGCCGCCGGCAATGCGATCTTCTCGCGGGCGCCGTTGTGGCCGCAAGATGCGACCACGCGATCACCGACTTTCAGATCGGTCACGCCCGCGCCGATGCTCTCGATCACGCCCGCGACTTCCGCAGCCGGCGAGAACGGGAACGGCGGCTTGATCTGGTATTTGCCCTGGATCATCAGGAGGTCGAAGAAGTTCAATGCCGCGGCCTTGATCGCGATCACGGCTTCGCCCGGACCTGCCACCGGATCCGGCACCTCCGTCAGCACGAGATCGTCAGGCTGGCAGTATTGCGAGCAGAGGATGGCTTTCATGGCGGCACCTTCTTGAGAAGTAAGTCCTGGGCGTTTCGAGTGAATTATAGTTGGTCCGTTTCTGCCGGATTTGGCGCGCCCCGACAATCCGGTTTCTTTGCCAAAGCGATGCGCCGGCCTATCCTCGCGTCGTTGCGAGCGCAGCGAAGCAATCCAGGCTATTTCCGCGGCGCGGACGCCGGACTGCTTGGCTGCAACAGCAATGACGAAATCCGCGGAGAAGGGATTCAAACGATGTTTGAAACGGGCCTGCTGAAGAACAAGCGCATCCTCGTCACCGGCGGCGGTTCGGGCCTTGGCGCCGCGATGGGTCGTCGCTTCCTCGCGCTGGGCGCCGAACTCGTGATCTGCGGCCGCAAGCTCGACCGGCTCGAGGCGACTGCGAGCGAGATGCGCGCGCAGATCGGCGGCAAGGTGAAGACGATCGCCTGCGATATCCGCGATGGTGCCGCGGTCGACGACATGATGGATCAGATCTGGCGCGAGGCGCCGCTCGACATCCTCGTCAACAATGCTGCCGCGACCTTCATTGCGCAGACCGAGCACCTCTCCTTCCGTGCCGCGGACGCCGTCCTGGCGCCGACGCTGCACGGCGCGATGTATTGCACCCTCGCTGCGGGGAGGCGCTGGATCGAGGCCAGGCGTGGCGGTGTCGTGCTGTCGATCCTCTCGACGTCGACCATCACCGGCCGTGCGTTCACCGTGCCGTCGGCCATGGCGAAGTCGGCAGTGCTGGCGATGACCAAGAGCCTTGCGGTGGAGTGGGGGCCGAAGGGCATCCGCACCGTAGCGATCGCCCCGGGTCCATTTCCGACCGCGGGGGCTACCGGGCAGCTCCGTCCCGAAGGCCGCGACGACAGCTGGACGGCGCGCAACCCGCTGGGCCGCACTGGGGAGCACAGCGAGCTTGGCGATCTCGCCAGCTTCCTGGTCTCCGACCGCGCCGCCTACATCAACGGCGAGATGGTCGTGATCGACGGTGGCGCGCATTTGCGCAGTTCCGGCGCCGAGGATTTGCTCGGCTGGACCGAGGCGCAGTGGACCGAGCAACGCGCCGCGCGATCCAAGGCCTAGCTGCTGCTGGTACCGCTAACTGCCTTCCCAAATTGAGCTTTCCCGGTTATCCCTGCCCGGGGACAAAGCGCTGCCGGGCCATCTTCCAGTCACAATATTGAGGGAACCACTCCAGCATGTGGCGGGTGCTGATTTTAGCTTTGATGACTGTCGTCATGGCCGGGGGAATCGCCGATTCCGCGCGGGCGCAGACGGCGCCCAAGTCTGCTCCAAGAGAGACGGCACCGAAGTCGGCTGCGCCGTCCAATACGACCGCCAAGGCGGCTGCAAAGCCCGAGAGCAAACCGGGCGGGCCACCCGCGGGCGTTGCGGGTGGTGCTGAGCCGACCTTGATCGGGCAGTTCGGCACCTGGGGCGCCTATTCGGCGACGCCCAACGGCAAGAAGGTCTGCTTCGCGCTGGCCAAGCCCTCGTCGTCGAAGACCAATCCGCCGAATCGGCCGCGCGATCCGGCCTACGCTTTCGTCTCGACCCGGCCGGCGGAGAAGGTGAACAACGAAGTCTCGGTCATGATCGGCTACGCGCTGAAGCCGGGCTCCGAATCGACGGTCGAGGTCGGCGGCGCATCCTATGCCATGTACACGCAGGGCGACGGTCTCTGGATCAAGAACGCGGCCGAGGAGGAGCGGATGGTCGAAGCCATGCGCAAATCCGCCGATCTCGTGGTCAAAGGCGTCTCGGCCAAGGGCACGGAGACGACCGACACTTTCTCGCTGAAGGGCCTTTCCCAAGCGCTCGACAAGATCGCGCAGGACTGTCGACGTTAAGGCTGCGGGCGATAGCACGGTCGCAATCGGCGGGTTCGGTTGCTATATAAGGCCGGTTCCAGATTTTCGCCGTCATGGCCTGGCTTGACCGGGCCGTCCACGCGTTACCGCAATAAAGGAAAGACGTGGATGCCCGGGTCAACCCCGGGCATGACGAGTTCAGACAGCAGTGATCCTAGGCGCTTTGATGCAAACCTCGACCGAGCCGCGCAACGCTATCCTGGTGGAGAAGACTCCGCTCGAAACCTATGTGCCGCCGGCCAAGCCGTCGCTGATCGGCCTGTCGCGCACCGAGCTTGCCGATCGTCTCGGCGAGATCGGCGTCGCACCGGCGCAGCGCAAGATGCGCGTGCAGCAGCTCTGGCACTGGATCTATTTCCGCGGCGCCCAGAGTTTTGAGGAGATGACCTCGATTTCGAAGGGGATCCGCGCCGATCTCGCCCAGCATTTCACCGTCGATCGGCCCGAGGTCGTGGCCGAGCAGATCTCCAACGACGGCACCCGCAAATGGCTGCTGCGCTTGCCGAGCGGCGATTCCGTTCAGAAGGCGCATGAGGTCGAGTGCGTCTACATCCCCGAGACCGACCGCGGAACGCTCTGCGTCTCCTCGCAGGTCGGCTGCACGCTGAACTGTTCCTTCTGCCACACCGGCACGCAGCGCCTAGTGCGCAATCTCACCGCCGGCGAGATCGTCGGACAGGTGATGGTGGCGCGCGATCGCCTCAACGACTGGGCCGATCGCGAGGACGGCACGCGCCGCGTCACCAACATCGTGATGATGGGCATGGGCGAGCCGCTCTACAATTTCGACGCGGTGCGCGATGCGCTGCTCATCGTCGGGGACAACGAGGGCATCGGCATCTCCCGCCGCCGAATCACGCTCTCGACCTCGGGCGTGGTGCCGAACATCGTGCGTGCCGGCGAGGAGATCGGCGTGATGCTGGCGATCTCGCTGCATGCCGTGCGCGACGAGCTGCGCAACGAACTGGTGCCGCTCAACCGCAAATATCCGATCAAGGAATTGCTGCAGGCCTGCCGCGACTATCCCGGCGCCTCGAACGCCCGCCGCATCACCTTCGAATATGTGATGCTCAAGGGCGTCAACGATTCGCTCGACGACGCGAAGCTGCTGGTGAGGATGCTCAAGGGCATTCCGGCCAAGATCAACCTGATCCCGTTCAATCCCTGGCCGGGCACGGCCTATGAATGCTCCGACTGGGACCAGATCGAAAAGTTCTCCGAATACATCTTCAACGCCGGCTATTCCTCGCCGGTGCGCACCCCGCGCGGCCGCGACATCCTCGCCGCCTGCGGCCAGCTCAAGTCGGAGACCGAGAAGCTCAGCGCGCGCGAGCGTCAGGCGCTGCGCGCCATGGCGATGACGGATTGATGATGGCAATGCCATCAACGTTCGTCATGGCCGGGCTTGACCCGGCCATCCACGTCGGGCCGCGATTGGAAAAGTCGTGGATGCCCGGGTCAAGCCCGGGCATGACGACCGGGGGCCTGGTGACATTGCCGGTCACCAATTCGCTTGCGCCATGTCCCTGATCGGCCGCCTCGTCATCATCTTCATCGGCTTCCTCGCCGCCTGCTTCGTCGGCGGCATGATCATCGTCGTCGCGCTGTTGTTTCCGGAATTCGCCGATCTGGGCGCAGGTCCCGTCGACCAGGGCACGATCGATATCCTGCTCGGTTTCGGTTTCATCTTCGTCTCCGGCTTTGCGCTGGTGCCGGCGGCGGTGATCGTTGCGATCACCGAAGCGCTCTATATCCGCAGCGCGCTCGCCTATGCCCTCGGTGGCGGCCTCGTCGGGCTCGCCTGCTATCTCGGTCTCGTCCCCTTCCATGCCGACACGTTCCAGTTCGAGGGTATCGTGCGGCGCCATCTGGAGATCATGACCGGCGCCGGCATCGTCGCCGGCGTGGTCTATTGGTTGATCGCCGGCCGCAACGCCGGCGCCTGGCGCAACCCGCCGCCCCCGCGGAAGCCGCCGCCGCCCTTGCCGTCGAACTCGAGGCCGGATGCGCGATAAGTCGCGCCGCGTCCGGGGTTTTCATCGCCTCCCCACTCCGCTAAACCGCGCGCCATGAACCGGACCGGACTCTTCATCGCCCTGGCGCTGTGGCTCGTGATCGGCGTCGTTTTCGGCCTCTATCCCGAGCTCGACCTCAAGCTCGCTGCGCTTTTCTTCGACCCCGAAACCAGGACGTTCCCGCTCAAGCTGAACGGCTGGGCCGGCTTCGCGCGCGATGCGGCGATGTGGATCGCTTGGGCATTCGCCTTGCCCTCGATCGTCGCGCTCGTGGTCAAGATGATCCGGCCCGACCGGCCGATGATGGTGCGGGGCCGTACGGTCGTCTTCCTGCTGGTGACGATGACCATGTCGGCCGGCATCCTGACCAACCTGACGTTCAAGAATTATTGGGGCCGGCCGCGTCCGGTGGTGGTGACCGAGTTCGCCGGCGCCCAGCAATTCGTGCCTTGGTGGGATCCGCGCGGCGGCTGCGGGCGCAACTGCTCGTTCTTCTCGGGCGAGGGTGCGACCGCGTTCTGGACGCTCGCGCCGGCTGCGCTGGCGCCGCCGCCGTGGCGCCCGATCGCCTATGCTGCCGCAGTGGTGTTCGGGGCCTTGACGAGCGGGCTGCGCATGGCCTTCGGTGGCCACTTCTTCACCGACGTTTCCATTGCCGGCCTCGTCACCTTCGTCGTGATCTGGTTCATGTACGCGCTGATTTACCGCTGGCCGCGGACGCGGTTCTCGGACGAGGCGGTCGATGCGGCCCTGACCCGGCTGAACATGCCCGGCTACCGGCTCCGCCAGCGCCTGTTCGGCCGCAAGACCGGTCCCGAGCCCTCGGTTTGAGCCATTAAAGGGATGCCGAGGCGTGCGAAATTTGATATTCGCGCGGCCAAGTTTCGCACCTTCATCAGCCCTTGAGACCCGATTGGAAGCCCCATGACCACGATCCTGAAAAGCCTGCCCAAGGGCGAGAAAGTCGGCATCGCGTTTTCGGGCGGCCTCGACACCTCTGCGGCGCTGCTCTGGATGAAGCAGAAGGGCGCGCGCTGTTACGCCTACACCGCCAATCTCGGCCAGCCTGATGAGGCCGACTACAACGAGATCCCGCGCAAGGCGATGGAATTCGGCGCCGAGAAGGCGCGGCTGGTCGATTGCCGCACTCAGCTCGTCCATGAAGGCATCGCCGCGATCCAGTCCGGCGCCTTTCACATCTCGACCGGCGGCATCACCTATTTCAACACCACGCCGCTCGGCCGCGCCGTCACCGGCACGATGCTGGTCGCGGCGATGAAGGAAGACGGCGTCAACATCTGGGGCGACGGCTCGACCTTCAAGGGCAACGACATCGAGCGCTTCTACCGCTATGGCCTGCTCACCAATCCCGGCCTGAAGATCTACAAGCCCTGGCTCGACCAGCAGTTCATCGACGAGCTCGGCGGCCGCGCCGAGATGTCGGCGTTCATGACGGCGCAGGGTTTCGCCTACAAGATGAGCGCCGAGAAGGCGTATTCGACCGACAGCAACCTGCTCGGCGCCACGCACGAGGCCAAGGATCTCGAAAGCCTCGACAGCGGCATCAAGATCGTCAATCCGATCATGGGCGTGCCGTTCTGGCGCGACGACTGCAACGTCAAGGCGGAGAAGGTCGTGGTGCGCTTCGAGGAAGGCCAGCCGACCGCGCTGAACGGCCAGACCTTCACCGATCCCGTGGCGCTGTTTCTCGAAGCCAATGCCATCGGCGGCCGCCACGGCCTCGGCATGAGCGACCAGATCGAGAACCGCATCATCGAAGCCAAGAGCCGCGGCATCTACGAGGCGCCCGGCATGGCGCTGCTCCACGTCGCCTATGAGCGCCTCGTCACCGGCATCCACAACGAGGATACCATCGAGCAGTACCGCATCAGCGGCATGCGCTTGGGCCGCCTGCTCTATCAGGGCCGCTGGTTCGACTCGCAGGCTCTCATGCTGCGCGAGACCGCGCAGCGCTGGGTCGCGCGCGCCGTCACCGGCGAGGTCACGCTGGAGCTGCGCCGCGGCAACGATTATTCGATCCTCAACACCGAGAGCCCGAACCTGACCTACGCGCCGGAGCGGCTCAGCATGGAGAAGGTGGAGGACGCCGCCTTCACGCCGGCCGACCGCATCGGCCAGCTCACCATGCGCAACCTCGACATCGCCGACACCCGCACCAAGCTGAAGCTCTACAGCGAGACCGGCCTGCTCTCGGGCAGCGAAGGCTCGCAGATCTTCCGGCTGGAGAGCGATAAAGGCTGAGACGTCCGGGCCACGCGATGACAGCTTAATGACGGTGTCATTCTCGATCGCTACGCTCCTGTTTCTGTCGGAATGGGTTTCGGAGCATCGCGCATGATCAAGACATCGGCACTCGCCTCCCTCATCGTCCTCGGCTGGACCTCGTCGCTGTCGGCGCAGACCGTCTACCCGATCGATCGTGCCGAGATCCTGGCCGGAGCCAAATTCGACTTCAAGGTCGAGCTTCCCGGCCCGGTCGATGCGACCAAGTTGAAGGTGACGGTGAACGGCGCGGATTATGCGACGGTCTTCGGCCGTGCCGGGACTTTCATCGAGCGCGAGGATGGCAAGGACCAGTCGGCCCTGATCCTGCGCGACGTCACGCTGGCCAGGCCCGGCAACATTGTCGTCGACGTCAGCGACGGCACGCGCCAGCGCAGCGTCACATGGACGGTCTACGACACCGGCCCGCGCAAGGCGAAGAACGTCATCCTGTTCATCGGTGACGGCATGTCGCCCGCGCACCGGGTCGCAGCGCGAATCCTCTCCAAGGGAATCTCGGAGGGCAAGAGCCGGGGCAAGCTCGCCATCGACGACATGCCCCATATGGCCCTGGTGGCAACCGCAGGCTCGGATTCGATCATCACCGATTCCGCGAACTCGGCCAGCGCCTATGCGACCGGGCACAAGAGCGCCGTCAACGCCCTCGGCGTCTATGCGGACCGCACTGCAAGCCCGCTCGACGATCCCCGTGTCGAAACCATCGCCAGCCTCGCCAAGAGGCGGCTCGGCATGGCGATCGGCATCGTTACCAATACCGAAATCGAAGACGCAACGCCGGCGGCTATGGTTGCGCACACCCGCCGGCGCGCCGCCTATGACGACATTGTCGAGCAGTTCTTCGACGCGAAGCCGGATGTGCTGATGGGCGGCGGCAGCGCGAACTTTCTGCCGAAGTCGGTCGCCGGCTCGAAACGCAAGGACGAGACCGACTACATCGCGAAGTTTCGCGATACCGGCTATCAGGTGGCGACCACCGCGAGCGAACTCGGCGCGTCCGCCGCAAGACAGGAGACCACCAAGCTGCTCGGCCTGTTCGCGACCGGCAATATGGACGGTGTGCTCGACCGCAAATTCCTGAAGGGCGGCGGCGTCAGGAAATTCCCCGAGCAGCCTGATCTCACCGAGCAGGTCCAGGCGGCACTCAACATCCTTTCGAAGACCGAGAACGGTTTCTTCCTGATGGTGGAATCCGGAATGATCGACAAATATGCGCATCTGCTCGACATGGAGCGCGCCGTCTACGACACGATCATGCTCGACAACGCGGTGCGCCAGACGCGCGAATGGGCGCGCGCACGCGGCGACGACACTCTCATCATGGTGGTAGCCGACCACAATCATCCCAACAGCCTTGTCGGGACGGTGAATGACGACATGGGCACCGTGCCCAATGTTCCCTTGCGCGAGCGCGTTGCGGTCTACGACAAGGCCGGATTTCCCAACTATCCGGCGCCGGATGCGGAAGGTTATCCGGCGCGCATCGACGTGAGTCGGCGGCTCGCGATCTTCTCGGCCAGCCTGCCGGATCACTACGAGACGTTCCGTCCGAAGCTGGACGGCCCCAACCAGCCTACCATCAAGGCGGGCGACGACGGAACCTTCAAGGCCAACGACAAATACAAGGACGTTCCGGGCGCGGTGCTGCGCCCCGGCAATCTTTCCGCGCTGATCGGCGCCAGCGTGCATTCGGGCGAGGATGTCATCCTGACCGCGACTGGACCGGGCAGCGAGCGCGTGCACGGGTCGATGGACAATACGGAAGTGTTCCGGGTCATGGCCGACGCGTTGGGATTGGCAGCGGGGCAATGAAGCGGAGGATCGACTGCGAATCGTAAAGTCGCACGCCTCCGCAAACGGGCTCAGCAGGGCAGCCCTGGCTCGCTCACGTCACATGCGTTTCACGATGAGAGAGGCGGCGCGAAGATCAGCTTCACACAGCTGCGGAAGAGCAGGATCTGCCGCTCCAGCCGCTTCGGGTCGTTGAGCGTCTTCGACATGATGATCGCGCCGTCGACCACGCACGAGATCATCTCGGCGAGATCGTCGAGGTCGATCGGCTCGCGGGGCCGATGGACGGCAGCGATGCCGTCGAGAATCTCGCGGAAATGCGCATTCCAGCTCCGGACGGATTGCGCGGTCAGATCGCGAACCTCGCGGTCGAACAAGCGCTCCTGATAGCAGATGCTGGCGATCAGGCAGCCGGGGTGGCCGTTCGGCAGATCGGCCATGATTTCGGCGAGCAGTTTCAGCGAGATCAGGAACGATTGCAGCGGGTCGTCGGAGAGCTCGCGTCCCCGCCTGAAGATCTCGTCGAACAGACGATCATTCGTCTCCACGTAGCGGCGCAGCATCTCCCGTGCGAGCGCGTTCTTGTCCCTGAAGTGATAGAAGAAGCCGCTCTTGGTCAGGCCGGCCTCTGCAATGACCTCGTCGATCGAGGTCGCGCCGAAGCCCTTTGCGAGCACCGCCGCTTCCGCGATCTCGAGAATGCGCTCGCGCGTCGCTTCGCCCTTTCCCATCGATGTCTCCAAAACTGTACCGACGGTGCGGAATCTGGCGCTCGGGGCCAAGCACCGCTCCGAGCGTCTCATGCAAGTATTTGATTTGTCTCCGCTTGCGGGGGGAAGTTCAGCCGCACCGCGAGGCTTCTAGAGCGACGCGACATTATGCGGCACCACATGCCGAGACCAAAGACGGACATGGCGCGACCGAATGAAGAGAGCGAGTCCGTCCAAATGATGGAGCGATCAATGGCCAGATACAGACATGGTCTGCCGCAGCACGGCGGCGGCATTTTCCTGACCGACGGCGGCATGGAGACAACCCTCATCTTCCACCACGGGCTGGAACTGCCCCACTTCGCGGCATTCGTGCTGCTCGACAGCGCGGATGGCCGCGCCCATTTGAGGCAGTACTACGAAGCATATCTGCGGATCGCCAGGCAGCACGGGCTCGGCTTCGTCCTCGACAGTCCGACCTGGCGCGCCAACCCTGATTGGGGCGTCAGGCTCGGCTATGATGCGGCCGGGCTCGAGGCCATCAACATGCGCGCCATCCGCTTCCTCGACGAGTTGCGCGGCGCCTGGGAGTCCCCCCGCATGCCTTGCGTCATCAACGGCGCGATCGGTCCGCGAGGCGACGGCTACAAGGCCGGCAACATGGACGCGGCGGAGGCGGAAGCCTACCACTCGGGCCAGATCGCGGCCTTCAGCGAGGCGGGCGCCGATATGGTGACTGCGTTCACGCTGAACAGCATCAACGAAGCCGTCGGTGTGGTCCGCGCAGCCAAGAGGCAGGATATTCCGGTCGCGATTTCTTTCACGGTCGAGACCGATGGTCGCCTCGTCAGGGGAGAGACACTGCGCGAGGCGATCGAAGCGGTCGACGACGCAACGGAGCGTGCCTGCGAATACTTCCTGATCAATTGTGCGCATCCAACTCACTTCGAGAGTGCAATCGCGACCGGCGAGACGTGGGTCCAGCGCATCCACGGCATCAGAGCCAATGCATCGGTCAAGAGCCATGCCGAACTCGACGAATCGGAGACCCTCGACAGTGGCGATCCCGCAGATCTCGGCCGCCGTTACCTTTCGCTCAGGCGCGCATTCCCGGGCATGCGGATTCTCGGCGGCTGTTGCGGCACTGATCACCGGCATGTCGCCGCCGTTTGCGAGGCCTGCCTGCCGTCAGACGCGTTGACGGCGTGATGCAAGAGAAATGGCCGGGATCGCTCCCGGCCATTTGCGTTTGTGGTCTCCCTCAGCGCGGCGGCGCCGTGCCGGGCGGGGGCGGCGGCAGCGAGGCCGTGCCGCCGTTGAGCAGCGGCGTGATGCGGCGGACCGTGACGCGCCGGTTGATCAGGCTCGGCCCTTGCGTCTGTTCCTTCAGATACTGCTCGCCATAGCCCTGCGACGTCAGGTTCTCGGCAGGCACGCCGAACTGCTGCGTCAGCAATTCGGCTGCGGACTGCGCGCGGCGGTCCGACAATGACAGGTTGTCGACCTCGTTGCCGACCGCATCGGTGTGACCCTCGATCAGGAACACCTCGCGCGGATTGCGCTGGATCGCCTGGTTGAGGCCGTCCGCGATCACCTGCAGCCGGGCCGCCTGGTCCGGCGGGATCGTCCACGATCCCGTCTCGAAGTTGATCGTGTTGACGTCGATGCTGGGCATCTGCATGCGAACATTGGGGCTGTAGCGGATCTCGTCGAGCGAGTAGCGCCGATCGATCCGCTGCACCGGCGGTGCCTGCATGGTCGCGTAGATCACGTCTGGCGATGCGTCCTCAGCGCTGACGATGTAGCGATCATAGGGCATGTTCACGACCGGCGGCGGCAGGTCCACATAGAAGCCGCCGACGGCACGCGGATCGCGGTAGCTGTTGTCGATGATGACGATCTCGCGCCCGCGGGGGTCCCTGCGGATACGCCGCAGCAGCCGGCCATCGGCGCCGACTACGGTGATGATCTCGCTGCCGTCAGGACGAATCACGACCGTGCGGGTCTCGCCGCCGACGGTGTCGGTGCGGATGTCGCGGGCACCATAGCGGAAGCGATAGAGATCGTTGCCGCGGACATAGGCCTGCCCGCCCGGGTCGCGGATGATGATGCGGTCCGGCTCTGTGTAGATCGTGCGGCCGCCTTCGACGGTCTCGCGTCGCTGGTTGTGGAGGTCGGCGATGGTCGCGCCGATGACGGCGCCGGCTACCACGCCTGCACCGACCGCGAGCGGGGTCAGGTCACGCTGCGGCGGGCGCGGCGGCGGCGGCAACGGGGCCGAGATCGTCGGCGCGGCGCGGAAGGCTGGCTTCACCGTGGGCGGCGCGTATTGCGCTCTGTCGGGCGGCGGCGCTGCGGCTGGCGTGCCGGGCACCACGGTCGGCGCTGCAGCGCCGGCGGGAGGTGCCGGCGGCCTGGTCGGGGTTGCGGCTGCGGGCGCGCCGGCAGGCGGCGTGCCGCCCTGCTGCCCAGGGGTTGGCGTCGCCGTTGGGCTCGGGGTCGCCGTCGGGGCTGGAGTTGCGGTCGGAGCTGGGGTCGCGCCAGGCGCCGGTGTCGCCGAACCCGGGCGTCCGGGCGGCGGCGTCGGAGTGCCAGTCGGAGCTGGCGTCGCGGTTGGGGTCGGCGTGGCACCCGCTGCCGGTGATCCTGCCGGCGGAGGCGCGCCGGGGCGCCCGGGCGGCGGTGTGCCGGGGCGGCCGGCTGGCGGCACGCCAGGCGTGCTGCCCGGAGCAGGCGTCGCTGTCGGTGCAGGTGTGGCGGTCGGAGCGGGTGTGGCGGTCGGAGCAGGGGTACCTGGCCGGGCCGCCGGCGCTGCGGGCGCTGGCGTTGGGGTCGCGCTGGGTGCCGGCGCCGGGCGGCCCTGAGGACCTGCTGCGGGAGGCGGGGCCGGTGGCGTCGGAGCCGGGCGAGCGCCGGACGGTGCCGGAGGCGGCGTTGCCGGCGCGCGCTGCTGCGGAGCCGCTGCAGGAGGCGGTGCTGACGGCGAGGGCGCCGCGCGCGGGGCAGGCGGTGCGGGAGGCGGCGGTGTCGGGGCGCGCTGCTGCGGGGCCGCGGCCGGCGGCGGCGAAGACTGTTTGGGAGCGGCCGGAGGCGGCGGTGGCGGCGGTGGAGCCGGACGGGCCGCGGGTGGAGGCGGAGGTGGCGGTGGCGCCGCAGGGCGCGCCGGTGCCGCTGCCGGCGGAGGTGCGGCGGGCGGTGCAGCCGCCGGCGGCGGTGCGGCCGGGCGCGCGGGTGCTGCGGGCGGCGCGGCCGCCGGCGGTCCCTTCGGCGGCTGCTTCGGCCTCCCGTCAGGCCCGGCCTCCGGCTGGGCCTGTGCGAGCACGAGCGGCGGCGCACTTTGCGCATGCGATGCGGAGCTTGCCAATTGCATCGCGGTCAGCGCCGTCGTTGCAAGCAGCACGAAACGAAGGTTGGTCATGGTGGTGAACTTCCCCGGAAGGTTCTTTGACGAAGTGTTGGGATGAACAGCTAGGCGTTAGGCCGCATTGTGGCGGGTGGTGTCGTCGCGGCCGAATTTATTTCTGCACCGAGATCATCTCACTACGGCAACGTTCATTGCGCATTCAGACCCTGCTTGCAATCGCCTCACATGCGATGAGCCAGCCTCAAGCGTAGCCGCGCGACGAACTCGCGTCCGTCGCAGGGTTCGGCGTCAGCGGTCCATTCGGACCGCGCGATGGAATCTCTTCGGGCACGCGGCCCGGCAATTCGTCGGGGCTCGGTGATTCGCCTGGCTCGCGGACCGGCGGTGTGATTTCGGGCTGCGGATTGCCGGGCGGGACTCCGAGCGGCGGCTCGGTCGGCGTGCCTGGTGTCGAGGGTGGAATCTCGGGCGGTTCAATCGGCATCACATCGAGACCTTGCGGTTCTCGCCGAGATCGGGGCGCGTATTCGTGACTGCCGCGGCCGCCATCTTCACATAGGAGATCACCGTCCCCGGCGAGTCCCAGAATTCGGCGTCATCAGGCGTGATCTTGAGCACGCGGATGTTGGGATCTTCCGCGGAGTCCCACCATGCCTTGGCGGGTGTCGAGAACAGCTCCTTGATCTTGGCACGGTCGTTGGAGATGACGGCGGTGCCCGTCAGGGAAACGTACTTCTGGCTGCCGGCATCGGCGAACGACAGGTTGATCGACGGATCGCGCGCGATTTCCTCGTCCTTGTGATTGCGCGCATCGGTCAGGAAGAAGATCGTGTTCGCGGCGCGGTCGAGATAGGCGCTCATGGGCCGGGCACGGAGCTTGCCGCCGTCGCGCGTGACAAGCATTGCGAATCCGATTGTCTTCATCAGGTCCCAGACGCGATCGACGTCGCGGGCATTGTCGTTGGCCATGTCGTGCTCCTTGCTGGAAGGAACAACAACGACCTGCCGGGAACGATGTTCCCCTGGGAATCCTCGCTATTCCGGCGCGTGGCAGACGGCCTCGATGTTGTGGCCATCAGGGTCGAGCACGAATGCGCCATAGTAGTCCGCATGGTAATGCGGGCGGATGCCGGGCGGACCATTGTCGCGGCCGCCGGCCGCGATGGCCGCGTTGTAGAACGCATCCACCGTAGCGCGGTCCTTGGCGCGAAGCGCGATATGCACCGGCTTGTTCATGGCGCCGTCTCCGCCGAACCAGAAGTCCGGCTTGCCGTCCGCTCCGAAACCTGCGGCTGCGGCGTGACCGGTCTGCTCCGCCGTCACTTCCATGATTAGCCCATAGCCGAGTGGGGCCAGCGCCTTCGCATAGAACGCTTTTGCGCGTGCATAGTCGGAGACCGAGATGCCCAAATGGTCGATCATCGCAACCTCTTTTGTCTGCCCTCGTCAGCGCGACAGGAACGTATTGCTTCGTGTCTTGCGCGCGATCGTAAAGCCGCGCGCGACCATGTCGGCAATACAATCCTGCTGCCATTCGTTTTGTGACAGATGCTCGATCACGACAGCGCGCGGCCACAGCGATGGCGGCGCGTCGCGGAAGAAGCCGATCAGCACGCGGTCCTCGAATCCCTCGACGTCGATCTTGAGCGAATCGACCTGCGTAACGCCGGCCTCGCCGAGGATGCGCGTCAGCCGCAGCGACGGGACTTTGATCGCGTCGGTGCTCGCGGTGCCGGTAACGACATGCGTGGCGCCGAGATTGCCGCCGCCGCTCTCGATCATCAGCTCGCCGTCTTTGTCGCCCGCGGCCGCCTGCACCAGGCGCACCTGCGCCGCTTTCGATGCGGACTGGTTGAACGAGAGCCGCGCGAACGTCAGCGGGTGCGGCTCGATCGCGACCACCTTACCCGTGGGCCCGACCTGCCGCGCCATCACCAGCGCAAAGGTGCCGACATTGGCGCCGACATCGACGAACACGCCGCCGCCGGGCGTGTGCTGGCGCAGGAAATCCAGCTCGTCGAGATTGTACTCGGGATTGAATAGCGCGCCGCGCTCGGTCGCGCTGCCCTGATGATAGAACCGGAAAGAGGCGCCCTGATATTGCACGTCCACAGGGCCGCTGCGCACGAGGTTCACCAGCCGCGACATCCAGGGCCGGAATGCGCCGCGCTTCAGTCGCGATCGTTGAGCGAGGCGGATGATCGCCGCCTGCGCCGCATTCGGCGCAAACGTGCCGAACGGCGCGGACGAAGAATTGTTGTCGGTCGTCAAACAGGCGATCCTCATTGCAAGCGGCGCATGCATAGCCGGTTTTGCGAGGGCCCACAATTTCAGTGTCGGCCGGGACGCGAACCGAGCCCCGGGACGAGGGCGAGAAAGGCCCCCGGCTTGGTGCGATGCGCGACGCCGACGATGGGTGCCTTCGGCAGCGCATCGGTGGCCCAGAAGCGCGTCCTCGGATAGTCCTTGCGCGCCTGCGGTCCGCTTGTGCATGAGCGGGCAACGCGAAGGGAACTCAGCCGGTCGGCCCGCGAGTTCCCCAGGGCACACCTATTCGGCGGCGCCGTCGCGCACGCGCCCCAACCGCGCTGCGTGGTGCAGAACGCGCGACAGCTCCTCGATCGAATAGGGCTTCTGCACGAGGTCGCAGCCGGCAGTGCCCTCTTGTGAAAGGGCCTGACTGTAGCCGGTGGTCAGCACGACGGGGACGCCGATGCCGCGGTCGCGAACTGCCTTCGCCAGGTCGAGCCCGGTCATCCCGGGCATCGCCACGTCCGAGAACACGACGTCAAAGCGGTCCGCGTCCACGACGAGCTCGGCGAGTGCGTCGTTTGCGTTGTCGACCAGTGTAATGCTGTAGCCGAGTTCGGTAAGGCCATCGGCGGCGAAATTGGCGAGCTCGATATTGTCCTCCACCACCAGTACGGACATGCCGCTGCCGGCTACCGCCGGCGCTGTGTGGGGCGCCTGCTGTTGCGGCAGCAGGTCAGGCGACACGCGCGGCAGATACAGCGAGAAGGCGCTGCCGCGCCCCACCTCGCTCGCCACGGTCACTTCGCCGCCGGACTGCCGGGCGAAGCCGAACACCTGGGACAGGCCGAGACCGGTGCCGTGGCCGACCTGCTTGGTGGTGAAGAACGGCTCGAAGATGCGCCCGAGCCTGGCTGCGGGAATGCCGACGCCGGTGTCGCTCACGGTCACGCAGACGAAGCCATGGTCCGCCAAGGCCTGGTTCGCCGAAAGCTGCGGCAGCGTCTGCGGAACGGTTGTCGTTGGCTCGACCCTGAAGACGATCCTGCCCTTGCCCTGCATGGCATCGCGCGCATTGGTCGCCATGTTGATCAGCGCGGTCTCGAATTGGCCGGCATCGGCATTGACGAGGCAAGGCTCCGACGGCAGCCGCATCACGATCTCGATCGCAGAACCCAGCAGCGTGGCGAGCATGTCGTGCAGCGAGTGCATGCGCGCCCCGACGTCGAACACCTCCGGTTTGAGGGTCTGGCGTCGCGCAAAGGCGAGCAGCTGCGAGGTCAGCTTGGCCGCGCGCGCGACCGAGTCCGCAATGGCCGTGATGTACCGCTGTCGCCGCTCCTCCGTCAGTTGCGGCCGGTTCAAGAGATCGACCGAAGCGCGGATCACCGTCAGGAGATTGTTGAAGTCGTGCGCGACACCGCCGGTGAGCTGCCCGAGCGCCTCCAGGCGTTGGCTGTGCTTGAGCGCCTCCTCGGCCTCGCGGCGCGCGGCGGCTTCGGCATGAAGATGCTGGGTGCGGCGGAAGGCGAAGGCGAGCAGCAGGAACAGCAGCGCGGTGGCGGGAATGCCGAACACCAGATGCTGGCCGATGGTGGCGAGCCAGCGCGCGCGGATCGCCGAGGTCTCGAGCCCGGCACTGACATAGATCGGATAATCGGTGATGCGCCGGTAGCCGATGCGGCGTTCGATCCCGTCCGGCGGCCAAACGATCGTCATCAACCCATGCTCGGGGCTCGACGCAATCTTTTGGCCGACCGGCCCGCCCGGATCAAGCCGCAGGTCGCGGTCGAGCCGCGGGAAATGCGCAAGCACGGAGCCGTCGGCGCGTCCCATTGCGAAGAAGCTGCCGGCGTCGGAGCCGATCCTGCCGTAGAAGCTCTCGAAATATTCCGGCAAGACAGAGGCCTGGATCACGCCGATGAAATTGCCGTCGTCGGAATCGCGGCGGCGGCTCACCCCGAAGAAGCGCGCGCCCTGATAGGGTGGACGCGGCGCCAGGGCCGTGCCGATGAACGTGCCGATGCTCTGGTCGACATGGGCATAGAAATAGTCACGGTCGGCAAAGCCCAGGTCCGGCGGCGGCGAGGCGAGGCTGTTGACCAGCGCCTTTCCATCCGCGTCGAAAATCCATGCTGATTTGAGCTGCGGCAGCGAATCGGCCAAGCGCTTCAGGCGAAGATGCAGCGTCGGCTCGCGTGCGCGGATGACGTCGTCGGAAAGGCCGCGCACGACCTCGTTGAGTTCGGCGAGGCTGCGGTCGATCGTCTCGAACACCTTGAGTGCGTGCTCATGCGCGACGTCGAGCGTGCGCTCGATCTCGCGGTCGGCGATGTCTGTGGTCGAGGTGTAGGAAATCGCGGAAGTGATCGCGAACAGCGCAACCGGAAGCGCCAGGGATGCAGCCATCATCCACTGCAGCAGTCTGAGCGATTTGCGTTGCGCGCCCTGCACGGCTCCTGTCCCTGACCGCGAGCTTAGCTGAATTTCGCGCAAAGAAGGAAGCCGATTATCGCTGGAACCCGTGGTTGTATCGTGATGAGATCACGCGCGCGGGCGTCCTGCAGCGCCATGTCGCGCTGCCCGGCAGGCCCCTCGATTCTTCGTTCGAGGGGCCAATGACATGAGCCAGCACTTTGGCTGTCGCTCTCGAGGGCGGCGGTTCAGATGCCGTGCTCGCTGCGCATCGCACGGGCAGCCTTCTCGCCAATGATGACGCAAGGCGCCATCGTGTTCCCGGTGGTGATCCGCGGCATCACGGAGCCGTCGGCGATGCGCAAGCGGTCGATGCCGTAGACCTTCAGCTTGCTGTCGACCACGGACATGGCATCGCGTCCCATCTTTGCCGTGCATGTCTGGTGCCAGTAGGTTACGGCGGAGTCGCGCACGAAACGCTCCATCCCGGCAGCGCCGAGAGGGCCGGGCAGACTTTCGCGCGCGACCAGCGGCTCGAAGGCGCGGGTATTGCCGAGCGTACGGCAAAGATCGACGCAGGCGACTGCCGTCGTCACATCGTCAGGATGCGACAGCATGTTGGCTTCGATCTGTGGCAGTGCAAGCGGCTCGGCGCTTCGAAGCCTCACCCTGCCTCGGCTCTTCGGCAAGGCAAGGCCGGCGAACATCGTCCAGCCGTGGGCCGGCGCCCGCCCTGCCGTCTCGCGGCTCGGCACCGGAAACTCGACTTGGCAGAACAGCAGGTCGGGAGTCTTGAGCGTGGAACGGGATTTCCAGTACAGGGTCGCCGCATTGCCGGTGTTGCGCGGCGCGATCGGCTCTCGATACTCCCAAATGCATCCGAACGACACGTGATCCTGCAGGTTCTGTCCGACACCGGGCAGATGCTGGACCAAAGGTATGTCAAGTCTTCCAAGCTCCTTCTCATCGCCGATGCCGGAGCGCATCAGCACTGACGGCGTCTGGATCGCCCCGAGCGCGAGCACGACTTCCCGGCTCGCATTAATCCGCAAGGGACGGCCGTGACGTATCGCCTCGACGCCGACGGCCCTCCCGCGCTCGAGCAGGATGCGTGAGACGTGCGTGCCGGTGAGCAGAGTGAGATTGGGCCGATCGAGAAATGGATAAGTATAGGCGCGGAAGATGGAGTTGCGCCTGCCGTTACGGACAAGGATGTCCGTGACAGCGCAGCCGCCTTCGCCCTCCATCATCTCGCCGTTGGGACTTTCGAAAGTCGGAATACCGATCTCCCTCGCCGCGGCGAGCATGGCCAACGCGGCCGGCCCGGGATCCGGTGACGGCTGCACGAAGACGGGTCCGCCGGTGCCGCGGTGGCGCGGATCAGGCGGTCCTTGCCAGTTCTCGATGTCCCGGAAGATTGTCGAGACCGCATCGTAGCCCCAGGATTGATCGCCGGTTTCGTCGGCGAAGAAATCCCAGTCGCTGCGATGGCCGCGCGCCCACAGCATCACGTTGATACTCGATCCGCCGCCGAGAACCTTGCCCATCGACATCGCTAGCGCTCGCCCGTTCAAGTGCGGGTTGGGCTCTGCGACAAAGCCCCAGTCCGTCGCGCTGCCGAGATTGCCGGGCCACGCCGCCGGGTCCATGACGGTCGGCACGTCGTCGCTGCCCCCCGCTTCGATCAGCAGGACCGTGACCGCCGGATTTTCGGCAAGGCGGCGTGCGACGACCGAGCCGGAGCTGCCGGCGCCGCAGACGATGAAGTCGTAGCTGCCGCGAGAATCTTCGTTGAGCCGGCGCTGGTTGGCGGCAACGCGGTCCGCGAATTCCGGCAGGTCGGAGGGCAGGAAGTCGTTCATGGTCATACTCCGGTGAAGCTGGCGATCCGGCCCGTGCGACGTTCCGGGCGGATGCCGTTGGGTGAAGGAAAGGGGGCTAGCGCCGGCGAGACGGCCGGCAAGGGCGCCAGGGATCGGACCGTTGCTGCAGTTTGGATCGCGTGGGGGGTCTGACCGAGCCAGGGTTCGGATCGGCTGCTGGAGGCTCGTGGGCTTGGCTGGAAGGGGACGGCCTAAAACATGATCTCCTCCATTCAAGCGGGCGCCTCCGGGCAGCCCGCATATGCCAAGCGGCTCGAAGACAGTTTATCAGATCTATCAAATCTATCAGAATCATCGAATTTATCAAAATAGCACTGAAGTCCCCTTGTCAACACAGGCGGGAGCACGACATTGTGAGGTCTGGGGCAGGCCGGCCGGCACACGGCCGGGGGCAAGATGGACAGTATGGCCAAGGAAATTCTGACAACGGCGGACGCTGCCAAGATCCTGGGCGTCTCGATCCGCACGGCGCAGCTTCTGATCGAAGGCGGATCGATCCCGTCCTGGAAAACGCCGGGAGGCCATCGCCGGGTCTACCGCCGCGACGTTCTGGGGCTGATCTCCGGTCCCGGCGCGTTACCGCCCCTTGCCTCCGCGCGGGTGGTCGTCATTGCGCGCCCGGAACGCATCGTTGACTACGAAGCAGCGCTGGCCAACGTGAAGGCCTGTGTCGTCGAAAGCTACTCGGATCCCTACGCGGCGCTGCTCGCGATAGGCACCCGGTTGCCGGCCGCAGTCGTGGTCGAAGCCGAAGCATTGGGCGCGAGCAGACTGGCCATGCTGGAGAGCCTGCGCGCCGATCCTGCCCTGGGACGCACTAAAATCCTGGTTGTCGGGGCTTCGGCGGCAGATCGGACGGCCGACGGGATCGGACCTGACATCAGAACGACAGTGTTCGTCGACGGATTGCCGGCGTTGCCCGAAGCGATCGACACCATTTTCAGAGCCGCCATCGAGCACCCGGCCCCGTTCGAGACGCCGCCCTCGTTTCCCTTTCCGGATAATGAGGGCGAGCGGCTTCTCGCGCTCGAACGCTCCGGTCTGATCGACACGCCGCCGGAGGATTCGTTCGACCGCCTGACCTGGCTGGCGGCGCGCAGCCTCGACGCTCCCGTCGCGCTCTTGACGCTGCTGACTCCAAACCGGCAATGGTTCAAGTCGCGCTATGGGCTCGACATGTCCGATACGCCGCGCGACTGGGCGTTCTGCAACTACACCATCTTGCAGAAGGGCGTCATGGTCGCCGAGAACCTCGCGACTGACCCGCGCTTCTCGGAAAATCCCGCCGTGTTGGGCGAACTGGGATTTCGGTTCTACGCTGGCTGCCCGGTGAGCGATCCCGACGGCTTCACGCTGGGCTCACTCTGCGTGATCGACACCCGGCCACGCACGCTGGACGATACCCAGAAGCAGACACTTGCCAATCTCGCCGCGCTCGCCTCGGACGAGATCAAGCTGCGCGCAACGGACCGCCAATTGCGCTGGGCAATCGATCAAGGAGTTTCAAAAGCGGGCGCGGCAGTAGCGCAGCCCCCGCTTGGTACCAAGCGTCTCGCGGAGCATCACTAGACCAGGGCCGCCGCGAGACGAGGTGCGTCCCAGACGCAATCAGATCTGCCGCTCGACCATCTTGAGCTTGAGCTCGGCGATGGCTTCGGCCGGGTTCAGCCCCTTCGGGCAGGCCTTGGCGCAGTTCATGATGGTGTGGCAGCGGTAGAGGCGGAACGGGTCCTCGAGATTATCGAGCCGCTCGCCGGTGGCCTCGTCGCGCGAATCCGACACCCAGCGGTTGGCCTGCAGCAGCGCGGCAGGGCCGAGATAGCGCTCGCTGTTCCACCAATAGCTCGGGCAGGAGGTCGAGCAGCAGGCGCAGAGGATGCACTCGTAGAGCCCGTCGAGCTTCTCGCGATCCTCGTGGCTCTGGCGCCATTCCTTCTGCGGCGTCGGCGAGGTCGTCTTCAGCCAGGGCTCGACCGAGGCGTACTGGGCGTAGAAGTTGGTGAGGTCGGGGACGAGGTCCTTCACCACCGGCTGGTGCGGCAGCGGGTTGACCTTCACCGCGCCGTCCTTCACCTCGTGCATCGACTTGGTGCAGGCCAGCGTGTTCTGGCCATCGATGTTCATGGCGCAGGAGCCGCAGACGCCTTCGCGGCAGGAGCGGCGGAAGGTCAGCGACGGATCGATATGGTTCTTGATCCAGATGAGGCCGTCCAGCACCATCGGGCCGCAATCATTGGTGTCGACGTAATAGGTGTCGACGCTCGGATTCTTGCCGTCATCGGGATTCCAGCGATAGACCTTGAACTCGCGAAGCTCGGCCGCGCCCGCGGGCTTCGGCCAGGTCTTGCCGCCTGAAATCTTGGAATTCTTTGGAAGTGCGAATTCAACCATAAGTCCTGCCTCTGGTTTTCCGCGTCATTGCCGGGCTTCACCCGGCGATCCATCCCTTTTCGAAAGATGGATGCGCGGGTCATCAGGTTTGAAGACGTCGCTTCGCGCCCTTTGCCCGCGCATGACGAGTCCTGATCAATACACGCGCGCCTTCGGCGGGATGTACTGCACGTCGTTGGTCATGGTGTAGTTGTGAACCGGGCGGTACTCGATCCTGACCTTGCCGGCATCGTCCAGCCAGGCCAGCGTGTGCTTCATCCAGTTCTTGTCGTCGCGTTCGGAAAAGTCCTCGCGGGCATGGGCGCCGCGGCTCTCGGTGCGGTTGGCGGCCGAGTTCATCGTCACCACCGCCTGCGAGATCAGATTGTCGAATTCGAGCGTCTCGACGAGGTCCGAATTCCACACCAGCGAGCGGTCCGACACGCCGATGTCGGTGATGCCGCTGTGGACCTTCGCGATCAGATTCTGGCCCTCGCTCAGGACATCGCCGGTGCGGAACACCGCGCAATTGTTCTGCATGACGTGCTGCATGCCCTCGCGCAGCTTCGCGGTCGGCGTGCCGCCGGAGGCGTAGCGGAAATGGTCGAGGCGGCCGAGCGCCATCTCGGCCGAGTTCGCCGGCAGCTCCGGCTGCTTGCCGTTCGGCGTGAGCTTCTCGGCGAGGCGAAGCGCGGCGGCGCGGCCGAACACGACGAGGTCGATCAGCGAGTTGGAACCGAGGCGGTTGGCGCCGTGCACGGAGACGCAGGCGGCTTCGCCGATCGCCATCAGGCCCGGGATCACCGCGTTGTCGTCGCCGTCCTTCTTGGTCAGGACTTCGCCGTGATAGTTCGTAGGAATGCCGCCCATGTTGTAGTGCACGGTCGGCACGATCGGGATCGGCTCGCGCGTCACGTCGACATTGGCGAAGATCTTTGCCGATTCCGAGATGCCCGGCAGGCGCTCGGCCAGCACGGCGGGATCGAGATGGTCGAGATGCAGGAAAATGTGGTCCTTCTTCTTGCCGACGCCGCGGCCCTCGCGGATCTCGATGGTCATCGCGCGCGAGACGACGTCGCGGGAGGCGAGGTCCTTCGCCGACGGCGCGTAGCGCTCCATGAAGCGCTCGCCCTCGGAGTTGACGAGATAGCCGCCTTCGCCGCGCGCGCCTTCGGTGACGAGACAGCCCGAACCGTAGATGCCGGTCGGGTGGAACTGCACGAACTCCATGTCCTGCAAAGGCAGGCCCGCGCGCAGCACCATGCCGCCGCCGTCGCCGGTGCAGGTGTGCGCCGAGGTGCAGGACGCATAGGCGCGGCCATAGCCGCCGGTCGCGAGAATGACGGTCTGGGCGCGGAAGCGGTGCAGCGTGCCGTCGTCGAGCTTGAGCGCGATGACGCCGCGGCAGGTGCCCTGGTCGTCCATGATCAGGTCGATGGCGAAGAACTCGATGAAGAACTCGGCCGCATGGCGCAGCGACTGGCCGTACATCGTATGCAGCATGGCGTGGCCGGTGCGGTCGGCGGCGGCGCAGGTGCGCTGTGCCTGGGCCTTGCCGAACTCGGTGGTCATGCCGCCGAACGGACGCTGGTAGATCTTGCCGTCCTCGGTGCGCGAGAACGGCACGCCCCAATGCTCGAGCTCGTAGACCGCCTCGGGCGCGTTGCGCACCATGTATTCGATCGCGTCCTGGTCGCCGAGCCAGTCCGACCCCTTCACGGTGTCGTACATGTGCCAGCGCCAGTCGTCCTTGTGCATGTTGCCGAGCGAGGCGGAGATGCCGCCCTGCGCCGCAACGGTGTGTGAGCGGGTCGGAAACACCTTGGTGATGCAGGCGGTGCGCAGGCCGGCCTCGCTGCAGCCGACCACGGCGCGCAAGCCCGCACCGCCGGCGCCCACCACGACGACGTCGTAGGTGTGGTCTTCGATCGGGTAGGCTTTGCCGTTGGTGGCGGGAGCGCCGTTGCCCTTGCCATTGATCTCAGCGGCCATGGGTTACACTCCGGAGGAAAGTTTCAGGATCGCGTAGGTCGAGGCGAGCGCCACGGCGACCGAGAAGAAATTGTTGAGCATGATCGCGGTGAGCTTCAGCTTCTCGTTATGGACATAGTCCTCGATCACCACCTGCATGCCGATCTTCATGTGCCAGGCGCTGGCGAAGATGAAGAGGAGCAGGATCACCGCAACGGGAATGGAGCTCAGGGTCTGCGCAGCGTAGACCTGGTTGCGGCCGAGCAGCATGACGATGATCACCAGCGCCGGGATGATCAGCAGCGTCATCGCAACGCCGGTGATGCGCTGGCGCCAGAAATCGGACGTGCCGGAATGCGCGGCGCCGAGATTGCGGACGCGGCCGAGCGGCGTGCGCATCGAGGGGCGCTTCGGAGAGCCGTGGGATTCGTCGAAACTCATCGGCCGCCTCCGTTCGCATAGGCGATGATCCAGATCAGCACCGTCAGCGCGATGCCGCCGATCAGGGCGCCCCAGGTCAGTGCTTCGCGCTCGTTGGGTTTGAAGCCGTAGCCGAGGTCCCAGACGAAATGCCGGATGCCGCTGAGCATGTGGTGCATCAGGGCCCAGGTGTAGCCGAACACGATCAGCCGGCCGATGATGCTGCCGGCAAAGGCCTGCACGTGGGCGTAGGCGGTCGGGCCGGAGGCCGCGGCAACCAGCCACCAGACCAGCAGCAGCGTGCCGACATAGAGGGCGATGCCGGTGGCACGGTGAACGATGGAGAGCGCCATCGTCAGGGTCCACCGATAGGTTTGGATGTGCGGCGAAAGCGGTCGTTCGATCCGTGCGGTCATGGGCGGCTTTTGATGTTTGTTGCGGCCCAGCAGGGCACGCGGGGATCGCGAAAGGGTCGGCTCTATTTACGGAGTCGATGGGGCCTGCGCAATCACCAAATCGCCATAAATCGAACGCGCGTTCAGCTCTATGGCCTTGATGAAACAGGGTCAATCCCCGTTCTGGTATACCAGAAGGCAGGTCCGCCAACGAACAAATGATCTCAAGATCACTTCTTGTGCCGTGCTGCGAGACGCATTGAAATTACTATTGGAATGCCTCTAATGCACGGGTTCGCCGCCCTGGGCCGGCGCTGACGCAGCCCTGCCCCTGATTCCCCGGCTCGAGTCTCGCACGCGTCCCGGCGGCAATGCGCAACGGCGACCGATATGCGCGACCCGCAATCCACCCCCGCCAGCAACCTGGCCTGTCGACCGGATCAAGCAGATCGCCTACTGCTCCGCGCAGCAAGTTCCGAGCTGACGTCACGGACGAGCTGCGACCAGTCGGGGGGCGAGGGGGTTGATTCCTGCTCTTGATCTCAAGGAAATCGTCGAGCTGACCCTGCTGCTGATCGCAACGGGCGCGGCCTCGGGCTTTCTGGCAGGCGTGTTCGGCATCGGCGGCGGCGCCATTCTGGTTCCGGTGTTCTACGAATGCTTTCGCATCGCCGGCGTGCCGCTGGAGGTTCGGACGCCGCTCTGCGTCGGCACCTCGCTCGCCGTGATCATCCCGACCTCGATCCGTTCGTTGCGAGCTCACTACAAGCGGGGCGCGGTCGACATGACGATCCTGCGCGTCTGATGGCTGCCGATCCTGATCGGTGTCGTCATCGGTAGCGTGGTCGCACGCTATGCGCCGGAGCGGCTGTTCAAGATCGTGTTCGTCGCGGTCGCCTGGTCGGCCGCGGTCCGGCTGATCTTCGCGCGCGAGACCTGGAAGCTCGGCGACGATCTGCCGAAGGGTCCATTGATGCGCGTCTACGGCCTCTGCGTCGGTCTGCTCTCGACCTTGATGGGCATCGGCGGCGGCCTGTTCTCGAACCTGCTGATGACGTTCTACAGCCGTCCCATTCATCAGGCCGTCGCAACCTCCTCCGCGCTCGCGGTGCTGATCTCGATTCCCGGCGCGCTCGGCTACATCTATGCGGGCTGGCCGGCGGCGGCGACCTATCCCGGTGTCGCAGCGCTGCAAGTGCCGTTCGCGCTCGGTTATGTCTCGCTGATCGGTGCCGTGCTGGTGATGCCGATGAGCCTCGTCACCGCGCCGCTCGGCGTGAAAGCGGCGCATGCGATGTCGAAGCGCACGCTGGAAGTGGCGTTCGGGTGTTATCTGTTGATCGTCGGCGGCCGGTTTGTGCTGAGCCTGCTGGGCGGGCTGTAGCCGCCACATCCACCGTCATTGCGAGCGAAGCGAAGCAATCCAGGCTGTCTCCGGGGAACGATTCTGGATTGCTTCGCCGCAAGTGCTCCTCGCAATGACGGGGGAGAGAGAAGAGCCCAGAAATCGCAAGGCGGACTGATCCTTCAGTCGCACTTCGCTACCCAACCAATCCCGGAGATCGCCGATGCCTTCGATGCGATCGGAGCCGGAAAGCACCTTCAGGCCGCGATGCTCACTCGGGCCCTATAAGCATCGAGGAGATGATCGTTGATCCGGACAGCCTGCTCGCGCTCATGCATCTCCCCAGCCCTGGAGCTTCTGCCCCTACTTCTTCGCGTAAATGTCCTTGTACGTCTCGCGCAGAATGTTCTTCTGCACCTTGCCCATGGTGTTGCGCGGCAGCTCGTCCACGACGAAGATCCGCTTGGGCATCTTGAATTTCGCGAGGCGCCCGTCCAGTCCCTTCAGGACAGTCGCTTCATCGATGCTCGCGCCGGGCTGGCGCACCAGCACCGCGGTGACGCCCTCGCCGAAATCGGCATGGGGCACGCCGATCACCGCGGATTCGACAACGCCGGGCATGGCGTCGATCTCGCTCTCGATCTCCTTGGGGTAGACATTGAAGCCGCCGGAAATGACGAGATCCTTGCCGCGGCCGAGGATGTGGACGTAGCCCTTTGCATCGATCTTGCCGAGGTCGCCGGTGATGAAGAAGCCGTCGGGCCGGAATTCGGCCTTGGTCTTCTCCGGCATGCGCCAATAGCCCTTGAAGACGTTCGGGCCCTTCACCTCGATCATGCCGATCTCGTCGCGCGGCAGCTCTTTCCCCGTTTCGGGATCGGTTACGCGCACGGAGACGCCCGGCAGCGGGAAGCCGACTGCGCCCGGCACGCGCTCGCCGTCGTAGGGGTTTGACGTGTTCATGTTCGTCTCGGTCATGCCGTAGCGCTCGAGCACGGCATGTCCCGTGCGCGCCGACCATTCGCGATGGGTATCTGCGAGCAGCGGCGCCGAGCCCGAGATGAACAGGCGCATGTGCTTGGTCGTGTCGTGCGACAGGGCCGGGTTCTGCAGAAGACGTGTGTAGAAGGTCGGTACGCCCATCAGCACCGTCGCGCGTGCCATCAGCTTGATGATCAGGTCCGGATCGAGCTTCGGCAGGAAGATCATCGAGGCCCGCGCGAACAGCGTCACGTTCGTCGCAACGAACAGCCCGTGGGTGTGGTAGATCGGCAGCGCGTGGATCAGGACGTCCTTGTCGGTGAAGCGCCAGTAGTCGACGAGCGAGAGCGAGTTCGAGGCGAGATTGTCGTGCGTGAGCATCGCGCCCTTGGAGCGGCCGGTGGTGCCGGAGGTGTAGAGAATGGCAGCGAGGTCGTCGCTCGCGCGCGGCACGGTCGTGAACTCGCTGCCCGCCTTGTCTGCGGCCTCCGTCAGCGAACCCTTGCCGTCAGCCCCGAGCGTCTCGACCTTGGCCTTCACCTTGCCTGCGATCGGCGCGAGCCCTTCCGCCTTCGATGGATCGCAGACCACGAGCGACGGCTCGGCATCGCCGATGAAATAGTCGAGTTCGTTGAGCGTATAGGCCGTGTTCAGCGGTAGATAGACCGCGCCGGCGCGCACTGTGCCGAGATACAGCACGATGTTGGCGACGGACTTCTCCACCTGCACCGCAACGCGGTCCCCGGGTTTCACGCCGCGGGCGGCCAGCACGTTCGCCATCTGCCCGGCGCGCGCGATCAGATCGCCATAGCTGATATGGGCGCCGTCATGCGTCTCGATCGCGAGCCGTTTCGGATCGTCCAGGCCGTCGAACAGGCGGGAAAACAGGTTGGCGTTGGCAGCTTGGTTCATGCAACATTCCTCGCCGGCAGAAGCCGGTCAAAACCGAGGGCTGGATTAGCAAAAACCGCCCCGTAGAAGCAACGGAGACAGTTTGCATGTCAAAAAGCGGGAAACGCGTGGCCTGGGTCACGGGTGGCGGCAGCGGGATCGGGGAGGCGGGCGCAGAGGCGCTCGCCGCCGACGGCTGGACGGTGGTGGTGTCCGGCCGTCGCAAGGATGCGCTGGATGCCGTGGTTGCGAAGATCACGAAAGCGGGCGGCGCGGCCGAGGCGATCGCGCTGGACGTGTCCAACGCCGCCGAGGCGCAGAAGGCGGCGGATCAGATCGTCGCCCGACACGGCCGGATCGATCTGCTGGTGAACAACGCCGGCATCAACATCCCCAAGCGCAGCTGGAAGGACATGGAACTGGAAGGCTGGGACAAGCTCGTCCAGGTCAATCTCAACGGCGTGCTCTACTGCATGCGCGCGGTGCTGCCGACGATGCGCAAGCAGCAGGACGGCTCGATCATCAACGTCTCGTCCTGGGCCGGCCGTCATGTCTCGAAGATGCCGGGCCCGGCCTACACCACGACCAAGCATGCGGTGCTGGCTTTGACCCATTCCTTCAACATGGACGAATGCGTCAACGGCCTGCGCGCCTGCTGCCTGATGCCGGGCGAGGTGGCGACGCCGATCCTGAAGCTGCGGCCGGTGGTGCCGAGCGAGGAGGAGCAGGCGAAGATGCTGCAACCCGAGGACTTGGGACGCACCATCGCTTTCATCGCGAGCATGCCGGCGCGCGTCTGCATCAACGAGCTGCTGATCAGCCCGACACACAATCGCGGCTTCATCCAGACGCCGAACAGCAGGGATTGAGACGCAAAGACTGCGCGGCAAAATCTCCTCGTCGTCCCGGGGCGCGACGCAGTCGCGAACCCGGGACCCATAACCACAGGGAGTAGTTTGGCGAAGACTCGGAGTGACCATCTCGTGTCACGACATCTGCCTGTGGCTATGGGTCCCGGATCTGCACTTCGCTTGTCCGGGACGACAGCCGAGCGGGAGAGGTTCGCCAACACGAACATCGCCGCCGATAGTTTCAAGCATCACAAAGAATTTTTCCCCGAAACCGCAACGCAAAGCCTCCCGTAGTTCGGTCCAACGACGGCACTGCTTCATCACCTCAACTGTTGCAGGTGCCGTTGTTGCCAACTCAACGCCGGCCGTCGCCGGCTACGGTTCAATCGGGAGATTCTCCATGTCCAAGCGCATTGCCTATCTTGCTGCCGCCGCCTTCAGCGCCCTCGCCATCACAGCGACCGTCGTCGCGCCTGTCAGCGCCGAGGAAAAGACCGTCATGGTCGGCGGCGCCGCGATGTACCCGTCCAAGAACATCGTCCAGAACGCGGTCAACTCGAAGGATCACACCACGCTGGTGGCGGCGGTGAAGGCGGCCGGCCTGGTGCCGACGCTGGAAGGCAAGGGCCCGTTCACGGTATTCGCGCCCACCAACGCCGCTTTCGGCAAGCTGCCGGCCGGCACCGTCGACAACCTCGTCAAGCCCGAGAACAAGGCGACGCTGACCAAGATCCTCACCTATCACGTCGTGCCCGGCAAGCTCGCGGCCGCCGACCTCTCCGACGGCAAGAAGCTGAAGACCGCCGAGGGCGAGGAGCTGACGGTCAAGAAGCAGGACGGCAAGGTCTGGATCGTCGACGCCAAAGGCGGCACCTCGATGGTGACGATCTCCAACGTCAACCAGTCGAACGGCGTGATCCATGTGGTCGACACTGTGCTGATGCCGGCGACGTAACACCACGCGATCCTGTTTCTTCCCCGAGCAGGATGCTCCAGACCGCGAGCCGGGGATACCCGGCTCGCTTTTTTGTGACCACAATAGCCTCGCGGTATCGATTCCATGGCGGACAGGGCGTAACGAAAACCGAAATACAGGCGTATAATTGCCATCGCACGGACCTTCAGGACGGAACCATCATGGCGAGCCTCACAGTCACCGACGAGCAGGTCGGAGCCACCCCGGCCAAAGTCATCCAGCCGGCCTGGGTCCGGATCATGCACTGGATCAACGCGTTTGCCATGATCCTGATGATCCTGTCGGGCTGGCAGATCTACAACGCCTCGCCGCTGTTCGACTTCCGCTTCCCGCGCGAATACACGCTCGGCGGCTGGCTCGGCGGCGGCCTGCTCTGGCATTTTGCCGCGATGTGGCTGCTGATGATCAACGGACTCGCCTATCTCATCACCGGTCTCGCCACCGGACGCTTCCGAAAAAAGCTGCTGCCGATCACGGCGTCCGGCGTGCTTCACGACGTCAGGGCCGCGCTGACCTTCAAGCTCGGCCATGACGATCTCACCGTCTACAATTACGTGCAGCGCCTGCTCTATGCCGGCATCATCGTGGTTGGTGTGCTGATCGTGCTGTCCGGCCTTGGAATGTGGAAGCCGGTTCAGCTCTATTATCTCGTGATGCTGTTCGGCGATTATCCGACCGCCCGCTATGTGCACTTCTTCTGCATGGCCGCGATCTGTGTGTTCCTTGTCATCCACGTTCTGCTTGCGCTGCTGGTGCCGAAGAGCCTGCGCGCCATGATCATCGGCCGCTGAGGAGGAGACTATGGCGAAGCGTCCGTTCCTGATTCCCGGCGTCGACAGGCGGCTCCTGATCAAGGATTCCCTCAAGACGATGCCAGATGTCACCCGCCGCCGCTTCATTGCGAGCGGCGCCAGCCTGGGCGCGCTGACGCTGCTCACCGGCTGCGACGTCATCGACTCCTCCTCGGCCGAAACCATGCTCGCCAAGGTCTCGAAGTTCAACGACGCCGTGCAGGCGTGGATGTTCAATCCCGACGCGCTGGCGCCGACCTTCCCGGAGAGCGCGATCACGAAGCCGTTCCCGTTCAACGCCTACTACGATCTCGACGACGCGCCGGACATCGACGGCAAAGACTGGAAGCTCGAAGTGCGCGGCCTCGTCGACAACAAGAAGTCCTGGACGCTGGATGAGCTCTATCAATTGCCGCAGGTCACGCAGATCACCCGCCACATCTGCGTGGAGGGCTGGAGCGCGATCGGCAGCTGGACCGGCACGCCCTTGCGCGATTTCCTGAAACTGATCGGCGCAGACACGCGCGCTCAATATGTCTGGTTCCAGTGCGCCGACAAGGATGGCTACAACTCGCCGCTCGACATGCGCAGCGCGCTGCATCCGCAGACCCAGATGACGTTCAAATATGCGAACGATATCTTGCCGCGCGCCTACGGTTTCCCGATGAAGATCCGCGTGCCCACCAAGCTCGGCTTCAAGAATCCGAAATACGTGGTCTCGATGGAAGTCACCAACGACTACAAGGGCGGTTATTGGGAAGACCAGGGCTACAATTCGTTCAGCGGGAGCTGAGAGGGCGAATAGCGAATAGGGAGTAGGGAGTAGGGAGTAGGGGCGAGGCCGATTCTATCGCTACTCGCTACTCGCCTTCGGCCCCACCTTCCTCTGGCACAGCGCCGCCACGGCACCCAGCGCCAGCAGCGCCGCCGACACGTTCAGTGCGTAGCTCAGGCTGCCCAGCGCATCCGTGATCGCGCCGACTGCGATCGGACCGAGCGTCTGGCCGACGCCGAACGAGATCGTCATCGCCGCGATCGCGGTCGGCCACACCTCTGGCGGATAGTTGAAGCGCACGAAGGCCGTGGTTGAGCCGACCACGGCGAAGAAAGCGACACCGAACACGACCGCCGACACCGCAAGCCATGCCGGCGAATGCCCGAGCATCGGCAGCGCTGCTCCCAGCGCGTTGGTGCCGAGGATGATGGCGGTGGCGAGTCCACCCCGATCGAGCGCCAGCACACCGCGCCACGCCCAGGGGGTCACGAACGCGCTCAGACCGATCAGGCCCCAGAACGCGGCCTGCGCCGCGGCCCCGCCGCCGCCGTCCCGCACATAGGCGATCATGAAGGTCATGTAGGCGATGTAGCCGGCGCCGAACAGGAAGTAGCCGGCGAGGTAGATCAGCACGGGACGGATCGCGAAGGAGGCGTGGCCGCCTTCCGAGAAACGCACGCCGCTCTCGATGCGGATCAGAAAAAGGGGAATCGTCATCGCGATGGACAGCAGCGTCAGCGCCCACCACACGATCCACCACGAGCCGGAGCCGAAATATTGCAGCGTGAACGGGGAGATCAGCCCCGAGGCCAGAATGCCGATGCCGGGTCCGGCATAGAACAGGCTCAGCAGGAAATTGGCCCGCTCGGGGCGCGACTGCGCGATGGTCGCAGCCAGCGCGCCGCCGGCGACGAAGCCGGCCGCGGCGCCGAGGCCCAGCACGAGGCGCGCGAGGCTCAGCGCGACGAAATTTCCCGTCAGGGCGCACGTGGCGAGCGCGGCGACGCAGGCCAAGGTTCCGCCGCGGATCGCCGCCGACCAGCCGACGCGCTGGATCAGCCGGGACGCCATCAGCGCGCCCGCGAGATAGCCGACCGCGTTGATGGTGTTCATGAAACCGGCAGCCGAGTAGGACCAGCCGAGGTTCTCCCGCATGTCGGGCAGCACCAAAGCATAGGCGAAGCGGCCGATGCCGAGCCCGACCGTCGCCGCCAGCGACAGTGTCAGGATCAGCCGCGCGGGATGCGCGTAGGGCGGGCGGTCAGGGGCGTGCAAGGGGTGCTCCGGCCGGCGCAGTGTGGCAGGCCCTGCCCGTCTTGCACAGCGGCGCGGCGGCAATGGTGTCTTGCCAAGGGCGCAACGCCGCTCTAGCACTCCGGCCATCCGTCATTCCGGCGCGCGCGAGCTATGGTGCGCAATTGCGCACCTGAGAATCCATTTCCCCGCCTGCACTGTGGCCTGATGGATTCCGGGCTCGCTCGCTTGGCGCGCGCCCCGGAATGACGAGAGAGGATCGAAGAGGACACGACCATGGCGACCCACAAACTGCTGCTACTCCCCGGCGACGGTATCGGCCCCGAAGTGATGGGCGAGGTGAAGCGGCTGATCGACTGGCTCAATTCGGCCGGGATCGCCAGGTTTGAGACCGACACCGGCCTCGTCGGCGGCTCCGCCTATGACGCGCACAAGGTCTCGATCTCCGAGGGCGACATGGCCAAGGCCAAGGAGGCCGACGCCGTGATCTTCGGCGCGGTCGGCGGTCCGAAATGGGATGCCGTTCCTTACGAGGTGCGCCCCGAAGCCGGCCTGCTGCGCCTGCGCAAGGACCTCGCGCTGTTCGCCAACCTCCGCCCCGCCGTGTGCTACCCGGCGCTGGCGGACGCTTCGAGCCTGAAGCGTGAGGCGGTCGAGGGGCTCGACATCATGATCGTGCGCGAGCTCACCGGCGGCGTCTATTTCGGCGAGCCCAAGACCATCACCGATCTCGGCAACGGCCAGAAGCGCGCGATCGACACCCAGGTTTACGACACCTATGAGATCGAGCGCATCGGCCGCGTCGCCTTCGAGCTTGCCAGGAAGCGCAAGAACAAGGTGACCTCGATGGAGAAGCGCAACGTCATGAAGTCGGGCGTGCTCTGGAACGAGGTCATGACCCAGGTCCACAAGCGCGAATATCCCGATGTCACGCTCGAGCATCAGCTGGCCGATTCCGGCGGCATGATGCTGGTGAAGTGGCCGAAGCAGTTCGACGTCATCGTCACCGACAACCTGTTCGGTGACATGCTGTCCGACATCGCGGCGATGCTGACGGGCTCGCTCGGCATGCTGCCGTCGGCCTCGCTCGGCGAGGTCGACGTCAAGAGCAAGAAGCGCAAGGCGCTGTACGAGCCGGTGCACGGCTCGGCGCCCGACATCGCAGGCAAGGGACTCGCCAATCCGATCGCGATGATCTCGTCCTTCGGCATGGCGCTGCGCTATTCCTTCGACATGGGCGATCTCGCCGACAAGGTCGATGCGGCGATCGCCGCGGTGCTCGCCAGTGGTCTGCGCACCGCCGACATCAAGTCGGAAGGCACCACGTCCGCTTCCACCACGCAGATGGGCGAAGCGATCCTGAAGGAATTGCAGAAGCTGCACGCGTAAGCGGCGCCGTCATTCCGGGGCGATGCGCAGCATCGAACCCGGAGCGACGTGTCCCAAACAAAAAGGCCGGGCGAGAGCCCGGCCATTTGATTCGCGACGTCCGTTCAGTACAGCGGGAAGGTCTGCGGGTAGCCGCCGACATCCTGCGGCGGCGAGAGCGGCTGGCGATCGATCGGACGGTTCAGGTTCTCGCGGGCGAAGGACGGATAGCCCACCGCCGGCGGGAAGGCGTAGTCGGTGAACTTGCGGTCGCCCGGATTGACCTCGGTGCCGCCGTCGAGCCAGGAGCGCTTGCTCACGTAGATGCGGGTGCGGCCCTGCTGATAGACGGCATTGGGACCGCTCGGGCCGTAATAGGGGCGGCCCCGCTCGTCATAATAGCGCTTGGTCTTGGTGTCGGCCGAGGCCGGAGTCGCGAACGCGATGGCAATTGCGGCGCCCGCCGCAAGCAATGTCGCCAGTTTGTTCGCGGCAGAAAATTTCGAGCTCATCACGTCCCCTTCAGGCGGCACGCCGCCAGTCGATTTCACCCCATACTAGCCCGGCGGGGGTGACCGCAACTAGGTCAATTGGGTCACACCGGCCCGGAATAATCGGGCGCGCCGTCAAAAGTTGCATCAATACCAGCCACTTGAGCTTGATGCGGCTCAAAGCGTCCCGCGCAATTGCGCGTTCGCATGACCGAGCAGCCAGTCCGCCGCAGCCGCGGGGTCACAGCCGCGGCGCTTGAGCTCGGCACGGGCGAACAATTCCGCCAGCTTCGGCTCATTGCCGGACGTGAGCAGCGTCAGCCGGTTCAGCGTGCAGGCGATGGCCGCGCGCCGGGCAGGCAGGGTGTCGCCCTGGCAGGAGAAGCCGGAGATCTGCAGGGCAGGTTCTTCGCTGCGCTTGAGGTAGCCGAGGCACGCCCGCTCACCCTCCATCGTTCCGGTTGGCCGGAACAGGGCGACCGGGCCGAACTTGGTGTCGATCAAGCCGGCCAGCTCGAACGGAGTGGACGCCTCCGCGCCCATCTGGACGGCCAGATCCGCCGTTGCCGGACGCGCCACGTCGAATTCGGCGCCTTCCCGGTAGACCTCGAGCTCGGCCACGGGCTTGCCCGCCGCGTCGGCCCAGCGCAGCACATCCTTGCGGCCGCCTTCGGGGTGCCGCAGGATGGTATAAGACATTGTTTTGTCAGCCGAATCGAATCGGCTGAGGGTGAAGGCCGGATGCGAGCGGCCGGCGACGCCCCAGCCCGGCCTCGGAGCCGGCTGATCGCCCCGAAGCTCGGGCAGATGGCCGAGCGCGGCAAGGCCCAGGATGGCAAACAGGGCGAGCGCCCCCACATAGGCAATCAGGTGCGCCAGCGTGCCGACGACCTCGTCGGCGAAAGCTAGAAGCGTCAGATGGATCTGAGTGGGGCTTACGGCCGTGCTGGCCTCAGGCGACTGCATCCACGGCCTTCAGGCATGGTCCAACGTTGTCTTGAGGCCGGTTCTCGCATAGAAGCGCTGCTCTTCCTGTTTAAGCGTCAGCTTCAGGAACGGGCTTTTTCGTCGGAGAGTGAACGATGGGTTACAAAGTCGCAGTCGTCGGCGCGACCGGCAATGTCGGTCGGGAAATGCTCAACATCCTGGATGAGCGCAAATTCCCCGCGGACGAGGTCGTGGCCCTGGCGTCGCGCCGCAGCGTCGGCATCGAGGTGTCCTATGGCGACCGCACCCTGAAGGTCAAAGCGCTCGAGCATTACGACTTCTCCGACGTCGACATCTGCCTGATGTCGGCCGGCGGCACGGTGTCGAAGGAATGGTCGCCGAAGATCGGCGCCGCCGGCGCCGTCGTGATCGACAATTCCTCCGCCTGGCGCATGGATCCGGATGTGCCGCTGATCGTGCCGGAGGTGAACGCAGGCGCGACCGAGGGCTTCAAGAAGAAGAACATCATCGCCAACCCGAACTGCTCGACCGCCCAGCTCGTGGTCGCGCTCAAGCCGCTGCACGACAAGGCGACGATCAAGCGCGTCGTGGTCTCGACCTATCAGTCGGTGTCGGGCGCCGGCAAGGACGCCATGGACGAATTGTTCTCGCAGACCAAGGCCGTCTACACCAATGACGAGCTGGTCGCGAAGAAGTTTCCCAAGCGCATCGCCTTCAACGTCATCCCCCACATCGACGTCTTCATGGAGGACGGCTACACCAAGGAAGAGTGGAAGATGATGGCGGAGACCAAGAAGATCCTTGATCCCAAGATCAAGCTCTCCGCGACCTGCGTGCGCGTGCCCGTGTTCGTCGGCCACTCCGAGGCCGTCAACATCGAGTTCGAGAATCCGATCAGCGCGGACGAAGCCCGCGAGATCCTGCGCAAGGCGCCCGGCTGCCTCGTCATCGACAAGCAGGAGCCCGGCGGCTACGCGACGCCGTACGAGGCGGCCGGCGAGGACGCCACCTATATCAGCCGCATCCGCGAGGACGCGACGGTGGAGAATGGCCTCGTGCTCTGGTGCGTGTCCGACAATTTGCGCAAGGGCGCCGCGCTCAACGCGATCCAGATCGCGGAAGTGCTGATCAACCGCAAGCTGATCAGCGCGAAGCAGAAGGCGGCGTGAGAGGTGGCGAGTAGGGAGTAGCGAATGGCGAATGGAGTTCCCTATTCGCGACTCGCCATTCCCTATTCGCCGTTCGCCTTCTTGAATTCCTTCGACGCCTTGTCCAGCACGAACAGCGATCCCTCCGCGACTCCGAAATAGGCGCCGTGGGTCTGCATATGGCCGCTCTCCACGGCCTTGCGCACGAACGGAAAGGTCATCAGGTTTTCCAGGCTGCGGAACACCGCGGCCTTCTCGATGCGCTCGACGAACTGCGCCATGGTCTCGTGATCGCGCTGCTCGACCACTTCGCCCGGCTTGATGAACATCTGCATCCAGCGGCCGATGAAGTCGCCGGGCGTCAGCGGCTCGATCTTGTCGACGAAGGCGCGGATGCCGCCGCATTGCGCGTGGCCGAGGATGACGATGTGCTTCACCTTCAGCACCGTCACCGCATATTCCAGCGCAGCCGAGACACCATGGGCGTTGCCGTCGGGCTGATACACCGGCACCAGATTGGCGATGTTGCGCACGACGAACAATTCGCCCGGGCCGACGTCGAAGATCACCTCGGGCGAGACGCGGCTGTCGCAGCAGCCGATCACCATCACCTCCGGGGCCTGTCCCTTCACCGACAGTTCGCGATAGCGGGTCTGCTCGGTCGGCAGCCGCTGGGTGGCGAAGGCCTTGTAGCCTTCCAGCAAATGCTTCGGGAATGTCATCATACCTATGCCTAATCATAGACCGCAGGGGCGAACAAGCCTTTCGAACGGGCAGGCCAAGTGCTATCCGCTCAGCCGGAAGAGAGACGAGGAAGGAACGCTCGCATGACCCGCCCGCGCCGCAGCCATCTGTTCATGCCCGGCTCCAACCCCCGGGCGCTGGAAAAGGCGCGCAATCTCGCCGCCGACGGCTTGATCCTCGATCTGGAAGACTCGGTCGCCCCCGAGGCCAAGGCAGCGGCCCGCGACGGCATCGCCGCTGCGATCGCGGCCAAGGGCTTTGGCAAGCGCGAGATTTTGATCCGGACCAACGCACTCGACACGCCCTGGTGGGCCGATGACGTCGCGATGGCCGCCAAGGCTTCGCCCGACGGAATCCTGGTTCCAAAAGTTTCAAGCATTGAAGATCTCGGGACGATCGGCCGCAAGCTGGCCGAGCTGGGCGCCGCGCCGACCGTGAAGGTCTGGGCCATGATCGAGACCGCGCGCGCCGTGCTGCATGCCGAGGAGCTGGCCGCCGCCGGGCGCGATCCATCGTGCCGCCTCTCCGGCTTCGTGTTCGGCCCGAACGACATCTCGCGCGAGACGCGGATCAAGATGCTGCCGGGCCGCGCCGCGATGATCCCGATGATCACCCACTGCATCCTGGCGACGCGCGCCCACGGCCTCGAGATCCTCGATGGCCCCTACAGCGACATCGCCAATCCCGACGGCTTCGCTACCGAATGCGCGCAAGGCCGCGATCTCGGCTTCGACGGCAAGACCCTGATCCACCCTTCGCAGATTGATGCCTGCAACGCGATCTTCACGCCGCCCGAAGAAGAGATCGCGCGCGCCCGAAAGATCATCGCCGCGTTCGAGCTGCCCGAGAACGCATCGCGCGGCGCGATCCGTCTTGACGGCGCGATGGTCGAGCGCCTGCACGCCGACATGGCCCGGCGCACGATCGATATCGCGGACGCGATCGCGGCGATGGGGAAGGGCTGAAGAAGGAACGCCTCGCTCCTCGCGGCACGCACAACTGCATGCGGCCGTCTATGGCTTGGACTCCCTTCGTCTCGCATTCTTCAAAGTCTCGGACGGCAGCTCGCCGATGGCCCGCCGATACTCGGATGCGAAGCGGCCGAGATTTCGGAAGCCGCATTTGAAGGCCACGGCGAGCACGCTGGTCTGCTCGTCGGGCCGGCGCAGCAGGTCTGCCGCGTGCTGAAGCCGGATGCGCCGCGCGAACTGGCCGGGCGATCCTCGCCCGGTATCTGAGAACTCCCGGAAGACAGTCCGCACGCTCACGTTGGCGATCTCCGCGATCCTTTCCAGATCGAGGGGTTCGTCCCAATGCGCCTCGATGTAGGACTCGACGAGGTCGATCACGGTCCGGTTGGCGTTCGGGGCGGCGCGTTGAAGCCGATCGGAAAAATTGTGCCGGTTCGCCAGGAGAATTCGGACCATCAGCGCCCGCTCGAGCTCGGCGATGGCGATGGGTGAGTAGTCCTGTCCGAATCTTTCCAGCTCCTCCGCCAACCTGAAGACTTCCTGCCGCACATGCGTCATGACCGCAGGATCGGCTTCGTCGCCGACGAAGCGCAGCTTCATGTCGCTGCCGTCCCCGACCATGCTCTTCAGCAAGCGCTCCAACGCGGCGGCATCTATCCTCACCACCAGCTGTCGGTAGCCCGGCGCGAAGTCGAGATCGAGCCTGGCGTCTCCGGAGATGATTGGGCTCCAGGCTTCGATCGGGTGGCTATTTCCATTGGTGCTGAACCGCGCTCCTCCCTGGATGGAGAAGAGCTGGCGGAGAATCTGCGATTCAGGAAAAGAGAGCGTTGCTCCTCCGTCGTAGGCGCAGAAGGCGAGGCCCATCGAATTCAAGCGGGCAAGGTTGGCCTGGATGCCGAACGCGTTGTCATGCGTGTCGAAGCGGTCGGCGCCATACTCGGCAAACAGGCGGTCGCGCGCGAACTCGCTGTCGCGCGAACGAAACAAAGGATAGCGGTCAAGATAAGAGACGGCGCCCAAGTCAGATTCCCAAAACGTTCAAACTAGTGAATCCGAATCGCAGCGCTACCAATTGCAGATTGCATGTAACGTCGTGCAGGCGCGGCTGGATTTCCGCGCGAAGCATGTCCGTTGAATTACTGCTGCGGCGAAATGTCCACGCGCAGGGCGTAGGTACGGTCACCGGCTTTCGCCGGCCGGTCCGTCGCGCCAGCGGTACATCGATGCTGCCACCGCGGCCGCTTTGCCGAATTGCGATAGCGTCTTAGGGCCACCTTCGCGGATTCTTGGCCGCTGGCATCTGCGACAGGCTCGCGCGTCGCTGTCAGGTTAATCGCCCTGGCAAAATCCGGCCATTGTGTCTTCGATCGGACAAACACTCTGATAATTCGATTCAGATACCTCCTTGGTGCACGAGGATGGCGTGTCGGACGAGAACTCGGCCTCACCAAATCCTGGCAACAGACATGAATGCTGAAGCCGCCTCGCGCGAACGCGCTGCGAGCGGGAGCATCAATTTCGGAGCAGGTATAATGTTCGGTCGCAGATCCCACGGCGATGCGCAGGCGCAGATTGATGCGATCGGCCGTTCGCAGGCCATGATCACGTTCAACACGGACGGTACGATCGTCACAGCCAACAAGCATTTCCTGGACGTGCTCGGATACGGCCTCGACCAGATCCAGGGCAAGCATCACTCCATGTTCGTGCCGGCCGATCAGCGCGACGGCGCAGATTACCAGGCCTTCTGGGCGGCACTGCGCCGCGGTGAATGCAGGGCCGGCGAATTCAAGCGCATCGCCAATGGCGGCCGCGAGATCTGGATCGAGGCGTCGTACAACCCGGTGCTCGACGATGCCGGCAAGCCCGTCAAGATCGTCAAGATCGCCACCGACATCACCGCCAAGAAGATCCGCGGGATGACCGAGGCCTCCAAGATCGCCGCTATCAGCCGCGCTCAGGCCGTCATCGAGTTCAAGCTCGACGGCACCATCGTCACCGCCAACGAGAATTTCTGCAAGGCGCTCGGCTTTTCGCTGGCGGAGATCGAGGGCAAGCATCACAGCCTGTTCATGCCGCCGCAAGCCCGCGACAGCGCGGCCTACCGCGAGTTCTGGGAGAAGCTCAACCGCGGTGAATACCAGGCCGGCGAGTACAAGCGCATCGGCAAGGGCGGCCGCGAGGTGTGGATTCTCGCTTCCTACAATCCGCTGCTGGACGAGACCGGCAAGCCGTTCGGCGTCGTCAAGTTCGCAACCGACGTCACTGCGGAGAAGCTGAAGAACGCCGATCTCGCCGGTCAACTCGCGGCCATCGACAAGGCCCAGGCCGTCATCGAATTCAACATGGACGGCACGATCATCGCCGCCAATGCCAACTTTCTTGCCACGCTCGGCTATTCGCTGGCCGAGATCAAGGGCAAGCATCACAGCATGTTCGTCGAGCCCAGCGAGCGCGACAGCGTCGCCTATCGGGAGTTCTGGGCCGCCCTCAATCGCGGCGAGTACCAGGCGGCCGAATACAAGCGCATCGGCAAGGGCGGCAAGGAGGTCTACATCCAGGCCTCCTATAATCCGATCCTCGATCTCAACGGCAATCCGTTCAAGGTCGTGAAGTACGCCACCGACACCACAAAACAGGTTCTGGTCCGCATGGGCAACGAGCGTGTCCGCGCCATGATGGAATCGGTTGCCGCCGGCTCCGAGGAGCTCAACGCGTCGGTGCGGGAGATTTCCGAGGCCATGACCAAGTCGCGCGAGACCGCGATGGGCGCAGTGGAGCAGGTCTCCTCTGCCGACGCGCAGGCGCAGCGTCTCACCGACGCCGCGCAGGCGATGAGTGGCATCGTCGAGATGATCAACAACATCACCGGACAGATCAACCTGCTCGCGCTCAACGCCACGATCGAGTCCGCGCGCGCCGGCGAGGCCGGCCGGGGCTTTGCGGTGGTCGCATCCGAGGTGAAGGGCCTTGCCAACCAGGCCAAGCAGGCCACCGACAAGATCGCTCAGGAGATCGGCAGCCTGAACCAGATCTCGGGGGATGTTGTCGGCTCCCTGAATGCGATCAAGCAGGCGATCAACAATGTCAGCGAGTACGTGACGTCGACCGCCGCTGCGATCGAGGAACAGAGCACGGTGACGAACGAGATGTCGACCAGCATGCAGCGTGCTGCGGCAGAGGCCGCTGCCATGGCGAACCGGGCCTGATCAGTCCGGCTGCGTCCTCGGAGCATCCTGCCATCTGAGCGGCGGGGTGACCGGGGACGATATGAGAAGCACGCCGTCTTGCGTTGCGGTAGAGCAGCCGTTCGCGGCTCCACCGACCGCCGCTGACGATCTCGTCCCGGGTCTCCCCCCGGACCGGATTCCGGTTGCTGCGCACTGCAGCTGCCGCGGGCTCGTTATGCGGACATTGCTGTGATCCAGGTCACACATTCCGCAGAGTTGCTCCGATAAATTTGCGTCGTTTAAATGCTGCTTTCAGTCCCCCGGCCATAACGAGTGGGAATTCGCATGCTTCGCAAATTCATCTATTGCCTTGCACTCCTTGTTCTCGCTGGTCCCGCTGCCGCTATTGACCGCGTCAGAGGCGACGCGAACCCGGCGATTGCTGCTGCGTCGGAGGCCATACGGCGAGATCCCAGGGACGCGAACGCCTATTACAATCGCGGGAATGCCTATGCCGCGAGCGGCGATAACGACCGCGCCATAGCCGATTACACGGCGGCGATCCGGCTCGATCCGGCGCATGCGAACGCGCACTACAACCGAGGCAACGGCTACAGCAACAAGGGCGACAACGATCGCGCCATCGCCGACTACACGGCCACGATCCGGCTCGATCCGGCCTATGCGAATGCCTACTACAACCGAGGCAACGCCTTCAGCAACAAGGGCGACAGGGATCGCGCCATTGCCGATTACACCGAAGCGATCCGCCTGCAGCCCGCGAATGCGAACGCGTATTTCAACCGCGGGAACGCCTACGCCAGCAAGGGCGACACGGACCGAGCCATTGCCGACTACACGGACGTGATACGCGTCGATCCCGCTTATGCCAACGCCTACGTCAATCGCGGGCTGGCTTATGAGAAGCGCGGCGATTTCGCCAAAGCCAGGGCTGACTTCAATGCCACGCTGGGATTGCGGCATGGTGTCACCAAATGGGCCCAGGACAAGGCGCGCGAGCGGCTTGCCGTCCTGCCTTCACCGCGGCCGTCGACAATACTGGTCGAAAAACCCAGCGCCGCTCCGGCCGTCGTGACGTCCGACGCGTCGACGGGAGACCGTCGCATCGCTCTCGTCATCGGCAACTCGGCTTACGAGAACGTCGCCGCGCTTCCGAATCCCGTCCGCGACGCAAGCCTCGTCGCCGACGTCTTGAAGCTCACCGGGTTCGAATCTGTGACGCTCGTAACCAATCTCCGCAAGGATGCCTTGGTGAGCGCCTTGCGCGAGTTCGCGGCTCGTGCGGAAACGGCGGATTGGGCCGTCGTGTATTATGCCGGACATGGCATGGAAGTCGGGGGCGTCAATTATCTCATTCCGATCGATGCCAGGATCGCGGCCGATCGCGAAATCGGATTCGAAGCCGTGCCGGTTGATCAGGTCCTCAATGCGGCAGAGCGCGCCAGGAAGCTGCGCCTCGTCATCCTCGATGCCTGCCGCGACAACCCGTTCGCGGCCCAGATGAAGCGCACGATGACGGTGGCGTCGCGTTCGGTGTCGCGAGGTCTTGCGCCGGTCGAGCCGGAGGCGGGCACGCTGGTGGTTTACGCCGCCAAGGACGGCGAGACCGCGCTCGACGGTGACGGGAGCAACAGTCCGTTCGCGGCAGCGTTCGTCAAGAATCTTCCGACGCCGGGCCTCGAAGTCCGCAGGCTGTTCGACTTCGTTCGCGACGACGTCATGGAAGCGACCGGCCGCAGGCAAAAGCCGTTCAGCTACGGCTCGATCTCCGGCCGGCAGGACTTCTATTTCGTGGCCGGCAAATGACGCCGCAGGAGCTGCGGCTCAGCGCGGCGCGAGATCGGCGCGATTGAGCGAATCCAGCGTCGAGGCATTTGCGCAATAGCCGTGGTAGTTCTCTGCAGCGGTACCGTCGGCGAGATCGCGGTCGCACTGGCCCTTGTGCTCGCAGAGCGAACAGACCCGCTCCATGTCGCGGAGCAGCAGCGGCTGCGCGCGGCCAAGCCCTTCGGCATTGATGCCGAGTTGCTCGAGCATCTTCGGCAACTCGTCGGCGGCATGCCTGCCGTGACGGACCAGCTCCTCCAGATCGTCAGGCGCGATCCTGAGGTCATTCGCGATCCGATCGAAATCGGCGCGATCGAGCTGCCGCATCTCGTTCACCTCGCGGCGATGCTTCAGCCAGCCGGCAAAGGAGTCGATGAGGTCCTGAACGATGGGATAGGGCTTGCTTGCGGTGCTCATGGAAAGCTCCATTCGGACGGCGGAACTGGAGCCAATTAAGCACAATGCTGCAGGAGCGCGTTGCGCTGGATCAAAGTGGGAAGGGGTGCAAAAACCCTGTTCTCTAACCCCGATGCGGGAAGATGACCGCGTGTAAGGCGCAGATCCTTCGTCATGGCCGGGCTCGACCCGGCCATCCACGTCTCACTGCGCAGTACGAAGGACGTGATACCCGGGACAAGCCGGCATGAGGGCCTCTTTCGCTGCCATGCGATCACGCGGGCAGAGCTACCCAAACCGCTCCGTCGCCCACGCATACAGGCTGCCCGGAATTGGCTTTTCGCCGCCGCGGCCCTTGGGCGAGATGTGCAGGCCGATGATGGCGGGATCGGTCACGAGGCCGAGATAGCTCGAGGGATCGAAGAACAGTTTCGGCTCGGCATGCACGGCGTAGAACGACTGCTTCGGCAGCGCGTTCTGCAATTCACCGGTGCGGCGCGCGAGCGCGGTGAGCGCCGCGGGGCCGTAGATCGCAACGCGGATGTCGGAGAGCCGGTTCGAGCCGCCGCGCAGGCGGCGCATCATGAAGGTGACGCGGTGGCGCACCGACAACCAGTTCGGCGTCAGCTCCTCCTGCTCCATCAGCTCCTCGAACGCGCGCACGATGCCGTGCTCCGCCGGCAGGTAGATCACGGAATTGCCGAGCTGGCGTGGCCGCTCCCACGCGAAATAGGGTTTTGCCGGATCGATCTCGATCGGTCTCAGCAGCAGCACGTCGGCATCGAGCCACAAGCCCAGTCCTTTCGCCATCAGCCTCATGCGGAAGAAGTCGCTGAACTGCAGAATGGTCCAGTCGCGCCAGCTGCCGTCCGGCTGCGGCGGGCGCAATCGTTCGGAGAACGCATGGGGCAGGATCGCCTCGGCATCGGCATTCTCGACGCCGGCAGGCAGGCCGGGAATGGTGTCGAAGCTGTAGACCGTGACCTTGTGCCCGGCAGCCAACTGCGAGCGCAGGCAGGTCTGGCGCAGCGCGTCCATCGGGCCATGCCAGAAGGTGACGATCTCGGGCAGCATGCGCGGAGCTATACGGTACAACCGGAGCAAAGAAATAGCCCCGGCGCTTGCAGCACCGGGGCTTGAACGGGAAACGGATATCAGGCCCAGGCGCGTTCGCGCTTGAGCTTCTCCTCATAAGTGTCGATCGAGGCCTTCTTCTCCATGGTGAGACCGATGTCGTCGAGGCCGTTGATCAGGCAGTGCTTGCGGAACGGATCGATCTCGAACTTCACCTTGCCGCCGTCCGGGCCGCGGATCTCCTGGTTCGGCAGGTCGATCGTCAGCGTCGCGTTGGCGCCGCGCTCGGCGTCGTCAAACAGCTTGTCGAGGTCTTCCTGGGCAACGCGGATCGGCAGAATGCCGTTCTTGAAGCAGTTGTTGTAGAAGATGTCGCCGAACGAGGTCGAGATCACGCAGCGGATGCCGAAATCGAGCAGCGCCCAGGGCGCGTGCTCGCGGCTCGAGCCGCAGCCAAAATTGTCGCCGGCGACCAGAATCTTGGCGTTGCGATAGGCGGGCTGGTTGAGCACGAAGTCCGGATTCTCGCTGCCGTCGTCCTTGTAGCGCTGCTCGGAGAAGAGACCCTTGCCCAGGCCGGTGCGCTTGATGGTCTTGAGGTACTGCTTCGGGATGATCATGTCGGTGTCGACATTGATGATCTTCAGCGGCGCCGCGACGCCTTCCAGCGTGGTGAACTTGTCCATGGTTGCGCTTTCCGGGGTGGTTCAGGGAACCGGTATTTATCGCGATCGGGCCGGAAATCCTAGGCCGAATTGGGCAGGTCTAGTCTGCTTGGCGGGTTGAGGCGAGCCCGGTGCGGCATCGGGCTTCACCTCTCCCCGCTGGGGAGAGGTGAACCGAGACCGTCCTACTCCGCGTTGGCCTCGATCGCCTCCATGTCGTCGTCCGACAGGCCGAAATGGTGGCCGATCTCGTGAATCAGGACATGGCGGACGATGTGGCCGAGGCTTTCGTCGTGCTCGGCCCAGTAGTCCAGGATCGGCCGCCGGTAGAGCCAGACCATGTTGGGCAGCCGCGCCACGTCGCCAAGACTCTGCTGGGGCAGGCCGACGCCCTGGAACAGGCCGAGCAGGTCGAACTCGCTCTCGCATTCCATCTCGTTCAGGACCTCCTCGGTCGGGAAGTCGTCGACGCGGATGATGACCCCCTCGCAGAGCTTGCGGAACTCCGTCGGCAGGCGCTCGAACACATCGTGAGCCATCGCTTCCATCTCGGCGAGCGAGGGTGCTTTCAATTCCGTCCACATGCACACCTCTTAGCGCGGGTTCCGCCGCGATGCATCCGGCTATATAAGCGCGGCGAGGTTGACGGGCGCCATCAAAACGGGGAGCGTGGGGGCCGTCGACGGGACGTTTCAGGTGGGCGGAAAAATGCGAGCGAAAACGGCGGTGATTCTACTGTGCATGGGGTTGTTTTCGCAGCTTTGCGTTGGCGCCGAGGCGCAGACCGCCAGTTCCGGGATCCAGGTGGCCCAGGTGGTCTCGCCTAACGAAGTTCCCCCGCCACGCAAGCGGTCTCCGGCGCGACTGCGCGTGACGCCCTATTACAGCCCCGACGGCGTCTATCCCCGCTACAATCCCGGCCCCGACGCGGTCCGCGTCTGCAACGCCACCTATGTGCAGGAGTACCGGCCGAGCGGCACGGTGATCGTGCCGCGCGTCAGCTGCCACTGGCGCCGCGGCTGACGTCGTTCAATGCCCACGCCATCGAGCGGCGTGGTGGCGTTGTGGAGCCCGCCGTGACGAGATGGATCGCACTAGAGCATGATGTTTTTATACGGAAACATAGCCTGAATTTTTGAGGTAGTTGGTGCATTCCTCTTTGGAGAAGATATCGAGGAGTTCACCGACTTTG
>Ga0268287_100032_pt1 | contig 170800 bp, 172 predicted proteins | sample MetcocultureR3M_FD_191348 | JGI IMG/M metagenome (GOLD analysis project Ga0268287, IMG submission 191348) | Soil microbial communities from Anza Borrego Desert, Southern California, United States - Methanotrophic co-culture R3-M | ecosystem: Environmental > Terrestrial > Soil > Desert | place...
TCCGATGCATGTTTGATCGCGATCGCGGCATAGCCTTCGTCGTCCTCGGCCACCCAGTCCTCGAGACCGACGGCAGCGACGATCGACCCGCCGGCGCGCGACGAGGCGCCGTTGCCGAGCTTGGCGACGACGGGAACGCCGGCATAGAGCGATTCCCAGGTGCTGATGCCGCCGTTCTGCGGGAACGTATCAAGCGAAATATCGACGTCCGCAAACACCCGCAGATGCTGCTCGCGCGGGGTCGAGCCCATGCAGACGATGTTCTCCGCGGCGATGCCCTGCGCCACGAACCTCGCGATCAGGCGATCGCGCAGCATCGGGTCGTCGAGCAGTCCGTTCTTGACGATGATCTTCGACCCTGTCACCGCACGCATCACGTTCGACCACACCTGGATGGCCTCGTCCGATATCTTGAAGATGCGGTTGAACACGCCGAACGTCACGTAGCCGTTTCGGAGCATGGGAAGCTCCGACGACGGCACGTCCAGGATGGGATCGATCGTGATCAGGCACGGCAGATCGTAGACCTTTTCTGCCAGCAGATGGCGCGCCGTTTGCGGAATGAAGATCGGGTCCGCAAGCACGTAGTCCATGGTCTGAAGGCCCGTCCCCGTGGCATGCCCGAAACCGGTCACCTGGACGGGCGCCGGCTTCCGTGCGAACACATGGAGCCTGCTGCCGGTCGTATGCCCGGATACGTCGATCAGAATATCGACTCCGTCGGCCTGGATCCGGTCGGCCAGTTCGTCGTCGGAAAGCTGCGCGGCATCGACCCAGACATCCGCGAGAGGCTTGAAGCTCTCGGTCATCTCATCCTGCGAGGGCCAGCAGGAATAGCAGACGATCTTGAACCTGGCATGGTCGTGATGGCGCAGCACCGGCAGCAGCGAATACGCTGCCGAGTGGCGCCTGAATTCGGACGCGACATATCCGATCACGATCCGCCTGTCCGGATCGAGCCCGCGCGGCAGCAGCGTTCTCTGCGGAAGCTTGGCCCCGATCGCGTCCCACCAATATCTTCGCGCGGCCTGCTGGGCCACGAAATCGGCTTCCGGGAGATAGTCCAACACGAAAATCTTGTATCCGATAGCCTCCGGAAAATCCGGAGCGATCCTGAGCGCCGCGTCCAGGTGCTCGAGCGCGGTCGCGATGTCTCCCTGGTTCACATAGCAAGCCGCCAGAAGCGCCATCCCCATCTCAGATTGCGGATTGACCTCGAGAAGTCGCTTGACGCCCGCCAGAGCCCGCGCGGTATTCCCCACGAGGAGGTCGATCTGCGCTCTCCAGCACAGTGCGAGCTCTAGCCCCGGCGATTGCGCCAGCGCCGCATCGAGGTCCGCGGCCGCCTGCTCCAGCCGGGACCGGGTCAGATTGAGACGCCCGCGCTGCAGCAGAAGCTGCGGTGAACCGGGCTTGAGCGCGAGTGCTGCATCGAAGGCGACGGCTGCCTCCTCGAAGTGTCGGAGTTCGAGGCTCACCATGCCCTTGCCGGCGATCGCCTCCGCATGACGCGGCTGAAACGCCAGCGCGCGATCGAAACTCTCTTTGGCGCGTTCTAACCGGCCGGTCATCAGTTCCGCCATGCCCCTGTTGCAAAGTGCGTCGGCATAATCCGGCTTGAGCCTGATCGCGCGTTCGTGCAGCCCGATCGCCTGCTCGGCGAGGCCGATGTGCAGCAGGGTGTTGCCGAGATTGGTCAGGGTGATCGGGCAATTCGGCTTCAGCGCAATGGCCTTCTCCTGGCATGCGCGGGCTTCCTGAAATTTCTGGAGGTCGAAATACAGGGCTCCGAGATTGCCGTGGGCATCGGGCGAACGCGGATCGAGCGCAATCGCACGCTCAAGCAGGATTTCCGCTTCCTCGAGCCGCCTGCCATCGAACGCGCGCAGGCCGAGCAGGTGCGTGGCGTGGAAATGATCCGGCACCTCCTTCAAGATCTCGCGGCAGAGCATCTCGGCTTCGTCAAGTCTGCCCTGCCCGAGTGCCTCGACCGCGAATGCCATGACGGCATCGGCTTGCTTCTTCAGCTTCTTTTCCAGTCGCGCATTGTGATATGCGCGCGCGCCGGCGCTTCTCTGCAAGGTCTCTCTCCCGAGTATGGCTCGGAAAGAGGCCAGCTGATTCGCATGGTGCCAGGCTTGCGGTCGGTCAGACCGCGAGGCCGGATCGCAGGCTTCACCGCAGAATCTGGCTGAGGAACAGCTTCGTGCGGGCGTGCTGCGGGGCGGCGAAGAACTCGTTCGGAGTGTTGGCCTCGATGATCTGGCCTGCGTCCATGAACACGACGCGGTTGGCGACCTCGCGGGCAAAGCCCATCTCGTGGGTGACGACCAGCATGGTCATGCCCTCCTCGGCCAGATCGACCATGGTGTCGAGGACCTCCTTGACCATCTCGGGATCGAGCGCCGAGGTCGGCTCGTCGAACAGCATCACCTTCGGATTCATGGTCAGCGCGCGGGCGATTGCAACGCGCTGCTGCTGGCCGCCGGACATCTGCCCCGGAAATTTGTTGGCCTGGTGCGGGATCTTGACCCGCTCCAGGAACTTCATCGCCGCCGCCTCCGCATCCTTCTTGGGGATGTTGCGGACCCAGATCGGCGCCAACGTGCAATTGTCGAGCACGGTCAGATGCGGAAACAGATTGAAGCTCTGGAATACCATGCCGACTTCACGGCGCACGGCATCGACATGCTTGAGGTTGGGACCAAGCTCGATACCGTCGACGACGATCTCGCCCTCCTGGAACTCCTCCAGCGCATTGATACAGCGGATCAAGGTCGACTTGCCCGAGCCGGAGGGCCCGCAGATCACGATGCGCTCGCCCTTGTTGACTGCGAGATCGATGTCACGCAGGACGTGGAATTCGCCGTACCACTTGTTGAGGCCCGAGATCTTGACGATGGGATCGGACATGGTGACCTCGATCAGTTGCGCCGGTGGGCGTTGAGGCGGTGCTCGACGAACAGCGAATAGCGCGACATGCCAAAGCAGAAGACGAAGTAGATGATCCCGGCAAAGGCGAAGCCGGTGAACGCCGTCGACGGCGTCGACCATTTCGGATCCGAGAACGAGGCGCGAAGCGAGCCGAGAAGATCGAACAGCGCTACGATCGAGACCAGCGAGGTGTCCTTGAACAGCGAGATGAAGCTGTTGACGAGGTTCGGAATGACGTGGCGCAACGCCTGCGGCAACACGATCAGCGAAGTCGTTTTCCACCAGGACAGGCCGAGGGCGGCCGCGGCCTCGCTTTGCCCACGAGGGATCGCAGCGAGCCCGCCGCGGACGTTCTCGGCCTGATAGGCCCCGGTGAACAGCGCGATGCCGATCAGCGCGCGGACGAGACCGTCGACGCTGAAATTGCCCGGCAGGAACAGGGGCAACATATAGGTGGCGAAGAACAGCACGGTGATCAGCGGCACGCCGCGCCAGAATTCGATGAACGCGATCGAGAAGATCCGGATCAGCGGAATCGTGGAGCGGCGGCCGAGTGCCAGCGCGATGCCGATCGGCAGCGAGGTGACGATCCCGGTGACGGAGACCACCAGGGTCACCAGAAGGCCGCCCCACAGATTCGTCGACACGACCGGTAATCCGCCGCGATCGAGACCCATCAGCTGGATGACGACCGCGATGCCGATGAAAACGGCGACGCTGGTTACCAGAGCGCGCCCTCCAGCACGAACGCCGCCCCCCAGTACGAAGGCGACGAGGGAGACAATCGCGGCGGTAACGGCAAAATCGATCCAGACCGGTTGCGCCGTCCCCTGGATATGATCGCTCAGCCAGGTGAGCGGAAAGATCAGCCAGGAGATCGCCGTGCCGACCAGCATGATCAAGCTTCCGAGGCTCCACAGCAGAGGGCCGATTGCGGATGTCTTGCTCAGATTGAGCAGCGCCTGCCCGGCGCCGATAATGCTCTCGTCGAACAGCTGAAGCAGCCCGGCCGTCCAGCTCAAGCCAAATCCCTTGATGCCGCCGCCGTACAGCAGGAAAAATGCGACCACCGGAAATGCGACGAAGAAGAGGCTGGCATTGATGCCCTTCGCCGGCAGCCGCGGGACGAGCAGCGGCACGAGAAGGACGGCTGAAAGGAGGAATGTGAGGTTGACCCGCCAGCGCTCGGCCTCGGGATAGAAGCCGTAGATCAGCTGGGGCAGCTTGGCGCTGATGTAAGGCCAGCAGGCGCCGACCGCAAAGCCGGCGTTCTCAGCGAGGCACGCGGTGCGGTCCTGGCCGGTCCAGACCGCATCGACCATCAGGAACTTGACGGAGGGAACGATGGTGAACCAGAGCAGCAAGGCACTCACGACCGTAAGTAGGATGTTGGTCGGCGAATTGAGCAGGCGCGTGCGCATCAGGCCGATGAAGCCGGTGGTCTTCACCGGCGCGGGACGCTCGGCGAGCAGGTCCCGCCGCACGAAGCTGGACGAGGTGACATCGCTCATGCGCCGAGACTCCGACCGACGCGCCAGCCGTAGACGCTCATGACGGCGCTGGTGAACAGCGAGATCAGGAGATAGATGCCCATCGTCATGGCGATGATCTCGATTGCCTGCCCTGTCTGGCTCAGCGAGGTGCCGGCGAACACCGAGACCAGGTCGGGATAGCCGATCGCGACCGCCAGCGAGGAGTTCTTCGTAAGGTTGAGATACTGGTTGGTCAGCGGCGGCACGATGACGCGCATGGCCTGCGGTACGACGATGAGGCGGAGCGTGGCGCCGCGGCTGAGACCGAGCGAGGACCCCGCCTCCATCTGCCCCTTGTGAACGGACAGGATGCCGGCACGCACGATCTCGGCGATGAAGGCGGCGGTATAGGTCGACAGCGCCAGCGTCAGCGCCACGAATTCGGGAATGATCCGCGAGCCGCCGGCGAAGTTGAACCCCCTGAGCTGCGGCAGCTCGAAGGTTAAAGGCAGACCGAACATCAGGACGGTAGCGAGCGGCAACCCGAACAGCAGACCCAGCACATAGGGCCAGATCCGGACCACCCGCCCCTGCCGAAACAGCGCACGCCGCGCATGGAAGTGCAGGGCCAGTGACACAACGACGCCGAAGGCCAGCATTGCCAAAAACGGTTCGAGTCCGCGCTCGCCGATCGCGCTCGGAATGACGAGTCCGCGATTACTGATGAAGGCAATGCCGAGCAGCGAAATGCTCTGTCGTGGATTGGGCAGGGCCGCGAGCACCGCGAGGTACCAGAACAGGATCTGGAACAATAGCGGCAGGTTGCGAATGACCTCGACATAGATCTCGCTGACGCGCGACAAGAGCCAGTTGGGCGACAGCCGACACAGCGCGACGATGAACCCGATCACGGTGGCAAAGACGATACCCACCGCCGAGACCACCAGCGTGTTCAAAAGCCCGACCACGAACACGCGCAGGAACGTGTCCGATCCGGAATAGGAGATCAGGGTCTGGTTGACGTCGAAGCCGGCATTGTTCCTGAGGAAGCCGAAGCCGGCGGCGATATGCTGGTTCTCCAGGTTGGCACGAGCATTGGAGATGATCTCATAGCCGATCCAGCCGAGGATCGCCGCGAAGGCAAACTGGACGGCAACGCCGTTCCAGCCTGCCCTGCCGCCCAGAATGCGCCGGATCTTCAGCGCGATCTGGGGCGGCGGCTTTCGGGCCTCGGTGCTCATGCCGCTGCTGGCCGACCGGGTGATCAGCGGATCGGCGGCGCGTACTGAAGACCGCCCTTGTTCCAGAGATTGTTTAGGCCGCGGTTGATGGCGAGTGGCGAGCCTGCGCCGACGTTGCGATCGAAAACTTCGCCGTAATTGCCGACGGTCTTCACGATCCGCACCACCCAGTCCTTGGTCAGGCCGAGTTGTTCCCCGAAATTGCCGTCGCTGCCGAGCACGCGCTTCAGCTCCGGATTTTCCAGCTTCGCCTTCTCGTCGACGTTCTTCGAGGTCACGCCGAGCTCTTCGGCGGTGATCATCGCGAACAGGGTCCACTTCACGATGTCGAACCACTGGTCATCGCCGTGGCGCACCATCGGCCCGAGCGGCTCCTTCGAGATGATCTCCGGGAGCACCATGTGGTCGTTGGGATTGGCGAGCTTGAGGCGATTGGCGTAGAGGCCCGACTGGTCGGTGGTAAAGACGTCGCACCGCCCGGCTTCATAGGCCTTGACGGTTTCGTCGTTGGTGGCGAACGCGATCACCTCGTATTTCATGTTGTTCGCCTTGAAGTAGTCGGCGAGATTCTGCTCGGTGGTGGTACCGGTCTGCACGCAGACCGATGCGCTGTTGAGCTCGAGCGCCGAATTCACCTTGAGCGACTTCTTCACCATGAAGCCCTGCCCGTCATAGTAGGTCACGCCGGTGAAATTGGCGCCGAGCGAGGTGTCGCGCGAGATGGTCCAGGTGGTGTTGCGCGAGAGCACGTCGATCTCGCCCGATTGCAGCGCCGTGAACCGGTCCTTGGCCGACAGCGGCACGAACTTGACCTTGGTCGGGTCATTGAAGATCGCGCCCGCAATGGCACGGCAGACGTCGACGTCGATGCCGGTCCAGTTGCCCTTGTCGTCGGGTGAGGAGAAGCCGGGCAAGCCCTGGCTGACGCCGCAGGAGAGCATGCCGCGGTCCTTGACCGTCTTGAGCGTTTGCGCATCGGCGGCTTGGGTAGACAGGCCTGCGGCGAGAGCAAGGGTGAGAGCCAGGGTTACGCGTTTCATGGGCTTTGGGCCTTTCAAAGGTCGTCTCAAGGTCAGGAACGTTGTCTCTGGGATCATCTGTGCCGGGGAGAGCCCTGCAAGAGTCATGCTGGCAAACCTAGCCGAACACTCGCCGATGCAGGAAGGCCATATCCATACCTTAATCCCTGTCCCGGCGCCCGCCTTGGTGGCTATGGCGTCTGGCCCGGTCAGACATCGGATCGAAGGTCGCGGCAGGCCCCTCAACATGCGGCGACTGAATAGCACCTGCGCATCACAGAACGACTGGCCTGCCCGGTCAAGGGGTTGACGGGACTCTTCTGTGTTCTGTTATTAACGACAGTGGCCTTTGGGCCTAACCGCGGGCGCGATGCGTCCGGTGGAAATTTTGAAAGCAGGCGCATGGACTCCTCGCACCCTCAAGAGCAGCACGCCGAGACCCGGCTGGTCACCTCCGGCCGCGACACCAAGGCCCAAAGGGGGTTCGTCAATCCACCGGTCTTCCACGGCTCGACCGTGCTCTATCCGACCGCCGAGGACCTGCATGCCCATCGCGGCGAATTCACCTATGGCCGCCACGGTTCCCCGACCACCAAGGCGTTCCAGGAGACGCTGATGGCGCTGGAGGGGCCGCAATGCGCCGGCGTGGGCATCGTGCCGTCGGGGCTGTCGGCAATCTCCACCACCCTGCTCTCGGTGCTGAGGGCCGGCGACCACATCCTGGTCGTCGACAACATTTATCGGCCCTCGCGCAATTTCTGCAACGGCATGCTGGCGCGCTACGGCGTCGAGACCACCTATTTCGATCCGCTGATCGGCGCCGGCGTCGACAAGCTGTTCAAGCCGAACACCCGCGCGGTGCTGGTGGAGGCCCCCGGCTCGCAATCGTTCGAGATGCCCGACATCCGCGCCATCGCCGAGGTCGCGCATGCGCGCGGCGCGCTCGTCATCGACGACAACACCTGGGCGACGCCGCTCTATCACCGCTCGCTCGAGCAGGGCGTCGACATCAGCATGCAGGCCGCCACCAAATATATCGGCGGCCATTCCGACATCATGTTCGGCACCATCTCGGCCAATGCCAAGGCCTGGCCACAGATCAACGAGGGCATCCGCCTGCTCGGTGTCTGCGCCGGTCCCGACGACGTGTTCCTCGCGCTGCGCGGTCTGCGCACGCTGTCGGTGCGGCTGGCGCAGCATCATCGCTCCGGACTCGACATGGCGCGCTGGCTCGCGGGCCGACCCGAGGTCGCGCGCGTGCTGCATCCGGGCCTGGAGACCGATCCCGGCCATGCGATCTGGAAGCGTGACTTCACCGGCGCATCAGGCCTGTTCAGCATCGTGCTGAAGCCGGCGCCGCAGAAGGCGGTCGACACGATGCTCAATACGCTGAAGCTGTTCGGCATGGGCTTCTCGTGGGGCGGATTCGAGAGTCTTGCGATTCCCTTCGACTGCGACACCTATCGCACGGCGACGAAATGGGCGCCCGGCGGCCCGACATTGCGCCTCCACATCGGGCTCGAAAACACTGACGATCTGAAGGCCGATCTCGATCGCGGCTTCGCTGCCCTGAAGGCGGCAACGTGAGCCTGCTCACAAGGCACAGCGCCATAGGAACGCGCATTCGCCGCAGGCGTTAACGCCCGTTGCCAACAAAAGGTTTGATCCCCGGATGTTTGGCGCTAGCCTCACCAAGCGACTCCAATCCGGACACGGAGCATGGGAACGTTGGTTCTGCTCGATCTCATGGGCGGCGTTGCGCTGCTATTGTGGGGCCTGCACATGGTCCACAGCGGGATCCTGCGCGCCTTCGGTCCCGACCTCAGACGCCTGCTCGGCAAGGCGCTGGGCAACCGCGCCAGCGCGTTCGCCGCCGGTCTCGGGCTGACCGCGCTGCTCCAGAGCAGCACGGCGACGGCCCTGATCACTTCTTCGTTCGCAGCCGAGGGGCTCGTCAGCCTCGCCGCGGCGCTCGCCATCATGTTGGGCGCCAATGTCGGCACCACGCTGATCGTGCAAGTGCTGTCGTTCAACATTGCGGCCGTCGCGCCGGTGCTGTTCGTGCTCGGGCTCGTCGCCTTCCGCTCCGGCCCGCGATCCCGGATCAAGGACATCGGCCGCGTCTGCATCGGCCTCGGCCTGATGATGCTCTCGCTGCACATCCTGCTCGATACGCTGGCGCCGGCGGAGAACGCGCCCGGCGTCCGCATCGTGATGTCGGCCATCACAGGCGATCCCATCCTGTGCATCGTCATCGCCGCTCTCGTCACCTGGGCGGTGCATTCGAGCGTCGCCAGCGTGCTGCTGATCATGTCGCTCGCCTATTCGCAGTTCATCTCGCCCGAAGCGGCACTGGCGCTGGTGCTCGGGGCCAATCTCGGCAGCGCCATCAATCCAGTTTTCGAGGGCGGCAGGCGCGACGACCCGGCGAGCTATCGCCTGCCGGTCGGCAATCTCGTCAACCGCGTGGTCGGGATCGGTCTCGTCCTGCCCTTCCTGGGCGACGTCGCCGGGCACATGCACGCCTGGCAGCCCGATCTTGCGAGGATGACCGCGGCCTTCCACATCGCATTCAATGTTGGCACGGCCATCCTCTTCATCGGCCTGCTCGACGCCATGTCGCGCCTGCTCACCCGCCTCCTGCCAGATCGCGTCCAGGAGGCCGATCCCGCCGGACCGCGCTATCTCGACGAGACCGCGCTGGAAACGCCGTCCCTGGCGCTCGCCGACGCCGCCCGCGAGACGCTCCGCATGGGCGATTTCGTCGAGGTGATGCTGCGCAAGGTCATGACCGCGATGATGTCCGGCGACCGTGTGCTGGTCGACCAGGTCTCCAAGATGGACAATCTCGTCGACGGCCTCGACGAGGCCATCAAGCTCTACGTGACCAAGCTGATGCGGGGCAGCCTCGACGAGAGCGAAGGGCGCCGCGCGATGGAGATCATCTCCTTCGCCATCAACCTCGAACATATCGGCGACATCATCGACAAGAGCCTGAGCGAGCTCGCCACCAAGAAGATCAAGCGGCGCTTCCAGTTCTCGGCGGAAGGGGCCGAGGAGCTCGCCGCGTTTCACAAGCGCACGATGGACTCCCTGCGCATCGCGTTCGGCGTTTTCATGTCGGGGGACGCCAACGAGGCGCGCAAGTTGCTGGTAGAGAAGACGGCGCTGCGCAACACCGAGCTTGCCGCGGTCGAGCGGCATCTCGATCGCCTTCGCGAGGGCCGCCCGGAGACCATCGAGACCACCTCGCTGCATCTGGACGTGCTGCGCGACCTCAGGCGCATCCACTCGCACATCTGCTCGGTCGCCTATCCCGTGCTCGATGCGGCCGGGGAGCCCTACCGCAAAACCGAGGCGGACACCGTCACCGTGCCCGCGTCAGGCGCAGCGTCGGCATTGCCGCGATGACGCCTTGGATCAGCGGTCCAGTGTCTTCGAGGCGGTGCCGCGGTTCTTCCAGATCAGCATGATGTTTCTGATGTAGATGACGGTCGCCAGGGACTGTCCGAGGATGATCACGGGCTCGCGCTTCACGACGCCGTAGACCAGCGTCATCAGCCCGCCGCCCATCGAGCAGAACCAGAACGCCATCGGGACCACGCTGTTGCCGGCGCGCTCGCTCGCGATCCACTGCACCAGGAAGCGCGCGGTGAAGAACAGTTGCGCGACGAGCCCGAACGCGAGCCAGAAGTCGAACTTGGCGACGAAGACGTCGTAGAGATAGTTGCTGAGCGCCTGACCGTATTGGATGATCATGCATGCACCTCGGTCACTTCCGGCGTCGGCTTCTTGCGGCGGATCAGCCACCACACGCCCGCGAGATCCATGATGCCGATCCACAGCCGGTCGAAGAAGCCATAGTTCGACACGCCGGAATGGCGCGGCCTGTCGATCACGTCGACATAGGCGATGTCGTAACCTTCCCGGCGGACCAGCGCCGGCAGGAAGCGATGCAGCCCGTCGAAATAGGGTAGCATCAGGAACACGTTGCGCCGAAACGCCTTCAGGCCGCAGCCGGTATCGCGCGTCCCGTCCTTCAGGATCGCGTTGCGCACCCCGTTCGCCACGCGCGACTGGAACTTCTTGAAGCCGGTGTCCTTGCGGCCAACGCGTTGGCCGGCAGCGAGCCCCACGCGCCCTGCTCCTTTCTCGACCGCCGCGATCAGGTCGGGCAGGAAGGCCGGGTTGTTCTGGCCGTCGCCGTCGAGCGTCGCCACGATCTCTCCGCGCGCCGCACGCACGCCGCTGCGCACGGCGGCGGATTGGCCGCCCGATCGCGCATGGCGAAGCTGACGCAGATTGCTCCGCTGCTTCATGATGGCGGCGAGACGCTCGCCCGTCGCGTCGGTGGAGCCGTCGTTGACGTAGATGATCTCGTACGGCCACCGGCCGTCGAGCGCCGCGCCGATCTCCGCGATCAGCGGCGCGATATTGTCGGCTTCGTTGCGCACGGGAACGACGATGGAAACCGAGGGCTGGGACGTCGACAAATCAAGGCTCGTGGTTGGAATTGGCCGCCTCAAAGGGAACCGGCGCCCCCCGCAGGCAGCCGCTTTTATGTGGCAGATGCCCCGCGGGCAACCTTTTTGAGGCGGTTCGAAACCGTCCCCGGAAGCGGCACGATGGTGCCGTCAGAGCGGATCGCAAAACCGAGCCGTCTGGCCGCGAACCAGTAGCGGACCGCCATGGCGCCGACCGTGCCCACCAGGGCGCCGGCAACGACGTCGCTCGGATGATGGGCAAGCAGCACGAGGCGCGTCAGGAGAATCACGATCGCGTAAGTGAACATGAAGACGCGCAGGCGCGGCCACAGCGACGATACGGCAAACGCCAGGGCGAATGCTGCCACGGCATGCCCCGAGGGCAGGCTGGCATAAGCGCCCGTCCCTTCGAATGGGATGAAGTTGAACGGATTGGGCCTGCCGCCGACGAACGGACGTCCACGACCGATGATGTATTTCAGGATCTCGGCGACCAACGCCGAGACGGCAACCGACAGAAACAGGAATTGCAGGCGCGTGCCGAAGCTGAGCAGCAGCGCGCGGCGAGTCCCATGTAGTCCCGCCGCAACGAAGGCGAGGACCACCAGCGCAGCCCCCAGCACCGAGAGCAGATACTCGTCCTTCCCGAAGTCGGTGAGGATACGGATCGGCCAGAGGCTGGGTGTACCGCGCGGCGGCATCAGCTGGATCTCGGTCTGGTCGAAGGCGACCATGAGCGCAATGACCGCGATCGAGCCCCCGACAGCAAGCCACAGCCAATGCCGCGCCAGCTTGCGGGCGGCCTCGGCCCGGCGCGAATGCGAGGGCGAGCGCACGAGCTGCGCCAACGCGCGCCGGGACACGGCGAGCAATTGCGCGGAATAGCCGGCGCGCGGAACAATGTCGGCCGAGGCCCGCATCCTATTCGGTGCCTTCCGAGCGGAAGATCGAGATCGAGATCGCGCGTCCTTGCGAGAAGTTGTAGCCCTCGATGCGGGCGCCGACCTTGTAGCGCAGCCCGATCGCCTCGGCGCGCTGCACGAAGCTGCGCTCCGAGCGCTGCTCGATCAGCGCGAAGCGGCAGCTGCCCTGCCCGAGGAAATCGGCGGCACCGGAACCGTCAGTGAGCAAGGTTCGCGTGCCTACCAGAAAGACGAGGCTGGGCTCGTGATAACCGGCCGCAGCCGCTTTCGGCCCGACGCAGGTGACGTTGCGCAGCGCGCGCGCGATCTCGATGCTCGGAAACAGCGGCGTCAGTGACGGCAGCACGATGCCGTAGACCGCCACCGCCAGCATCAGCGCGGCGACCAGCGCGTTGAGGAAAGAGCGCTCGGCGCGATTGTTGTCGTAGAGCCACCAGGCGAACAGACCGAAGATCAGCGCGGCGGCGAAGAACGGCCAGGCCACGAATGCCGGTTGCCGCGTCAGGATCACCGCGCCGACGACCGCGATGATCGAGGCGCCCGCGGGGATCGCGAACCACCAGGCCGAACCGCGCGCCAGCCAGGAACGCGACAGCACGCGCTGCTCCACCGCGCCTGCGGTCAGGATCGCGATCGCCGGATAGAGCGGCAGCACGTAATGCGGCAGCTTGGTCAGCACCGCCTCGAATACGATCCAGGACGGGATCAGCCAGGCCAGCAGAAACTGCGCGCCGGGCTCGCGCCGGGCCCGCCAGACTGCGGGAGCCGCCATCGCTGCAAGCGGCGCACCGGGCCAGAAGGTGATCCAGAACAGCACGAGGTAGAGTCCGGGCGGTGCGCCGTGGGATTCCTGGGCACCCAGCTTGCTCAACATGTCGCCGCCGACGGAGGTGGTGAAGAAGGTGTCGCCCGCGCGCCAGAAGATCGCGACAAACCAGGGCAGCACCAGCACCAGCATCCACATCAGGCCCCACACCGGGCGCAGCTTCCACAGCCAGGAAGCATCGCGATCCTGGATCGCGAGCGCAACGATGGTCAGGCCCGCGAACATCAGGATCAGCGGGCCCTTGATCAGGATTCCGACAGCGAGCGCGGTCCAGAAGATCGCCGGCCAGCTCCAGGGCGGATGCGTCTCGTCCTCCGCGCGCTGCCAGGACACATAGGCCCGCGCCATTGCGCCCATTGCGGCCACGACGCAGAACAGCAGCATGGCGTCGGTCTTGGCAAGCCGTGCTTCGACCCCGAGCAGCACGGAGGCGCACATCATCAGTGCGGCCAGCACGGCGGCACGCCGCGTGACGAAGCCGAGCGCGGCCCAATAGGTCATGAGCACGGCGCCGATCGCACCCATCAGCGACGGCAGCCGGTAGACCCAGATGCGCAATTCCGCCTTCGGCAGCTTGAGCAGCGATGCGACCTCCACGGTCGCCGATTGCAACCAGTAGATGCCGACCGGCTTCTTGTAGCGAACGTCCTCCTGGAAGCGGATATCGACGTAGTCCCCGCTCTCGACCATCTGCTTGGTGGCCTGCGCGAACCGCGCCTCGTCACGGTCGACCGGTGGGATGGTGAAGAAGCCCGGCAGGAAGAGCAGCAGCGCGCACAGCACCAGGAAGCCGACGGCGCGCCCATGGCTGGCCGTGACGACGTCGAGCATGCGCACGAGACCACTGCCCGGATTTGCGGGCGATTTCGACTCTCGGGGTGCTCCAAAACGGGGGCTTGGGTGGGGCTCGACCATTGGTTCCGCTTACGCCGAAACCGCCATCGCCACAACCGCTTGAGGCGGGGTCATTGAATTCGAATGACGACTGTGTCCGCGGCGCCCGTAGCATCGATCACGGTGAGCCGGGCAAAACCCGGACCGGGCGGATCGATCAGCCGCTGACGGCGGCCGTCGATCTCGCCGAGCGCGGTGCCGTTAACCATGACGGTCATCGGCAGCACGCCGCCGGCGACTTTGACCGGCATGGCTGCGCTTTCCCGACCACCCGATCGATCGACGTCGATCCGCGAGCCGTTCAGCGGAAACTGAATGTGCAGTGCCTGCTCGCTCCCGGTGCGCACCAATTCTCCGGCCGGGCGGAACCGCTTCAAGGGCAACGGCAGCTTGGCGTTGCTGGCGACCAGGGTTCCCTTCGGCGCCTTCGGCAACGGGGCGAGCGTCCTGCCGCTCCTGGCGAAGGCGTCGAACAGGATCGGCGCCGCGGCGACGCGGCCAATCAGGCCGGGAACCGGGGCGCCGTCGGGCCGGCCGACCCAGACGCCGATGGTCATGCGACCATCGAAGCCGACCGACCAGGCATCGCGGTAGCCGTAGGAGGTGCCGGTCTTGAAGGCGATGCGGTTATGGGCGGCGTTCTCCGGGGGCGGCGTACCCAGGAGCACGTTGCCGACTTGCCAGGCTGCGACCTGATCCAGCAACCGCATCGGCTCGCGGTCGTCCTTGTCGGACATGATCTCCCGAATGGGCCTCGTGGTGCCGAGCCGGGCGAAGCCCGCATAGAGCTGGGCGAGATCCTGAAGCGTGACGCCAACCCCGCCGAGGCCCATGGCGAGCCCTGGCGCCTCGTCCTTGGGCAGGACCAGATTGCCGCCGGCCTGGCGCAGCCGCGATGCCAGCCGGCTGGAGCCGACGCGGTCGAGCAGCACGATGGCCGGCACGTTCAGCGACAATTGCAGCGCCTTCTTCACGGGCACCGTGCCCTGGAAGGTCATGTCAAAGTTCTCCGGCGCGTAGGAGCCGAAGCGGGCCGGACGGTCCTCGATCAAACTGTCGGGATGGACGAGGCCGTCCTCGAAGGCGAGCCCGTAGATGAAGGGTTTGAGCGTCGAGCCCGGGGAGCGGATCGCACGTGTCATGTCGACCTGCCCTGCCCGGCTTTCGTCGAAATAATCGGCCGAGCCGACGCGGGCGAGCACGTCGCCGCTCTCATTGTCGACCACGATGATGCCGACCGAGATGTTGGGCCCGAGCGCGATGGCGCGGTCGCGCGCCAGCGGCTCCAGCACCTTTTGCAGGTTCGCATCCAGCGTCAGCTTGACGACCGGCTTATCCTTGATCATCGACAGCGCGGCGTCCGAGGCGTGCGGCGCCAGGATCGGCATCGGCTTGCGCAGCTTCGGAATGGGAACGGCCTTGGCCTGCTTCGCCTCCTCCGCACTGACCTGATGCTCCCCGACCATGCGGTCGAGCACACGGTCGCGCGCGATGCGGGCAGCCTCGGGATGGCGATCGAGCCGGCGCGTCTCCGGCGATTGCGGCAGAGCCACCAGCAGGGCGGCCTCGGCCAGCGACAGCCGCTTCGGCTCCTTGCCGAGATAGGCAATCGACGCTGCGCGGATGCCCTCAAGGTTGCCCCCGTAAGGCGCCAGCGCGAGATAGAGATCGAGGATCTGCTCTTTGCTCAACGTGCGCTCGAGCTCGATCGCGCGCACGATCTGCCTCAGCTTGGCATAGAGCGAGCGCTGGCGCCGCGGCTCCATCAGCCGCGCGAGCTGCATGGAGATGGTCGAGCCGCCCGAGACGATGTGGCCGCGCGTTCCAAGCTGCAACGCCGCGCGCCCGAGCGCAAGCGGGTCGAGGCCGTTGTGGGCGTAGAAGCGCTGATCCTCGTAGGCGAACAGCAGCTTCAGATACGTGGGATCGACGCTGGTCTTGGCATCGACCGGCAACCGCCAGCGCCCGTCGGCCATGGCATAGGCGCGCAGCAGCTTGCCGTTGCGATCGACAATGGTGGTGGAGACCCGGCGGGCCTCGTCGAGCGGGAGAGGACCGAGAGAGTAGACCCAGCCGACGAAACCGACGAGGGCGAGGATGAGCGTGAACGCAGCGGCTGACAGCAGACGAAAGGCTATCCGCCCTCGCCGCCCGTCATGGCCCGGCTTGACCCGGCCATCCACGCCGTCATCCACCGCCGCCGCGGCCGTGGATGCCCGGGTCAAGCCCGGGCATGACGACTGGTTGTGTGGCTCCGCTGCGCTCATCCAGTTCAACTCAGATTCGAGCTCGTCTCACTTCGCGGCGCGTACCTCGACAGTGCCCGTGCCGGTCCGCCCATAACGCGATGGATTGTACATGTCCTCGACATAGGCCTGCGGCAGGACGTATTTGCCGGGCGAGACCGCGCGCACGACATAAGCGACGGTGAACACGGACTTGGAGTCCGAGGCGCGGTCGACCGCCGCAGTGAAACGGTCATCGCGGAACTCGGTATGCTCGGGCTCCTCGCCGTCCTCGATCCAGTCCAAAGTGCCGCTGTCACCGGACGACACCAGGTTCGGATTGTCGATCTCCAGACCGGCCGGGAGATAATCGGAGACCATGATGTGGCCGTACTCGGGCTTTGCCTCGGTGATCTTCAGCACCACCGCAAAGCGCTGGTTCTGCTTGACCTTGCTGATGTCGGCGGGCTTGCCGTCGAGCGTGAAGTAATTGCGCTCGATCTTGAAGCCGTTCGATGCCGCCGGCTCCGGCGTCACCGGCGAGCCCGACACCGAGACCACCGCCTGCACCGGTGCGTCGCCGGTGTTGGTGATCTTCATCGGCTTGCCTTCCAGTGTCGCAGCCTTGTAGCTGCGGTACAGCGCGGTTTTCACCGGCTGGCCGTCCACCTCCATGGAAAGGTTCTCCTTGGCGAGCGCGCGCGCCGCCAGCACGAGCCAAGCATTCTCCTGCGTGGAGGTGTAGGGCGTCAGCCCGCGCGCGGTCTCGACCCGCGCTACCGCCTTCGTCAAGGTCGCCTTCGGCGCGTTGCCTTCGCTGGCGAGCGACACCAGCGCTGCGGCGTCGCGAAGCTGCGAGCCGTAGTCGGTGCGGCCGAACTCCAGCGCCGGCTTCGGCGCGAGGCTGTCGAGAGCGGCACCATAGACCCGCTCGGCGCGGTTGCGATCGCCAACCAGCGCCAGCGCCGCCGCAAGCTGGGACTTCGCGATCGGGGTCGCGAGGTTGTTCAGCTTGGTGTCGGCGAGATAGCGGAGGTCACCGATCGGGGCTGCGCCGTTCCGTGCGAGCACGTAGAGGCCGTAGGCGAGTTCGCGGCCGCCATCCTTCTCCGGCTCGTCGGCATTGACGACGGAGTTGCGGATACGGTCGAGCGCGTTCTTGAACAGCACGTCCGGCACCGCAAAGCCCTTTTCGCGGGCGCGGGTCAGGAAGTCCGTCACATAGGCATCCAGCCAGGCATCGTCGCCGCCCGCCGACCAGAGCCCGAACGAGCCGTTCGAGCCCTGGCGCGCCAGCAGCCGCTCGATCGCGTCGCGGATGCGCTGGTCGACCTCGGTGTCCATGGCCAGATGCGCACCGGCCGCAAGGTCATTGACGTAGAGCAGCGGCATGGCCCGGCTCGTGATCTGCTCCGAGCAGCCGTAGGGATAGCGGTCGAGAGCTTTGAGGATCGTCGCCGCATCGAGCGCGGTCGACAGGCTCGCCGAAACCGAGACGCTGCCGGTGCCCGGCACGAGATCGGAGAACATATCCGAGGTCAGCGTCAGGCTCTCGCCCTTGGCCAGCGTCCGGACCGAGCGCCGCGCGAGCACCTGGGTCGCCGGCTTGACGTCGAACGCATAATGGCGCGCCAGGGCAAGGCCATTCGGCCCCTTGATGTCGACATCGAGCGTCGCCTGCCCCGCCGCCGTTGCGTCAAGCGCGAGCGAGAAGGAGTTGCGCTGCTTGGCGGCAAGGTTGACGGTCGTGGCGGGATTGCCCGTCATCTTCACCGGGCCGCCTGTCTTCACGTTGATGGCGTAATCGCCGGCCTGGCCCTCGACGTTGTCGATCTCCAGGTTGACCGTGCCGTGGTCGCCATTGAGCAGGAAGCGCGGCAGGGTCGTGGTCAGCACCACGGGATCGCGGATCACAACGTCGGTGTTGGCGCGGCCGACCTTGGTTGCGGTCCATGCCACTGCCATGACTCGCGCGGTGCCGGCGAACTCGGGAATGTCAAAGCTGACTTCGGCGGTCCCATCGGCGGCGACGGTGACGATGCCCGAATAGAGCGCGAGCGGCTTCTGCGTGGGCGGCGAACCCTGGAGCTCGCCCGCACCGGCATCGCCGCCGGATTTGATCTGGCCGCGCGTGCCCGACATGCCATCGATCAGTTGCCCGTAGAGGTCGCGGATCTCCGCGGTCAGGCGGCGCTGGCCGAGATAGAAATCATCAGGCGCCGGCGGCTTGTAATTGGTGAGATTGAGGATGCCTACATCGACCGCGGCGATCACCACCTTGGCGTCCTCGCCCGGATTGAGCCCGTCGAGCTTGACCGGGATCTTCAGCGCGGCGTTCGGCCGGATCAGCGCCGGCGGCGTCAGCTTCACCTGGAGCGTGCGGGTCTGCTTGTCGATGCCGAACCATTTCAGGCCGATCGCCCGGCCCGGCATGCGCTGGGCGGCCGCATCGAGGGGACGGCGCAGCGTCGCCACCACATAGGCTCCCGTGCCCCAATCCTTGCCGACCGGGAGCTTCACCTGGGCGGTGCCTTCCTTGACGTCGATGGTCTGCGTCGTCAGCAGACGGTCGCCGAGCACATTGACGGTCAGCTTGCCGGCGCTACGGACATTGACGGACACCGTCATGGTATCGCCGGAGGCGTATTGCGGCTTGTCGATCGATGTCTCCAGGAGGTCAGGCGTGTCGGCGCTTCCATTCGAATACCAGCCGACGTCGAACTGCACGGAGGTCACCGGGCCGTCGGCCTCGTTCGATTTCACATCGAGCCGATAACGGCCGGGCTGCGGGCTGAGCGAGATCCGCGTCGGCCTGTCGGCCGCGATTGCGACATCGCCGTCGGCGACGCGCGAGGTCGATTTGACCGGCTCGTACTCCCAGTAATTGTTCTGGCGATACCATTGGTAGCGCGACTCGATCTTCAGGAGCTCGTACCGCAGACCGTCGCGAGCGAGCTGCTTGCCCTCCGGCGAGACGAACACGACGTCGAACTCGGCCTTGTCGCCCTCGGCGACGTTCTTCTCGCCAAACAGCGGCTTGACGCCGATCTGCGCAGCGGCCGGCGCGACCGGCAGCACGAGCTTGCGCTCGACGGCACGCCCGCCGGTCTCGACCATGCGAACGAAGATCTGCGCCTCCTGCGGCCGGGTCGATGCCGGCTGACTGTCCAGCGTCACCGGGAAGGTCGCGACGCCGTTGGCGTCAGCTTCGGGCAGGTTCTCCAGCGGCGTGCGCTCGTTCGAGGTGGTCTCCTCGTCGTCGACGCCGAACTGGTAGCCGGCAAAGCCCGGCCGCTCGCTCGCAGGCGCGACCAGCATGTCGCCTTCAAGCGCAAGGCCTGAGGCCGGTGCGCCGTAGAGGAAATGGCCGTCCGCCTTCAGCTCCACTGGAACGTTAGCTTTGATAAGCTTGTCCTTGGCTGACAAGTCGAATTCGATCCGATCGGGGACGTAGTCCTCGACCATGAAGGTGGTTTCCCCGACCGACGATCCCTTCGGGTCGGTGAAGGCGCGCACCCGCCAGGTGCCGGTCGGGACAGCCGAGTTGAGCGGCACGGCCAGCGTGCGGCCGCCGGCGCCCTGATCGGCCAGCACGGCACGGCGGAATTCGACGCCGTCAGGACGCTCGATCACCAGCGTCATCGGTCCCCCGGTGACGGCATTGCCCTGCCCGTCGCGCAACAGCGCCGTCAGATAGACGGTCTCGCTGGAACGGTAGACGCCGCGCTCGGCATAGACGAAGGCATCGGCACCCGCCGGGACGGTGCGCCCCGAGACGCCGCGGTCGGACAGGTCGAAGGCCGAGGTCTTCAGGCTGAGGAAGGAGTAGTCGGCCTTCTCGCCGGTGACGGTCAGCAGCGCTGGCGACAGCCCGCCCTCGCCCCGCGCAAGGCCGGCCTCGAACAGCACGTGACCGGACTCGTCGGTCTTGCGCGTCGCCAAGATCTCGTTGTTGCGCGCGACCAGCCGCACCTCGGCCTTGCCAACCGGATCTGTCGAAGCCAGCGAGTTGACGAAGACGTGGATGCCGTCGTTGCCGGAATAGGCGGAGACGCCCAGATCAGAGACGATGAACCATTGCGTGGCGAGCTGGTAGTCGTCGTCCGAGCCCGGACCCTTGGCGGCGGCGGTCATCACGTAGACGCCGGGCTGAAGCTCGCCAATCGCCTGGTCGACCGGGAATGCCGTGGTGACATCCTGGTTCAGCGTCATCGCGGTTGCGAGCTCGCCGGACCAGACCTTGACGCCGCGCTCGTCGCCGAGATCGCTGAGCTGGTATTTGGACAGGGTCTTCTGGAAATCGCTGTCGACCACCGTGTTGATCAGGTTGCGGTCACCGATCCGGAAGACGTTGATGTTGACGGCGGGCGTATTGACGCTGACGACGGGAATGCCGCGCTGGCCGCTCCGCGGCAGCACATAGGCGCGGCTGGTGAAGCGCACGAAGGGCTTGCGGTCGCGCACATAGATGTTGAACTCGGCCGATTTCGGCAGGCCCTCCTTCACCGTGGACGGCAGGCCGGCACGGAGATTGATGTTGTACCGCTCGCCATGCTTCAACCCGTCGACGCAGAGCTGCTTGCCCTCGGCCGACAACGCCGGCTTGTCCTGGCCCGCTAGCGCCAGGAACGGTGCGAAATCGGTGCGCTTGGCGAGCTCCTCCGAGAACTGGAAGCAGGCGCGCGGGCTCGCCGAATCCGAGTCTACGGTATAGTCGAGCAGCCGGAAGCCGTGCTCGTCCCGCATCTTCTCGTACTGGCCGCGGACGTCGGCGACCTCGCGCATGTCCAGCGATAGCCGCAATGCGTCCAGGGCCGGCCGCCACAGCTTGCGCTCGGCGAACGACTTGCCGAGCACGGCGAGTGCGTCGGCCTCCACGCCCGGATTTCCTGCACGCTGATAGGCGATGTAGGCCGCAGTCGAGGCCCGCTCCAGGAGGAACGTCTGCTCGCTCGAGCTCTTGGGGGTGATCTGGAAGATGACCTTGGCGAGGCGCAGCCAATTGCCGGCATCTTCAGGCGTGGTGGCGGCGATCTGGCCGAGCACCGAGAGGCCGGTGCGGTAATCATTGCGCCGGAACGCGGCGTCGGCGTCCGTCTTGAGCGTCGCGCTGGTCTTAGCGACCGGCCCCGCCTCGCTCTTGATCTGCGCCTCCAGCTTGATCGCGGAATCAGCGAGATCGTCGCGCTTGAACGCCTTGTCCGCGGCTTGCGCGGCGCTTAGGCCGAACGCCAGCGTGGCGCAGAGTGTGACGGCGCGAAGCAAAGCGATCATGATGGACTCCCGGAAATCGCGGCAAACGCCGCGTCAGATGAAATGCGCGGAAAGGTGACGGACTCAAGGCGATGGAACCACAAGAACAAAACGTCGCATTGCGCCATGACAAGCTCAGAAGAAACCGGTCAAGGTAGCGTCGCGCACGCCCTCCCGGTTGGCGCAGCCTGACATGGCCGGTCGACCGGCAACCGTGTCCCGGAAGCTGTTCAGCGGCCCCGGCGATTTAACCGATCGTCCGTTCCGTTGCCGCTCGACCCCGCACCCCGCCGTTCCGCTTTGTCGCCGCATTGAGGAAAAGGGTTCGGTTCAGGCTTGGCGAAACACCAGATTTTTCATATTGGCATGCTAGATGAACGGCCAGCCGCCCAGACCGGCCGGCTCGAGACGGTCCCGTAGCTCAACTGGATAGAGTAGCGGATTTCTACTCCGCGGGTTGCAGGTTCGAGTCCTGCCGGGATCGCCACTCACGTTTTCACCTTCTGCTTTTTCAATGACTTACGGGTCTTTTTGGCAAACTGGTTTTTCGGTTTGCCAATTCCTGTTCTTGAAACGATCTTCTCGCCCGCGCTTTCCGCGAGCGCGATCCTGTTCGCTTCTTCAATGTAGCGCTGCGCCTCGCCTATCGTCTTCCAACCGAACCACGCCATCAGTTCGGGTGCGGTCGCGCCGTTGAGTGCGTGACGAACCGCGGCGGCCTTTCGCAGACCATGTGCTGAGCACTGCGGCAGTCCTGCTTCATCGCAACGATCGCGGAACCAATTGCCGAATCCTGCGGGCGTAAACGGCTCGCCCTTTGTTGTCGTCAGAAATGCAAGTTGCTCCGTTTTCGGATGCAGATCGAGCTCTGTCACGAGATCTGGCAGCAGCGGGATATCGAACGGCACATTCGTCTTTTGTCGCCGCATTGAAAGCTTGCCGCTTTTTATGTGCTGGCGCCCCATCCTCACCACATCGGACCTGGCATGCCCCGTCTGAAGAAGGAGAACCAGCGCCAATCGCGCCTTTGTACCAGGAGCGTGCCGATTCTCGTATTGAGCGATCTCTTCCTCAGTCCACGTGTGATACCCGCCCGACTTCTTCATCTTGGGCAACTTGATACCCGCCAGAGGATCGGCTGCGATCATGCCTAGCGATAAGCAATAGTCGAGGAAGCCTCGGAGGGCCTTCTTCCAATTCCGCGCCGCAGCGGGCCTCTTTCCGCTCAGGATGACCTGCAGCGCCTGCTGATGAATCAAGGCGATTCGCTTGTCTCCGTGAGCATTCCGAAATTGCTCTAGGATAGCGCGGCGGTTCCGTTGGGTAGATTTCGCGAGTTGATCGGTGAAATTGGTCGACTGATAGTAGCTCACCAGAGCAGCATTGACGGTGCCCGGAACGGTCTTGCTCGCGCCAATCGCGGCAGGCTCCCAACTCTCATTCATCGCGCGTTCTCGCGCAGCCATGAATTCGGGCGACCATGGAAGGCCAGGCAGCGGAATTCTGTTGCGGCCAGGCAGCCGGAGATAGAACCGCGCAATTCCAAGCCGATCAACGAAGCGGTGTGTGTACTTCGGCGGCTTCATCTTACGTCGTCCCACTCGTTGACGCTGCTCCTCACCGACTTCAGCATGTCCTCAGTTATGACCACGATCCTCCCATCGCGGTCGATCTCGACACGCTTCACGGCTAGGCCGGCGTTCACCGCGCCCTTCAGCGCCCTGGTCACATCGCCCTGCTTAAATTTTTGCGGACCCTTGGACATCAATCGTTCCCTGCAGTCCCCTTAACCACTCGGGACCGACTTGCTTCGAGGAACTGGCGGGTAAAAAACTCATCGATTGCTTTCAAGCTACGAATCGAGGGCGGCCGGACCATGTTCTTGATGACTAGTGCGACCGCCGCGAGGGTGTGCTGAGTAAAGCTGGCTGCCAACTGAAGACGATGCTGACCGAGCGCCTTTCCGCCCCGATCGGGACCAAACGTTATGGCCGCAACGACTTGCGGACTGTCCCAAAGACGCACGAATTCGATCTCGACAGAGGGGACCAATCGGTTGAAGCGAATTTCAACGTTAATGTGCTCACCGAACTGCAGATCCGCAGGTGCACACGGCGTGATCAGCCCCTCCTCAATCAGCTGATCCATGCTCTTGTGCCGGTGACGGTTGCCCTTCTCTGACAACCATTTTTGCCAGACATCGGAGGGTATCTCTGCGGCTGGGATGTCATGGAATAGAGCCGCTAGCGTTCCATCTATTGTGGACCCGATGAGAAATTCTAGAAACGGGCCGAAGTCGCCGGGTATCTTGACGCTATGGTCGCCGGCTCTGTCGCTGGGCCGGACCCCATAATTTGCCAAGAAGCCTATACCCGCCCCCAAGGCGGCAGCGCCCGAACCAAGATCGAGGGAATCCAGGAAGAAATAACAACGTCCGTTCCTCAAAGCCCGAAAAGTCTCAATCGTAGCTCCAGCTTCTCTGGTAACTCCAGTTCCTCCTATAGCAATCAAGAGGTTAGCGGCGTCCGCGACGGTCATTGCAGCAGCATTTCGACCGCGTCCCGACTGACCGATTGCACCGGCCTGACGGGCGAACCTCCCGTAGGCGAAGATGGTTGCCCTCGGGACCCCGGTCACGCCAGCTACCGCCTCCACCAAGTCGCTCAACGTGGCCATCGACGATCCATTTGTTGCGGCAACATTTAAACCACATCTCAAATGTTGTGGCAACAAATGGCTTTGCAGCTGAGATACCTTGTCCACCTCAAAAATCGACAGTGCGAAACCCGGTCCGGCGCCATAAGGTCATAGACGGGGAAAGATCGGGATACCACGTCTCTCGGTTGTACCTGATCTGGATCGCCTCTATGCTTCTTGGGTTTCGCGCGGACGTTTATTTTGGTGCAGGCAAGCTGGACGATGTTCTTTACCGTCTTGTCGACTGGTTATCCTCAAGGTGAGCGTCGCGCGTTCTTAATCCCAGACAATTGGGATGACTGGTTCGCCTTTCGAACCACGTTCACTCTCATCGTTCTCGACGAAGCGGGAGGGGCGCACCGGATCGGATCCGTAAAGATAGGGCATTTCGGACTGCAACCAGGTCGTGAGATCGGTGAGAACAGACGTGCGCCAGTCCTCGAACCAGAGTTTGAAGCTTTGTCGGATCGGTACTTTTCGCTTGGCCAAGGCGAAGACTATTATGAAAGCCTCAATAATCTCTCCATCGAAATGAAGCAGCGGGTGTTGGAAGGCCTTCGGGACTGCGCTTACAATCTAGAGGTATTTGAGAACGCGGTTCACGAACCATCGATGCAAACATCCCTATTGCGCAGCGTCGCTGTAGCAGCTGTTAGAGGCCGATTGCATAGATTGAGTCGCGGTAATGCTGAACTCACAGATTTTTACTTTCAGTACACGCTTCCCCAATCGGCACCCGATGTGCCGGCGCCTACGTTGGTCTTCGAGGTGACCCCAGAATCTCAACCTCCATCAAATATTCATGTGCTCATTGGCCGGAACGGAGTTGGAAAAACGCGGGCCATGCGATCGCTCACGGAGGCTCTCCTCGGCCGTTCTCTGGACGAGAACACTGGCGGTCGGTTTGTGATGCAGTCTGAGGATGCTAATGAGAGTTTTGCTGGTCTCGTTCTTATCTCATTCAGCGCCTTTGACAGCTTTGATCTTACCTCGGAGCGGACTGATACAATTCCCGCCGAGTTAGTTGGCTTGCGCCATCGCATTGTAGTCGAAGGCGTGGAACAAGGTGGAATTAAGTCACCTACAGAACTAGCAGCAGATTTCCGCAAAAGCCTTGAACGGTGCAGGCGAGGACTGCGTGCCGAACGGTGGCGTGACGCGGTCAGTACGCTGGAATCTGACGACCTCTTCGCTGAGGCGAACGTCAGCAGCCTGCTCGATCTTGCAGATGATCAATGGGCGCAAAACGCCGAACGGCTATTTTCTTTATTGAGCTCCGGTCATGCAATCGTGCTTCTAACAATCACCCGCCTAGTCGAACTCGTTGACGAAAGGACGTTGGTTCTCTTAGACGAGCCGGAGGGCCATTTGCATCCGCCCTTGCTGTCAGCGTTTATTCGCTGCCTTTCGGACCTGCTGATCAAACGAAATGGCGTCGCCGTTGTGGCCACCCACTCTCCAGTTGTTCTACAGGAGGTCCCACGCTCATGCGCCTGGAAGATCCGCAGGAGTGGGCCAGTGTGCCACGCTGAGAGGCCGACGATCGAGACTTTCGGCGAGAACATCTCTATTTTGACGAGAGAGGTGTTTGGATTGGAGGTTACCCGCGCGGGATTTCATCGTTTCCTCGAAGCTGCAGTCGCTTCAACCCGCATGCCGTACGAGGCGATAATCGAACAATTCAAAGGGCAACTTGGAGCAGAAGCTCGTGCGATCGTGCAAGGTCTCATCGCCGAACGCGACGGAGGCCGAACTGTTCAATGAGACATTTACCTAAGCCACTCTTCGGTGCGCAATCGACCTTTGAAGCATGCGTTGACAGCCTGGATGCCGGTGATCTCAAAACTAGGCTGAGCAGCATAGCCAATCAAATTGTAGCCGCCGAGACGGACTATCTGCACCATGGAGAGCAAAACTCGCTCTATTCCATCGCAACCGCCAAAGCAGTTGGCGCCGCCAGCTTAGAGGACATGAAGCGTCTATATAAAGGGACATTTGTCCGCAGTGTAAAGACGCGGCACCTATATCATACGCTCAAGAAACTTCCTCAGAACGATACCTGCCCACTCTGCAGTCAACGTACAGTGACAACCTTGGACCACTATTTGGCGCAGAGTCTTCATCCCGCCCTCGTGGTCACCCCCGCAAACCTGGTCCCGGCTTGCAGCGAGTGCAACAAACTCAAACTCGACAAGCAGCCTGCAAGCGCGGTCGAGCAGACACTTCATCCATATTTTGATAACTTAGATAGCGACCGCTGGCTGTATGCGGACGTGCGACAGACTAGACCGGCTGGCCTTCTTTTCCGCGCGTCTCCGCCCGCAGCGTGGCCTGACATAAAGAAAGCGCGAGTCGCAAGGCACTTCCAGGTTTTCGGGCTGGGGGCGTTGTACGCAAGCCATGCCGCTAGCGAATTAACCAGCGTTCGAGAGTATTTAGGCAAGGTTATGAACGCGGGCGGCCAGGCGGCCGTGCGTGAATTTCTGAATGGTCTGGCCGAGAGTGCCTCGGCCGCGCATTTGAATTCGTGGAAGGCAGCTTCATATTTCGCCTTTTCGGAATCCGATTGGTTCTGCGGAGGCGGCTTCTCCCAGACCTGAACAGAACCTGATGTTGGGACTCGCCGCTCATGGTGCACGCTTATTAACCGCCAAAGCGGGTTTGGCAGACCTAAGTTCACCACGTTTCTTGACGGATTTCTCGTCCTGGAGCCTCGGTTCGAGATGCAGCTCAATCTCGTTTCGGGCGGGCGTGTAGCCGACCAGCGTGCCGGTCGTCATCCTGTCAGCTATCGGGCCTGGAGCGGACCTCGCGGAGCCCAAGCTTTTCCAGTCGCTCAAGCACGCGCTGCACTTGCACGGCGGACCAATTGCCGCCCCGGGCGGTGGAAATGCCTAGTTCGTTCAGTCCGTCTGCAATGGCTCGCAGGCTCGTTTTTCCCGCCGCCTGGAGGTCCTCGATGATGGGGGCTAGATCATTTGCCCTCGCCTGCGCACGGAACTGGAGAGCTTTTATGGCCATCGCGCGGGCCGTGTTACTCGGCACTACGCCGCGCTCGCCGCCGAGCTTCGTCCCCCGCCTTTTCGCCGCTGCCAATGCCTCCTTCGTGCGCTTGCTAATCATGCGTCGCTCTTCTTCTGCGACCATGGCCATAATACCCACCGTCAGCCTATTGGCATTGGGCATGTCTGCGGCGACAAAGTCGACGCCTGCTTTCTCCAACCCGAGTAGGAAGTGTGCATCGCGGGAAAGTCGGTCTAGCTTGGCGATCACAAGCTTGGCCCCGTAGACACGACAGGCTTTGATGGCTTCATCAAGCATGGGCCGATCGGTGCGCTTGCCGCTCTCGACCTCCACAAATTCCTTTACTAGCGACCACTTGCCGCCGTTCAGGTATTCAGCAACCGCTGCGCGCTGAGCCTCAATACCCAGGCCGGATTTTCCCTGCCGATCGGTGGAAACGCGGAGATAACCGATCCATTTTCCGTCGGCCACTGCCCTTCCCCACAAATCAGTCAACCGTCGTTGATTGATTTGTAACACCCCTCAAGGGAGTTTGCAATCCGACATCAGCCCTGTCCGCCCGCCCCACTGGCGCCTCGCTGCACTATCCAGCAGCGTTGAACCCCCGGCTCATGGCCTGCTGCCAGACATGAGCATAGACGTTCTCGGCAACAAGTTTCTTCTCCTCAGGCGTGAACGGCGGCGTTGGAAGGCGCGCGAATACTTCGTCGAGGATGAACACCTCCACGTCAGCCTTCGTCTGCTCTTTTTCCCAAAATCGATCCAGTTCAGCGAGCCGGGCCTTGATTGTTGCCAGCATCTCCCGGCTCGCCTGTTTCACGCGCTCGCGGTCGGTCTTGCTCAGATCATTCCGCTTCAGCAGATCAAACATGACTAGTTCTTCGTTCGAGAGGTTCTCGCGCGCCGCCCGCGCCTCCTCCTCGTCAAGGCTCTGCACTAGTTCGATCAGCCGCCTGAACGTCTCCTCAATTGTCGTGCGGTCCTTCTCGCTGTTGTAGTCCGCGATGATGCCTTCGTACTTCAATTGATAGTCCATCCGCATCGGGTTGCGCGCCAACATCTCGGCGAGCTTTTGCTCGACGATGTCGCGGATGTCCTGAAGCGCGGTCGCCTTCCGTCTAATCTTCTTCGCGAACTCGTCGCGCAACTTTTCCAGATCGATCTTGCTGAGATCGAACGTCAGCCCTTCGGCCTGATCCTCGCCCGGCGATTGGGTGCGGATGGCTTCGTTGACGATCCGGTGCAGTTCCTTGAGCAGCTCGGTCACGTCAGCGGTGTCGCGCCGCTCGGTGAGCTTTTTGTAGATCGCCTCGATATTGTCGTGCCGCTCGGCGAAGGCCCAGGCGCTCGGTTCGACGATCAGCGCCTTGAAGCGAATGAAAACCTGCCGCGCCATGATCTCGAAGCGGCGCTTAGCTTCATCGCTGGAATAGACGGCCTCCACCGCGTCGGCGAGCCCTTTGATCCGCGCGAAACCCTTCGCGCCAACCAGCGTTGCTGGATCGAAACCAAGCCCGCGCAGATGCGCTTCGGTCGCCTCGATCGCCTCGATGAGCGCCTGTACCCGCTCCTCGATAGGCGCAACGATTTCCTCGCCGCCGGCGCCGTCCTCGCCGAGGGCATATTGCGCCAGGGCCGCGCGAAGGCTCTTGAGCATCCCATTGTAATCGACGATCAGCCCGAAATCTTTGCCGGGGAACACCCGGTTCGCTCGGGCGATCGCCTGCATCAGGGTGTGCGCCTTCATGGGCTTGTCGATGTAGAGCGTCGAAAGGCATTCCACATCGAAGCCCGTCAGCCACATGGCGCACACGATCGCCACGCGGAACGGATGCTTCGGACTCTTGAAGGCGGTTTCGACATCGACGCGCTCACCGCCTTCTGCCTCAAAGCCCTTCTTCATCCGTTCGCGGTGCGGGATGATGTCGAATCCCCATTTCTTGAAGTCGGCGACCTCGTTCTGCGCCTCGCTGATGATGATCTCGACGATGGTCTCGTCCAGCCAGTTGGCTTGCCTTTCGAGTTTCTGCGCCTGATCCGCCAGCGCCGCGCGAACGGTCCCGTCCTTTGTCGCCGCCGCTTCCGCACGTTTGGCTTCAAAATCTGCTCGAACTTGCGCCACCTTTGCTTTCCAGCGTGGCGTAATTCGCTGAAGCATGCGGGCGCAGGTGACCTTGTCGATGCAAACGAAAAGAGACTTCCCGGATTCCCAGCGCGTCGCGCAATGTTCGACGAAATCCGCCGCGATCTTGTCCAGCCGTTCGTCGGCGGTGATGACCTCGTAGTCCTTGCCCAGCAGCTTATCGAGCAGAGCCGCCTGGTCCGTGTCGAGTTCGGCCTCTTCGATCTTCTCGGCCATGCGCGCGTTCAGGTCGGCATGGGAAAGCCCGAGCTTCTCACCCCGGTTCTCGTAGACAAGCTTGACGGTCGCGCCGTCTTCCTCGGACCGCTTGAAATCATAGCGCGAGACGTAATCGCCGAAAATGCGCTTGGTGATCTCGTCCTGCTTGAACAGCGGCGTTCCGGTGAAGCCGATAAATGCGGCGTTCGGCAGCGCCAGCCGCATATTGCGCGCCAGCCGCCCGGATTGTGTCCGGTGAGCCTCGTCGGAAATCACGATGATGTCGTCGCGTTCGCTATAGGGCTTCTTGGGGTCCACATCCTGATTGAACTTGTGGATCAGGCTGAAAATGTAGCGGTGATTTTCCTTCAGCAGCTTTTCGAGGTCGGCACCCGAGGCAGCGCGCGGCGTATCCTTCTCGACCACATCGCAGCCCACGAAGGTCTTGTAAATTTGGCTGTCCAGATCGTTCCGATCCGTCATCAACAGGAAGGTGAAATTGCCCGGCACCTTGCGGCGCACCTTCTCGGCAAAGAAGGCCATGGAATAGCTCTTGCCGCTGCCCTGCGTGTGCCAGAACACGCCGAGCCGTCCGAGATCCGGGTGCGCGCGCTCGATGATGTTGACCGGCCCTTCGGGAACGAAAGACGGCAAGACCGGCGCACCTTCTCTCTCCGCGCTGGCAAGCCGCTTCTGGTCGGCGATGGCGCGCTTCTCCAGCGGCAACTCGATCACGCGATGCTGCAAGCGCTTTTCGGGCGGGAACTCGCGCTTCAATTCTTCCTGGTGGGCGACGGACGCGACGGCGCGGTTGACGCCGAGCACCTGATGATTGCGCGCCACCACCTTGCGGGTCTTGCCCGCCTTGCTTTCGTCGAACAGGATGAAGTTCTCAACGATATCGAGCAGTCGGTCAGGCGCCAGCATGCCGTTCAGCAGAACCTCGGCTTCAACGGCTCCCTTGTCGCCTTCATCCAGCCGCTTCCATTCGGCGAAATGATCCCACTCGCTGGTGATCGACCCGTAGCGGGCGCGATGGCCATTGCTTACGATCAAAAAGGCGTTGTGGTGGAAGGCATGGGCGACGACGTTTTCGTCCATGTAGTCGCGCAGATTGCCGTCGAACCCAGCGCGGATGTTCTTGTAGACCGCCTTCAGCTCGATGAAGACCAGCGGCAGGCCGTTGACGAAACAGACGAGATCGGCGCGGCGGTTGTAGTTCGGCGTACGCAGGCCGGTAAGCTTCAACTCGCGCACGGCAAGGAAGCGGTTTGATCCGGGCCTGTTGTCGAAGTCGATCACGCGGGCGCGGCCATCATGGCGCTGGCCGGTAGCGTCACGCCAGGAGACGGGCACGCCATTGCGGATCAGGCGTGCGAAATCCTGATTGTGCTGGATCAGCGAACGGCTGAAATCATGGACGGTGAGCGCGCGCGATGCGTCGTCGATAGCGGAAGGCGGCAGATCGGGGTTGAGGCGGGAAAGCGCCGCGCGCAGATCACGAGTGAGCACCGCTTCGCTGGCGCTGGCGCGGCCTAAAGTGCCGCTTGGCCCGAAAGCCTCGTCGTTGAAGGCATAGACGGATTCCCAGCCGAGCTTGTCCTTCAGATGCGTGGCGAAGGTCGCCTGCACGAGCCGGTCCTCGCTATTGATGCCCGTCACCGCCATGTCATCGGGCCTTATTCGGCTTCATACCGCGATCTCCCCGCTCATAAGACGAGGCAGAAGAACGTCGCGGGCCTCGGCTAAGGATCGATTTTGGAGGGCGAGGTTCTTGCACTGAGCCGTAATCGGGCGAATTGCCTCGTTGAACACGCCAAGTAATCCCTCAGGCGGCGTTGGGATCACGTATTTCTTAAGCACGCTCCAATCAGCCCTTGGCATCTTGGAGCCTTCCCGTACAGTCTTTGATGCCACGGCGACGAAATGGTCGCTTGAGGTGGCGCAAACCATAAGTGGCCAATCATTTTCGTTCAGCACACGCCAGACCAACGCATCTGAAGAAGCAAGCCCGCTCCGTAACGCAAAGCCGACTTTATGGAAATAGGGCCTGATCTTGCAGAACAGGATATCGCCCGGCTCGAAACGTATCTTCCCACTTGCGAGATCGTCGGCAGGCTCCCAATCAGCCAGAGTGAAAGACCGACGTGGGATATGTTCTAGGCCAATGTGAATGTCGTCGTCAGCAAACTCGCTTGGTTTCACGCCATCCTTTACAACCTCCACTACATCCCCGAGCATTCGCCGCTCCCACCCTTCGGGGATGCCGTTCATGATCTTGACATGTTCGTGGCCAGGGAAACGAAAGTAGACGAACCACTCGCGATAGAGCATTCGCGCGGCCTCCTCCAACAATGCGATCCGCCGCCGATTGTTCTCAATAAGATCGTCGTAGGGCTTCACCGCTTGCACGACCCTGTCTTGAATTGATCGAGAGCAGAATCGGACTTTCAGTTGCCGTTGTGCCCTAATGCCGACATAGCCCCGAGTCCCCTGTTGGCCTGCGGTGCTCAGGAGGCGCTTTTGAAACATCGGGTCGCGGAACGCGTAGCTAAGGAACTCTGCCGAAAGCCTTTCTGGATTAACCCGGTAGTAAGTCACTTGAGGGGTAAGCATCAGATACGGCGAGTGCTCAGGAGCGATTGCGACGTATCCCACAGACCCCTTATGGCTCAACAGCACATCACCTCCATAGCAAAAGCCGATGCGCAGTTTGTCGGTTATCGACTGCGGCAATTTATTTGCCCCGCCAACATCGACATACCCGGCGCTTATGTCCGACGCCATAATGAACGGCACACCTTCGGGCACATAGTCGTTCGCCTTAGGATGCTTTTCGCCATGGTTGCCGTCTTGGATCGCAATGACACAACCCTGAGCTTCTAGCTCACCAATCGTCAGCTCAGGGAAACTCACGCCCCCAACTCCTCGAAGTTCTTGGCAATCCGCGCCGCCAGCTCTACCGCCTCCTCGTTCAGCCCCTTCAGGTCGATATGGATAGCGCGCAATGCCTCCTCGAAGTCGAAATCCTCGTCCGGTTCTTCGGGCGCAACGCCGACATAGCGGCCCGGCGTGAGGCTCCAGTCATGGGCGGCAATGGTGGCGCGATCGACGCGCTTTACCAGGCCTTCGACGTCGCGCAAAACCGAATCAGGGAAGCGGTCCTGCAACCAGTCGGCCTGCTTGACGAAATAGCGTACCTGCCGCAGCGCTTCGAGTGCCGCCGCCCGCGCCTCATCTAGACCTTTCCGAGCCTTATTCACCTCGGCATTGTTCCATTCGTCGGCATCCCGCGCGGCAAGCTCCTTCACAGCGATATCGATAGCCCGACTCGCGAGCTTGGCCGCAAGGTCGACCTGCTTAGTCAAATCTCTGCAGCGATCCGCCAGAGGATGCAGCGCCACCCGCCCCGCGTTCAGCCCGGCATTGTCGCGGTTCGCGTTGGCCCAAGCCTCGGCCTGCGCCGCGGCTTCCCGGCCGAAAGCCTCGATATCCTCCGTCAAGATCGCTTGCGCGCTGGTGAGTTCATCCCAAGGCCCAGCCAGCGGATCATCCTTGCGCTTCACCTTGGCGAAGGGATCCATGAGATCGGCAAGCTTGCCGAGCGCCTCCCCGTAAGCCTCCAGCGGCTCTTGCGCCTGCGCGCCAAGCTCCACGGCTTGCGCCAGATAGCTTTCCACCAGCTTCAGGAAACGGCCCTGCTGCCCGCGATAGAGCCAGATGATGGCGGCGATGTTCTTCTGCTGCTCGGGGCTGAAGTCGCACACAGAGCGCGAGACCTTGCGGAAGATTTGCCGCGCATCGAGCATGAGCACGTAGTCGCGCCGCGCCGCATCTTTCTCCTTCGCTCGGTCGAAGAACCAGAGCTGGCACGGCACCGTGCGCGTGTAGAAGAAGTTACTCCGAATATCGATCATCACATCAACTGCGCCGGTCTCGACCAGCTTCTGGCGCACGGTCGCCTCGTCGCGGCCCGCACTCGACGCCTGCGAGGACATGACCACACCCGCGCGGCCCGTCTCGTTCAGGTAGCTGTAGAAATAGGACATCCAGAGATAGTTGGCGTTCGAAACCTTCTTGCCCTTGTTTACGCCCGGCAGGCCGAAGGGCAGCCGCTTGTCGCCCTTCACCTTCTCGGCATCCACCTCGTCCACGTTGAAGGGCGGATTGGCCATCACGAAGTCGCACTTGCCGACGAGTTCGTGCGGGTCCTTGTAATAGGTGATGGCCTCGTTACCGGCCCGGATCGTGCCTTGCAGGCCGTGAACCGCGAGGTTGATCTGCGCTAGCTTGGCGGTCGTCTCGTTCTTCTCGTGGCCGTAGAAGGTGACACGCTTCATCGTGTCCTGGCCCGCATCCTCGATGAAATGGCTCGACTGCACGAACATGCCGCCCGAGCCGCAAGCCGGATCGAGGATGATTCCGTGATCGGGCTCGATGACATTCACGATGGTCTGCACGATCGAGGGCGGCGTGAAGAACTCGCCGCCGTCATGCGCTCCTTGTTTCGAGAACTCGGCAAGGAAATACTCGTAGATGCGCCCGAACACATCGCCCGAGGCGCTGCGCAGGCCCTCGGAATCGAACGTGCGCATCATTTCCTCGAGGACGCTGCCCTCGAAACGCCCGTAGTCCTTCGGCAGCTGCCCGGCAAGCGGGGGAAAGGCGGCTTCGATGGCCTCCATGGCGGCAGTGAGTGCCGCACCGAGTTTACCGTCCTTGGGTGCCTTGAGGATCACGTCAAAGCGGGCGGCCTCCGGCAGGTTGAGGGCGCGGCGACGGGTAAAATCAGCTTCGACAAGCGGGCGATCCGGCATCTTGCCCGCCCTCTTGTCGGCCTCGATCGCCGCTTGGGCCTCATAGAACCGATTCGTGGCATGGCGCAGGAAAATCAGGCCCATGATGGGCATGAAGTATTCGTTCGACGCCAGATTGGAGTTTGCCCGCAGATTGTCGGCGATCTTCCAGAGGTCCCCCTCGAATTTTTCGATCCCCTTAAAATGATCCGCCGCGAATTGCCGCGGTGCAGCGTCCATTGCTTCGGCTCTCGCCGCAACTCTCGCGTCCATTTGCAACCACCTGCCCCTGGTTTTCGTCTTTCCTACCGTAAGTAGCGCCCCCGCACTTGGCCATCCCGACATCCGTCGCTGAATGGGCAGCGACGACTCCGCGGCTTAACAGCGATAATTTACGCCTGAATTGTGCGTTGCCAACGCCTTCACGGTCGTCTGCAGTTGTGACCAATACGCGCGCCGAGGCTCTCTCGCAAATCGAAATATCTTGGCAAACTTGAATTTCAACGTTGAATTCAAAGGACTTTTTGCCCCATAAGTTTCGCTACCAGAGCGGCACAACCTTGGTCCAAAATCGCCTCATACCGCTCGAATCGCGTTTCGTAGCGCCCGTAAGTTTTCCACCTCATCCATTTTGGCTTGGGCGGAAAATCCCAATCTTCCGGATCAAATCCCCCAATCAAGGATAGCCGGCCGTTGAGCTTGGATCGCGCGTAATGTGCGCGACTATCCCGGTCCAAAAACTGCGAAGCGTACGCCACCTGCCGGCCCCATGTCTGGCGGCTGCAAAATCGGCGGGCCCCTGGAGGTTTCCAGAGGACGGTGGCCAGCCGATGTGTCGCCGGGCACAGAAAAAACCACTGATGGCCGCCGAAATGGCGACAGCGTGCGACCAGCGTTATCCGCTGGGCAAAGTCGCCAATCTCGACGTTGAGCCAGGCGCGATGGGCGTCCGTCATGTCGGCGCTGATGAGCCCTCGCGCAATCTCTCCCCAATAGGAATGATTCCAAGCGATGCCTTTCACCCCAATATTCGACCCGAATTTTATGAAGCTATTTCGAGCGAGGCGATTGATGTTGAGCTTCAATCCATCCTGCAGACAAACTCGCAACCGGGAACGCGACATTCTTCGCTCCTTTTCTGACAATAGTCCGCCTTCCGCGTCCTCCCCCTCCCCATTGCTGGAGAGGAGAGCGGCATAGAGGGAGCACGTCTCAGCACCGTATACCCAGGACTGCCTTTTATCGGTGGCCAGCCGCTCCCCGCCACGCATACACCGCGGCAACGCTGGGGTTCGTGGTCCTAGCTATCCCTCAGCCCGTGCTCGGGCAGTCGGGCCGTCGGAAAGGCTTTCGCCTGAAGTTCCGGCGGTGCATCTCCGGTTGTTGTGGTCCGGCAACCTGCCGACTAATCGCGTCCGCGAGCGGAGAGGAATTCAAGTGCGCGGACGTGGACGGGGATAGTCGTCAAACCAACCCGTCCCATCATTCCGCGCTCAATCGGCGACTGCCGGGCGCCCCTCTCCGAATTTCATTGAAGACAGGCGCGGCCACGACGGCCGGCAGTTTGCCAAAGCGGCAAAAAGCTGAATTCCCTCAGGACCAGCCCATAACGTGGTTTGCCAAGCTAAGTGTATGAGACAAACTGCTGTGGTACTTCTGCCGGGATCGCCAATTCTTGCATCGCCAATTCTTGCGCTGATGGTCGCCGTTCACGAACGCGTGGGTCGCTTCGCTCCGGGCTTTGAAGCTTCCACATCAGCCCTATCTATGCGCCGGGCGAAGTGCACCCGAACAGGATCCCAATGCCTCAACCCGAGTGGACCAGAATGGCGTTCGCATCTGCGGTGGCGATCGTCGCGATGTCATACTTGGCGATCGACGCAGGCGTCGTGAATACGAACGTTGTCAAGAAGCCTATCGAAGTGGCTCAGGCATCGATCGTCGGCGCCGCGATGGGTCAGCATCACCTTGCCTTCGCCGTTCAGGAGTGGGCGCGTGGCGGCCAAGAGAAGCCGGCGTTGGAGCAGTGCCTGGCGACAGATTGATGCGAAGCGCGCTCGCGGAGCTGTCGAACGGACATCGCATTCACCCACCACCTCACGCCTGATGTGCCAGCCACCATCGCGCGATTGCGGCGGCCAGATCATTCCAAAGCTCGGTCGGAAGATCCGGGACCGCCACCCGGACACTATACTGGTCCGTGGTCGCGTCGTGAAACCACTCCGTCGCGGCGAAATCAAAGCCGAAGCTGCCGGCGTGGCGGATGGGAAAGCCCTCACGGCGCAGTTCGCTGCTCATGTCTTCGGCAGCCTGCCGCGCTGCCGCCTCGTCGAGCGGGCGCCTTCCCCGGAGGGTCACGTACAGGCCGTGGGCGAAATGCAGTTCGGCCGAGAGCGCCGGGAGCTTTGCGGCAAAATACCGAGCGGTGCTTCGGCCGTTGCGCAAGATCGCCGCAACGCGCCTTTTCGTGAGAGCCCGGTACGCGGCGCTGCCCGCAAAGGGCGGGAAGTGGGCCGGCAGCGCCGCGCCCCCGAGCAGCCGCACCGCGTTTCGCGTTTCGGACGCGAGACGCGCCCATTCGAGCCCCCCTGCCCGCTGCTGACGCTCATTTTCATACACGAAGACGGCCGAGCCAAGCCGGCCATACTCCGCTCCGAGCGAGTCGAGCTTGTTGTGGCTGCGCACCAGCACCAGCGGAATGCCGTGTCGCCGGGCCCAGCTCAGGACCCGCCTGATCCGGCCCGACCGGCCGGCGAAGCATGTCGTATCGAACACCAGGAGGTCGAGGCCCGAGCCGTCGCAGCGCAGCGCCGCCTCGAAAGCGCCGGCCAAGGAGCAGGAATCCAGCAGCAGGATGCGCGGCCGGCCCGCCGGGGCAAACGCATCGCCCAGCGGCAGCTTCAAAGCCTCGAGCCGCAAATGAGGGACGTAGCTCCGGATCAGTTCCAGCGTCTCGCCATAGGAGCCCGGCAGCACCAGGATATCGGCCTTCGGCGCGATCTGCGCGGAGGCGAGCAGCACGGCAGAGATCGCGGCCATGCCCGAGGCGGTATAGATCGCGGTGCTCGTGGAGACGCAGTCGACTTCATAGAACGGCGGCCCGCGTACAGTAAGATCGGCCCGCTGATAATCGTAGCCGAACTCGAACGGTCCGCTGGCGGGATTGGCGGTGTGCGACCAGGCCGTCTCCGTCGCCTTCCACTCATGCAGCTCGTGCTCCGCCCTCAGCGCCGCAGTGATCCGGAACTTGGACCCGACCACGTCATCGACGGATTGCGGACGCACTAAGTCAATCCGGTTTCTCAGGCAGCCATTCAACAGCCTGAGTTCCTCATGCTTTCGTTGCAGATAGGCTTGAATGGTCTCCATGCGCTTCTGACAGATCTGATCAGGCGTCAACGTATAGAAAGCGCCTTGGGTCCAAGGCCCCTGCAACGAACATGCGTTTTCGCAGTTGAACCCGTGCAAGGAGGACAGCATGTCTGAAATCAGAGAGCGCATGAAGATCATCGGCAAGGACGGCGCACATGTCGGCACCGTCGATCGCGTCGAGGGCGACCGCATCAAGCTGACGCGCAAGGACAGCCCGGAAGGTCACAAGGACCATCATCACTACATCGACACGAAATATGTCGGAGCCGTCGAGGGCGACGTCGTCAAGCTGTCGATGAATGCCGACGCGGTACCGAAGACGGAAGCCGCATGAATCACTGAGCCCCTTCGGGGGCTTTTTTGTTTGTTCACGATCCGACTCTGCTTCGTTCGCACGGCACGAATCGCGATCGCAAATCGAAGCGTCGAGCAATTGTTAAGAACTGGTTCAATGCATGGATCAGGCAGTCACGAGCGCGGGCCGCAGCCGATAGGCGTCGATCGCGGCATTCGAGAGCAGCAATCTGCGCCGCTCTCCGCGCAGCATCATGCGGTCGATCCGGTTCAAGATGAAACGGGCGGAATCCTTGTGCTCACCCGTGAGCAGGCCGGACTGGTCGAGATATCGCCAGGCGATCTCGAAAGACTCTGCTCGTAGCTCGGGATCGGTCATAGCCGCACAACGTCGCCGCGGAACGGACGTTCCTTCCTGCCAAGCGCAGGCGTCACTCCAGGAGTGCAGGATCTCAGCCGCGCCGATAGACCCGGAACGAACGCGCAAGCAGAGCGTTGAATGACCGACTTGAGTGGTGCCGACCGCCAACCCCGGTCGGCTTTGCAGAGCCCCGTGCTTGTCCCCCCGAGCACGGGGTTTTCTCATGTCCGCGTTATCGGACCGCGGCTGTGTGCCCGGCTGGATGAGAGAGGCCGGTTCGCTCGTCACGCGGATCGCGGGCGAGCTGGTGCCATGCCAGGGCCAGCTGGATGAGCCGTTGCCTGTCCGCACCTTCGGCCTCCGCAGCGCGCTTCATTGCGAGCTCGGCTTCATGCTGCGGATCGTACTCGGTGCACATGAGGCAGACCCTATCCGACCATCTGGACAAGCGCGTGGCAATTTCGTCCGTATGATTGCGGGGTAACCGGCAAGGCTCTGTGAACTGCGTCACAACTCGCGTCGGAAATCTTCGCTAAACAGCGCTTCATGGCTCTATGGATGATGTCCCGTCATGACACGCAAGGCAGCAACGGAAGTCATCGTCCCGCCGCGGCGGCATAGCTCGGATCTGCTCGGCGTCGCATATCTCGGCACCATTGCGATCGTGATGCTGGCCTGGATCGCCAGCCTCGTCTGGGGGGCGATCGCGTTCTTCAGCTGGCTCGTGTCTTGATGCGCGAGCAGATTGGTTCAGGTGCCACACGCATGGGTTGCCATGGCGAATCGTGCGCTAGAACAGATATGGTAGCGCCTGCGAGAGTTTGATCCCGCCACAGACGATCATGGCCCACAGCGCCAAGCTGATCTGGATGGCATCCAGCATGTCCCACATCTCCGCGAATCATCCCGACGTTTTCTTTTGAGATTTGCGTGAGGCGGCAACGAGCGCCAGCGCTAATTTGCTGATTTGAAGCAATCGCTGCGGCGCAAAACAAAAAGGCGGACCTAAGCCCGCCTCTTCTTCGATCCGGATTGGAAAACTCAATAGCACGCGCGAGGATCGGCCTGCACATACTGGCCATTCGGATAACGGTAGTAGCAGGTGCCCTGCGCCCAGTAATAGCCGGGCTGGGATGCAGCGGTGGCCCCCGCAATCGCGCCCGTCGCGCCGCCAAGAACCGCGCCTGCGGCAGCCCCCGTTGCATTGCCCGAGATCAGGCCGCCCAGCAAGCCGCCGACGAGCGCCCCGCCGAGCGCGCTGGCACCGGGATCCGCCGGTGCAGGAGGCGGAGGCGGCGGCGCATAGGCGACCGGAGGTGGGGCATAGGCCACCGGCACGTCGTCGATGTAGTCCTCGGAGATGTAAGCGGGCGGGCCCGCCATGCGCTGCGGATAATAATACCAGACGCCGCCGACGTCCCACCACCAGCCGGACCGTCCGTTGCGGACTTCGTGCCGCCACCGTCCCCCATCCCAGGCGCGGTTGCCGCGATAGATGTGACCGCCCCAATGGCGCTCCGGCGCAGGACCGCGGGCGACGTGCCGTCCCGGCGGCGGGCCCCCGGCATGGTGCGCACCAGGACCCGCATGGGGCCGATCGGCAGGGCGCTGCGCCGGCCGGACCGCCTGCTGCTGCGGCGGAGGGCCTTTGCGCATGTTCTGATCGGTCGGGGCCGGCGCACCAGCGCTGGGGCGGGCCGCTGCCGGGCCGGCATCCCTCGGCCTCGAGTCCTGAGCCTGCGCCGAAAGCGCGAGGAACGACATGGCCGAAGCCACGGGAATGATGATCTTGATGCGTTTGGACGCACTCATGCGTGCTCGCCCCCTGCTCTGTCGATGGCCGTGGTGCCCGGCGCGATCGGCGAATCGCCGCGCGCCGGGCTGATGCCGGCCGAAACAACTGCCCTGCTTGATCGGCTAAGTCCCATTACAAATGATTAAGATCACGGCAATTTTTGGCCCCAACCGCTGCGGCCGAGCCGGACCCTAGCGGGCCGGCTCAATCACATTGCAATTGGTGCGGCCCGACATCAGGCAGTCCTGCATCTTGCTTGCCGAGGTGAGGTGGCGAGCAAGCCACCAGCCGACGGCGAGGATGACAAGCGTAATGATCAAGCCGGCAATGGCGCCGCGCCGATTGTCGACGGGTCGAGGTCTTCCAGCTGGTTTGGGCTTCTGGCCCAGTTCGGGCTTGGACATGGCCACCTGATCGCGCAAAGGGCTCTATCACCTGTGCGGCGTCGCGTCACATCCCAATCCGCGCCCTCATTCAGCCGCGCCGGGACGGAATAGCTTCCTTACCCGAGGTCTCGACCGCGGGGATCGCCTGCAGATCCCGCGGTGCGCAGCTCGTGAGCACGAAAGCGGTCTGGGTGCATTCCCAATCCGCCCCAAGTACGGCACTTTCAATGGGCTGCGGACGGGCTAGCAGCACCGCGGCGCCGGTCACGCTTGCCAGGACGAAGGCGATTGAGAGCGCCTTCAGGTTGGGTCGGGAGAACGTCATGGCTGTGCTCCGTCTCGTAGCGGGCGGACGCTAGGCGTCTCCCTCGTGCTCCCTTATGAGGGAGATCACAATTCGGCAGTTTTTTCGGGCTACGAGAGATCGTCGGGGCGATTTCGTTGACCTGATCGGCTGCGATTTGGGTGGCTTCGCGACGCGCGGCGATGTACACGCTTCTGCGTCGCGTGGCGCCTGCTATGCCCAGCCGACGTACCAACAGGCACGGATGTAGGATCGAAAGCGAGGAAGACAAGGCTCGTCGATGAGTGGATTCAGGGAACCAGGTTTCGCAGACCGGCAAAAAGCGGCGCAAGAGGCGCGCAAGAATCTTTTGAACAAGTTCAAGTCGCAGCCGGGTCCCGATGATCCCGCGGTGGCGGCGAAGCGTGCCGAACGCGAGGCTCTCGCGGCCAAGCGCGCCGAGGCGAAGGCTGCGCGCGAGGCCGAAAAGGCGGAGCAGAAGCGGCGCGAGGAAGAGGCCAAGGCCGCCGAGGCCGCACGGATCGCGCGCGAGGCTGAGGAGGCCGAAGCTCATCGCGCTGCGCTGGAAGCCGAGCAGAAGGCCAAGCGCGACGCGCGCTATGCCGCCCGCAAGGCCAAGCGCAAGTAAGGCTTCTGGTCGCGTTCAATTGAACCAGAATTGAAGAACCTTCCGGAGGCTTCCAACGGCTGCCACCGGAAGTCGAGAGAGTGCGGCCGCCTCAATGCAGGCTCTGCTTCGAAGGCGAAGGATCAGTTCTTCTTCATCATCCCGTCTTCCTTCTTCATGCCGTCCTTGGACATGTGGTCCTTCTTCATGCCGTCGTCCTTGGACATGGTGTCCTTCTTCATCATGCCGTCCTTGGACATCGTGTCCTTTTTCATCATGCCGTCATCCTTGCCCATCTTGTCTTGAGCAAAGGCGGCCGGGGCAAACGCGAGGCCGAGCGAGAGAGCGGCAGCCGAGACGCCGAGCACGATGCGGGTGCGAATGGTCATGGTTCATGTTCCCTTCGAGTGGTGGTTGTCAGCGACAGACGCCGCTATTTGATGTCGACGGATCGCAAGCCCGCCTTGTTACGCCGCCGCCGATAAAATTGACGCGACCGACCGCGACGATCTTCGAGCTTGCGAGGAGTCGGAAGTGTGCAGCGCAGCACGACCGGTACTTGCCGGAACATCCGGTCTCAAGCTGTCAGTTGAAAGAAGTTCGACTGAAGGACCGGCCAGGACGGGCGCAAGTGCCGGTCTCGATGACCCAAGCCCAAATCACAGCACAACAATAATGCCCAAGGACATCCCGCCATGCTCGCTGCACCTGCCGCGCCGGGAGCTGCTGTTCGCGATCCATGGCAGACGTTGAACGGTCAGGCGGGTACCGCGCTACGCCTCCCTGCCATCCTATGAGGCGGCCCGCTTCTTCTTCGCGTTCAGCGCCGACGCCACGCGGCTGACGGGCGGCTTGCCCAGGAGGCCACTCATCGCGTTCGTGGCCGCGAGCAGCTTTTCCATGTCGATGCCCGTCCTGATGCCCATGCCTTCGAGCATGTAGACGACGTCTTCAGTCGCGACGTTGCCCGTGGCACCTGGCGCGTAGGGGCAGCCGCCAAGGCCGCCGGCGGCGGCGTCGATGACGCTCACGCCCTCCTCCATCCCGGCATAGAGGTTGGCGAGCGCCTGGCCGTAGGTGTCGTGGAAATGCATCGCGAGTCTGGCCGGCGGAATGTTGGCCGCCACCGCGCGCAGCATCTCCTTGGCCCTGGTGGGCGTGCCGACGCCGATAGTGTCGCCGAGAGAGATCTCGTAGCAGCCGAGTTCGAACAGCGTACTCGCAAGGTCTGCGACCGCCTTCGGCTTGATCTCGCCGTCGAACGGGCAGCCGAGCACGCAGGAGACATAGCCGCGCACCGGCACGCCGTCGGCCTTGGCACGCGCCAGCACCGGCTTGAACCGCTCGATCGACTCCGCAATCGTGCAGTTGATGTTCGCTCGCGAAAAGCCTTCCGAGGCCGCTGCAAACACGGAGACGACCCTGGCGCCCGCGGCGCGCGCGGCGTCATAGCCCTTCTCGTTCGGCACCAGCACGTGAAATTCGGCGTCCTTGACGTGGCTGACGCCGCGCAGCACGGCGTCCGAGCTTGCCATCTGCGGGATCGCCTTGGGCGAGACGAAGGCGCCGACCTCGACCGTATCGAGGCCGGCCTCAACCAGCGCCTCGATGAAGGCGATGCGCGCCTCGACGCTGACGGGAGTCTTCTCGTTCTGGAGGCCGTCGCGCGGGCCCATTTCGATGATGCGGACTCGGTCGCTCATGTCACTCCCCGGACGGCTCGACGACGGCGAGCTCGACACCCTCCTGGACAATGTCGCCGACCTTGCACTTGACCGACTTCAGCACGCCGGCAAAGGGCGCGCGCAGCGTCTGCTCCATCTTCATCACTTCCAGGGTCAGGATCGGAGCGCCCTTGTCGAGCTTGGCGCCCTCCTCGGCCAGCACCGCGACGACCGTCCCCGGCAGCGGCGCGGCGATCTTGTCCTCGCCCGTCTGCTCCTCGGTTTCGCCGCCGAACGGATCGACCCAGTGCAGATCGAAGCGGCCGTTGCGCGTGCGCAAGTAGAGCTCATGGCCGTCGATCACGGCCGCGACGGACGATTTGACGCCGTCCAGCGTCAGGTCGAAGCCGCCGTCGCGCGGCGTAATCGCGAAAGCCAGCTCGCGCTCGCCGATCAGCAGCGTCGACGGTCCGCTGCCGTAGTTCAGCACGATCTTCTGCTCCGGTCCGTGACCGACGCGGAAGGCAAAGCTGCGCTGGCGGCGGCCGACCGGCTGCCAGCCGAAGGTCTGCCATGGCGAATTTGCCTGCGCACGGGCCGCCTGCTGCTCGTCCTTGAGGATCGCCGCCACCGCGGCGCAAAGCTCGAGCTCGCCGGGTACCGGCGCGGCCTGTGTGAGAACCGCCAGCTCACGCTCGATGAAGCCGGTGTCGATCGCATTCATGCGCACCTTGGGATGCGTCATCAGCGCCGACAGGAACGGGATGTTCGTTACGATGCCGCGGACGTCGGACTCTTCCAGCCCGCGATTGAGCCGCTCGATCGCGACGTCCCGCGTCGGCGCCCAGGCGATCATCTTGGCCAGCATGGCGTCGTAATACGGCGAGACGCTATCACCTTCGCGATAGCCGGCATCGATGCGCAACCCCCCGGCTTCCGCCGGCAGCCGCCAGGTCGATATCCTGCCGACCGACGGCATGAAGTTCTTGGTCGGATTCTCGGCGTAGACGCGCGCCTCCACCGCATGGCCGTTGAGCCTGATCTCGTCCTGCCTGAGCGGCAGCGCCTCGCCGAAGGCGACGCGAAGCTGCCATTCGACGAGGTCGATGCCCGTGATCAGCTCGGTCACGGGATGCTCGACCTGGAGGCGCGTGTTCATCTCGATGAAGAACACGTCCTTGCCGTCGGAGACGAACTCGATCGTGCCGGCGCCGACATAGTTGACGGCACCCGCCGCCTTGCGTGCGGCGGCGCAGACGGTCTCGCGCTGGGCGGCGTTCAGCGTCGGTGACGGCGCCTCCTCGATCACCTTCTGGTGCCGGCGCTGCAACGTGCATTCGCGCTCGAACAGCGAGAGCAGATTTCCGTGGCTATCGCCGATGACCTGCACTTCGATGTGCCGCGGATTGTCGACATATTTCTCGATCAACATGCGGTCGTCGCCGAACGCGGCCTTGGCCTCGCGCTTGGCACTGACGATCGCAGGCCCAAGCTCATCGGCCGACCGGACGATGCGCATGCCCCGGCCGCCGCCGCCGGCGGAGGCTTTCACCAGGATGGGGAAGCCGATCCTGTCCGCGGCCTTCGCAAGCGTCGCCTCGTCCTGGGCCTCGCCGTGATAGCCGGGCACCAGCGGCACGCCCGCCTTCTCCATCAGCTCTTTCGAGCCGGACTTCGAGCCCATCGCATTCATCATCCCGGCGGTCGGGCCGACGAACACCAGCCCGGCGTCAAGGCAGGCCTGCGCGAACCCGGCATTTTCCGAGAGGAATCCGTAGCCGGGATGCACGGCCTCGGCGCCGGTCTTGCGGGCGGCCTCGATCAGCCGATCGATGTTGAGATAACTGTCGCGGGCGCGTGCCGGCCCGAGCAGCACGGCCTCGTCCGCGAGCGCGACATGCATCGCATCGCGGTCGGCCTCCGAATAGACCGCGACCGTGCGCAGGCCCATGGCGCGCGCCGTGCGGATGACGCGGCAGGCGATCTCGCCCCGGTTGGCGATCAGGAGCGTGCGAAAACGCCGGTAGAGCTTTGAGCTGTCCATCGCATCACATCCTGAACAGGCCGAACTTCGTCGGCTCGATCGGCGCATTCGACGCCGCCGAGAGGCCGAGGCCGAGCACGAGGCGCGTGTCGGCCGGATCGATCACGCCGTCGTCCCACAGCCGCGCGGTCGCATAATATGGATGCCCCTGGCTCTCATATTGCGCCCGAATCGGCTCGCGGAATTTGTCTTCCTCTTCCTTCGACCAGCTGTCGCCCTTGGCCTCGATATTGTCCCGGCGGACCTGGCTCAGCACCATCGAGGCCTGCTCGCCGCCCATGACAGAGATGCGCGCGTTCGGCCACATCCAGAGGAAGCGCGGCGAGTAGGCGCGGCCGCACATGCCGTAATTGCCCGCTCCGTAGGAGCCGCCGATCACCACCGTGAATTTCGGCACCGAGGCCGTCGCGACCGCCGTCACCAGCTTGGCGCCGTCGCGGGCGATGCCACCGGCCTCATACTTCTTGCCCACCATGAAGCCGGTGATGTTCTGCAAAAAGACCAGCGGAATGCCACGCTGGCAGCACAGCTCGATGAAATGCGCCCCCTTCAGCGAGCTCTCGCTGAACAGGATGCCGTTGTTGGCGATGATGCCGACCGGATAACCCCAGACGTGGGCGAAGCCGCACACCAGGGTCGTGCCATAGAGCTTCTTGAACTCGTCGAACTCGGAGCCATCGACCACACGCGCGATGATGTCGCGCACGTCGAACGGCTTGCGGCCGTCGACCGGCACCACGCCATAGATTTCCTCCGCCGCAAACAGCGGCTCGCGGGGCGGATGCATGTTGAGGTTCGGCCGCGCGGGTGGCTTCAGCGTGCCGACGATGCGCCGCGCAATGCCGATCGCATGGGCATCGTTCTGGGCATAGTGGTCGGTCACGCCGGACTGGCGCGAATGCACGTCGGCGCCGCCAAGCTCCTCCGCGCTGACGACCTCGCCGGTCGCAGCCTTCACCAGCGGCGGCCCGCCAAGGAAGATGGTGCCTTGATTGCGGACGATGATGCTCTCATCCGACATCGCCGGCACATAGGCGCCGCCCGCGGTGCAGGAGCCCATCACGATCGCGATCTGCGGAATGCCCTGCGATGACATCTGCGCCTGGTTGTAGAAGATGCGCCCGAAATGCCGCTCGTCGGGAAAGATCTCGTCCTGCAGCGGCAGGAAGGCGCCGCCGGAATCGACCATGTAGACGCAAGGAAGATTGTTCTGCCGCGCGATGTCCTGTGCGCGCAGATGCTTCTTCACGGTCATCGGATAATAAGTGCCGCCCTTGATGGTGGCGTCGTTGGCGACGATCACGCATTCGCGGCCCGCAATGCGCCCCACCCCGGTGACGACGCTCGCCGAATGCACATCGCCGCCATAAAGGCCATAGGCCGCGAGCGGCGACAGCTCCAGGAACGACGTTCCCGGGTCGACCAGCAGATCGACGCGCTGGCGCGCCAGCATCTTGCCACGCGCGGTGTGGCGGTTGCGCGAGACCTCGCCGCCGCCGCCGGCGACCTGGCTGAGCTTCTCGCGCAAGTCGGCGACGAGCGCGCGCATGGCCTCGGCATTGCGCGCAAAGTCTGATGAAGACGGATCGATGCTGGAATGGAGCGGCATGGTGATTCCAATCAAGTGAAACGTTTAGGCCGTCTCGGCCATCAGCTCGCGGCCGATCAGCATGCGGCGGACCTCCGAGGTGCCGGCGCCGATCTCGTAGAGCTTGGCGTCCCGCCACAGACGCCCCACAGGGAATTCGTTGGTGTAGCCGACGCCGCCGAGCGCCTGAATCGCCTCGCCGGCCATCCATGTCGCCTTCTCCGCGGAATAGAGGATTGCGGCCGCCGCATCCTTGCGCAAGGTACGCGCATGGTCGGCGCGATCGCAAGCGCGCCCAACCGCATAGACATAGGCGCGCGTGGCTTGCCAGGTCGAATACATGTCGGCGAGCTTGCCCTGCATCAGCTGGAAGTCGCCGATCGGCTGGCCGAACTGCTTGCGCTCGTGCATGTAGGGAACCACCGCGTCCATGCAGGCCGCCATGATCCCGAGGGGGCCGCCTGAGAGCACCGCGCGCTCATAGTCGAGGCCGGACATCAGCACCTTGACGCCCTCGCCCACCTTGCCGAGCACGTTCTCCTCCGGCACCTCGCATTCGTCGAAGAACAGCGGATAGGTGTTGGAGCCGCGCATGCCGAGCTTGTCGAGATGCTGGCCGTGGGTGAAGCCCTTGAAGCCCTTCTCGATCAGGAACGCCGTCATGCCGCGCGGGCCGGCCTCCGGATCGGTCTTGGCGTAGACCACGAGCACGTCGGCGTCGCCGCCGTTGGTGATCCACATCTTGGAGCCGTTGAGCACATAGCGGTCGCCGCGCTTGTCGGCGCGCAGTTTCATGGAGACCACGTCGGAGCCGGCCCCGGGCTCGGACATCGCGAGCGCGCCGACATACTCGCCTGAGATCAGCTTGGGCAGATAACGCTGGCGTTGCGCATCGTTGCCGTTGCGGCGGATCTGGTTGACGCAAAGATTTGAATGGGCGCCGTAGGACAGCCCCACCGCCGCCGAGCCGCGCGAAATCTCCTCCATGGCGACGACGTGGGCGAGATAGCCCATGTTGGAGCCGCCATATTGGTCCGGCGCGGTCATGCCGAGCAGCCCAAGGTCGCCGAAGCGCTTCCAGAGGTCCGCGGGGAACAGGTTTGCTTTCTCGATCTCGGCTGCGCGCGGGGTGATCTCCGCCTCGACGAAGGCGCGGAGCGTGTCGCGCAGCAGGCTGATGTCTTCGCCCAGATCGAAGTCGATGCTCGGGATGTTCAAGGCGATTCCTCCCTATTTTGGGGTCCGAACCTAGCCCGGTGCCGGCCCTCTTGCGGTCGAAAAGGTTGCATTTTCCGCCAAACTTGGCGAGGATTTTCGAAAGGAACTCCGATGCCTTTTCAAGCCGCCACCGCAATCCCGCGCCGCGCCGTGACCCCCGCGGCCTTCGTCCGCGGCGTGGTTGCCGCTTATGAGCGATACGGCCTCGATCCCGCGGAGGCATTGGGCCGGGCCCAGGTCGCGCCAGACCTCGTCAATTCTCCGGATGGGCGGGTCACCGCCACCCAGTTCGAGGCGCTGGCAGACCATGCCATGCGCGAGCTCGACGACGAGGCGCTCGGCTGGTTCTCGCGGCGGCTGCCTTGGGGCACCTATGGCATGTTGTGCCGGGCCTCGATCACCGCGCCGACGCTGGAGGTCGCGCTCAAGCGCTGGTGCCGGCACCACCGTCTCGTTACCGAAGATGTGTTGCTCGATCTCGCAGTTGGCAAAGAGACCGCAATCGTGTCGATCCGTGAGCTGCGCGACCTCGGGTCTTTCCGCGAGTTCTGCCTGGTCACGCTACTTCGCTACGTACTCGGCTTCTCGTGCTGGGCCGTCGACTCCCGGATCGCGCTCCGGGCGGCCGAGTTCCCCTTCGCCGAGCCCGGCCACGTCTCGGTCTATCCGACCATATTTTGCAGGACTGTCCGCTTCGATGCGGACCGTGCGGCAATCGTCTTCGACAAGCACTATCTTTCGCTGCCGCTGACACGCAGCGCGGCCGATCTCGACAACATGCTCAAGGGCGCGCTCAGGCTGACCGTGCTGCCCTACCGCCGCGACCGGCTGCTGGTCGAGCGTGTCCGCCGCGTGCTGCGCCATGCGCGCGGACGCGTCCTCGGCGCCGAGGATGTCGCAAGCGAGCTCGCGCTCTCCACCCGCACCATGCACCGACGCCTCCGGGAGGAGTCCACCTCGCTGCGCGATCTCAAGGAAGAGGCGAAGTTCGAGCTCGCCAAGCAGGAGCTGATGCGCGGCCGCACTCCGATCAAGCGCATCGCGGAGATCGCCGGATTCCGCAACGAGAAGAGCTTCTCCCGCGCCTTCCGCAGCTGGACCGGCACAAGCCCGCGCGAATTTCGCGGCCGCTATCGCTGAGGCGCAAGCCAGCGCGATCTGGCTTAATTGCTCTGTATCGGCGGCCCCGACATGGGTCGCAGACCGCAACGTCGCCAAGCTGCTCTCGCTTGCAGCGCTAGTTCGAGTTGGTCTGTATGTTGCACTTAGGTGATTAACTCATAATTGATGCGCGCAATTTCATTCTCATCAGGGGAGTGTTCAGATCGCTATCCTGCCGGCGCCGCGGAGACCTCCTGCAGCGGCAGGGGCACATCCTTTGCGACGCCCAGCACGGGGAAGCTGCGGACGTTCTTCACGTTGGGCATCGCCGCGAAATGCAGGAGTTGCTGGCGCATGCTCTCGACACTCGGTGCGACGCATTTCAGCAGATAATCGGTATCGCCCGAAATCCGCCAGCACTGCTGGATGCGCGGGATTGCGGCGATCGAGCCCTCGAATGCCTCCAGCACCGGCTGGGCCTGGCTGCCGAGCTGGATCGAGACGAACGACGTCACCTCATAGCCAAGCAGCCGCTCGTCGATGACGGCGCGCACCGCCCGGATCACGCCCCGGCTGAACAGCGATTTCAGCCGCCGCAGGCAGTTCGGCGCGGACACGCCAACGCGCAACGCCAGCTCGTTGTTGCGAACCCGCCCGTCCCGCTGGAGCTCGGACAAAATTTTCAGATCGATGCCGTCGAGCTGGTCACGCCCGGCCATCTCCTAACCTCGCCGATGAGCTTGTCATGCGCGGCAGCGAAGCACGAGGCCAAATTGCTGCCAAGGGGCTCTCGCGGCGGGCGACCGGCGGCCCTCCTCATCAGGCCGGGCTTGTCCCAGTCATCCACATCCCTTCATCCGCTACCAAAACGTGAATGCCCGGGACAAGCCCGGGCATGCCGTGCCGATGGCACTCGTCGAGGATCAATGCGTCCAGGGTTCGCCGCGTCGGAACGAGAAATTGTCGGCATAGGCGACCGGGCGGCGGATCGATTCCTTCGGCTCGATCACCTGGTAGGCGATACCCTTGCGCTCGCAATAGGCGATCGCCTCTTCCTTGCTGTGGAAGCGCAGCGTGATCTGCTGATTCATGTCGGCCGACGACGTCCATCCCATCAGCGGCTCGACCGAACGCGGCTGCTCCGGCTCGTAGTCGAGCTGCCATTCCCTGGTCTTGGACCGGCCGGATTGCATCGCGTTCTTGGCGGGCTTGAAAATGCGTGCGGTCATGGTTGGTCCGGGCCTCTTGGTCTTTTCGTCCGATTCCGATGCGTCACGGTGGCAGTTGGTGGAAACCTCGGGGATAGTATAGAGACACCGACCGGGAACTGATCGGTGATTCCGGGCCCTCCCGGCACCCTCGCCAACGGTATAGTCATTATGCTGCACCGTGACAATTGCGTACCCGCCTTCGCCGGGATGCCACCCGGCGGTACTTTGTCGTCGACACCAGCGTATCCGTCCCCTTCGAGAGCTCCCGTCGCATGGCCTTCCTGAACATCACCGCCACCCTCCCTGACAAGGGCCGTGACCTCAGGCTCGACCTGTTTCGCGGTGTCGCGAACTGGGCGATCTTCCTCGACCATATCCCCGACAACGTCGTGAACTGGATCACGACCCGCAACTACGGCTTCTCCGACGCAGCCGATCTGTTCGTCTTCATCTCCGGCTATACCGCCTCGTTCGTCTATGCGCGGATGATGTTGGAGCGCGGCTTCATCGTCGGCGCCACGCGGCTGACCAAGCGGGTCTGGCAGCTCTATGTCGCCCACATCATCCTGTTCGTGATCTACATCGCCTCGATCTCCTATCTCGCGCTTCGCTTCGGCGATAGCGAGATGATCAACGAGTTCAACGTCGCAGGCCTCGTCGACAACGCCACAGAGACGCTGCGCCAGGGCTTGTTCCTGCGCTTCAAGCCGCTCAATCTGGACGTGCTTCCACTCTACATCGTGCTGATGGGCCTGTTTCCGCCGGTGCTCTGGTTCATGCTGCGCAAGCCCGACCTGACGATGGTCTTGTCGATCGTGCTGTGGCTGGTCGCGCGCCATAACGGCTGGAATCTGACGGCCTATCCGGCCGGACAGTGGTATTTCAACCCCTATTGCTGGCAGGTGCTGTTCGTGTTCGGCGCCTGGTGCGCGATGGGCGGCGCCCGGCGTTCGATGACGCTGATCAACTCGCCGATCACGCTGTGGGTCTGCCTCGGCTATCTCCTGTTCGCGCTGGTCATGACCATGGCCGGGCGCTTCCCCACTTTCGGCGCCATGTTCCCGGAATGGCTGTTCTCGGCCTTCAACCCGAACGACAAGACCAACCTCGCGCCGTATCGCTTCCTGCATTTCGTGGTGATCGTAATCCTGGTGATCCGCTTCGTGCCGAAGGAATGGCCGGGACTGGAGTGGAGGATCTTCGACCCCTTGATCGTCTGCGGCCAGCAGTCGCTCGCCGTGTTCTGCGTCGGCGTGTTCCTGTCCTTCGTCGGCCATTTCGAGCTGACGATGAGCTCGGGCTCGCTGCTCGCCCAGATCTTCGTCAGCGTCGCCGGCATCGCGATCATGACGACGGTGGCCTACTACATTTCGTGGTCGAAGAAGCAGGATAAGCCGCTGAAGCCGCCACCGTCCAAGCCGGGGGCAGCTGCGGCAAAGGCGGCCTGAACCCGCACCGGAGCGCGGCGCCCGGTTGCCCGTGCTTGCTCAGCCGGGACGGACCTGATTGACATGGGTCAACAGAGGCGGCGCCGGCCGGCTTAGTGTCGCCGCGACATACGCCGCCGCATCGACGCCGGCGGCCTCCTCTCGCACAAGGCCCAGACACATGCCTACTCATTTCCACGCCGTGGTTTGGATCGACCATTCGCAGGCCAGGATCTTCCATCTCGGCCTGAGCGGCTCGGATGAAGTCACGCTGCATCCGCAACTGGCGACACGCCATCTTCATCACAAGGCCAATTCGATCGGCAGCGGCCATGCTGCACCCGACAAGGCATTCTACACTGACGTGACCAAAGCCCTCGCCGAAGCGGGTGAGATCCTCATCATCGGTCCGGCAAGCGCCAAGACGGAGCTCGCCAGCCACATTCGCGCGAGCGCACCCGATCTGGCCAAGCGGATCGTGGCGGTGGAAGCGGCCGATCATCCCTCCGACGCCGAGATCATCGCGTACGCGAAGCGTCATTTCAAACTGCCGCTGCCCCGCGCGCAGGCACCGGGATCGGCCGCAGGCGAGCGGCACACCCGCTAGAACCGCACAGAGCCAAGCTTGAGCCGCGAGGAGATTGATCACAATCTCCTCGCGCGCTTCAGGCAGCCTCTTCGCCGTCGAACTCGGTGAACTTCTTGTAGATCCAGTCGCGACCGTCATGGCGGCGCCAGACCTTCCCGACCACGAACTGCCCATTGATGGAGCGGCGCGGCACGATCACTGTCCACAGATGCCAGATCTCGGTCCAGCTCGACCGCGAACCAACGGTCTTCAGGTTGCGATCGAAGGGCATGGACGACACTCGCTGGCGCAGAACTCGACTGATACGCGCGGCGCGACGAACCGTGAGCTGTGGTCGCCCGGATTGAAAGGCAGGCCGTCGCGAGCCGATGTCGATCTAATAACAGCCGGCAAAACGGCCGCAACAACCGCCCGCCCTTAACCTAACCGATCAACCTTACTCCTTGGGATGGAGCGAAGCGACCGGTTGAAAGCCAGAAGCAGCCTTTCTAGAATGCAGATCATTGGAGAACGGGCGCGCTGTTTCGGCGCACCGTCATTTTCGTGCTGACCTCGAACTTTGAAAGCAACCGGTCGTTTGGAATTAATCGTTCTGCCGGGGGCCAAATCATGAAATTGCTATGTTCACGCCTAGCGCTGCGCATGACGCCGCCTGCACTGGCCGCGAGGACGCCGTCTCAGGAGACGCCGCAAGCCGCTAACGACAACCAGGCGGTCTGGCCGTTCGCCCCGTTCCCGCCCGGCTGGTACGCGTCAAGCTGACCCGCCCGATCGGAAAAGCGCAACGCCGCGCAAGCGGAATATCATCGCTTGGCGGCGTCCGTTTAGACATTGGGCGCTGAAATCCCCAACACACATATGTCTGCGGCAACAGCCAAAGGTTCGATGAATCTTTGGCAATTCGGCGCCGCGCGCCCCTCAGCAACACCTTGAAAAATCCCGCAGAAGTCGTGTGGCGCAGGCTATGAGCGCCAGGGCTTCAAAGTGATTGGCAGACCTCGCGCAAACGACTCACCCGCACTATGCCGCCCGCCCTGCCTCGGCGATCAAGCCGACTGGGATGTGGCGCTGGGAGCGCTGCCGGACGCGTTCTGCGCATTTGTCCCGAGCGCGCCTTGCGCGTTGTAGGTCTGCCCGGACGGACTGCCTTGCGTGCTCGCGGAGGTCTCGACCTCTGTGGTGCCGTCGGAATAGGTGATGGTGGTGGTGGTGACGCCGTCGATAGTCATGGAGACCTCGCTGACGATGGTCTTGGCCGAGCCGCCGCCGCCCGATCCCGAGCTTCCCCCCGCCGCTTGCGAGGACGATTCCGACGAGGTCGATGAGGCGACCTTCGTCGACGAGGCCGCAGACGTTGAGGATGCCGCAGACGACGACGGCGTCGCGGTCGAAGCGGACGTCGTCACGGCCGCGGTGGTGGATACAATCGCGCTGATCGACATGGAGACCTCGCTCGAAGGAGACCTCGGGCAAAGTGCTGGTTGCGCGCCCGATCCTTTTTTCAACGCACACATCCCGCAAAGCAGGCGCGGCGCTGCGAAAAAATCGGCCCGGCAGACATTCTACTAGCTCGGACGGAGCAACCAAACGCAGCACCGTGCGTTGCAGGTTTTTCCCAGCGATCTCAGGGTCGCCGTGAATGTCAACTATCAGCGCGCGCCCACCATGGACGGCAGTCATCTCGTCTCACGTCCGTGTGAGCAGACGCGCGACCGGTGAATTTCTGCGAGCGAGCCGAGACCAATGATGAGCAGGCCGCATGGTCAAGGGGGAGCAGTGAGCCAGATCGATACGACCGAGAAACTACCCGACGTCCCGGAGACCGGAAGCTCGCTTTTGCCGCTCTTCGGACTTGGCGTGGCCGGAATCGCAATGCTGGGCTGGATCTGCACCCTCGCCTGGGGCGCCTGGCGGCTTGTCGACTGGCTGCTGTTCTGAGCGGAGTTGCGGTCGCAGCTCTGCGATCCCATGCCCTGCGAGCCTTCTCGGGACTGGTCGGGGCAGCTGGATTCGAACCAACGACCTGCAGTACCCAAAACTGCCGCGCTACCAGGCTGCGCTATACCCCGAATGTCCGGCGAGCCCCGTCGATACACGCTTCCCGAGCCGTCAGCAAGCTTCCCAAGCCGTCAGCGGGGCTCCAACGCGCAGCAGCACGGCCGGCAATCGTCCCGGCCCGCGGGCGCTATTTGCTGCCGAACAGAGGATGGCCGACGCGGTCGCCGGGGCGGATGCCGTACTTTTGCGCCGTTCCCGCCACGACCTCCAGGACGGCCCTGGCGGGGCCTCGGGACGAGATGATCTTGGTCGACAGCGGCTCGGTATTCTCGGCAATGCGCAGGATCCGGCCGTCGGCGCGGATGAAGATCATGTCGAGCGACACGTACGTGTTCTTCATCCACATCGAGATTTCCTGCTCGGGATTGAAGTCGAACAGCATGCCTTTGCCGTCGGCCAATTCCTTGCGGTACATCAGGCCAGTCCGCCTCTCGTCCTCGGTCGTCGCCATTTCCACCGAGAACACCTGTACGCCGTTCTTGGTGACGATCTCGAGCGGCTGGAAGGTGGCGGCGCCGGCAGGCGCGGCGGCGGCACAGCCGATGATGACGAGGATGGCGGCAAGCCAGCCCTTCGCAGCGGACCAGATGGCCTTTCGATCAGAATTCATGTGGGCTCTCGAGGCGTGGCACTTGGCCAGTCCTTACGCGGCGGCAGCCGCAAAGGAAAGAGGCGCGCCGGACTGCCGGCACGCCTCTGCTCACGATGACGGGAATTGGTGCTCTCAGTGCGACTGCAATCCCGGCGATCCGGTCTCGGGATGAATCTCGGCCGCCATCATGCCCTTGGAGCCGGGCCCGAAGCGGACCAGCACATACTGGCCCGGCCTGAGCTCTGTCATGCCGAAGCGGCGCAGCGTCTCCATGTGCACGAAGATGTCGGGCGTGCCCTCGCCGCAGGTGAGGAAGCCGAAGCCGCGCAGCCGGTTGAACCATTTGACCTGGGCCCGCTCCAGCCCGCTGGTCGGGGTGACCGTGACATGGGTGCGCGGGGGCAGCATCTGCGCCGGGTGGATCGCGGTCGACTCGTCCATCGAGACGACGCGGAAGGCCTGGTAACCCTTGGCGCGCTGGATGCATTCAACGACGATGCGGGCGCCTTCATAAGCCGTCTGAAAACCGTCGCGCCTCAGCACGGTAACGTGCAGGAGAACGTCCGGCCAGCCATTGTCGGGAACGATGAAGCCGTAACCTTTGGAGGCGTCGAACCATTTGATGACGCCATGGACCTCGACGAGATTGGCGCTGGTCTCACCAAGCCCGCTGAACGGACTGAGCCCACTGTCCCGGCCGGCACCCCCGTGCTCGCCCGGCGTCATTCGCCCGGGCGATACTCCCTGCCCGGGAACCCCGAGCTTCTTGGACTCAAATCCGTCCGACGACCCCATAACCCCGGACCCCACACTGCCATGCAGCCCGCCACATCGGCGGCGCTCGAATCACGCGTCTTAAGAGAATGTTCTCAATTCGACGCGACGCGAATCTTTCGACTCAAAAGATAACACTCTCGGTTGCGAGGCATAGACAAAAAAGAGATTCGCCGGAACCTATGAACAGCTTGCACAGCCGCGAATCAAACTGATGCCTCAATTGCCGACAAAGGGCCCGAGCGTCTCGCCGATGTCGTGGCGGATGACGAGGTCGGCGATATCGTCCTGCTCGGTCGGCTCGCGATTGATGATCACCAGACGTGCGCCGGCGCGCTTGGCCATCATCGGAAAGCCCGCCGCCGGCCACACCACGAGCGAGGAACCAATCGCGATGAAGAGATCGCAGGCCTGCGACAATGCGGTCGCGCGCTGCATCTCGTCGTCCGGCATCATCTGGCCGAAGGAGATCGTGGCGGTCTTCACCGGCTCGTCGCAGGCCGTGCAGTTGGGCGCCGCGCCATCGTCGTCGAAACGACGCCTCACCCAGTCGAGCGGATAGGCCTGCCCACACCCGATGCAGCGCGCATAAGTGGTATTGCCGTGGAGTTCAACCACGTGCTCGCCGGCGAAGCCCGAGGCCTGGTGCAGATTGTCGATGTTCTGGGTGATGACGGCGGGAACCTTGCCTGCGCGATAGAGCGAAGCCAGCGCGCGGTGGCCGCGGCCGGGCTTCGCCGCGGCAAAGACCTCCTCCATCGCGAAACGGCGGCGCCAGGATTCGTTGCGGGCCTCGAGGCTCGCGACGAACTCGTCGAACGGGATCGGACGGTTTCGCGTCCAAATTCCACCCGGCGAGCGGAAATCGGGAATGCCGCACTCGGTCGAGATGCCGGCGCCGGTGAACGGAACGATGATCCTCGACTCGGCAATCATGTCGCCGAGCCGCTCGACGCCGCTCTGAAGATCCAATGCGATCAATCGCGCCTCCCGACTCGTTTTGCCTGACAGCAATATGCGCAAGCGGCAAGATCGTTGACGCTTTTATCAAGCGCGAATGCAATGCGCCCGGCAATCCTTTCCGATCTTCGCTTATCACAATCCTGCAATGCCTCCTCCCCATTGACGCCCCATTCAAGAGCGCCAATGGATGTGTTGACGCGACTCAACGTGATTGCGGCGGCAGCACTTGAGTTCAGGTGTGCACATACTCAGGTGTAGAGGGGATTTGACATGACCGAAGATGAAGAACGGAAAGAGCGCGAACGCGAAGAGATCGCTGCCCGTGTCGCCGCCTTCCGTGCCACGCAGGAAAAGTTCAAGCGCGAGCGCGACGAATACTTCGTGTCGACGCTGGAGAACGCCCGCAAGGTCGAGCGGCCCTCGCTTTGGCCGTAGGCCGATCTCGCACGCATGAGCGGGAAGACCCGCGAACGAAAAAAGCCCGGAGCATCGCTCCGGGCTTTTCGCTATCCATGACTACCAATGGCGCCAGTGGTGATGGCGGTGGTACGGCCCGCCGCCGTATTAGGCGTGGGGTCCCGGTCCGTAATAATAGCTCGGGCCGCCGTAATAGCCGTAGCGGGGACCGTAGTACCCATGAGGCCGGGAGGCTGCGACCGCGCCGGCGGTGATCGCGCCAGCGGCAAGGCCGAACGCGAGGCCCGGGCCGATGCCACGACCGCGCGCTTCTGCCGGCGACGGCGCGGCTACTGCCGTCACGCCAACGGCGGCCATGGTGGCCAGAACTGCCAGTGTCTTCTTCATGCTCTCTCCTTCGCGTCGTACGGAGATAACCGTCAGCGCCAGCGATGGTTGCGGGCCCGGTGAAACCGACCGCTCCAAAAAATGTCGCGACAGCGGGAACAGAATCGCCGGGCGCAGATTGACCTCCCAAGTGCGGGAGCCTCCGCCATCCGGGTCGAGGCAACGGCACGAAGACCCCGTCAGCATCTCCGCGATGCTGGCGGGGTTTTCAGTTTCACGGGAGAAGATGGCAGCAGACCATGACGGTTGCCAGCGGGGCCGACTTTCGAGGAGGAGAGCTTGCCGTTATCCGCTTTGCTGGCCCGTATCCGCAGATTGGTTCCCAAGTCCGACGATCAGCACTACGAGGAAATCGTACGCAGCTTCGGCGTCGGCACACTGCGCCCGCCGCCGACACCGATGAGTGATCGTGAGCTGGCGCGGGCCATTGCCGAGTTCCTGAAGGAGCAGCCGTCGAGCAAATCGGTCGCAACGCTCGGCCGGCGCCTCGACCCCTCCTCTCCCCTTTGAGCAGCGCCCGCCTTGATTTGAGCGGCACTCGTTCGGGAACATGCGCTCCGCGCACACGTTGTTCGTCCCTTCAAGAAGAGGAGGTATGACATGCCGGTGTGGCTCGAAGTCCTGGTGAACCTGTCCGGCTATGCGGGTTTCGTTGCGCTGGCGACCTGCGGCGCCGGCGGCGCCGACACCTCCACCGACGATCGGATGTGCAGCAAGGAACGTTAATTCGCGCGCGGCACTTGCCCTGCCGTTCGCAACAGCCGGTCGGCCTTCACGGCGACGCGCGTGTCCTCGGCCTGCGGCGGCCGCAACGAGAAGCTGATCACCACGAAGGCAAGACAGAACAGCGCGCCGACGATGGCGACGCGACGGTAGGTGTGCCGGTCGCCCTGATAAAAGGACGTTTCTGAAAAAGGTGTCATGGCAAAATTGCTTCTTGGCGAAGTCGTTTCTTGCTTGTCTTTGCCCGACACCTATCGCAACCCGCAGCAAGCGCAATGCGATTGAGCTTTTAACCTAACCGAATAGCGTTATCGGCATTCGTGCAAGCTATCGTTAGGCACCACAGGCGGGCACCTTCGCGAAAAGCCCAGACGGACAGCCGACTTGTTCCGGCTTCGATACCATTTCGTTCTCGTAGAACGAATCGGAATCGCAGAAATCGATGCGGAGCAGTTCTTAACAAGGGGTTCAACGACCTGGCGCGTCGCGTCGTCTTCGATTGCGGATCCCTGCGGCCGCACTGGAACGGAATGAGAGCGTGGTGCCGCTCGCATTCCCTCTCCCTTCGCCTCATAGGGGGCGATGCGTATAGGACTGTGCCAGGCACCACGCCTTGCGATACGCACGGTCTTATCGCAGACAGCAGGCAGCGCGTGTTCTGCATCCGACTCCATTTCGTTCCCGAAGAACGAATCGGAATCGGATGAGCAGCGCGCAGCGACTCCTAACAATCAGTGAAGCACGCCCTCACCCTTCGGCGGCACCATTCGTCGTCAGGAATCCATCAGGAGCAAATCAAGCGCGCGCCGTGAGGCACGAGATCGCGCTCACGTGCTGCCGCAGCGCCGGCGCTGATCAAGCCGCCCGCTTCGTCTTGTCCTTGGCCGAGAAACATTCGAGAATCTGGATACGAAGTTCTTCCGCGGCCGGCCCCTCGAGCTTCCTGAGTTCGTTCCAGAGCCTGATCACTTCGCGCTGCTTTTCGACGGTCATGAGTCACCTCCAATTGATCACAAAGGCGGCTCATACTAGAACAAAAAGAGAACGAAATGTCCAGCCCTCTGCAGAAATTTCGCAGACCGTCGAACCTTTTCGGCCGGCCAAGAACTCATGGAGGCTGGGGATTTCAGCGCCCAGTGATACGGCAGCGCCGCCTGACGAACATACTCCGTCGCCGCGGCGCTGTTGCTTTTTGATATTTCAACTTTAAGTTAGCGATACGGCTGGCGGCCAGGCGCTGAATCCCAACGCCGTCAGCCAGAGACCCCGCGTGAGAGCGCGGGGTTTTTCTTTCAGGTCTGAGAGTACTCGCGTCGGGAACTGCCGTCATCGTCGTGGCAATGTTCGGCATGGCCCCGAGCACCACCTGTCCTCAGCCGTTTATCGTTGCACCGTCCTGCGAGGACGCGCTGCAACGGCATCGCAGGCTTTTCAGACGGCGTCCTTTGCCACCTTCAACGGCGAGGCCTTGACCGATTTGCTGGCGGGCTTCGCCGCAAACTGCATCGGCTCCTTGGTGAAAGGATTGACGCCCATGCGGGCCTCGGTCGCCGGCTTGTTCACGACCGACATCTTCACGAAGCCGGGAATGACGAACTCGCCGGACTCGTTGAGCTCCTTGTAGCCGACCGTCGCCATGTACTCGATCACGGACTTCACATCGTTCTTCGAAAGCTGCGTGCCCTCGGCAATAGCATCGATCAATTGGGTCTTCGTCATCTTCGCCATGTCTGAATTCCTTCGAATGGATTCGCGCGAGCAATGCCTGCTGGAGACGCGGTCGGACCGCGAGGGCGCGCTGCTGATTCATGCCAGAAGCCATGAAGCGATGGGGCTTAGAGCCCATCGAGGCCGAAAACGCAAGCACGGGTTCTGCGAGGTTCCCGACTTGTTGTGAAAGACGGCGGGATGCAATTTCCTTGAACCATTCTGCAGCGGGCGCGTCTCGTCGATGATGTCCCTGCGCTTCATCCACGAGAGAGCCACCTCCCGCGCGGGTCTTCGCTTTTGCGTGCCGGCAGAACGCTCCCGCTGCTATAGTGACCCGAATATTCTCGTGGGGCGCTCATGAAGGTCGCTATCGTCGTCGCAGGTTTGATCGTCATCGCTGTCGCAGCGTTCGTCGCGATACAGCCAAGCTTCCTGAAGCCGGCATCCCTCGCACTCGTCAAGAAGTCCGACATCTTCGGCTTCTCGCCCGGAATGACGTTCGAGGAGACCAGCAAGCTCGTCAGTCAACGCCGTTATCTCTGCCGCCGGGGCCGCAGCTCGCACAGCCTCGAATGCGAGATCAATGGAGCCAAGGTCTCCGTCGACAGCGACGAGTCCGAGGCCAGGCACCCGATCTGGCGCGTCAATGCGACGTTGAGCAATCCGGGCTCGCAGGAAGCTGCCGTGAAGTCGATCTCCGACCAGTACAACGCACAGGCCATCAAGAGCCGGGAGGGATGGACATGGATCGTCGGCCGCGGCTTCAAGCTGAGCTATGACGGTCTCGCCTTGAACCTCGTGGACGAGGCCGCGGAGGCACGGCTTCGCAATGACGAAGCAAAGCGATAGAGCGTGGAGTCACCTCCGCGTTAAATCTGTGGCTCTGCAGGCGTTGTTGACACTTCAGTAACCCAACGCCGCCAAGCTCCCATCAGGTTCGTTGCGTTGGAGTACCCCACAGTGCTGGATTTTGACGAGCTGCGTGAACTCGCAGCCGATGTTCGTATTTTTGTCGACGTCGCCGAAGACAAGGCCGAGGCGCTGAGGGCCGTCATCGCGGCTTACGACGTTGTGCTGGCGATCTTCCCCACCGAAGAGGGCATGGGCCTTCACGTCATCAAGGGCGGCGAGATCCTGGATGGCATTGCAAAATCGCGGACACATGCGATGTACAGCCATACGGCGATCGCGGTTCCCGACCTCGCCCATGCCGAAGCCCTCAAGTTCCTGACGACGCCCGTCGAACAGCGGATTGCGGCCTAACGCCGCGCAACTTCGCCGGGCTTGGCTGCAATGCCGCGGCCGCACGTAAACATCCGCGCCTGCTCGAACGTGGTGCAGGCCGGGGGCTACAGCTTCGCGGAATTTCTTTGCTCTTGACTATCCTGTTCCCAGGAACATGATTTCCGCACTCCCGTTGGCTCCAGGCAACCAACCAGGAGTTTGCGATGAAGAAAATCATGATCGCCACCGCCGCCCTCGGTCTGATGTGCGGTTCCGCCTTTGCGCAGAACCAGACCGGCCCGGCCCCGCAGTCCAACAACATGCAGAAGCCCGGCATGAACAGCACGGACAAGGGCTCGATGAATCAGGGCACGACCGGAATGAGCAACGACGGCATGAGCAAGGGCGGAATGGTGAGGCCGGACGCGTCCGGTCAGGGCGGCTCGGGCCCGGGCAGTGACCAGGGCGGCACCAAGACGCGCAGCAACATGAAGTAAATCGCTTTTCGCAGAGCCTGCTTCTCGGCCGCGCCGCTCCGCAGCAGAGCGGCGCGGTTGAATCATGCGCTGGCTTCAGCGGCCCGGCTCTAGGCGGTTCGCGGCTTCCGCCGCAGACCGATGCGGGTGCCGGGCAGATTGATCCCGAGCTCGATCGCCCGCGACCTGATCGATGCAATGGGACGCTTGAGCTTCACGATCATCAGCGTGAGGCTCTTTCCGGTTTCACACATGGATCGCAGCAGCCGGTCGTCGTCTTCCGACCAGCGTTCGTGATTGTAGGTTCGGGCAGCCATGGACATGTGCCTCTGAGGCCGGTGAGGCGGGGCCAAGCGGGGGAATGTCAAAGGACCCAGCTTCGCCTTTTCTGAGCGCGGCGGCTGGGTGTCAGTTGAAGGGCGGCTTGTTACGCTGCCGCCTGATCCAGAGATAGTTTTTAGACGCAGCTTTTCAATCGACTTACGGATTTGTAATCGCGGATACGTCTCGCGCCCGCGTTCAGCGAAATTCGCGAACTTTCCGCGTCAATGATCGAGAAAGAATGCTGCGAGTCCGATTGCAATGCAGGAAAGACCGACGATTGCAGTGGTGAGTTCGACGGCGTTCTCCAGGCGCAAGAACCTGACGACGGCGTTCCACACAGAAGTGAGGAGCGTTTCCACGATTGCGCTGAGCAGGCCCTGAAGCATGGCGATTGGTCACAGCCGGTCTCGCCGAGGTTCATCCGCGACTGATCCAAGAGCCGCCTCCTCCGCGAGGCAGTGCATTTTGTTTTGAACTTTCGACCGGCTCGCGCGTCTTACAGTTGAAGCCCCCAAGGCTTCCCCCCGACAGAGAACCCCGCTTCCCCCAGGCGGGGTTTTCCGCTTTCGCGCGCTGCATCAGCTTGCCCGGGATTTCAAGCGCTCTTTGCCGTTGACCTCGCTACCCCTCCCGGCGCACTTTTTGCGCCGGGCAGGGTTTTGAGGAGCCGTGATGCCGAAAACCCTTGTGGAATTCAGAGCGCAGAACCTTCGTTTGCTCGAGCGGCTTTGTCCCGACGATCCGCGATACATCGCGGCGTGGCTGAAGCAGTTCGATGAACAGAACGGGATCGTATCAGAAGCTCGGCCGAAGTCCGGCAAAACCGGTGGAACGTCTTCGCCGCGCAGGAAGGCTGCTTCACCCGGCCGGGCCAGATCAGTGCCCTCCCCTGTCTCACCTCGCTGATCGCGGCAAACTGCGGCGTGCACCTGTTCGCCTTGCGCGCGCGTGCGCTTCCCAGCGCCGGCCGCAAGCTCATGCGGCTCGGCGCTTCCTTCGCGGACCTGCGGACTTCGTCTTCGGTTTTTCGGTGCTCACCGTGGAGACCCGCGCGACCGAACCGAGAGACACGGAAAGAACCTCGCGCTGCGCTTCGAGCCAATGCGTCTCGGCGTGGCCGTACTGACCGCCGCTCTCCATCCAGATCTGATAGGCACGCTCGCGGATCGCTTGTTCCAGGTCTGACATCGCTGTGTCCCTCCGAATTGGAGCGGCATCCTGAGCGTGCTCGGTTAACAAGCTCTCAAGCGAATGACGTTCCCGCACGGGAACAGTTTGCACAGAGCACGCGGCTCTTCGAGGAACCCGTCATCGTACGTCGGCAATGATGGCTGCGACGCGGCGCGAATGATGATCCACGATCACGAGGGACTTCCCCGCTATCAAATATTGATCGCCCCAAAACCCGTTGAGGATTTGCGTCACCTCAGCCGGAAGATCCGCGGTCTCGGTTTGTCGCGGGACCGACGTGCCGACCATCATTTCGAAATTCGGCCGATCCACCGCAGGACCTTGCGCCGTCGAGAGCACCGACTGGAGCTGCTGGCGCTGCTGATCGGAAAGGTTCGCGGGCTGGCTGCTCTGCTTGATCTGGCGGGCGCGACCGCCGCTCGAATCCTCGTTTACAGCCGGATCTTCTTTTGCAGCCGTGCTGATCGCGTCGCGCTGTGTTGGAACACCAGTGCCGACCGTAGTCGCCGGCGCGCTGCTGTCGGCTCCGGTCGTTGGGCGCCCAACGTAATCGGTCATGCCGAACATCTGGGGAGCCGCAAGCCAAAGCCCGGAGCCCACGAACAGGATCGCAGCAACCCCCGATCCCCACATCATCAATTTGCGCGTACCTTCTCTCTCTTGGTCCCGGGAAAGATCTTTGGCCATCGCGAGGTGCCTCCAGTTGCTTGTGGCCAACCCGGGCATTGCTTGTCCGTTCCTCCTGAGCTTCGGCCACTCTCTGTGTCCGGCGCCTCATCCTTGATTTGGAACGTTGCGTCCGCACCCGCGACAACGATGACAACAGCGCAATCGCCTGCGGTGCTTGGAAGGGTTGATGACTCGATAGTCCATCGGGCCGCCTTGAACGCTCCCGTTCAAGCGGTCAGGCAGAAGCAGTGCAGAGCACTCAGAAACCAGGCTGCAGTCGTTCCGGCGGATGCATCCGCTGAACGCAGCCGGCACCCTGCCGGCCCGCACGCCGCGCCGGAGCTGACCGACGCGGACAGGACGCCCGGTTGCGGAATGTTGCCTGAACCGGATGACCCAAACATCAGTCCCAGGGGCTAAGTCGGTTGAACGATACTCGGCGGCGCAGTGGTCCCGCGAGGAGTGACGTGTGCATGGGTGGAGGTCCGCCAGTTCCACCAGATAGAGCGGATAGACAATCAAGGAATGTCGGCAGCTTTCCGGCTCTCCCCGATCGAAACCGGCTTGTTCAGGAAATACTCGCGATTGCCCGTCGCGGCTTCCGCGTACTGGTCGATGGCCACGATGATGGCCTGGACGTGGGCATAGCACCACCCTTCCCGCGTCGCTCTGCGACGAACGTCCTCGAGCGCGGTCAGGAAAGGCGACAGGTCTCTCTCGTCGTCGAACCATCGCCTGCTCACCATGTCCTCCCGCCGAGCACCCTGCCCTTGGTCTGGCGCGGCTGTGCCGCCTTCAGCGCGTCGCGTTCGGCACAGAGACTCTCGACCTTCGCCTCCATCCGCGACAGCAGCGCTTGCGCCGAGGCCGTCCCGATCCCCGCGCGCTGCAGCTGGAGGATCTCCTTCCTCTGTCTGCCCATCTGGATGCGCATCCGTTCGATCTCCCGCCTGAGAAAGTCCAGGTCCGGCATGTCTGGCCTCGCGATTTTGAATATGGCCCAATGAGAACAAAAACGGAACGAAGAGTCGAGTCCGACGTTCTACGGAAAACGGAATAGGAGATGTGCAATGGCCGACAACACCCAGAAGGACCCGAAAGACTGGGTTTCCGGAGACGACCCGATGACGGGTGCTCAGGAATCCTATCTCAAGACACTTGCCGAGCAGGCCCATCAGGACCCGCCGGCGGAAGACCTGTCCAAGGCCGAGGCCTCCGAGCTGATCGACAAGATGCGGCAAAAGGCCGGGCTGGAGGAGTGAGCCAGTAGAATTGCGGGAACTCGCCGCCATGTGTATGCAAACGAAATTGGGAATCGAAAATGCCATATTTCGTTTGCGCCCGCGACGGAGCGGGCCAGATCATCTTGAAGCGCGACACCAAGGAGGCAGCCGAGAAGAAGGCCGCCGAACTCCGCGACATGGGCTATTTCGAGGTCGAGATCGTCGCGAAGGGGGTCGAGAAGGCGGCGTGAGGGAACGGGGGCGCTCGGGGCGAGTTGGCCGTGCATGACCAAAGCATCGCTCCAGCACCAAGCCGACCGCGCCGAAGCCCTCGCTGCCCAGACGGCGGATGGCGAAATCAGAGAGGCTCTGTTGAAGGCTGCGCAGGAATATCGGGCCCAGCTCGAGAGCGACGATGACAAGGCCGACCTTGAGTAGACGCGGCCTCATCAGCAAGGTTCGCGTATTTGACCTTGGTGGCGGCTTGACCGCGCGCCCCGCATCGATCGAGCTTCGTCAAAGCAAGTCGCCGACGAGCTTGATGATGCTGACGATCAGGCCGGACAGACATGCCGCGGTGCCGAGGTCGGCCACGTAAAGCAACGCGTAACGTTCGTCCTCATTTAGTTCTGCCAGCGCCTTTCGCATCTTCCCTCTCCATGGCCTCGATGAGTTCTTCGTCATCGAGAACATCCAAAAGACCATCAGTCGTCTTGTTGCAGTCGCGCAGTCCCGGCCCGGCCGACGCCTTCCCTCCCGCGATCCGGCATGCCGGTACTCACTCTGTGAAGCAAAACGCGATCACGAGCGGCGCGTTCCTCTGCTCGATCCTTTGAATAAGCCTGCGCGACAACCCTTCGGAGGTCGTGTCGCGATACTCGTCGTCGACATCGTGTGTCGGCTCGACCCAGATCGCCTTCGGCTTCTGACGGGCTCGGTCAGCTTGGTCTCGGGTTGAAGCGTATTCGTAGAACCAGCAGGTGCCGAGACCTTGGTCTCTGCCAGGGCTGCCGAGCCAAATACGTCAAACGTTGTCGCGCAGCCGCTTCTGACCCATCCCGATCATCTGTGATGAAGCACACGCAAGCTGCTTACGTCCTGCCGGATTGAATTCACCCTTGTTTTCAGGCGTATCGTCTCTATCTGTCTCGCATGGAAATATCCGACATTCAGGATTTTGCGATCCAGGCCCGCCTAGCGGCGGTCCTCGGCGCAGCCGAGTTCGACCGCGTCTTCGCCGGGGTTCGTTTTGCCGAGGTCGAGGGGCCGCTGTTGTATGTCTATGCGAAAGACGAAGCCGCCGCTGCCGCGATCGAGGACGACTTCGCGCTGCTCGTCGCGGACATTGCTGGCCACATCTTGAAGCAGAACATCGACGTCGTGGTCGTGCTGCCGAAGGTCCTGCAGTAGTCAGATTCGGTTTGATCATCTCCGTCTGAAATTCAGCTGCCGCGCGGCTGCCCGCCGTGATCCCGGCGTTGCTGCGGTGCACGCGCGAGAGCGTACGCCGCAGCCCCTCGCGATCGGACGCGCACCGGGATCAGGTGCACGTGGTTCGGCATCAGGCCCACATCTCGATCGCAGCGTCCTTGCAATTCGTCGCAAGCAGGTCGCGATACAGCGCATGATCTCCGTCCTCGAAGAACGTGCGCGCACGGCCATTGCCGCGCTGGGTGAGATGGTGGGGGTGACCGGGGATGACGACACGAGCGAGACGCGCCATGCCGCGTCATGGCCCGTGAAGGCTGCCGTCAGTTGAGTGCACTGTCACCGTAACGTGCACCGCGTTGAGCGAGTGGTCGTTTCCTTTCCAAACTTTGGCCCTATGCGTCTGGGCGAGTGCATCAGCTCAAATAAAGAAATCTCATTGCATCGATTGATGGGCACCTCCAGGGGCGCTCCCGTCCCTGCGGATCGGCCTCAACCTCCTCCTTTCAATCTAGCCAAAGTTTCTGAAGCCGATGAAAAGCAATCCGAACATCAGCAGAATTATGAGGCCCGATCCGGCAATCACCATCAGTGCCGCTTTCCACCCGGGGAGGCCGCGCTTTCGCTGGCGAATGGCAAACAGAATGAGAAGGATAAAGAGAACGGGGCCGATGAGCATAATCATTCAATGGCATCCTTGAGCAGCGTCAACGTCGGTCTCGCGTGCAGGTCTTGCAACTCTACTCTGCCCTTCGCAAAGCACGGCAAGCCGTTTCCCCCCGCCCAGGACACCTGGCTGCGGCCACCGATCACATGTCCCACTTCGAGTCCTCAGCCGCCGACGACAACCACAAGGGAAAGCGCGGCTGCGAAGCCGGCGGAACGAGAAGCCGACACCATGCACTATCCATGCTGCCGCCGGTTTCAGCTGGGAAGTCATCGCCGTCGGTGAGAACTGCAGTGGGGCCATGATGGCACCGTGAGTTTAACCTGCACGTATGGCAGTGCCACCAGGCGGATTTTACTGCTACCTTATGCTCCCGGCGCCCCAGCCCCAGGCAAAACTGCAAACGTCAAGGAGTTCTCCAAAATGCGCTTTCTCCACACCATGCTGCGCGTGCGCAATCTCGATGTCGCGCTCAAGTTCTACCAGGATGCGCTGGGCTTGAAGGAGGTGCGGCGGATCGAGAACGACAAGGGGCGGTTCACGCTGGTGTTTCTGTGCTCTTCGGACGATCTCGAGGCGCTGAAGAAGCAGCCGCCGACGCGCGGCGCGCCGCTGGTCGAGCTCACGTATAATTGGGACGAGGAGACCTACGGCGAGGATCGCTTCTTCGGCCACCTCGCCTACGAAGTCGACGACATCTACGCCACTTGCGAGAAGCTGATGAAGGCGGGCGTCACCATCAACCGGCCGCCGCGCGACGGCAACATGGCCTTCGTGCGCTCGCCCGACCTGCACTCGATCGAGCTCTTGCAGAAGGGAGATCCGAAGCCGCCGCAGGAGCCCTGGGCTTCGATGCCGAACACCGGTCATTGGTAGCTGCGCGCGGGAACAAGCGCGCACGGCCCGCGTTCACCCTCCAGTGATGCAATTGGAGGAGGATGCGATGGCGAGAGGGCTGTTGCTGTGGATGATCGGCGTGCCGATCCCGGTGATCATTCTGTTGTGGCTGTTCTTCGGCCGCTGACCGTCAGGTTGAACTTTGCAATGAAAGCTCCGCCACGTGCGGAGCTTTTTGCATGAGAGGCGCGCCGCATCGCGCATCGCGTCTTTCGGAAAATTCCGCTATCACCCGCGCAAGGTGGACTTGTAGCCCGGGCGCAAGCGTAGTCCGGGACAGCCGCCGTCAAAGCCCCCCCGGATTGCGCTCCGCTCCATCCGGGCTACGACTCCGGACAACGCTGCGGGGAGACGCCTGATGCCTGAGACCAAGCTGACGATCTGGGGCCGCGCCAATTCGGTCAACGTGCAGAAGGTGCTGTGGTGCTGCACCGAGCTTGGCCTGCCTTTCGAGCGCATCGATGCCGGCATGCAATATGGCAAGACCCGCGAGGCCGACTACCTCGCGATGAACCCCAATGCCCGGATCCCGACGCTGGTCGAGGGCGACTTCGTGCTGTGGGAGTCCAACTCGATCATGCGCTATCTCTGCCTCGCGCATGGCCGCGGCACGCCGATCTACCCGGAGGCGCCCAAGCAGCGCGCCAGCGTCGACCGCTGGCTCGATTGGACGCTGTCGACGGTGCAGCCGGTCGACCGCCCGGTGTTCTGGGGCATCGTTCGCACGGCGCCCGCCGAGCGCGACATGATCCAGGTGCAGCGCGATGCCGATGCCGCCGCCGAGGTCTGGGCCATCGCCGACCGCCTGCTCGCCACGCGCAGCTTCATCGACGGCGATGCGTTCACGCTCGCCGACATCGCGATCGGCTCCTATGCGCGGCGCTGGCTCGGGGTCGAAGGCATCACCCGGCCGGCGCAGCCGCATCTCACCCGCTGGCTCTCCGAGCTCGGCAAACGGCCTGGATTTGCGCAATTCGTCGCACCGCCGATGTCGTGAGCCGGTGATGCGGCTCAAGCCGCGGTGAGGACGCGAGGAATCGTCGTTCGCGCGCCTGCCGCCGGGCGCTACGGCAGCGCTTGACGGCTACTGTGCATGGGGTTGTTTTCGCGGTTCTGTTTGAGGCCTTAGCGCCAGCCGCGCTCGACCAGCAGCACGATGACGATCAGCACCAGCGTCACCGCGACGGTGGCGAGCCGCGCCGTCCAGCTCATCCCGCGGCCGATCCACCAGAGCAGCGCGCAATACATCAGGACGGGAACGATGAGGTCGAGCCGCAGCAGATCCGCCGGCATGGGCTTCAGCGCCTGACGGCGGTGTCGATGCTGATCGCGCCGCCGATCTTCACGCAGGTCCCGGTGCCCTCGACCATGACGAAGCGCGGGCCGTAGGAGGCGCAGGAGCCCGCCCCGGCCTTTCCGGCGGTGCCCTTCAGCGGCAGGGCCTTGCCTGCTTGTGGGCGCTCGGCAGGCGGCAGGCGCAGGCTCTCAGCCGCAGCTGCGGACGTGGCCATGAGCGAGATCAGGACGAGGAGCGGCATGCGCATCGCCGCCTTGTAGCCCGAACGGAGCGGGCGCGCCATCGGCCCCGCTGCGGCGCGATGTCAGATGAATTTGACGCCGGCCGACTTGCCGCGGCGCCAGACCACCTGGCAGCTCCGCCCCGTGCGGGCGTCACGTGCGAAGGCCATCCGGATCACGCCCGGAAGCTGGCTCGCGTCCTCGTCCAGCGTGATCCTGGCCCCGGAGTCCGAAATGTCCTGGACCAGGCAATGCCGCGCGGCGAAGCCGCCGTCGAGCGTGATCCAAGCGTGCTGCGACAACAGCTTGCGGGCTGCGCGCTTTTTCGGCGGTGGCATCGGAAATCTCCTGCTCAAGCGCTACGCAGGGAACCCTAAGAAACCGTTGAGATCGCTGCTGATCATGCCGAGGCCCGTGCTGTCCACCGAGGCCCAAAACTCCGTTCCCGAACGGCTTGCCCGGGAGCGCAAAGGCCACTATACGTTCGCCGCTGCAAGCCGCCGGGCGCTGTTCGGCCGGCCAGCGGCCGTGCCGCGGCAAGCGGCGGGGCCCTGTTTGCTCCCTTCGTCTATCGGTTAGGACGCCACCCTTTCACGGTGGAGAGAGCGGTTCGATTCCGCTAGGGAGCGCCAAAGGCGGGAATCCACCCGCCTGGCATGAACCTCCCCACCTCCGATTTCCGACCAACCTCCGATCGGAACCGGCAAGAGGCCATGGAGCAGCGCCAGACCATCCCGAACGACTCGTCCGGCGCTACCTCGCAGCCGCCGCCCTGGATGCATCGTGCTGCCGCCCACCCGCCGGACCGCCGGGCCAGGATGCTGGAGCACATGGCGCGCGCCCGATCGCTTCCGCAGCCCCAGGCCGCTGCTTTGCGGCCGACGACCAAGACGCCGCTCGCGGCGGGCCTCGCCATTCTCGGAGATGCCTGCGGCTACGCAATCCTGTTCGGCACCATCGCGCTTCTCTTCCAGTCTCACGTTCCTCTTTACCTCGGGGCGTTTCTTTTCCTTGCCCACGGCAAGCGCATCGAAGCCTTGCTCGGAGCGATCGGCTTGAGGTTCGAGCCAGATGCGATCGGGCCCGATATCGTCAAGGGCTGCGCCTTCTGGTTCGCCTGGATCGCACTGCTCGTCTCCTTGCGGGGCTCTGCCCCCGCCTGGCTCGCGCCGTGGATGCCGCCAGCCGACTCATGGGCTTCGATCGCCGTCATCATTCTGGCGCTCGCTGCTTTCGATGCAGTCGCAGCGCTGGCGATCCGGCGCGCAGGTGCGCGGTTCGGATTGGCAATCCGCCCCGACAGCCTGATATGGACGACGATCAAGTTCGCCATCGTCGTGGGGCTGCTGGCCTTGCTGGTGCTTCTCGGCGCGGTTTGACACCACCGCCCGGCAATGCACCCCGTTGTGACTTTGTGCCGCGCGTCGTCGCCCCATCTTCGCTCCCCGCATTTACCGGAAATTTACCCCCGCTCATGAGCGCGGGTATCAATTGCTTAGAGTTTGCGCCCTACCGTGAAACTACGGGAATAATCCAAGAAGATTGGCGTCCATGTCCGTCGCAGAGTTCCTCAGGCAACGAGCAGTGGACGTGGCGGTGAGCGGCAGCTACTCGCTGCCTCGCTGGTATGATTGCGAGGGCAAGCTCCGCAGCTTCGCTTGCCGGACCAAGCGCGTCTCGCCCTTCCGGATGATCGTGGACGTGCCGGTGGTCGGCAAGGTCGGCGAGCGCGTGACCTCCTACTTCCAGGATTTCGGCGAATTCCAAAGCACCATCAGCGCGACACTGAAGTCGGGCTTTCTGATGGAGCTCGACATGACGCGGGCGCGGCGCGCCTGGATGTCGGAAAAGCTGACGTGGCTCGAGAAGAAACAGAAGGACGACAGCATTCGAGAATTGCGACGTGACGCGCGTTTCGTTCCGCAGGTCTCGCACACCGTCCTGACCCTCGCGGACGGCAGCACTCATCCCTGCTTCATCATCGACGTCTCCACGGCCGGCGTCGCGGTGTCCTCGGAGCATGATCCGGCCGTCGGAACCCCGCTCGCGGTCGGCGCCTGCGTCGGGCGGGTGATCCGCAAATTCAACCACGGCTTCGCGGTCAAATTCGCCGAGAAGCAGCCGCGGGACGACCTCGTCCGCCTGATCGTCCGCACGCCCATTCAGAAGTCGGCCTGACCCTCGGCACCACCTCTGCCCTATAGCAGCCCCAATGCCGGATCAGCCTTTCGAGGTCCGTGCCGCGGGCCGGACGTCATTTTGCAGACTTGCGATCGGGGGACCGAATGGCAGTCGACAAGATCACGGTTGATAAGATCAAGGTTGGCAAGATCACCTGGGACAGGGTCGGCCGGGTCACCGAGCCCGGACGCTACATGTACACGTTCGGCTGGCTCACCATCACCGCCGGTGACCTCGAAATCTGGAGACGATATCCGCAGGCTGCATTCACGCTGCTGGCCCAGCCTTCCGAATCGCTCGAACTCGTTGGTGAGGAATTCCATCTCGGCGCCTTCGACGTCGCACCCGACGCCCCGCCGCCCATCACCACCCACTGAGCCCGGAGAGCGCGGCCGTCACCAGGGGCGATCAAGCGCGGCCGGCCTGAGCGCTGGCCGGCAGGTCCTCGCGGCGGGATGCTGCACGTTGAATCGAAGAAACCTGCGCATTCCCTTGATCTGGCTTGGCTTATCTCAAGCGATCCAAAGGCGCGCGGACGCTGCCATGGATAGCGAGCATCTTTTGTCATGCAATTGATTGCGCTTGTGTTCTACATCTCCATCGACGCTGCGATTGAACGGGAGCTATCGCACCGATGAAGCGAGCCGACAGCAGGCGCATGACACATGGTCGCATCGGCGAACGTAGATAAGCGGATCAAGGGAACCTATTTTCGGCGCCAATGTATTTGATCGAAGCGCTCCCCACCGTCGTTGGAACTGCCGCCATCGCCCCGGCGCTCCTGATGTTATGGCTCGTCATCGCCGCTGAAGAGCGCCCCGGCCCGCCGGCCCAGGTCTGGACTGCCTTCTTGCTTGGTGCAGCCAGCATTTCGCTCTTGGGCCTCGCCCGCGCCCCCTTCGCCAAGATGGTCGCGGCCCCCGACGACCCGTGGGCCGCGCTTGCGATGCATTCGATCTTCGGCGTCGCGTTACCTGAGGAAGCCGTCAAGGTGATCGCCATCGTGCTGATCTCCTCGACCAAGCGGCGAACCTTTGCCAATCCGATGGACACCGTCGTCTATGGCGCTGCGGTCGGCCTCGGCTTCGCCGCTTACGAGAACCTCGCTTACCTGGTCCAGCACGCGGACATGTGGCGCTCGCTGGCCGCCCTCCGCAGCGTGCTGACCGTGCCGTTCCACGGCGCTCTCGGCATCATCGCAGGCGCCTACCTGACGATCGCGCGCGCGGGCACGGCGCTGGGCGCGAACCGCCATCATCGCGATTGGGCTCGTCTTTCCAGCCGGCTGTTGATCTTCGCTGCGCCGCTCGCGTTGCATTCGGCCTTCGACTTCCCGTTGCTGACGCTCCAGCGCATGCCCGATCTCGATCCGACCCTGCGGATGTGGCTGGGCGCCGCCAGCCTCCTGATCGGCTTCGGCTCGATCGCATTCGCGATCCGCCTGGTCCGGCGCGTCGCGCGCCACCATGCGCCCCGGACCGATCTCGCGCGCGAGCGGCTCAGCCAGCTCCGGCGGATGTGGGCACTGCTGCTCGCCGGCGGCGGCATCGGCTTCCTCGGGCTCGCCTTCGTCCTGACCTCGATCCATCACTGGCTGATCAACCCCGAGCGCAACCTGACGCTGGCTCTGATCCCGATCGGTTTCGTCTCGATCCTGCTCGGCCTGGCACTTCTGATCGTCACAACGGCGATCTATATTCTCGGCCGCAACCGCATCCGCACCAGCGCGGACGGCTTTTCCTCGGCACCCGGCGGCGGCTGAGGCGCGCAATGGCAAGCGCCGGGCGCGCATACTAGATTAGATTGATCTGCAGGGGCTGCTTACGGGATCGAGGCAATCATGACATCGCCTGAGGAATTTTCACGGCTGCAATCCGCTATGAACCAGGCGGTCAAGACGCATTGGAAGGCTTTCCTGTTCGAGGGAATCCTGCTTGTGGTTCTCGGCATTGCCGCTTTGATCCTCCCGCCACTCGCGAGCCTTGCGACCACGATCTTCCTCGGCTGGATGTTCCTGATCGGCGGTATCGGCGGACTGATCGCGACCTATTGGGCGCGCAGCACGCCAGGGTTTTGGTGGTCGCTGATCTCCGCCGCACTCGCCGTCCTCACCGGGATGCTCCTGCTGGCGCGACCGATGCAGGCCGTGCTTACGCTCACCATCGTGCTCGGCGCCTACTTCCTTGCCGAGGGCGTTGCCACCATCATGTACGCGCTGGAGCACCGCCGGGAGTTGAGCGGCCGCTGGTCTTGGCTCCTGATCTCGGGGCTTGTCGACATCGCGATCTCGTTCATGGTGATCACGGGACTGCCGAGCTCGGCGGACTGGGCGATCGGCGTTCTCGTCGGTATCAACCTGCTGTTCGGCGGCGCCTCACTGATCGGCATGGCCCTCGCGGCACGCAAGGACAGCACCTGAAGCGCTCGTCACGTCTTGCGCCGATTTGGGGGGTGACAACCCGCCGGCGGCACGCTATATGGCCTGCCATGATCACCGTCGCCACCAGCTATTTTTGGTACTTTAGCTACGACAGCTCGCTGGCGGCGGGAGGATCGCGCTCAATCTGACACATTGCAGCAGACGTCCGAACAAGCCGCCAGACCTGGCGGCTTTTTTGTTGGCCGGCAGGTTCTAAACCAGACAGGAGCCCGCCGTGCTGAGCACGACCGACGATCTTCGCATCCGTGAACTGAAAGAACTGAGCACGCCGGAAGAGGTGATGCGGGAGGTTCCGCGGACACTCACCGCCACGCGCGTGGTGATGGCCGCGCGCAACGCCATCCATGCGATCCTGAGCGGCCAGGACGACCGCCTCCTGGTCGTGGTCGGCCCCTGCTCGGTGCACGATCCCAAGGCCGCCCTCGACTATGCCGAGCGCCTCGCGAAGCTGCGGGAAGACCTTGCCGACCAGCTCGAGATCGTGATGCGCGTCTATTTCGAGAAGCCGCGCACCACCGTCGGCTGGAAGGGGCTGATCAACGACCCCGATCTCGACGGCAGCTTCGACATCAACAAGGGCTTGCGGCTGGCGCGCAACGTGCTGTCGGCTGTGAACAATCTCGGCCTGCCCGCCGGCACCGAATTCCTCGACATGACGACGCCGCAATACATCGCCGACCTCGTGTCCTGGGCCGCGATCGGCGCGCGCACGACCGAGAGCCAGATCCATCGCGAGCTGGCGTCGGGCCTGTCCTGCCCGGTCGGATTCAAGAACGGTACCGATGGCAACGTGCGGATCGCGGCGGACGCGGTGAAGTCGGCCTCGCATCCGCATCATTTCATGGCGGTGACGAAGCTCGGCCGTTCGGCGATCGCCTCGACCGCGGGCAACGAGGACTGCCACATCATCCTGCGCGGCGGGAGCAAGCCGAACTACGACGCGGCAAGCGTGGCGACCGCCTGCAACGAATTGACCAAGTCCGGCGTCGCGCCGCTGGTGATGGTCGATGCGAGTCATGCCAATTCGAGCAAGAAGCCGGAGAATCAGCCGGTGGTGATGGCCGATATCGCGGCTCAGATCTCCGGCGGCGAGAGCCGCATCATGGGCGTGATGATCGAGAGCAACCTCGTCGCGGGCCGGCAGGACGTCGTACCGGGCAAGCCGCTCACCTACGGCCAGAGCATCACCGATGGCTGCATCGACTGGCCCACCACGGCAAGCGCGCTCGAGCAGCTCGCCGACTCCGTCGAGATCCGCCGCAACATCCGACGCGCTGGGCGGCACGAGCGGTCGGCCTAGCTCTCGAGCAACCCGCTGTCGCTCCACCACCTCTCCCAACGGGAGAGGTGGAAGCCTCAACAGCCGCGGCAGATGCTCTTGATCTTGCGATCGAGTTCCGCGTCTTCCTTGTTCGCGGGCGTGTTCGGATCGCTCAGATTCTTCTCGCTCGGCACATCGGCCGCGCGCGGCTGACGGTGACCGACCGGCGCCGGCAATACCGTTGCAGGGATCCCACTGCCGGACGTCGGCCCCTTGGAGCCACCGGTCTGTGCCATCGCGCCGTCACCCAGCAAGAGCACAAGCGATGCTGCCAGCATGATCTTTTTCATTTTCGGTGCTCCATTCTTAAATCGGCGCTCTCCACTTCCGCTCAAGTCTCTGGCGGATAAAGATGAACGTCGCCACAATAATCCACGATACGATAGCGCGTTTCGGCTCCCGCATCATCCGCAGCCAGTGCGGTATTTTGCGTCGCCAATAGGTAGCTGGGTCCTACCGGCGACTTGCCGGCGCCGCCGGGAATGTCGATGACATAGTCCGGCTGACAGAGTCCTGACACGCGCCCGCGCAGTTGCCGCATCAGGTCCTGTCCCTGCGCCAACGTCGTTCGCAGATGCGCGGTGCCCGGCGCAAGATCGCCGTGATGCAGATAGTAGGGCTTGATCCTGCATTCGACGAAAGCTCGCATCAAATCCGACAGAGCGACGATGTTGTCATTGACGCCGCGCAAAAGCACGGACTGACTCACCATGGGAACGCCGGCGTCGACCAGACGCGCGCAAGCGGCGCGCGCCGCTCCAGTCAGCTCGCGCGCATGGTTGGCATGCAGCGCGATCCAGGTGGTGGCGCCATCGACCTTCAGTGCAGCGACCATCTCGTCGCTGATGCGCGCGGGTTCGGCCACCGGCACGCGGCTGTGAAGACGGATGATCTTGACGTGTTGGATCGCGGCCAGATCGGCCATGATCTCGCTCATCCGCCGCGGCGACAGCATCAGGGGATCGCCGCCGGTCAGAATCACCTCCCAGATCTCGTCATGTGCCCGGATGTAGTCGATCGCCGCGCGATAGGCGCTGTCGGACAGCGCATTCTCCTTGCCGGGCCCCACCATCTCGCGGCGGAAGCAGAAGCGGCAGTAGACCGCGCAAACGTGAACGAGCTTGAACAACACGCGGTCGGGATAGCGGTGCACGATCCCGGGAACCGGCGAATGCGGATGGTCACCGATCGGATCGGCGTTCTCGCCCGGCTTCAGGTCCAGTTCGGCCGCGGTCGGAACGAATTGTCGCGCGATGGGATCGTCGGGATCCGATGCGTCGATCAACTCGGCCAGATCGGGCGTGACCGCCACGGCATAGCGCGCGGCAACGCGTTCGAGCGCCGGTAGCGCTGCCGCGGGCGCCAACCCCTCGGCGATGAGCTCGGCAGGCTCACGCAGGGTGCGTGCAAGATTCGCCTTCGTCATCTCTCATCCGCGGGCGGTGTCCACACCACCTGATCGATTCGTGTTGCGCCGCTAGCCAACATGACCAGCCGGTCGAAGCCGAGTGCGACGCCACTCGCCTCCGGCATTGCGGCAACCGCAGCCAGAAAGTCCTCGTCGAGAGGATAGGCTTCGCCGTATCGGCGCTGTTTCTCGATCATCGACTCCGTGAAACGTTTTCGCTGCTCGTCGGCATCGGTCAGCTCTCCAAAGCCGTTGGCGAGCTCGACGCCGCAGGCATAGACCTCGAAACGCTCGGCGACCCTCGGGTCGTCCGCCTTCGCCTGCGCCAGCGCCGCCTCTGGAGATGGGTACTCAAACAGGATGGTCAAACGCCCCTGCCCCAGATACGGCTCGACATGCTCCACCAGGACCTTGCTGAAGATGTCGGACCAGCTATCGTCCTCGGCAACACGGACCTTGGCCCCGGCCGCCGCAGCGAGCGCGGTACGGTTAGCCTCGCCGCCCGGGATTGTCGACAGCAGATCGATCCCAGCGAATCGTTCGAAGGCGCCCGCGACGGTCAGAAGCTCGGGCTCGGCGAACGGATCGGCGGTCCGACCGCGGAAGGAGAAGGACCCGATCCCGGTCGCCTGCGCCGCACGGGCGATCACGACGATGCAATCGGCCATGATGGCATCATAGGGTGCGTCCGCTCGATACCATTCCAGCATGGTGAATTCGGGCAAATGCAGGTCGCCGCGCTCGCGGTCCCGGAACACCCGCGCGAACTCGAAGATTCGCGTCTCACCTGCCGCCAGCAGCTTCTTGCAGGCAAATTCGGGCGAGGTCCGCAGGTATCGGCTCGCACGGCTGCCGTCGGGCCGCATGATCTCGGTGCGGGGGGCGTGCAGATGGGTCTCATTGCCGGGGGAAACCTGCAGGACCGAGGTTTCGACCTCCATGAAGCCCTGTTCGGCGAAAAAGCCCCGCAAGGCCCCGGTCACGGCTCCCCTGGCCTGGAGGAACGGACGCCGGTCAAGGTGCCGCGAGGGCGCCCAGAATGGCGACAACGGCTTGTCCCCGGCCATCAACCGGTGGCCCCAGCCGGCAGCAAAGTGCTGGCTTCCAACGGCAAAATCAGTATGTTGCGGCCCGAAACGGGCGCCAAGGTCCGATTTGAGGCCCCAAGTCCCCCATCAATTTGACCACGTCCTGGCCGCAGCCGGGCCAAGCAAGCAGGAAATACAGCCTTGAGAGTCATCGCCAGTTCTATTCGCAAGGGCAACGTGATCGAGCAAGACGGCAAGCTTTATGTCGTCGTGAGCGCCGAGAACATCCATCCCGGCAAGGGTACCCCGGTCAGCCAGATCGAAATGCGCCGAATCTCGGACGGGGTAAAGATCTCCGAACGCTACAAGACCACCGACCAGGTCGAAAAGGCCACGATCGAGGAGCGCAACTACACCTACCTCTACGAGGATGGCGACGGCTACCACTTCATGAACCCCGAGACCTACGACCAGGTCCAGGTCTCGAAGGACGTCGTCGGTGATGCCGCCGCGTACCTTCAGGAGAGCATGACCGTCAAGCTGTCCATGCACGACACCAACCCGGTCGCGATCGCGCTGCCGCAGCGCGTGACGCTGGAAGTGGTAGAGACCGAACCCGTGACAAAGGGCCAGACCGCCTCCTCCTCCTACAAGCCCGCGGTGCTCTCCAACGGCGTGCGCACCACCGTCCCGCCGCACATCACCGTCGGCACCCGGGTGGTGGTGATGACCGAAGACGGCTCCTACGCCGAGCGCGCCAAGGACTGAGCGAGCAATCGAGGATCGGAACAGTACCGCCGGGGGGCGAGGCAGTGGGCAGAAAGAGTCTCCGCTTCGTCTCGCTTCTGCTGGCGCTGCCGCTTCTCGTTGCCACACCCCTCGCTGCGGATGAATTCCGCAGCCCCTCGCTCACGGCCCTGCGCGTCGACTGGCGCGCAGCGCTGGACCAACTCCGGATCGAGATCAACAGCCGTCCCCAGATTGCGGGCGAGTTCATTTTCGCACCCCGCCGCTCGGTGCCGCGCTACGATCCGCGCGCGATGCCCGCATTGGTGCAGCTGAATGCGGTCTCTTCGCGCTTCTTCACCGGTATTGCCCGAAGTCCCGTACCTGTACTGCTGCCGTTCGACGTCGCCGCATACATCGAGGCGCAGCGCAGCGGCGCACCGGTGACGCTCGCGCTGTCACGTTACCAGGCCGACTTCAATCCCGTCGACATGTTCCATGCCGGTCCGGCCGGCTACAGCGCGACCTTCTCGTTGGAGCCCGGCGCCGGTGAGGGCATGCCGAGCCGGGTGTTCGCAAGGCCGGTGGAGGTGCAGATCACCGGCTCGGCACTCGTCTACGACATCGCCGATCCCGCCGGCGGCAAGGGCGAGCCAGTCAAGCCGCTCGCGACAACCTATCCGGATCTGCGCAGGTTCATCCGGGAAGGTTATGTGCGCTACGCCTTCACCCGCTTCGGCGTCGCCTATGTGGTATCGATCCAATGCCTCGACAGCGTCGCCAAGCCGCGGCGGCTCGCCTGCAAGGAGGCCTATCCGGTCGCCGAGCGCTTCCTGAAGGCGCTGCGAGTCGCAGGCGGCCAGCGCATGCGGCCGTTGACGGACATTGCCTCCAACGTCATCGATCGCCCCGCGGCGCGTTCGCCGGATTTCAGCTACCGGCCGAGCGGCGATATCATCCCGAATACCGGCTACCGTAAGCAAGGCGGCCATCCCGACGCGATGGCCTATGCGCAGATCCGCTTTCCGCTCGAGAAGGCACCCGCTTTCGTGCGCTCGCAATCCTACGGCAAGCGCGACAAGAGCGGCGAAGGTCCGACCGCCTATCCCTGGCGCGACAATTTCTGCGAGGCGCGCAGTTTCGAGGTGTGGCAATGCGCCGGCGGATACGGCCATCAGGGCGAGGACATTCGCGCCGCCGACTGCCCGTCGCCCGGCGAAGGCCGCGAGCCCTGCGACCCCAAGCAGCGTGCCGTCGTCGCGGTGCGCGACGCCATCGTGATCCGCGGCGTCAGGGACCAGGCCGCGACGCTGCAGATCAACAGCCGCACCGAGCACATCCGCTTCCGCTATATGCACATGAACCCGCAGGCGATGAACGCCGACGGCCTCGTCAACGGCCGCCTCGTCAGCGAAGGCGAAAAGATCGGCGTGGTCTCGAACTATCTCGACCGTCCCGCCGGAACCTCGCTGCACCTGCATTTCGACGTCCAGGTGTTCACCCGCGACGGCTGGATCTGGGTCAGTCCCTATGTCACGCTGGTCTCGGCCTACGAGCGGCTGATACGCGCCCGCGGCCGCGAGATCGGCCCAGATATCGCAGTCACGTCGCAGCCGGTGGCTCACGCTCTGCCGGAAGACGTGATCAAGCCGCACCGGCGCGAGGGATCGAGCGGCGACAATTGACGGCTTGCTCGTTCCAATGCCTGGCTATGCAAGATTGTCGTCGCGCACCACCGCCAGTTCGAACGAAGAAAGGACAGGATTGATGAGCGTCGGACTGATCGGTCTTCTCGACGATATCGCGGGGATTGCCAAGGTGGCGGCGGCCTCGCTCGACGATGTGGCGGGCCAGGCTGCCAAAGCGGGCACAAAGGCTGCCGGCGTGGTGATCGATGACGCGGCCGTCACGCCGAACTACGTCATTGGTTTTGCATCGAAACGCGAGTTGCCGATCGTCGGCAAGATCGCGCTCGGATCGCTGCGCAATAAACTGCTGATTCTGCTGCCCGTTGCCCTGTTGCTCGGATATTTCCTGCCTGCGGCGGTCACGCCGCTCCTCATGCTGGGCGGAGCCTTTCTCTGCTACGAGGGCGCCGAGAAGGTGCTCGAAGCGGTGCTGCCCCATCATGCGCATCACCACGAAGCTCAGCTCCAGCCGATTGCGCTGAATGCCCGCTCGGTCGAAGACGAGAAGGTCGCGAGCGCCATCAAGACAGACTTCATCCTGTCGGCGGAGATCATAGCGATCACGCTGGCGGCGATTCCGGCGGGCAGCATCTGGACCCAGGCGCTGGTGCTGGCGCTGGTCGGTGTCTTCATCACCGTCGGGGTCTACGGCGTGGTGGCTCTGATCGTGAAGGCAGACGATGCCGGCATGGCGCTTGCGCGCTATGACGGCGCCTCAGTCATCGGCGGCGCGATCCGCATGCTGGGACGCGCGCTGGTCCGCGGCATGCCTATCTTCCTGGCCGTGCTGAGCGCCATCGGCACCGCCGCCATGATCTGGGTCGGCGGCGGCATCATCCTGCACGGCATCGAGAAATACGGCCCGCCCGCGGTCGGTCACACCGTCCATGCTGCAACCGAGGCGGCCGCACACCTTCTTCCCTCCGTCGCCGGCATCATCGAATGGTCGGTCGAGGCGGCCATCTCGGGCGTCGTTGGACTGCTTGTCGGCGCGATTGCTATTCCGGTTGTCGAATACGGCCTCTCGCCGGCATGGAAGCTGTTGAGGCGATCGGAGCCGGCTTGAATACGCAGCCGCGACGACGAATGGCGGCTAATCCAAGAAGGTCGTGAGCTGCGCGCCCTCATCCGCGACGAACACCGCGATCAACTCTGCCGGCTCCGTCATGCTGGCATTGGCCGAGACCAGATGCGTCGAGCCGGGCGGCTCGAAGAAGGACTGGCCGACCCCGAACGTCTCGACTGGGCCGCCACCGAGCTGCGAGCGGATCTCGCCCTTGGTGATGTAGGCGGTAACAGAGCCCGCATGACGATGCGGCCGTGAAAATCCGCCGGGACCATAGGACACGCGCACGATGGTCACGCGCTTGCCGGGGACGTTCGGCAGCGCGTAGGAGCCGATCGGCTCGATCTTGTCGAGCGGCGAACTCTCCGCCGCAGTGGCACAGAGCGGGGCTAGCGCGTCTGATACACTGTCGATCGTCACCGGCAGCGCTTTTCCAATCGCAAGCGCGCAGGCGAGTCCTGCAACGACGGCGAGCGCCGTCGAACGTGACGGTGCCGGGTATGGCAGGGCCGAAACGCTGATGGCCGACATCGTGACCTCCCCTCCTGCTGATCAGGAAGCAGCGGCGGCCGCGACGGCCGGTCGCTTCGCCGGCGTCCAGCGATAGGCGGCGCCAAAGCGGTTCCAGACATTGATCGATGCGACGGCCGAGGTCAGGTACATCAGCTCGATCTTGGAGAACTCGCGGGACGCTTCGGCGTAGACCTCCTCGCTGACGCCCTCGGGCAGACAGGTGAGCGCCTCCGCCCAGGCCAGCGCGGCACGCTCGCGCGGCGAGAAGATCGGCGCCTCGCGCCAGACCGCCACCAAGTTGAGCTTGTCCGCGGGCACGCCGATCCGTTCGGACAGGAGAATGTGATGCTGTACGCAGAAAGCGCAGCCGTTGATCTGCGAGGCGCGCAGCTTGACGAGTTCGAGCAGCTGCTTGTCGAGCCCAGCCTTGGCCGCGAGCTGGCCGAGCGCCAACACCAGATCATAGGCATCGGGAGCGATCTTCTTGAAATCCTCGTATTCGCTGCGGGCGTGTGACATTGCCGTTCACCTCGTCTTGTTATATGAACCCTTACATCTTATAAGAGCTCTGATATGGCGCGCAAGGCGAAACACGTCGTGAGACCGGGACGAAAAGCGCTCGAAGCCGGCGCCGTGCATGTTCCTGCTCCGGGCGAAGGCAAGCGCGGCGAGCAGGGTTATCTCGGCTACCTCCTGCGCCAGGCCCATGCCGCGGTCCGGCTGAAGATGGAGCGCACCCTTGCCGATCTCGGCGTAACGTCGCCGCAATTCGCGGTATTGACGATGCTGAATGCCTATCCGGGGCTGTCAGGCGCCGACGTCGCCCGCCTCACCTTCCTGACCCCCCAGACCGTGGGCGTCATCATCCGCAATCTCGAGCGCGACGGAGCCATTGCGATGACGCCCCATCCGGTCCACGGCCGCATCCAGCAATGGACACTGACGACGCGCGGCGCCACGCTGTTGAAGGCGTGCCGGCAGCGTGTGCTCGAACTGGAAAAGCGTCTCGCCAGGGATTTGGATCGGAAAGCTGAAGCCGCAATCCGGCATTGGCTTGCCGCGATTGCGACTGACCTACAGGAGGGTTAGACGACGTCCCCTCGGAGCCGCGGGCGCGCCCCTCTACCCGTCTTTCAGCGCATTCTTGACCTCGCCGTCGGGCCAGGTCTCATCGGCCGCGATCACCCGTACACAGCTTTGGTCGGCTGTGTTCACCAGCACATGCGAACTCACACGGTCGGCGCTCCGCTCCAAGTGCAGATCGGTCTCGGGCTTCCAGCTCAGCGTGGCCGCGAGGTCGCCGGGAAAGATCTGCCATTGCGATCCGTCGTCGAGCTCGACAACATGGCTTTCCGCATGCGCGCGTATCTTCATTCGACCCCGGCTCGATCAATCAATGGTGAAGGAAGGCCCCGGCCAAAGCCGAGGCCCCTATTCGTCAGTCGTTGTCGTGATGAATCACGGTCTTGCTGCGATTGCCGAATTCATCTTCCTTCTTGATCACCGTGGTGCGGCTTGACGGCTCGCGTTCCTTGATGACCGTGGTGCGATCACGCTCGCGGACGCGGTAATCCGGCGACTGGCCCACCGTGACACCGGCACCGACCGGACCAACATGAACGCCGACTTCACCAGCGAATGCAGGCGCCGCGATCGCGGTAGCCGTGGCGGCGGCAAACAGAATTTTCCTCATCTTCTCCTCCTCGTTTCCTTCGGAGGGAATGCAGGACTGCGACACTTTGTTCCGCGGGAAACCGGTTGTTCCGGCCCTGTGGGAACCGGCTCACATGGGCCACGTTTCCCGCTAGAATGGCTGGATGACACAAGCTGATTCCTGCGCCCAATACACCCGCCGCACCCTCCTGAAATATGCACTCGGTGCGACCGCCCTGCTTGCGTCGGCGGACCGCGCTCTCGCGGCACCCGCAGGCTTCGACGAGTGGCGCGAGACCTTCCGCGTGCGCGCGATGGCCAAAGGTATCTCCGCCGCGACATGGCAGCGCGCGATGGGACGCGTCGAGCCTGACATGAGCGTGTTCAAGCAGATGCGCAACCAGCCTGAATTCCGCGAGGAGATCTGGCAATATATCAACCGCCGCGTTTCCGACTGGCGCATCATCAACGGCAAGATCGCGCTGAAGAACAACGAGGCTTTGTTCGCGCGCATCGAGCGCGATTTCGGCGTCGAGCGCGGCACGCTGCTGGCGCTGTGGGGCGTCGAGTCCGCCTATGGCGATCCCCTGGTGCAGCAGAATCACATGAGGCCGGTGTTTCCCTCGCTCGCTGCGCTCGCCTGGAACGAGCCGCGCCGCAAGACCTATTGGGAGACCGAGCTGATCAACGCGCTGCGCATCGTCGAGAAGGGTTGGAGCACGCCGGAAGAAATGCGGGGATCCTGGGCCGGCGCCATGGGACATTCGCAATGGATGCCGGAGGTCTGGCTCAATGTGGGCATCGATTACGACGGCGACGGCAGGGTATCGCCGTTCGGCAAGCCCGACGACGCGCTGGGTTCGACGGCAAAATACCTCGTCAACCGCGGCAAATGGCATCGCGGCGAGCATTGGGGCTACGAGGTGCGCGCGCCCGGCAACCTCAGCGGCCGCCGCACCTATGCGGCGTGGCAGGCAGCCGGCGTGACCCGCGCCGACGGCCGGCCGTTTCCGCAGCCGAACGCATCCGCGCAGATGTGGACGCCGGTTGCGGGCGGGCCGACCTTCCTGCTGGGACCGAACTTCTATTCGGTGAAGAGCTACAACCCTTCCATGAACTATGCGCTGGCGATCTGCCATCTCGGCGATCGTTGCCTGGGCGCACCGCCCTTCATCCAGCCGTTCCCCGGCTCCGAGCGCGCGTTGACGCTGGCCGAAGTACAGGAGATGCAGACGCGGCTGACCAAGGCCGGCTTCGACACCGGCGGCACCGACGGGCGCGTCGGCAACGATACGATGAAGGCGGTCAAGGATTTCCAGCAGCGCGCCGGGATCACGCCGGCGGATGGCTATGGCGGGCTGAAGGTGCTGGCCAAGCTGCGGCAGGGGTTGTAGGCCGACGTCCTCTCATACGGTCACTCCGGGTTCGCGCTTCGCGCGCCCGGGAAGGACCCGCTGAGATCAATGCCGATACTGCGGCTCTTCCGCATCGAGCTGCCTACGGATTGCGGCGAGATGCAGCCGCGCGGATTCGGCATCCCCCTCGCGCATCTGCCTGTAGGTCTCGGCCGCCACGGCCGGATCGACCGGCAGCACCTTGCGTCCGGTCGACATCGCCAGCACCTGCACCTCGGCGGCGCGTTCGAGGTAATAGAGATCGTCCCAGGCTTCCGCGATGGTCGGCGCCAGCACCATCACGCCATGATGCTTCATGAAGACGATGTCGGCATCGCCGACGGCAGAGGCAATGCGCGCACCCTCGCGGTTGTCCAGCGCGAGGCCGTTATAGTCGCGATCGACCGCGGTGCGGCCATAGAATTTCAGCGCGGTCTGGCCGGCCCAGATCAAGGGATCGCCTTCAGTCATCGACAGCGCCGTCGCGTAAGGCATGTGGGTGTGGAAGGCGACTTTCGCGCGCGGCAGGCGCTTGTGCATCTCGGCATGGATGTAGAAGGCGGTCGCCTCGGGCACGCCGTCGCCGTCGAGCACATTGCCATGGAAATCACAGATCAGGAGCTTCGACGCCGTCAGCTCGCGGAAGGCGTAGCCATAGGGATTGACGAGGAACAGATCGTCATGGCCGGGCACCACGGCCGAGAAGTGGTTGCAGATGCCTTCCTCGAAGCCGTTCCGCGCCGCCATGCGGAAGCAGGCGGCAAGATCCTCGCGTGCAGTGCGGATCGCATCGGTCGCGAGGTCCGGCCGGTTGGAGCGGATTGGCGCTGGCGCGGGTGAGGAAGCATGAAGGCTGTGCGCCATGGCGAAGGACACCTCTGTCGGTAAGCTCCCCGCGTTGTACAGGGCTGGCGCTTGCACGTCAGCCCCTTGCGTGCGCCGCCCTGCCCTGCGTGGCTTATGCGCGCCGCGGCACGCCCCCGGCATTCATGCCGCCATCGATGACGAGCTCGCTGCCGGTGACGTAGCGCGAGGCATCGGAGGCCAGATACAGCACGCCCGAGGCGATCTCCGCGGCCTGACCGGCACGGCCGAGCGGCGTCACGACACGGGCGCGCTCCTCGGGATCGATCGGGGCGTTCTGGCCCGCGCCGGTCGCTCCCGTCGGGATCTTTCCCCAGATGGGCGTATCGATAATGCCGGGGTGAACCGAATTGACCCGGATGCCGTCGCCCACCGCCGCACACTCCATCGCGATCGATTTGGCGAACAGCCGCACGCCGCCCTTGGTGAGCGAATAGGCGGAAAGGCCGGGCGCACCGCGCAGGCCCGCCAGCGAGGACATCATGATGATCGAGCCGCCGCCGGTCTTGCGCATCAACGGCAGGCAATGCTTCACCGAGAGAAACACGCCGTCGAGGTTGATGGCATTCTGCTTGCGCCAGTCAGATAACGTCATGTCGACGATCGAGGGCACGGCGATGCCGATACCCGCGTTGGAGACCAAGATGTCGAGCCGGCCGTAGCGCTTCGCGATTTCGGCGACCACCTCCATCCAGCGCTCTTCGCTGGTGACGTCCTGCTCAAGGAAGATCGCCTTGCCGCCGGCTTGGGTGACGCGCCTGGCGAGTTCGGGGCCCCTCAGCTCGTCGATATCGGTTGCAATGACGGTGGCGCCTTCGCGCGCGAACAGCTCGACGACGGCCTCGCCAATTCCGGACGCGCCGCCCGTCACCAGCGCGACCTTGCCCTCAACCTGCCCTGCCATGTTCACTCCCTTTTTTTGTTGTTAGCGACCGTTGCTATCTAATCACGGATGGCCCCTGGTCCGGTAGCGCGACGTCGACGACGCGGAATTGCACGCGCTCGGCACCCTGGTAGCGATCGACCGACAATGATCCCGCGACATGCAGCTGCTGGCCGCGGTTGGCGAGCAGCGCATTGCCGAGCTTCTGGCCGACCGAACGGAATGCGATGCCGTTGACGATGGCGCCGTCGCCCGACTTGAAGCGAAGGCGCAGATGGGCCTGCCCGACCTCGTCGGCAAACACGAGCTGGTGCGCCGGCAGCGCCAGCACAGGCTCCGGGTTGCCGCTGCCGAAGGGACCGGCGCGGTTGAGCGTCGTCGCAAGCTCCGGCGTCACCGCACGTGCGGAGACCGCGCCGTCGATATAGAGCTCGTTGACGTGGCGCGCCTCGGCGACGTCGCGCGCCAGCGCCTGCTCCATATAGGCGCGGAATTCGGACAGCTTCTCTTTCCGCAGTGTCACGCCGGCGGCCATCGCATGGCCGCCGCCCTTGAGCAGGATGCCGTCGGCGACCGCCTGCCGCACCGCCTTGCCGAGATCGACGCCGGCGATCGAGCGGCCCGAGCCGGTTCCGATGCCGCCGGGCTCCAGCGCAATGGCAAAAGCGGGCCGCGCGAATTTCTCCTTCAGGCGGGAGGCGACGAGGCCGACCACCCCGGGATGCCAGCCTTCCGAGGCCGTGACGATCACCGCGAGCTTATCCTCCAGTCCGATCGAGGCCAGCGCCTCCGCTTCAGCCTGCGCCTCCGCGGCCTGCTCGATGACACGGCGCTCACTGTTGAGCCGGTCGAGCTCGGCGGCGATCCGCGCCGCCACGACGCTGTCGCCCTCGAGCAATAGCCGCACGCCGAGGTCGGCGCGGCCGATGCGGCCGCCGGCATTGACGCGCGGTCCCAGCATGAAGCCGAGGTGCCAGGCCTCCGGCGGGCCGTTGAGCCGTGCCACGTCCATCAGCGCGGTATGACCGACGTGGTCGCGCCGGCGCATCGCGATCAGGCCCTTGGCCACGAAGGCACGGTTGAGGCCGATCAGCGGCGCCACGTCGGCCACGGTGCCGAGCGCGACGTGATGCAACATGCCGAGCAAATCGGGCTCAGGCATCTCGTTGCTCCAGAAGCCACGCTGGCGCAGCTCGCGATTGACGGCGACCAGCGTCACCAGCACGAGGCCGACGGCGGCGAGATGACCCAAGCCGGAGAGATCGTCGGGGCGGTTCGGATTGACCAGCGCGTCGACCTCCGGGAGATCGAGACCGCATTGGTGGTGGTCGATCACGACCACGGACATGCCGAGGCGCTTGGCTTCGGCAAGCGGCTCCATGCTGGTGGTGCCGCAATCGACGGTAACCAGCAGCGTCGCGCCCTTCGCGGCGAGCGCTCGCACCGCCTCGGTATTCGGGCCATAGCCCTCGAAAATGCGGTCGGGTATATGGATCAGCGGATCAAGCCCGCAATGGCGCAGGTGCCAGGCGAGCAGCGCAGCAGAAGTCGCGCCATCGACGTCGTAGTCGCCGAAGATGGCAACCTTCTCGGTCCTCGCTGCAGCATCGGCGATCCGCTTGGCGGCGGCCTCCATTTCCGTCACCGTGAACGGATCCGGCAGCAGCTTGCGGATGGTGGGATCGAGAAAATCGGGCACGGCGTCGATATCGACCCCGCGTCCGGCCAGCACCCGCGCCAGCAGCTCCGGCAATTGGTGTCGCTGCACGATGGCGAGCGCCTGGGCCGCCCCGCGCCCGTCCAGACGGTCGCGCCAAAGCTTGTCGGTCAGCGAGCGCGACACGCCCAGGAAAGCCTGGGGCGCTTCGACGGGCAAGGCGGTAGCAGGCGGCGTCATGACGGGAGGCAGGCTGTTGGAACTCGGGTCCAGGCGATCACGCGGACGCACGGTCACTGGGGCTTCCGGGGATTGGCCGGCAATCGGCCCGGATTTGCAACGGCCCCGCCGCACAAAGCGGTGGATGGCCGTCGGCCCGGGAGAGAGTGACTACCATTTAGGCATTCCGTCGAACAGCAAATTAAGCGGGCGTTAGGTGGAATCCTCGAAAAAGAATCGTATTCGATCTGTAATTGATTGTTCCGGGTTCATTGCAGATCAGACCTCATTGCCAAGGGAAGCTCCCCGATGTCTGCTGCGCTGGGTCTGAAAACCAAGCCGAGTGCTACCGAATCCGCGGACGATGATTCCGATATCTCCGCGCTGATCAATCGCCTCACGGCAGAGGTCAACCAGATCGCGGTCGACAAGACCAAATCGATCCAGCAGATCACCAACCAGATGAAGATGCTGGCGCTAAACGCGCTGATCGAGAGCTCGCGCGCCGGCGCCCAAGGTGCAGGCTTTGCGGTGGTTGCGCAGGAGGTGCGCGGCGTCGGACAGCAGGTCGAGACCATCGCCCGCGAGCTCGAAACCCAATTGACGAAGCGCACCGGCGATCTCGTCGCCTCGATCGAGCGCATGAGCCAGCGCTCCCGCGGGGAACGCATGGTCGACCTGTCGCTGAACGCCATCGAGCTGATCGACCGCAATCTCTATGAACGTACCTGCGACGTGCGCTGGTGGGCGACCGACTCTGCCGTGGTCGATTGCGCGGCCTCGCCCAGCGCTGCCGCCGTCTCCCATGCCTCGCAGCGCCTCGGCGTGATCCTGGGGGCCTACACCGTCTATCTCGACCTCTGGCTCTGCGATCTCGACGGCAACGTCATCGCCAATGGTCGGGCCGATCGCTTTCGCGTCGTCGGCGAGAACGTCGCTCACACCAAGTGGTTTCGCGAGGCGAAGGGTCTTCGCTCCGGTGACGATTATGTCGCCGGCGACGTCGAGAACCAACCGCTGCTCGGCAATGCGCAGGTCGCGACCTATTGCGCCAGCGTCCGCGCCGGCGGCCAGGCCAATGGCGCGCCGATCGGCGTGCTCGCCATCCACTTTGACTGGGAGCCGCAAGCCCGCGCCATCGTGCAAGGCGTCCGCGTCGGCGACAGCGACAAGGCCCGGGTGCTGCTGGTCGATTCGAATTTTCGCGTGATCGCGGCCTCCGATGGTCAGGGCATCCTCAGCGAGCGCATCTCGCTTTCGCTGAACGGCCAGCGCTCCGGCTTCTATCACGACCGCACGGGTACGCTGGTGGCATTCCATGCAACCCCCGGCTACGAGACGTATCGCGGGCTCGGCTGGTATGGCGTGATTGTCTGCGGAGCATGAGGCGAACGCCGCCGGCCGCCTTACGAGATCCTCACGAGATCGAGCAGGTCACGCGACCAGCAGACATGATCACGACACAAACCTTGCTTGTCTTGCGCCGACCCATGGAATTGTTCTGACGGCAAGAACGTTGGCGACGGCACGTATGCCATGCGCCAGAATTTCCGTGCCAGCCTTGAGAGCAGCGATCAACCCCGAACCAATTCCACTTGCTAGCTTGTTCAAACCAGCGCAGCATCGCGCGGCCGGCTCCAGGCCGGTCGCAACGCGCAAATGGTTGCGAAAAATAAAGCGGAGGAAACGCATGACAATCGATGTCTCTCGTCGGTCCCTGCTCGCACTCGGGGCGGGTCTTGGTGCTAGCGCCATGCTCGGCAGCAGCGCGATGGCGCGGGCGCCCAAGCTTGGTACTCAGACGCCCTACTGGCACCGCTTCGTGCTCGGCGACGCCGAGGTGACCGTCGTATCCGACGGGCCGCTGCCCCTCGGAGACCCCTCGGGGACCTTCACCGGCGTTCCGAAGGAAGAGGTCAAGAAGATGCTCTCCGACAATTTCCTGTCGCCGGACAACGTCGTGCTCGAGCAGAACTCGCCGATCGTCAACACCGGCGACAAGCTCATCCTGTTCGACACCGGCATGGGCAGCTCGAAGATGTTCGGCGCCAGCACCGGCCGGCAGCAGAAGAGCATGACGGAAGCCGGTATCAAGCCGGGCGACATCGACGCCGTCGTCTGCTCGCATGCCCATATCGACCATATCGGCGGCATCGTCGACGAAGGCGGCAAGCCGCTGTTTCCGAATGCCCAGATCTACATCGCCCAGAGCGATTTCGACTTCTGGACCGACGAAGGCAAGCTCGGCAGCGCCGCCAAGGATTTCGTCATTCACGCCCGGAAGAACCTGCTGCCGGTTCGCGACCGCATCGTGTTCTTCAAGGACGGCCAGGAATTCCTGCCCGGCGTACAGGCGATCGCCGCCCCCGGACACACCGTCGGCCACACCATCTTCATGGTCTCCTCGGCGGGGAAATCGTTCGCGTTCCTCGGCGACCTCTCGCACCATTCGGTGCTGCTGCTGGAGCGGCCGCGGATGGAGTTCTCCTATGACTCCGACCCGAAGCAGGCGGCCGAGTCGCGCGTCAAGCTCCTGACGATGCTCGCAACGAACAAGATCCCGGTGATGTCCTATCACTTCGCCTGGCCGGGCTATGGCCATGTCGCCAAGGTCGGCGAAGGCTTCCGCTACTATCCGGAGCCGATGAAAATGACGCTTTAACGCAGATCAGCTCCGGGCGGCGCTTGCGCTGCCCGGACCGATGTTGCCGCGCACATCACCGGAAACGCCGTTAGCACCCCAACCTGTCGGCGATGCCGCCAAAATCCTTCGCGACGATGTCCCAATTGCCGGTCGCCTCGAAGTCAATCTTTTGAAGCGGACCATACTCCGTCGGTCGTGCCACGAAGGCAGTCTTCAGCCCGTTCTTCTGCGCCGCCGCGAGATCGCCGTTGTGGGCAGCCACCATCATCACCTCTTCCGGCTTGAGACAGAGCAGCCGCGCGGCGCCGAGATAGGTTTCCGGATCGGGCTTGTAGTGCTCGAACAACTCGGCCGACAGGATGAGGTCCCACGGGAGCCCCGCAAACTTCGCCATGTTGGTGAGCAGCGCGACATTGCCGTTCGACAGCGGCGAGATCACGAACTTCGTCTTGAGCCGCGTCAGGCCGGCGACACTGTCGGGCCATGGATGCAGGCGGTGCCAGCCCTTGGTGAGATAATCGAGATCCGCCTCCGTCAGGCCCTTGATCGCGAATTGATCGACCAGCTTTTCCAGCGACTGGCGATGCAGATCGTCCAGCATGACATAGCCGCGCTCGGGATGTTTGCGCACGTCGTCCATCGACGCCATGTACATGCCGCGCCAGCCGTCGACCAAGGCGGTCCAATCAGCGGTGATGCCGCGATGCCTGCCCCACCACATGAAATCGGTGATCAGGCTGGTGCGCCAATCCACGACCGTGCCGAACACGTCGAAGACCAGGGCTTTGACGGCGGAGAGATCGGATGGTGTGGTCATGCTTCGCTCCGCCATTTCCCTGCGCAAGTTGGACTTGGTCCGAGGGACTTAAAGCATGACCGGTTCTGTGCAACAATAGCGATGGTCCAGCCGGCCAAGCACGCGCCTGAGACGAAAGTGGTGACGAACCTCAACCGATGAAGTGAAGCCCAATCGCTATGGCCACCCCTATCGCATTGGTATTGCTGGACGAGCCTCGCCTTCCAGACGAGAAGGTCCTGATCGAGACGTTACGCCGCCGACATCCAGGCATGCTGTGGGAGAACAGCGCAGCAGCGGCAAATGCAGAAGCCGACAGTCACCTGTTGATCCGCGCGGGCGATCATCTGGTGGCCATTCTTTTGATCCCCGCCGCGATGCCGTTCAATCAGCAGCTTTGGCAGCACGCCTCCTTCGTTTGGACCGAGGCATTCGAGGCTGTGGGGAGACACCGTGCGCACCTGGTCGTCTCGATGATGGGCTCTGCCGTGGAGGGGACGGAAACCGCGAAGCTAAGCGTGATCGAAAGCAGTCGGCTCGTTACCGCGGCTGTCGGTGCCCTCATCGAGGCGCAGCCGGGCTGTCTGGCCGTGGCCTGGAACGGGCAAGTCGGACGCTCTCCCGAACAGTGGATCGCTCAGTCGCCCCGCTCCTTCGATCCGTTTCCAGATCATCCCTACAGCCTCTGGACCGAGATTGTCCATTTCGTCAGCGGCAGAACGATTGGAGCCTTCACGATCGGTCTCTCCGCATTCATCGGACGGGAGATCGAATTCGAGGTGGACGGGCTTGACCAGCGCGGCGTCACGGTTCGCGTTGCTAACGCCTTGTCCTACCTCGTTGCAAATGGCCTCGACAAGAACATCGAGAGCGGAACGGTGTACTTGGACGAAGACGAGAACGTCGGTCACGTCGCTGTGCTCCACCGCCAATCGCGATTTGGCATAGGGCCAGTCGTTTCGTTCTTCTCTCTTCAGGACCGAGCCGGAAGGCTCAAGACCTACCCGATCATACCCGCCTCAATCGGCCGAAATCACCCGCTCCTGGTCATGCTGGGAAAGGTTGGCATGTTCGATCCTGCCAAGCCTGAAAACCTGATCGAGCTACGACCCGATCACTACGTTTCCGAAACTCGTCTGGAGTCCTTCGACGCCGCTCTTGCACACGCGCTATCTGAGATGCTTGCGACTGACGCCTATGCTGAGGCCGACGCTAGCGCAAGACGTGCGCTCGATAGCGGAGATGTCGCATCCGCGAGGTCCTTCCTTCTCCCTTGGGCCGAGGAAGTCCGTCAACTCCGAGACGCGGCCAAACTCGGCCTGCTCATGTGTGACGCGTTCCTGTTCATGCCCGCGCCGCCTCGCAGCCCGTAGCAGACAGGCGATCGAGTCCGCGGCGGGCGTCCGGCCGGAGCAGCCGAACGATCCCCCCGCGCGGACGGTCGCAATATCAATCCAGATGGAACTTGGCCAGCTCGCGGTGTTCGGCCTTGATGTAGCGCACCGTGCCGGTGACGGAGCGCATCACGACCGTCTCGGTCTCGATCACGCCATCCTTACGGAATTTGACGCCCGAGAGCAGCGAGCCCGTGGTGACGCCGGTGGCGGCGAACAGGCAGTCGCCGCGCGCCATGTCCTCGATGCCGTAGATCATCTTGGGATCGTTGACGCCCATCTTGGCGGCGCGCTCGCGCTTCTCCTCGGAATCGAGAATGAGACGGCACTGCATCTGGCCGCCGATGCAGCGCAGCGCCACGGCGGCGAGCACGCCTTCCGGGGCACCGCCGGTGCCGAGATACATATCGACGCCAGTGTTATCAGGGTCGGCGCAGTGGATAACGCCGGCGACGTCACCATCCGTGATCAGGCGCACGGCCGCGCCGGTCGAGCGCACGCTCGCGATGATGTCGGCATGGCGCGGACGGTCGAGCACGAGCACGGTGATTCCTTCCGGCTTGACGCCCTTGGCCTTGGCGAGGCGGCGGACGTTGTCGGCCGGCGAAGCATCGAGATCGACCACGCCCCTGTCGTAGCCGGGGCCGATCGCGAGCTTCTGCATGTAGACGTCGGGCGCATGCAGCAGCGTGCCGCCGTCGGCCATTGCCATGGTTGCGATCGAGCCCGGCATGTTCTTGGCGCAGAGCGTGGTGCCTTCGAGCGGATCGACCGCGATATCGACCTCGGGGCCCGCCTTGAGGCCGACCTGCTCGCCGATATAGAGCATCGGCGCCTCGTCGCGTTCGCCCTCGCCGATCACGATGGTGCCCTGGATCGGCAGCTTGTTGAGCTCGCGTCGCATGGCGTCGACGGCGGCCTGGTCTGCCGCCTTCTCGTTGCCGTGGCCGCGCAGCCGCGCCGACGACACCGCCGCCCGCTCCGTCACCCGCACGATCTCCAGCGTGAGGATGCGCTCGAGCAACGCTTGCGGCGGGACTGAAATATGGGTCGACATCGGCTGACTCCTTCGAAACAGTTTGGGACAGACTTCTCTGCCCGCATCAACTCACAGCACCCACAGTTCGTTCGAACCGTGTCAGTTCTTCTCGATCCGGATCACCTGCGGCCGTCCGCTGATCACCTTGTCCTTCTGCACGGCGGCGAGTGCGCGGCGCACGGCGTCCTCGTGTGTGGCATAGGTGATCAGGATGACGGGCACGGGTGCCGCCTTGCCATTTGCAGGCGCAGCGCCGCCATTGGGATGACGCTGCACGATCGACTCGATCGAAATCTTCTGCTCTGCAAGCCGGGTCGCAATCGCGGCCGCCGTACCGGGGAAGTCGCGCGCGAGCAGGCGGATGTAGTAGCCGCCCTCGTGCCGCTCCATCGGCGCCTTCTTGGTGTCGTGGAGTTGCGAGATCGGCCGGCCGAACGGATTGGCGCGAATGCCGCGCGCAACGTCGGCGATGTCGGCGACGACGGCGGATGCGGTCGCCGCACCGCCGGCGCCGGGCCCGACCAGCGTGATCGGCGGAATGCCCTCGCCGTCGATCGTGACCGCGTTTGTGACACCCATCACCTGCGCGATCGAGGAGGATTTCGGTATCATGGTCGGATGCACGCGCTGCTCGATGCCCTTGGCGGTGCGCACGGCGACGCCGAGCAGCTTGACGCGGTAGCCGAGATCGGCCGCCGCACGCAGATCCTCCGGCGCGATGGATGAGATGCCTTCGACATACACGGCGCTTTGAGCAACTTTCGTGCCGAAGGCGAGGCTGGCGAGGATGGCTAGCTTCTGCGCGGTGTCGTGGCCGTCGACGTCGAAGGACGGGTCGGCCTCGGCATAGCCGAGCCGCTGCGCATCCTTGAGGCATTCGGCGAAGGACAGCCCTTCCTGCTCCATCCGGGTCAGGATGTAGTTGCACGTCCCGTTGAGGATACCGTAGACGCGGTTGATGCCGGTTCCGGCAAGACCTTCGCGTAACGTCTTGATGACGGGGATTGCTGCGCCGACCGCTGCCTCGAAATTCAGCGCACCACCATGCTTTTCAGCCACCTTGGCGAGCTTGAGACCATGTTTGGCGAGCAGCGCCTTGTTGGCCGTGACGACCGACTTGCCGGCGCTCAGCGCAGCTTCCACTGCCGACAGCGCGGGATCGCCGGCGCCGCCCATCAGTTCGACCAAGCAATCGACTTCCGGATGGGTGGCGAGCGCAATCGGATCCTTCGCCCATTCGACGCCGCGCAGGTCGATGCCACGCTTCTTCGCCTTCGAGCGCGCGGTGACGGCAACCACGCGGATGCTGCGGCCGCTACGGCCCGCGAGCACGCGCGCTTGCGTTTCGATCAAACGGACAACCTCGGCACCCACGGTGCCGAGCCCCGCTATGCCCACTTTCAGGGGTGCGACCATGATGCTTCAGAAAACCTGCAGAAGGGAATTAGCGCCGGTTGGCGAGCGGAACCACGTTGTGCAATGTTTCGATGCCGCTTTCAAGGAAGCGGCGCACGCCGCGTGCGGCCTGCCTGATCCGTTGCTCGTTTTCCACCAAGGCGATGCGGACATATCCTTCACCATGCTCGCCGAAGCCGACGCCGGGCGAGACCGCAACGCCGGATTTCTCCACCATCAGGGTCGCGAACTGCATGCTGCCGACGCTGCGGAACGCTTCCGGCAGCGGTACCCACGCGAACATCGAAGCCTCCGGCGGCGGGATCTCCCAGCCGGCGCGGCCGAACGATTCCACCAGCGCATCGCGGCGCTTGCGGTAGGTGTCGCGCATCTCCTTGATGCAATCGTCCGGGCCGTTCAGCGCAGCAGTTGCCGCGACCTGGACCGGCGTGAACGCGCCGTAATCGAGGTAGGATTTGACGCGGGCGAGCGCCGCGATCACGCGCTCATTGCCGACCGCAAAGCCCATGCGCCAGCCGGCCATCGAATAGGTCTTCGACATCGAGGTGAACTCGACGGTGCAGTCCATCGCGCCCGGCACCTGAAGCACGGAGGGCGGCGGGTTGCTTTCGTCGAAATAGACCTCGGCGTAAGCGAGATCGGACAGGATCAGAATCTCGTGCTTCTTCGCGAACGCGACGAGATCCTTGTAGAAGTCGAGGCTTGCGACATAGGCGGTCGGGTTCGAGGGATAGCAGACGACGAGCGCCAGCGGCTTGGGGATCGAATGGATGATCGCCCGCTCCGCCGCCTCGAAGAATTGCGGCGTCGGCTCCGACGGCACCGAGCGGATCACCCCGCCCGCCATCAAGAAACCGAAGGCGTGAATCGGATAGCTCGGGTTCGGACAGAGGATGACGTCGCCGGGCGCGGTGATCGCCTGCGCCACGTTGGCGAAACCTTCCTTGGAGCCGAGCGTCGCCACCACCTGGGTGTCGGGGTTCAGCTTCACGCCGAAGCGGCGGCCGTAGTATGCGGCCTGGGCCCGGCGCAGGCCGGGGATGCCGCGGGAGGCCGAATAGCGGTCGGTGCGCGGCTTGCCGAGCGTCTCCTTCAGTTTCTCGAGCACATGCGGCGGAGCCGGCAGGTCCGGATTGCCCATGCCGAGGTCGATGATGTCGGCGCCGGCATTGCGCGCAGCCGCCTTGGCCCGGTTGACCTGCTCGAACACGTAAGGCGGAAGGCGGCGAATGCGGTAAAATTCTTCCATGGCTCTCTGGGCTCCGGGCAACCGGTCAGGGACAGAATCGGCAGGCCGCGAGGGCCACTCCAAAACGCGATCGATCTCACCGCGAAAAGTGCTCAAAATCAAATATTTAGAGCAATCATCGACGACGAAGACTGAAGTCGTTCGCCCTGACTCTTGGCTGTACCGACGTCTTTTAGCACGGCAAAGCGGAGGCGCCAGCGATTACCTTGCCAGTCTCCGCCTCCCAGACCTATTTGGCGTCCTTGGCAACGGCCTGACGATCGCGCGCAGCGGCGAGCTCGGCCTCGATCTTGGCGCGCTGCTCAGGCGGGATGATTGCCTCATCGCGGTCCGGCGGCAGATCGTGCACCGGCAGATAGCTGCCGGGCTCCCTGACAGCCGACTGCGCATCCGCGGGTGTCAGATCCGCGAGCTGGCTCGAACAGCCGCCCAGGGCGAGCGCCGCGATCAGCAGCGCGCCGCGGATCGGCAGCGTCTTTTGCAGGTCCCATAACGCCAACACTTGGGAAATCCCCTACTCGTCCCAAAGCACGGCCCCGGGCAACCTTACCCAAGACCGCGCCCAAGCTCAAACCATTGCTGCCCAAATGGTGCGAGCCAGAAAACAGCCCAATGCCCAACAAGCCGAGCGGTGCGGCTCGATTGTGACGGAACCAAGAAGATTTGTCGCAGTGCAACACATCTTCGAGAGTGTTTAACGTCAAACATGCGAGCTTCGCGGTGACGAGTACGGAATGAATCGTTACTGTTCTGCTCATGAGCATGGCCACGACCGAGACGCCGAAATCAGGTACGAAGTTCGACGCGGAAGCCTTCGCGATGAATGTCGCGCGGGCGATGGAGAGCGGCGGCAAGGCACTCGCCGCTTATCTGAAGCCGCGCGAGAGCGGCGAGGTGCAGGATCGGCCACCGGCCGAGCTTGCGGAGATCGTCAAGACGTTCACATCGGTCGCCGAATATTGGCTCTCGGATACGTCCCGCTCCTCCGATCTGCAGACCAAGCTCGCGAAGGACTATCTCGACCTCTGGGGCGCCGCGGTGCGCCGCTTGGCCGGTCAGGACGCCGAGCCCGCCATCGCGCCCTCGCCGCGCGACAAGCGCTTTGCCGATCCGGAATGGAAGTCGAACCAGTTCTTCGATTTCGTCATGCAGTTTTACCTGCTCACGGCCAAATGGGCGCAGGAGCTGGTGCGCGATGCCGAGGGGCTCGATCCGCATACGCGCCGCAAGGCCGAGTTCTACGTCCAGCAGGTCACCAACGCGCTGTCGCCGTCGAATTTCGTGCTGACCAATCCGGAGGTGCTGCGCGAGACCGTGGCGAGCAGCGGCGAGAACCTCGCGCGCGGTCTGACCATGCTGGCCGAGGACATTGCGGCCGGCAAGGGCATGCTGAAGATCCGTCAGTCCAATCCGGACAATCTCGTCGTTGGCGTCAACATGGCGACGACGCCGGGCAAGGTGATCTACCAGAACGAGATAATGCAGCTGATCCAGTATGCGCCCACGACGGAGAAGGTGCTGCGCACACCGCTCCTCATCGTGCCGCCCTGGATCAACAAATTCTACATCCTCGACCTCAAGCCGGAGAAATCCTACATCAAGTGGTGCGTCGACCAGGGCATCACCGTGTTCGTGATCTCATGGGTCAATCCCGACAAGCGGCTCGGCAAGAAGAGCTGGGAAGACTACATGAAGGAAGGCCCGCTCAAGGCGATGGACGTGATCGAGAAGGTCACCGGCGAGATGAAGGTGCACACCGCCGGCTATTGCGTCGGCGGCACCATGCTCGCGGCCACTTTGGCCTGGCTCGCCGAGAAGCGCCGCCAGCGGGTATCGTCCGCGACGTTCTTCGCGGCCCAGGTCGACTTCACCCATGCCGGCGATCTCCTCGTCTTCGTTGACGAGGAGCAGATCTCCGCGCTCGAGCAGGACATGAAGACCGCCGGCGTGCTCGAAGGCTCGAAGATGGCGATGGCCTTCAACATGCTGCGCTCGAACGATCTGATCTGGTCCTATGTCGTCAGCAATTACCTGAAGGGCCAGCAGCCGAGCGCGTTCGACCTTCTGCACTGGAACTCGGACGCGACGCGGATGACCGCGGCCAACCATTCCTATTATTTGCGCAACTGCTATCTGGAGAACCGGCTCTCCACCGGCACGATGGTGCTCGACAACACATTGCTCGATCTCTCCAAGGTGAAAGTGCCCGTCTACAATCTGGCCACCCGCGAGGACCATATCGCGCCCGCTGAATCGGTGCTGTACGGCTCGCAATTCTTCGGCGGTCCGGTGAAGTACGTCCTGTCCGGGTCGGGCCACATCGCCGGCGTCGTCAATCCGCCCGCCTCGAACAAGTATCAGTACTGGACCAACGACAACATCAAGGACGTCAACATCGCGCAGTGGATGAAGGGCGCCACCGAGCACAAGGGCTCATGGTGGCCGGACTGGCGCCAATGGCTGGGCGAGCTCGATCCCGAGGAGGTCCCGGCGCGCGCGGTCGGCAGCGAAGCATTCCCACCGATCGAGGACGCACCCGGCAGCTATGTCAGGGTTCGCGCATAGCGGAAGCTTGCTTGCGCGTGGCGCAATCTTGCGCGCTTTCGTATAGACAGGCACAGCGACGACAGAGGGGAGCGGCACTCATGACACGCGAATTGTTCTGGCTGACATTGACGGTGATCCTGACGGGGGTCCTCTGGATTCCCTACATTATCAACCGATGTCAGGTTCGCGGGCTCAGCGGTGCCATGGCCAATCCCTCGCGCGGCGACAAGCCGCAGGCGGAGTGGGCGAACCGGCTCATGTTCGCACATGACAACGCGGTCGAGAACCTCGTCATCTTCGCGCCGCTGGTGCTGATCCTGAACGCGATCGACTATTCCACGAAATGGACCGTGCTGGCCTGCGCCGTCTATTTCTGGTCACGCGTCGCACACATGATCGTCTATGCGCTGGGCATCCCGGTGTTCCGCACGCTGGCCTTCACCGTCGGCTTCCTCGCCCAGGCCGTGCTGGCGCTGGCGATCTTCGGGGTGGTTTGATGCCGCCCCCCAGCCAGTGCGAGGAGCTCTTGCGACGACGCAATCCAGAGTGTCGCCGGGACGAGAGTTCTGGATTGCTTCGCTTCCCTCGCACTGACGCAGGATAGAGTCCCGCCTACTCCTCCGGCAGGCCGAGCATCAGCCGCATGTTCTGCACAGCGGCTCCCGAGGCGCCCTTGCCGAGATTGTCGAGCCGGGCGACCAGCACTGCCTGATGATACTTGTCACTGGCAAAGACGTAGAGCTCGAGCATGTTGGTCTCGTTGAGCGCCTCCGGCTCGAGCCGGCCGCTCTTGGTCGCCTCGTTCTGGAGCGGCATCACCCTGACATATTTCGATCCGGCGTAACGCTTCGCCATCGCGGCTTGCAGGTCGGCACCGCCAGGCTTGCCTGGCAACGTGTCGAGCTGGAGCGGCACCGATACCAGCATGCCTTGCCGGTAATTGCCAACCGAGGGAATGAAGATTGGCCGCCGCGTCAGGTTCGCATAGAGCTGCATCTCCGGCAGATGCTTGTGCTCGAAGCCGAGGCCATAGAGCTCGAAGGCCGGCGCGCTGCCGTCCTCGAAGCTCGTGATCATCGACTTTCCGCCGCCGGAATAGCCGCTCACCGCATTGACGGTGATTGGATAGTCCTGCGGCAACAGACCGGCATCGACGATCGGCCGCAGCAGCGCGATCGCGCCGGTCGGATAGCAGCCGGGATTGGAGACCTTTCTCGAGGCCTTGATCTTTCCGGCCTGGTCCGGCGCCAGCTCCGGAAAGCCGTAGGCCCAGTCCGGCGCGACCCGGTACGCGGTCGAGGCGTCCAGCACCTTCGGACCGGACGGCCCCATGCTGTCGATGAGCGCGACCGTCTCCCTGGCGGCATCGTCAGGCAGGCAGAGGATGACGAGGTCCACCTCCTCCATCAGCGCCTTCTTTGCCGCGGGATCCTTGCGCTTGTCGTCGGCAATGGTCTTCACCTCGACATCGCTCTGCAGCTTCAGCCGCTCGTTGATGCCGAGGCCGGTGGTGCCGGAGCCGCCGTCGACGAAGACGGTCGCGAGCTTCTTGGCCGCGCTGGTGGTCGGGGCTTTCGTGGTGTCAGCGAGGCTCATGGCGTGCTCCCTTCGAGCAGGTTCGTGTCGGCTTTGAAAGCTTGCGGCTTGGCTTGCCGCATCAGTTGTGAGATCTGCCGGGCGTCGGCATCGCCGCCACCAAGCGCGTCCGCAATGGCTGCATAGTCGGCGTCGGATTTGTGCTGGTTCAGCTTGAAGCTGCCCTCGACCTCCTCGACCATCATGACCAGGCCCACGATCCCCTTCTTCATCGCCTCGAGCCGGCCCGCCGTCATCTTGCCCGAGGTCCAGGGCTTCTTCGGCAACAGCCGGCTCTCGAACTTGTCGCTGAGCGTGTCGACCTGCACCGACAGCTCCTCGTCCGACAGCAGCCGCACCGGCCCGCTCAGATGCACCGACTGATATAGCCAGGTCGGCACCTGGTCCGGCGAGACGTACCAGTCCGGCGATACATAGGCATCGGGACCGTTGACCGCGAGCAGCCATGACGCATCACCGCCAGCCAGCTTTAGCAGCGGATTGTGACGGGCGAGATGGAACGCGGCCTGCGGCGTCCCGTCAGCCGCATAGGTCAGATAGAACGGCAGCGGCGAAGCGACGGGCTTGTGGCCGTCGAAGGCGCACATGGTGCCGAAGCCGCGCTGCTCCGCAAATTTGAGGCTTACGGCGCGGTCCTGCTTGAAGAAAGGTGGCGTGTACATCGTAGTCTCCTGCTGGGCCTCCTGAGGAAGCCGCCGGATCAGATCGCGCTGACAGGAGAGAGAATGCCGCGGATCGGATCCAGCGGCAAAGACGATGATCTCAAACGCGATCGACCGCCCTAACCGCTGAAGTGCGGCGGCGGCGACGGGCGAACAGGATGGTCGCGGCGTTGATCATGGTGCGCGGCTATAGGGCCAGGCGCAGTTCCCGTCAAGGTTCAGACCGTCAGATCACGCGCCAGATCCATTCCATGATCTTGGCGAGCACGTCGCCAAACAGCAGGAGCACGGCCGACCAGATCAGGGCCGAGACGAAGTTTGCGGCCTGGAAAGTCCAATAAGGCATTTCGAAAATGCCGGCCGCGAGCGGCACCGAGGCGCGCAGGGGGCCGAAGAAGCGCCCGATGAAGATGCTGGGTATGCCCCAGTTGCGCACGAACGCCTCTCCTCTGGGCAGCAGATCGGGATAGAGCGAGAGCGGCCACATCTGGGCAACCCTCTCCTTGTAGCGGTAGCCGAACCAATAGGAGACCCAGTCACCCAGCGCAGCGCCGAGGCCGCCGGCGATCCAGACAGGAAAGAAGCTGATGCCGCTGACCCCGATGAGCGCGCCGATCGCCACCAGCGCACCCCAGGCCGGAACGAGCAGCGAGACGAACGCAAGCGACTCTCCGAATGCGAGCAGGAACACGACCGGCGCCGCCCAGGCCTGGTGAACGCGCACGAATTCAGCGAGGGCGTGCGCATACTGCTCCATCAAAAATAGCCTTCCCGCCCCGTCTCAAGGTGCTGCTCGATGAAAAGGACTGGTAAGCCAAGGACTTGTGTGACATCAAGTCACAAAAGCCCACATGGCGAGGTCGGAACGTCAAATTGCCGGGAATTGGCCGGCCTGCGGCGTAAAACCGCCGGGATTGTCTCCCACCCACACCGCCCGGTCCGGCCCCCGGTAACCTTTCCAAGTCAGAAGTGGCATAGTCGGCCCGACCGATTCGCCGCCCATGCGGCCCTCAGAACGTATCAAGATATATGGCCAAGCAGTTGAAGCCCAAAGCAAAAGACGACTTTTTCGGCGGCGATGAGCCGAAACCCCGCGCGCCCAAGGCGGCGCCGCGTGGAAGCGGCGGAGAAGCCGACTACACCGCGGCCGACATCGAGGTGCTCGAAGGCCTGGAACCGGTGCGGCGCCGGCCCGGCATGTATATCGGCGGCACCGACGAGAAGGCGCTGCATCACCTCTTCGCCGAAGTCATCGACAACTCGATGGACGAGGCGCTGGCAGGGCATGCGACCTTCATCGGAGTCGAGCTGAGTGCGGACGGGTTCCTGACCGTCACCGACAACGGCCGCGGCATTCCGATCGATCCCCACCCGAAGTTCCCGAAGAAGTCGGCACTCGAAGTCATCATGTGCACGCTGCATTCGGGCGGCAAGTTCGACAGCAAGGTGTACGAGACCTCTGGCGGTCTCCACGGCGTCGGCATCTCCGTCGTGAACGCCCTCTCGTCGCGGCTCGAGGTCGAGGTTGCGCGCGGCCAGAAGCTGCATCGCATGGTTTTCGAGCGCGGCCACCCCAAGGGCAAGCTCGAGGATCTCGGCAAGGTCAACAATCGCCGCGGCACACGCGTGCGCTTCAAGCCGGACACGGACATTTTCGGACCCAAGGCTGCGTTCAAGCCGCAGCGCCTGTTCAAGATGACGCGCTCCAAAGCGTATCTGTTCGGCGGTGTCGAGATACGCTGGAACTGCGCGCCCGAGCTGCTCAAAGGCGTCGAGGACGTGCCGGCCGAAGCGACGTTCCACTTCCCCGGCGGCCTCAAGGACTACCTTGCCGCGGCGATCCACGCCGACACGCTGGTGCACCCGGACATCTTCTCCGGCAAGTCGGGCCGCAACGGCGCGCACGGCGCCTGCGAATGGGCGGTGGCCTGGACCGCGGATGCGGACGGCTTCCTATCCTCCTATACCAACACCGTGCCGACGCCCGATGGCGGCACCCACGAGTCCGGCCTGCGCAGCGCGCTGCTGCGCGGCCTGAAGGATCACGCCGAGCGCGTCGGCCAGGGCAAGCGCGCGGCGTCCGTCACCTCGGAAGACGTGATGGTGGGCGCCGCCGTGATGTTGTCGGTGTTCGTGCGCGAGCCCGAGTTCCAGGGCCAGACCAAGGACCGCCTCGCCACCGCGGAGGCGCAGCGCATCGTCGAGCAGGCGATGAAGGATCCGTTCGACCATTGGCTGTCGGGCAATCCGAACATGGCCAACCGGCTGCTCGATTTCGTGATCGACCGCGCCGAAGAACGGCTGCGGCGGCGGCAGGAGAAAGAGACCGCGCGAAAAACCGCCGGCAAGAAGCTGCGCCTGCCCGGCAAGCTCGCCGACTGCACCGACGCCGGCACCGAAGGCTCCGAGCTGTTCATCGTCGAAGGTGACTCGGCCGGCGGCAGCGCCAAGCAGGCGCGCGACCGCAAGACCCAGGCCGTGCTGCCGCTGCGCGGCAAGATCCTCAACGTCGCCTCCGCCGGCAAGGACAAGCTGACCGCGAACGCCCAGCTCTCCGACCTCGTGCAGGCGATTGGCTGCGGCACGCTCGCGCAATATCGCGAAGAGGATCTGCGCTATCAGCGCATCATCATCATGACCGACGCCGACGTCGACGGCGCCCACATCGCATCGCTCCTCATCACCTTCTTCTACCGGCAGATGCCGCGGCTGATCGACGAGGGCCACCTCTTCCTCGCGGTCCCGCCGCTCTACAAGCTGACGCACGGTACCAAATCGGTCTACGCCCGCGACGACAAGCACAAGGACGAGCTCATCAAGACCGCGTTCAACGCCAACGCCAAGGTCGAGGTGAATCGCTTCAAAGGCCTCGGCGAGATGATGCCGGCGCAGCTCAAGGAGACCACCATGGATCCGGCCAAGCGGACGCTGCTCAAGGTGGTGCTGCTGGCCGACGACCGCGACACGACTGCGGATTCGGTGGAGCGGCTGATGGGCACCAAAGCCGAGGCACGCTTCGCCTTCATCTCGGACAAGGCCGAATTTGCCAGCGAGGAGCTACTGGACGTCTGAGACCTCAACCCAGCCCGCAGCACGCCAAAACAGCCCCGGCCCAGCCGGGGCTGTTTTGTTTCGGGGGCGCCCCTCCGGGCTGTCTTGCCTGGCAGTTCGCAGGCGCTTTCGTTGATTCCCCGAAAGCGCCGCACGGCGATTCGTCCAATGGCTCATAGGCGCCGAGGCTAAGGCAGGATTGCCTCCATTTCGGACAAGGCCGACTTTGCTAACGAGAGGTTACCCGAAACAAGAACTGCGCGAATTTCATAACTATATGATTCTTATTACCTATTTTCTGTTCGATCGAGAGGGACCGGGTTACCCCAGCAGCGGCGTTTTCCGGTAACTGTGCCCACCCGGCAACAGCATTTCGGTGAGAACCGTCTATAGTTCGAGCATCAGATGACACGGACTTAAGTGCGCTCGCGCCACGACAGACCAAGTTGGGGATTTTGACATGAAGAAGATTTTGCTCGCTCTGTCCGCGGTCGCGGCGATGACCGGTTCGGCCTCCGCGGCTGACTTGGGTGCCCGTCCCTACGCGAAGGCTCCGATGGCGGCCCCGGTTGCCAACTGGACCGGCTTCTACATCTTCGGCGGCGGCGGTGGCGGCCTTTCGAACCAAGATCAGCACGTGCAGACCACCGTCGGCGCAGTCCCGCTGACGATCGACCAGCGCCAGGGTGGCTCGGGTTGGTTCGGCACGGTCGGCGCCGGCTACGACTGGCAGTTCAGCGGCACCTGGGTTGCCGGTGTGTTCGCTGACGGTCAGTTCGGCAGCATCCGCGGCACCGTGCAGGATCCAATCTTTGGCCTCACCGGTCACCAGAAGCTGGAGACCTCCTGGGCGGCTGGTGTTCGCCTCGGCTGGCTGGTTGCCCCGAACGTTCTTTCCTACGTCAACGGCGGTTACTCCGGCGCCCACTTTGGTCGCACCAATTTCACGAACCTCGCCGGCACTCCGGCCGGTATCCACCTCGACGGGTATGACCGTCACGGTTGGTTCATCGGCGGCGGCGTCGAGAACAGCCTGAACATCTTCGGCATTACCTCGCCTGGCTGGTTCATGAAGACTGAATATCGTTCGGCCTTCTACAACGCCACCACTCGGGACGAGTTGTTCGATGCCGGCAACATTCCGACCGGCAACAGCATCCGTACGAACCACTGGAACCAGACGATCTCGACCTCGCTGGTCTACCGCTTCAACTGGACCGGTCCGGTCGTCGCGAAGTACTGATCTGATTTGACCTCACGATCGAACGTCAAAGCCCTGGCATCGCCGGGGCTTTTTCGTTTGGGCTGGGCGGCCAACGCTTGCCTGCAATACCGCGTCCCGCGAGCCGGGTTTCGCCAGCCGACCATCGGCACTGATTGCCAAGCAGCGAATTGCCTTTGAGGGACACGCTCCCTCCCCGCCGCCAGCCGGGACCGGTGGGCGCCATTGTATCCACACCGAAGCTGCGGTTACTGTGCACCCTAAGCCTCGCGGTTGGCGGCACTTCGCCGCCACGCGCGACGGAAGCGGACGATGGGAGGAATGCTTGCGCAGATTTCTGCTTGTGGCAGGCCTGGTTGCGACAGCCGTCGGTCTGCTCTGGATCGGACAGGGCACGGGCACCGTTCCGTGGCCGCGATCGAGCTTCATGGTCAACCAGTTGCAATGGGCGGGCTATGGCGCAGCCATGGCCGGCTTCGGGCTGGTGCTGATCTGGCAGAGCAATCCATAGAAGAAACCAGGGAATACCAGCATGACATCCAGCCGGTTCGATCTCAGCGGCAAGGTCGCAATCGTCACGGGAGGCAATGGCGGCATCGGCCTCGGCATGGCGCGCGGCCTTGCCGACGCCGGCGCCGACATCGCCGTCGTCGGGCGCAACGAAACCAAGTCCGCCGCGGCGGTGGCCGATCTCCGGCAGCGCGGCGTCAAGGCGATCGCCGTCTCCACGGACGTGACGGACATGGCGGCGGTCGCGGCCATGATCGATCGCGTCGTCAAGGAGCTCGGCCGCATCGACATCCTCGTCAACAATGCCGGCATGAGCATCCGAAAGCCGCCGCACGAGCTCGAGCTCGACGAGTGGAATAGGGTGATCGACACGAATCTCACCAGCGCCTTCGTCTGCTCGAAGCTGGCCTATCCGGCGCTGAAGGCGTCCGGCAACGGCAAGGTGATCAACATCGGCTCGATGATGTCGATCTTCGGCGCGAGCTTCGCGACCGCCTATGCGGCGAGCAAGGGCGGGATCGTGCAATACACGCGCGCCTGCGCGAATGCTTGGGCGCCCGACAATATCCAGGTCAATGCCATCCTGCCGGGCTGGATCGATACGGATCTCACCCGGGGCGCGCGGCAGCAGGTCTCGGGGCTCCACGAGCGCGTGCTGGCGCGCACGCCCGCAGGGCGCTGGGGGGACATTGACGACTTCGCCGGCATCGCCGTGTTCCTTGCCTCGCCTGCTTCGAATTTCGTCACGGGCACCGCGATTCCGGTCGACGGTGGCTTCTCCGTGATGGCCTGACGCCGCGCCTGCCTGCAATCCGGCAGAGGCAAAAAAGAAGCCCCGGCCTGGCCGGGGCTTTTGAAATTTGCAGTGCTTTTCTTGATCGTTGGTCGCGTTGCGTCGACGTGCTCAGTAGCGGGAGATGGTGGGTGCGTCGAACTTGTAGCTCGCGCGCACCACGGCCCACTGAATGTCGCGCGGCTTGGCATCGAACGTGTAGTTTCCGGATGTGCCGCCGAGCTGATAGGTCTGGCTGCCGAAGGCAGCGTAGTTGTATTCGAGGCCGACGATCCAGTTGCGGGTGACGCCGTATTCCCAGCCGGCGCCGACAGTCCAGCCGTTGGCCCAGTGGGTTTGTCCGCCCGAACCCGTCGCCACACCGACTGTGTCGGTGACCGAGAGGCGGTTGTTCACGCCGGCATAGCCGCCCTTGATGTAGAAGAGGTTGTTCTGCACGGCGAAGCCGGCGCGGCCGACGATGGTCGCGAGCACGTTGGCGCGCCAGGAGAACACGTCGTCCGCGGCGCCAAACACGTTGTTTACGACCGTGCCCTTGTTGTCGAGGCCGGAAATCGTGCCCTCGATGCCGAACACGTAGTTGTTGGCCTGCCAGTTGTAGCCGATCTGCGCGCCGCCCATGATGCCTGATCCGCGCTGGCGATAGCCCTCGCCCGGAATGAGGTCGCCGAACGCCGCACCGGTCCCGTTGTTGATGAACTGCTGGTTGGTCCAGGCGCCACCGATGTGGCCGCCAACATAGAGGCCGGTCCAGGTGAACAATGGCTCGACATAGGCCGGCGCCTTCGTGTAGCGCGCAGCGAGATCGGCGGCAGAAGCCGCGCCGGTCGAAACCAGAGCCGTCGTGCAGGCGAAGGCGGCAATCAATTTATTACGCATGGTACACCCCGTGTCCTTTGATGGGCGCACGGTCACACGCAGCTCTTACTCAAATTTGAATCAAGATAGTTAAGGCGGCGGATTGACGATTGGCGCGAATAGAATCCGTCCCCGCTGTTGCATGCAGGCAACGCGCGAAACGCGATTTAAGGCGGCGTTATCCCTACCGAATTGCTGCACTATGGCGGCGGTGCGGCCTTCGAATGCACGTGCTCGGGCCGCACACCGAGCGCAAGCAGGCGCGCCGGGATACCCTGGAGCCAAGGCAGCGCGGTGATGAGACGCACGAGCAACGGCACCTTCAACGGTCGGTCGCCGCCCTGGAGCGCGCCGCTGATGACGTTGTTCTGGACGACCATCTGCATGCGCTGCGTCATCTTCACGGGGAATTCGCGGCCGCGGCGCACGGCATCCAGTTCGTGTTCGGACGGGCGGCCGTCGCGCAGCTTCTCGGCAAGCAGATTGGCGGTCGCGACCGCGTCCTGCACCGCGAGATTGACGCCGACGCCGCCGACCGGCGACATCGCATGCGCGGCGTCGCCGATGCACAGCAGACCCGGCTGCGTCCAGCGCTTGAGGCGGTTGATCGCGACCGTCAGCAGCTTGATATCGTCAAAGCTCTTCACCTCAGTGATCCCGGACCGAAGGACCGGCGCCATGCGCACGACATCGTCGAGCAGCGCCTGCAATCCCCTCGACTTCACCGCCCCGTGCTGTCCCTTGGCGATCATGTAGGCGCATTGCCAATAGTCGCCGCGGTCGAAAGTGATCATCATCTTGCCGGGCTCGACCCGCGCGAACACGTTTTCGGCCTCGTCTGGCCTGCGGCCGGCGCGAAACCAGAGCACGTCCATCGGCGCGCCGATCTCCTCGACCTCGAGGCCGGCACGCTCGCGCACCGTCGAATGCCGGCCGTCGCAGGCAATGGTGAGATCAGCCTCGATGTCGACGAAGCCGTCAGGCCTCTTCGCCCGCACGCCGGCGATCGTCTCGCCGCGGCGGATCAGATCCACCGCCTCCGTGCTCATCATCACCTCGAGCGAGGCGAAGCGCTGGCCGGCCTCGCGCAGGAAGTTCAGAAAATCCCATTGCGGCATGAAGGCGATGAAGGGGTACTTCCTACGAAGCCGGCTGAGATCGGCGATGCGCACCGGCGTGTCGCCGAACAAACCGTCCATCTTCTGCAGGCGCTGATGCGGCAGCTTCAGGAAGCCGTCGATCAGGCCGAGTTCATCCATGACCTCCAGCGTCGAGGGATGCACGGTGTCGCCGCGGAAATCGCGGAAGAAATCCGCATGCTTCTCCAGCACCACGACTTCGATGCCAGCACGTCCCTGCAAATAGCCGAGCATCATGCCCGCCGGCCCGCCGCCAACGATGCAGCAGCGGACCTTCATCGTGCCATTGGATGGTGGATCGGATGTCATGGCGGCCGCGGTCTGCGAGCATGGTCAAAATATGCGCGACGATACTAGCGCGATTCAGTTTGTCGGCGCGGGCCGAGGTTGGCAGCGGCAAACTAACCAGCTTGGAGAGAAGGCCCGCTTTGCGCGGGCCTTTCATGAAAAGCGAGGCAATTATTTCTGGTCCTCGTTGCTGGTCCCGGTGCCCGGACTGCCAATCGGCAACCCGTTCGCCGCACGACCGACACCCAAGTTTCGCTCGGCCTGCGCAGCTGTAGGCGTCTTTGCGTTCGCCGTCGGAGGCTGAACGTTCGGATTGTTCTGGCTGTTGTTCGTGTTGACGTTGGCCCCGGTGGTGGTGCCTTGTGTCCCCATGCCAGACGGAGCCGACGGCCCGGAATTGGCGCTGCTCGACGATGTGCCCGTTCCGGCTCCTGAACTCGCCGCAGATCCTGAGCTGGCGCCGCCCGCGCCGCCACCTGCACCACCGCCGCCTCCGCCACCACCTCCTTGAGCAAGGGCAGCGGTCGAAAGTGCAGCACAAGCGATCGTCACGAGGATGGTCTTGCGGATCATGAATCGTCTCCCTGGTTTGACAGACAATCCAGGTCAGCAGCGGTTGTTCCTTCCGCGGGAGATCACGTTCACCGGCCTCAGGGCTTTGGCGACTTCCGGTCCCAGGGGCGCTTGCCGTCGGCGTCGCGGTCCCAGGGGCGCGCGGTTGGAGCTATCCGATCATCCTCGGCGGCCCTCGCTCGGTCGGCCTGGACGCGTTCGCGGTCGGTGAGCGGTGGGGCCGTGGGGACCGGATTCGTCTGGGCCAGAACCGGAAACGTCGTAAGCAGCACGACGATGATGAATTTTGTCATCCCCGGCTCTAACACTTTCACCTCGACCTGTCCGGATTAAGTTCGTCCACTCCGCAAGGCGATCCGTCACGATCGCCCGCTGAACGACGCATTAATTGTTGCTGCGGTTCGCGCTGCGAAAGCTCTTGATCTCCGAGACGCTGCCGTCGCGATAGGTCAGCTCCACCGAGACGGACTGCGTGCTCGGCGCGAGCTTCATGTAGAGCGGCATCCCGGCGCTGATCGCGCTAGGGTCGCGCATGTCACAAGGCGGCATCTTCAGCACCTGGTTGGGAACGGCGGTGTCGATGCCGATGCGCACCTCGCGGATTGCGCAACGGTGGGACACGAGGTGGGTGTAGTAGACCAGGAGTCCGTTGAACTCGCGGAACGACAGCCAGCTCGTCGACGTCATGTCGAGAATCTTGCGCTGATCGCGGATCAGCGCAGCCTCGGGATCGAACCTGATCGGGAACGGCCCCTGCAAGTCGCCGGACTGATCGACATAGCGGACCTCGATGGTGCCGGGCTGCGCATCCGGCGGCAGCTCGATCGAGGGGTTCGGCATCCGCTTGCGCGTGCGCGGATCGAGCGTGTCGATGAAGCCGGTCTCGCGGAAATCGCCCTTGCCGGCCATACGCCAGGAAATGCCGAGGGTCGGATCGGCGAAGGAGAACACCACGCTCCAGCCGCCATTGTGCCGTGAGAAGCTCGCGATCGGCGCGTTGAGCGTCTCCTCCTTGGGCAGCTGCGGAACGGATACCGGCGGCAGCGCCGCAAGTTTCTGCGGCGGCGGATCGTCGGAGCGCACGGCGGTATCCTTCGCCATGCCGCTGAGGAACACGTCGTCGACCATCTGGTCGAAATAAACCGGCACCTGCCTGTGCTTGACGGTCTCGGCCATCTCGCTGACGGCACGGCGGGTGCGCTGCGCCACCTGCACCAGGTTCTCGCCGGGCTTGAGCAGTTCCTTCGCGAAGGTCCGCGTGAACACCGAATTGGGATTGGCATCGTCGTTGGACAGGCGATCGAGCGCGGTCTGGCGGGGCCCTGCCGAGAACACGGAGAACACGCCTTCGGGCAGCTGCGTCATCGGCGCGAGCCCGCCGCCGCCGGCGACTGCGCGGGTGCCCTTGCGCTCGAACGGATTGTTGCGGCAGGCATCGAACACCAGGATCGAGGTCCGCGCCTTCTTGTTCTGGAGGCGCTCGACGATGCGGTCGGCCAGGATCGAAGCGTCACGCACCAGCTCTTCCTGCCCTTCCGTCGCCGCCGGCACGTCGGTCGGCAGCAGATAGTTCTGTCCCGCGATCTCGAAGCCGTGACCGGCGTAGAAGAAGAACGCGGTGTCGCCGGGCTCGATCGCCTTGTCGAAGGCGAGCAGCGTCTCGGAGAATTGTTGCCGGCTCTGGTTCTCGGCGACCATCACCGAGAAGCCGAGCTGCTTCAGCGTGTCGCCCATGGTGCGGGAGTCATTGACCGCCTTGAGCAGCTTCGGGACGTTCCTGTAGTCGTTGTTGCCGACGACGAGCGCAACGCGCTTCTCGGCATAAGCGGGACCTGCCAAGCCGCTCAGGCCCGCCGCGAGGCCAATGGCCGCCAGAATTCCGAAAAGCCGACGCGTCATCGCAAAATTCCTGTTGCAGGACGGCCCTGCCGCCGATCCGTTGGAACGGCAGTTCATTTGCCCCCTGCCGCTGTGTGATAGTCGACCCAGACGTGAGGACGGTTCAAGGGCCTGGGCTCCGTCCGGCCATGGCGGACTTCGGCGAAATCTGCTTCTTCTTGGACCATTTCGCCGGAAGCGAGGAGCTGCCGTGTTTCGCTGGTGTACCGACGAGGTCGAGCCGAGGGATCGCTTCGACTATTGGCGCGAGGTGCGCGCCAAGGGATTGTTCGGCGTCACGGCCGAGCTCGCGCGCGAACGGCGCGCGGACTTCGTTGGCGAATTCTCGCTGCGCCAGCTCGGCGGTGCCAGCCTCGTCGAACTGAAGGCATCGCCCTATACGGTCGAGCGCAGCACGTCCGACATCGCCGCCGCCCCGGGTGACGCGATCTGCGTCTATCAGCAGCTCGGCAGTGGCGGCTGGTTCGGCGGCATTCGCGCAAGCGCCTTTTCGATTGCCAGCGGCAGCTTCGCTACCAGTCATACCGACCTGCCCTACCGCACCGCGCCGCTCGGCGCCGGGGGCTTCCATCTGCGCATCCTGAAAATCCCGGTGAGCACCATCCCGGCACAGGACAACCGCATGCGCGAACTTGCGCCACGAACGTTTGGCGACCCCGCTCTGGCGCCCCTGCTCGCTGCCTGCTTTGCCGACCTCGGCGAGATCGCTGGTGCCGCCACCGATGCTGGCTCTGCCGTTCAGACATCCTTGGTTCAAGCTCTGGGGCATCTGGCTTTGATGGAGCGCGGTGTCGTGCGGGCCGGCAGCAGGCGCGGACAGGCCGCGCTGCGGACGGCCCGCCTCTCGCAAGCCCGCCGCCTGATCGCGCGCCATTTGCAGGATCCCAATCTCGCGCCGGCCATGGTGGCCGATCTGCTCGGGGTGTCCGTGCGACACCTGCACATGCTGTTCGAGACAGCCGAGAAGAGCTTCTCGCAGACGGTGACGGAGGAACGCCTTGAGCAGAGCCGCCGCCTGATGCGGGAGAAGCCGGAGCGGCTGATCGCCGACATCGCGGCATCGTGCGGCTTCGAGAGCCTGGCGACCTATTACCGGGTCTTCAACGCTGCCTATGGCATGGCGCCCGGCGACTTCCGGGCGGGGACCACCGACCGGCGTTAACCCCCCGTCCTGGCCGCTGCGGACGCACTCCCGGACCCTCGGAAAACCCGAGCCGCGCCCGTAGTTTGAGCAAAAACCTCAGGTTTTTTAGGGCCTTCCCGCGCCCGCTCCATTGACTTTGGCCAATTCCTGCCTATGTTCCGGGTCGACGCGGCTCAGATCGAAGAGCGATTCCTGAGCCTTGCGCTTTGTTCGCGTGTGTCAGCACCCCCAGCTTCTTTGAGAGCGCGCCGTTTCGGGGTGGAACGCGACCAGCCTTATTACCCTCGATTCCGAACGGCGGTTTCGACCAGAGGCTCAATGTCCTTCTCAGATCTCGGACTGTCCGAAAAAGTCCTCGCCGCAGTAGCGGCCACCGGTTACACCACCCCTACCCCCATCCAGGAACAGGCGATTCCCCACGTCCTCGCACGCAAGGACGTGCTCGGCATCGCCCAGACCGGCACCGGCAAGACCGCGGCCTTCGTGCTGCCGATGCTCACCATTCTCGAGAAAGGCAGAGCCCGGGCGCGCATGCCGCGCACGCTGATCCTCGAGCCGACCCGCGAGCTCGCGGCCCAGGTGAAGGAAAACTTCGACCGCTACGGCGCCGGCCAAAAGCTCAACGTCGCCCTCCTGATCGGCGGCGTCTCCTTCGGTGATCAGGACGCCAAGCTGATGCGCGGCGTCGACGTGCTGATCGCAACCCCGGGCCGCCTGCTCGACCACACCGAGCGCGGCGGCCTCTTGCTCACCGGCGTCGAGCTGCTCGTCATCGACGAGGCCGACCGCATGCTGGACATGGGCTTCATTCCCGACATCGAACGCATCTGCAAGCTCGTCCCGTTCACCCGGCAGACCCTGTTCTTCACCGCGACCATGCCGCCGGAAATCCGGCGCATCACCGAAACCTTCCTGCATAATCCGCAGAAGGTCGAGGTCTCCAAGCCCGCCACGACGGCCGTAACCGTGACGCAGGCGCAGGTGCCCGCCGGACGCGAGGCGCACGAGAAGCGCGAGTTGCTGCGCCGCCTGCTGCGCGACGCCAAGGATCTCAAGAACGCGATCATCTTCTGCAATCGCAAGCGCGAAGTCGCCATCGTTCACAAATCGCTTCAGAAGCACGGCTTCAGCGTCGGCGCCCTGCACGGCGACATGGATCAGTCGGCCCGTACCGCGGCGCTCGAACAGTTCCGCAGGGGTGAACTGCCGCTCCTGGTCGCCTCCGACGTCGCAGCGCGCGGCCTCGACATTCCCGAGGTCAGCCACGTCTTCAACTTTGACGTTCCCCATCACGCCGACGATTACGTCCACCGCATCGGCCGCACCGGCCGCGCCGGCCGTACCGGCACCGCAATCTCGATCGTGACCCCGCTCGACCAGAAATCGATGGCAGCGATCGAAAAGCTGATCGGCCAGAGCATTCCTCGGGTCGAAGGCGATTACGAAGCCCCGGCCGAGGCCCCCGAGGCAAGCGAGCGTCCCCGCGAGCAGCGCGGCCGCGAACGTTCACGCGGCGGGCGTGGCAAGCCGCAGCGCGGCCGGGATCGTGAACGCAGCCACGAGCCGCGCGAGGCCCGGGGCGAGGCAAGAATTTCTTCGGAACCAAGACATTCTTCGGAACCAAGACATTCTTCCGAATCAAGGACTTCGTCGGAGTCACGCCAGCCCGGCGAGCCAAGGCATCGATCCGACGACAAGCGTCGGGCGGACACACGCCAGCAGGCCAGTACGGCGCACGTGCCCTCGATCGGCCGTCCCGAGCCGCGCCGCCAGCGCGAAGTCGATACCGAGCCGGGCGATCACTCGCATCTGCCGGCGTTTCTGCTGCGGCCGGTTCGCTCCCCTGCGGGAGCCTGAGGCGCGACGCGTTCCGGGTTTCGGTTGAGCGAACCCGGCACACAATTTTTTGGACGCAGTCGTGCACGTAAATTTACGGGGCGTTCACGATCGTCCATTAGCCTACGACCATAGTTTAAGTATTGCTACGGTCGATGGCGCGCCGACCGCTGTGGGGTATGTTCCGTGATCAAGGTGCTCGACGAACACGAACGCACGATGGCGTTCGCCGAGGTGGCGCTCGGTCAGATCCGATCGCTTCGGCAGACGGCAATTCCCCGCAATTACGAGATCTGGTACGTCTACGCCACCGGCTACAATGCTCCGCTCAACAAGATCATCAACGAGACGCTGGCGCGCAGCGGCAAGCTGACCGAGGCCGATCTCGAGCAGATCTACGAGACCTATCTCTCCCACATCAAGACCACCGACCGCATCGACAAGGTTGGCGCGCGCGTCATCGGCGAGATCGACGACGTCATGAAGGTCTTGGGCGATGCCCTCGGCATGACCGGCGCCTATGATGCCAACCTGTCGGGCGCCACCGAAGAACTGTCGTCTGCCAAGAGCCGCGAGCAGGTCAAGGCGATCGTCGAGGCGCTGCTGCGCTCGACCAGCGAGATGCGCGAGGCCAACAAGGCGCTGGAAGACCGGCTGACGCTGTCGAAGAACGAGATCAGCAATCTCCAGCAGAGCCTCGAAGCGATCCGCGCCGAGAGCCTGACCGATCCGCTCACGGGCCTCGGCAACCGGAAATATTTCGACCGCATGATCGGCATGGCCGTGCAGAGCGCACTCGCCTCGGGCGAGCCGCTGTCGCTGCTGCTGTTCGACATCGATCACTTCAAGTCGTTCAACGATTCCTACGGCCATCTCACCGGCGATCAGGTGCTGCGGCTGGTCGGCCTCTCGCTGAAGCAGACCATCAAGGGCCAGGACATCACCGCCCGCTATGGCGGCGAGGAATTCGCGGTCGTCCTGCCCAACACGACGCTACGCCAGGCGCTCACGGTTGCCGACCACATCCGCCGCGCTGTGATGGCGAAAGAGCTGAAGAAGAAATCGACCGGCGAGATCCTCGGCCGGGTCACGATCTCCGTCGGCGTCTCGCTGCTGAAAGAGGGCGACGACACCGACGCGCTGATCGAGCGCGCGGATGCCTGCCTCTATGCCGCCAAGCGCAACGGCCGCAACCGCGTCATCTGCGAATCCGATCCGGAATACGCGGCCGAAACGCACACCCGGGTGGCGTGACATCTCGTCGGATGAGACCATGTAGCCTGAGCAAAGGCTACGGCGCCCACCAGCTCTCCAGCATCACACTCTTGAACGACGCTTCCGCTTACGCTCTGCAAGCCTCGGCGGGCGAGTTGCTTTGTCCACCGGACCCGCCGTCGTCTTGGCAGCGTTCTTGGTCGGACGATTCTTTGCAGCAGATTTCTTCGCCGCCGCCTTCTTCGCTTTTGGCTGCTTTTTCACCTTGGCGCGCCGGGCTGCGGCGAGTGCCGCCCTTGCCCATTGCGCAAGCTCCGTGGAATCGTCGAACAGGCGTGCGGGAAGCTCCCAGTAGGAGTTCACCATCACGGTTCTGGCGCGCGTCCGATACTGGAACGGCTTGGAGCCCTCGGCCTCGAAGTCCGGGATGGTCATCTCGTCGGCGCGGAAGAACAGGCCGGCACGCAGGGCCAGCGCGAAATTGACGCCGTCGGCGGAGATGCCGTAGCCGGAGAACATCTTGCGGATGGTGACGGGGCCGAAATCGGCGAACAGGTCGGTCAGGAATTCTCGGTCCATCGGGGGTTTTCCTGCGCAAGCAAGCAAACCCTCATAGCATTCTCGTCAATGCGAGCGAAGCAGTCCAGACGACCTCCGCGGAGGCGGTCTACCCGTCGATCTTGGCCGGCCGCAGCTCGACCGATTCGCCGCAACCGCAGGCGGAGATCTGGTTGGGATTGTTGAAGACGAACTGGGCCTGCATCTTGTCGGCCTTGTAGTCCATCTCGGTGCCGAGCAGGAACAGCACGGCCTTGGGATCGACCAGGATCTTCACGCCCTTGTCCTCGACGACCTCGTCGGTCGGGCGGATCTCGTGGGCGTATTCGACCGTGTACGACTGACCGGCGCAGCCGCCATTCTTCACGCCGACGCGCAGGCCGACGATCTCCGAGTCCGCACGTTGGGTCAGTTCGGTGATGCGCTGGGCAGCGGCATCCGTCAGCCGCATCACCTGCGGGCGCGGCCGCCGCGGCTTCGGAGTGGAGGATGCTGGTGTCACCTGGGTCATGTTGTTTATGTGGTCCGTTGCGGAGCGAATTCAATGCGGGCTGAGGCCGTCACCACATGTTGAGCACGAGGCGCGCCTCGTCGCTCATGCGTTCGGGGGACCACGGCGGCTCCCAGACGACCTTGACGTCGACCACGCCGACGCCCGGGACGCTGGCGACCGCGTTCTCGACCATGGTCGGCAGTTCGCCTGCGGCCGGGCAGTTGGGCGTCGTCAGGGTCATCAACACGTTGACCGAACGGTCGTCCTTGATCTCGACCTTGTAGATCAGGCCGAGTTCGTAGATGTCGGCGGGAATCTCCGGGTCGAACACGGTCTTGAGCCCCGCGATGATCTCGTTGGTGAGACGCTCGGTCTCCTCAGGCGGCAGCGCCGACTGGGTCTCCATCGGACTAGCTTTGACTTCGGCCGTGTCACTCATGCGAACAAATCCCGCGCCTTCAAGAGCGCCTGTGCCAGATGATCGACTTCTTCCCGCGTATTATACATGCCGAACGAGGCCCGGCATGTCGCGGTCACGTTGAACCGCTCTAAAAGCGGCATCACGCAATGGGTGCCGGCGCGGACCGCGATGCCCTGACGGTCGATCACGGTGGCGACGTCATGAGCGTGCGCGCCCTTGAGCTCGAAGGAGATCACCGGCCCCTTGCCGCGCGCCGTGCCGATCAGCCGCAGCGAGTTGATCTCGCGCAGCCGCTCCTGGGCATAGGTGGTGAGATCGTGCTCGTGCGCGGCGATGCGCTCCTTGCCGATGGAGTTGACGTAATCGATGGCAGCGCCGAGGCCGACGGCTTCGACGATGGGCGGGGTTCCGGCCTCGAACTTGTGCGGGGGATCGCCATAAGTGATGACGTCGCGCGAGACCTCGCGGATCATCTCGCCGCCGCCGTTGAACGGGCGCATTGCGACGAGGTGGTCGTACTTGGCCCAGAGCACGCCGATGCCGGTGGGGCCATAGACCTTGTGGCCGGTGAAGACGTAGAAATCGCAGCCGAGATCCTGGACGTCGACCGGCAGATGCACCGCGCCCTGGCTGCCGTCGACCAGCACGGGAATGCCGCGCGCATGCGCGATTCTGACGACGTCCTTGACCGGCACGATGGTGCCGAGCGCGTTCGACATCTGCGTGATCGCAACAAGCTTGGTCTTGGCCGTCAGCAGCTTTTCGAACTCGTCGATGAGGAAATTGCCCTCGTCATCGACCGGTGCCCATTTGATCACGGCACCCTGACGCTCCCTGAGGAAGTGCCAGGGCACGATGTTGGAATGGTGCTCCATGATCGAGATGACGATCTCGTCGCCTTCTTTGATGTTCGGGCCACCCCAGGACGAGGCAACCAGATTGATGGCCTCGGTCGCGTTGCGGGTGAAGATCACTTCCTCGGTGCGGGGCGCGTTGATGAACTCCGCCACCTTGGTGCGGCCGCCCTCATAGGCTTCCGTCGCCGCATTGGCGAGGTAATGCAGGCCGCGATGCACGTTGGCGTACTCGCTCGTGTAAGCCTGCGTCATGCGATCGAGCACCGACTGCGGCTTCTGTGCGGATGCGGCGTTATCGAGATAGACCAGATTCTTGCCGTAAACCTGCATGGCGAGCGCCGGGAAATCCTGGCGCACGCGCGCGACGTCATAAGCGCCGTTCTTGGCTGCCGGATGCGTGCTCATGAGCGCCGCTCCAGCCAGCGCTCGGCCATGCCGATCACATGCTCGCGCAAGCCATCATCGGCGATCTGCTCGATCGCCTCGCCGACGAAGGCCTGGATCAACAGCGCCTGGGCCTGCTTCTCCGGCAGGCCGCGCGCCTTCAGATAGAACAGGAGACTGTCGTCCAGCGCGCCGGCGGTGGCGCCGTGCCCGCAGGAGACGTCGTCGGCGAAGATCTCGAGCTCCGGCTTGTTGTCCGCCTCGGCTTCGTCGGAGAGCAGCAGCGCGCGGGTCATCATCTTGCCGTCGGTCTTCTGCGCGTCGGGACGGACGATGATGCGGCCCTGGAATACCGAATGGGCGCGATCGTCGATCACGGCGCGGAAGGTCTCGCGGCTGACGCAGTTCGGCACGGCATGGTCGACCACCAGCGTGGTGTCGCCGTGCTCGGTCTTTTTCAGGAGGTTCACGCCATTCACCGAGAGCTCGCTGCCGTCGCCCGCCAGCGTGATGAATCCCTGCAAACGGCTGACAGCGGCGCCGCTGGTCATGTTGAAGAGGTTCAGCTTGGTGTTGGCCCCGACCGTGATGAACTGCGACGTGATGTTCACCGCATCGGGCGCATCGTCCATCAGCCGGATGTGCGCGACGTCGGCGTTGTCGCCGACCGAGACGATGACGGCGTCATTGACCTGGTAGGCCTTCGCTTCCGCCGCCACAAAAGTCTCGACGATGGTGGCGCGAGCGCCCTTCCCGATCGCGACCCGCGAGCGGGTGAAGGCCGATGCCGACGCGGCAGTCGCGATGTGGATGATCTGGATCGGCGCGGACAATTGCGCGCCGTCAGCGATCGAGAGCACGACCCCGTCGGTCGCCATCGCGGCGTTCAGCGCGATCACCGCATCGGTGCTCGCGGTCTTCAGCAGACCGGCATCCTTCTCCAGCGTCTCACGCAGGGTCTTGAAGCCTGCCTCGGGGGCGAGTGCCCTCACGTCGGACAGATCGGCCGCGAACACGCCGTCGACCAGCACCAGCTTGCGGGCCCCCTCGAACGCATGCACCTTCACCGCCTCCGCAGCGCGCTTCAGAGCGGCCGCATCGGGGATGGCTGCCGGAGGCAGAACCTCGCCCACCAGCGCGCGCAGATCGGTATACTTCCATTCCTCGATCCGACGATGCGGCAGGCCGAGACGCTCATAGCTCTCGAATGCCTCGCGGCGCGCCGCGATCACTTCGGGCGAACCCGGCAGCCGGCCTTCGGCGCTGGCGAACAGATCGCTCACCGCGCGGCCACCTCCGGTCTTTGCCACAGCAACGTTCATTGCAACCAATCCTTACGCGGCCTCGAATTGCGCGTAGCCGGACGCTTCCAGCTCCAGCGCCAATTCCTTGCCGCCGCTCTTCACCACGCGCCCCCTCGACATCACATGCACGACGTCGGGCACGATGTAGTTCAGAAGCCGCTGATAGTGGGTGATGACGACCATCGAACGCTTGGGCGAACGCAGCGCGTTGACGCCGTCGGCCGCAATGCGCAGCGCATCGATGTCGAGGCCCGAATCCATCTCGTCGAGAATGCACAGGCTCGGCTCGAACAGCGCCATCTGCAGCACCTCGTTGCGCTTCTTCTCGCCGCCGGAGAAGCCGACATTGACGCCGCGCTTGAGCATGTCCTGCGGGATGTTCAACGATTTCGAGACTTCCCGGACCTTCTTCAGGAAATCGGGCGTCGAATATTCGCTCTCGCCACGCGCCTTGCGCTGCGCGTTGAGCGCGGTGCGCAGGAAGTTCATGGTGGCGACGCCGGGAATCTCGACCGGATACTGGAACGCCAGGAACACGCCCTTCGCGGCGCGCTCGTCCGGCTCCATCTCCAGGAGGTCCTCGCCTTTGAAAAGGATCTGGCCGTCGGTGACTTCATAGCCGGGCTTGCCGGCGATGACGTGCGAGAGCGTCGACTTGCCGGAGCCGTTCGGCCCCATGATCGCGTGCACCTCGCCCTCGTTCACGGTCAGCGTCAACCCGTGGAGGATCTCACGCTCCTCGACACGAACCTTGAGGTCTTTCACTTCAAGCAAAGCCATCATGTTTTTCCATCTATCCCCTCATCCCAGGGAGCGCCGAAGGCGCGTCTCGAAGGATTGAGGCCAACAATCTTTCCGGTAATCCATCCTTCGAGACGACCGCGTTCCGCGGCCTCTTCAGGATGAGGCCGGTGCTAGCCGACCGACCCTTCGAGCGAGATCGAGATCAGCTTCTGCGCTTCCACCGCGAACTCCATCGGCAGCTGCTGCAGCACGTCCTTGACGAAGCCGTTGACGACGAGGCCGACCGCCTCTTCCTGGCTGAGCCCGCGCTGGATGCAGTAGAACAGCACGTCCTCGGAGATCTTCGAGGTCGTCGCCTCGTGCTCGAACGTCGCCGACGAGTTCTTGGCCTCGATGTAGGGCACGGTGTGCGCGCCGCATTTGTCGCCGATCAGCAGCGAATCGCAGGCGGTGAAGTTGCGCGCCCCGGTCGCCTTGCGGTGCGCGGTGACAAGGCCGCGATAGGTGTTCTGCGACCTGCCGGCGGCGATGCCCTTGGAGATGATCCGGCTCGACGTGTTCTTGCCGAGGTGGATCATCTTGGTGCCGCTATCGACCTGCTGGAAGCCGTTCGAGATCGCGATCGAGTAGAACTCGCCGCGCGAATTGTCGCCGCGCAGGATGCAGCTCGGATACTTCCAGGTGATGGCGGAGCCGGTCTCGACCTGGGTCCAGGAGATCTTGGAGTTGGCGCCGCGGCAGTCGCCCCGCTTTGTGACGAAATTATAGATGCCGCCCTTGCCTTCCGAATTGCCGGGATACCAGTTCTGCACGGTCGAGTACTTGATCTCGGCATCGTCGAGCGCCACGAGCTCGACCACGGCGGCATGCAGCTGGTTCTCGTCACGCTGCGGCGCGGTGCAACCTTCGAGATAGGAGACGTAGGAGCCCTTGTCGGCGATGATCAGTGTGCGCTCGAACTGGCCGGTGTTGCGCTCGTTGATGCGGAAATAGGTCGACAGTTCCATCGGGCAGCGCACGCCCGGCGGCACGTAGACGAACGAGCCGTCCGAAAAGACCGCCGAGTTCAGCGTGGCGTAGAAGTTGTCGGAGGTCGGCACCACCGAGCCCAGATATTTCTGCACCAGTTCGGGATGCTCGCGGATCGCTTCCGAGATCGGCATGAAGATCACGCCAGCCTTCTTCAGCTCGGCCTTGAAGGTGGTCGCAACCGAGACCGAGTCGAAGACAGCATCGACCGCGATCTTGCGGCGGGCCGGGTCTTCCTCGCCAGGCTTGGGCTCGACGCCTTCGAGCATGGCCACTTCCCGCAACGGGATGCCGAGCTTCTCGTAGGTCTTCAGGATCTCCGGATCGATCTCGTCCAGCGAGGAGACCGTCTTCTTCGGCTTCGGCGCCGCGTAATAATAGAGATCCTGGAAATCGATCTTGGGATAGTCGACGCGCGCCCAGGTCGGCTCCTGCATGGTCAGCCAGCGCCGATAGGCCTCAAGCCGCCACTGGAGCATCCAGGCGGGTTCGTTCTTCTTCTCGGAGATAAACTTGACGGTCTCCTCCGACAGCCCCTTGGGGGCCTTGTCGGACTCGATCAGGGTCTCAAACCCATAACGATACTGGTCGACGTCGATGCGCTTCACGCGCTCGACCGTCTCTTGTACGGCTGGCATTCCATCCTCCGCTCGCGGTTTCAAGGACCGCGGTGGATCAAACTCGGACGAGTATTACGATATTTCTCTGCGGAAAGCACGGGCTTAGAACCGTTCAAGCCATGTTTCATCGCTTAGCCCTTAAGTAGGGTATTACCGAGCTTTCGCCAAGCCTCTAACGCCCTATTGATGTCCTCTGGCTCGGTGGACCAGCCAAGACTGAGACGCACCGCTCCCTGCGCCACGGCGGGATCATAGCCCATGGCCGACAAGACGTGGGATGGCTGGACCCTTCCTGAGGAACAGGCGGAGCCGGAGGAGACCGCTATGCCCTCCAGGTCGAAGCCGATGACGGCGGTTTCGGCCTTCAGGCCTGGCGCGGTGAAGAGCACGGTATTTGGCAACCGCGCCACATCGTCCGCAAAGACCGTCGCCCCGGCGATGCCGCGAAGGCCATTTTCCAAAAGATCCCTGAGGCTTGCCATTCGCTCCACATCCTTCGCCAGAGCCTGAAGGGCAGCCTTTACCGCCGCCCCGAAGCCGGCGATGCCCGCGACATTCTCGGTCCCGGCGCGGCGGTTGAGCTCTTGTCCGCCGCCTCGCAGGACCGGCTCGAGGCCGCCTATGCCTTCAGCCATCACCAGGGCCCCGACACCCTTGGGGCCGCCGATCTTGTGCGCAGAAAAGGTGGCAAGGTCGGCGCCTACCGTATTGATATTGAATGGGATTTTCCCCAGCGCCTGGATCGCATCGACGTGCAGGAGGCCGCCGGCCGCGTGGACGATGCTTGCCGCCTCAGCGACGGGCTGGAGGGCGCCGGTCTCGTTGTTGGCGGCCATGATGGAGACCATGGCTGGCGGGCCATCCTGCAGCTGGATCTTCAGGCGATCGAGGTCCACCACGCCGGAGCGCGTGACCGGGATGAGGCCGATCTTGTCGCCAGGGAACCGGCCGCCGGCCAGCACCGAAGCATGCTCGACCGCAGAGACCAGCAGCCGCTCGACAGGTCCACCAGACCGCCCCCGCAAGCCCGGCGAGAGCGCAAGCGCATTGGCCTCGGTCCCGGCGGAGGTGAAAACGACGTTGCGCGGCTGAGCGCCGACCGCGCCCGCCAGCGCGGAGCGCGCCTCCTCGACCAGTCGTCGTGCCTCCCGGCCCTCGGCATGGACCGAGGATGGATTACCGATCAGGTCGTATGCAGCCAGAATAGCAGCCCGCGCTTCCGAACGGAGCGGCGTGGTCGCGTTCCAATCGAGATAGACCCGGGCAAGCATGAGTATTATATTACCTTATGTCGCAGACGACTGTCGCGCCGGCCCGACATGGGCCGCGTGCGCGCAATTGGCAACCCGATTCCGAGCGAGCGGGCGCCGTGACGTCGTCATGACAAGCTAACGCATTGAACCCATTGGGGGATGTTCAAGATGCTTGCTTTTTGACCCTCTGCCTATGTTAGAACGCGCTCCGTCAAGTCACCGCGCGCTCTTAGCGCATCACCGCAAGGCGCGCCTTCTCACCCTTCATTCGCGCTTCCGTCGGCATCTGCCGACGAGGCCACAATCGGTTGATTGCTAGGGATCATCTCTCCAGGAAATCAATCAAGAGACACCAATGCCCGAAGTCATTTTCACCGGCCCTGCTGGCCGTCTCGAAGGCCGCTACCATCCGGCCAAGCAGAAGAACGCGCCCATCGCGATGATCCTGCATCCGCATCCGCAGTTCCACGGCACGATGAACCACCAGATCGTGTACCAGTGCTACTACGCGTTCGCGCATCGCGGCTTCTCCGTGCTGCGCTTCAATTTCCGCGGTGTCGGCCGCAGCCAGGGTTCGTTCGACCACGGCACCGGCGAGTTGTCGGATGCCGCCGCCGCGCTCGACTGGGCCCAGACGATCAATCCCGAAGCGCGCGCCTGCTGGGTTGCCGGCTTCTCCTTCGGCGCCTGGATCGGCATGCAGCTCCTGATGCGCCGCCCCGAGGTCGAGGGCTTCATCTCGATCGCGCCGCCGGCCAACCTCTACGACTTCTCGTTCCTCGCGCCCTGCCCGTCGTCGGGCCTCATCGTGCATGGCGAAAAGGATGCGGTGGTGCCGCCCAAGGACGTCAACACGCTGGTCGAGAAACTGAAGACGCAGAAGGGCATCGTCATCGACCAGCAGATCATCCCCGGCGCCAATCATTTCTTCGACGCCAAGCTCGAACCGCTGATGGAAACCATCACGGCGTATCTCGACATGCGCCTCGCCAACGTGCGGTGAAAATTCTGCAGCCCGGATGGAGCGAAGCGAAATCCGGGAGACTCTATCCGCGGAAGTAGACCCGGATTGCGTTTCGCTCCATCCGGGCTACGGGCTGAACTCGTCACTCAAGCCAGCTTGAGCATAGCGATTCCCATCAACACGAGCGCGATGCCCGCAAGCTTCATCGCGCTCAAGGTCTCGCCGAACAGCACGACCCCCATCAGGAAGGTCCCGGCCGCGCCAATGCCGGTCCACACCGAATAGGCGACGCCGACCTCTAGCACCTTCAAGGCGCGCCCGAGCAGGAAGACAAACGCGGCGAGCAGCAGCAGTGAAACGATGCTCCAGCCGATGCGCGTGTAGCCTTCGGCATATTTCATCGCGATCGCCCAGCCGACGTCGAGCAGGCCTGCGATCACCAGCATGACCCAAGCCAATGACGGCGACATCGGCGCGCACTCAGGCCGCAAGCTTGAGCAGATGCGCATCGTGCCGCACGAGGAAGGCCCGCAGCAATTGCGGATAGTCCGCGCCGACCGCGGTGCGCACGCTCGGACGTTTCGCAAGCTCGGCACGCCAGGTACGCACCTTCGACACGTCGCGGAAGATGCCATGCTCGGTCAACTCGTCGAAGAGATCGAAGTAGCGGAAGATCGGCGCGAACACCGCGTCGACCAGACTGAATGCATTGCCGGCGAAGAACGGGCCTGCGCCGAGCGCGGCTTCGACACGCCTGAATTTCGCAACCAGCGCCTGGCGCTTGCCTTCGAATGTCGCCGGATCGCTCGTGGTTTCCAGGCCCCAGAGATCACCGAGGATCGCCGAGCCGAACTCCATCCAGGCGCGGTGCTCGGCGCGCTTGAGCGCATCCGCCGGATGCAGCCTCGCGCCGGCTTGCGTCTCCTCGATGTATTCGCAGATCACGTTGCTCTCGAACAGCGCGACCTCTCCCTTATCGGTCGTCACCACCAGCACCGGCACCCTGCCGAGCGGCGACAGTTTCAGAAACCAGTCGGGCTTGTCAGCCAGATCGATGTCGATCCGCTCGAACGGCACGCCCTTCTCCTTCAGCGCGATCACCGCGCGCTGCACGTAGGGGCAAAGCTTGTGGCTGATCAGTTTCAACGAAGCGGTCATGGGCGATCCCGGCGGTTAGATGCAACTGCATTCAATGTAGATGCATTTGCATCTACCCGTCAAGATGCATGCAATTGCATTGATCTAGCCTTGCGTCAGGGGCGCGCGATCACCCCGCCGGTCATAGGCATCGGCACACCCGTGGTAGCGGGATAAGATAGCGGCAGGCCTTTCATGCCGCGGACCGCGAGGAAGCCGAAAGCCTGCGCTTCGATGGCGTCGGAGGCCCAGCCGAGCGTCTCGGCCGCCTCCACCGTTGCCGAGCCCACCTGCTCCCGCAGCATACGCAGCATGGTGAGGTTGCGGGCGCCGCCGCCGCAGACGATCCAGCTCCGCGGCCGCCGGGGCAAAAGCGGAATGACGCGGGCGATCGCAGCCGCAGTGAAGGCGGTGAGCGTCGCGGCGCCGTCGGCCGGCTCGATGGCGCCGAGCTTGAGCGCAGCGAAATCGTTGCGATCGAGCGATTTGGGTGGGGCCGCCGCGAAGAAGGGCAGTTCCAGCGCCCGTGCGATCCAGGCCTCATCCACCTTGCCGAGCGCCGCGAACTTGCCTTCCGCATCGAACGCCTGATTCATGGTGCGGTACATGAAGTCGTCGAGCAGCGCGTTGCCGGGGCCGGTATCGCAGGCAATCAATGCATCGTTGCCGTCGATATAAGTGATGTTGGAGACGCCGCCGATATTGACCACGACGATCGGTCCTTCGCGTTCTAGCGAATGAGCCAGCGCGCGGTGGTAGACGGGCACGAGCGGCGCGCCCTGCCCGCCCGCCTCGACGTCGGCGGCACGGAAATCATGCATCACCGGGATATGGATGGCCCTGGCCAGTAACGGCGCATCGCCGATCTGCACGGTCAGCCGCTTCTCGGGCCGGTGCAGCACGGTCTGGCCGTGGAAGCCCACGATATCGATGTCCTCCGGCCTCATGCGGTTCTGCGCCAGGAAGGCGGCCACCGCCTCGGCATGGGCTCCCGTCACGGCCTGCTCGGCCTGCGCCAGAATGCCCGGCCGGGCGTCGCGCTGCTGCAGATGCACGGCCTCGCTCAGCGCCTGGCGCAACACGTTGCGCTCGGCCGGGCTGTATGGCCGGTAGCCGGACGGTCCGAACGCCTTCACCTGCTTTCCGTCGGTCTCGATCAGCGCGACATCCACCCCGTCCAGCGAGGTGCCGCTCATCAAGCCGAGTGCCGTCAACATCATGGGATCAGCGTCCTGAAAGACCCCTCCGGCATGCCGATCTTGTGCCAGAGGGACACATCTTATAATGCCACAGCGCCAAGTGGCGGGCGGACATCGGGTCCCGCGGAAGACCCTTAAATTGCCCCCAAAAGAGTAAACCAAGAATTGTCAGGCACGCCGACAGATGACTGCATTTAAATCGGATTTCCTCAACACCCTGCAGGAACGTGGATTCATCCACCAGTGCTCCGATTTCGAGGGGCTGGATGCGCTTGCCGCCAAGGGCGAGGCCATCGCCTATGTCGGATACGATTGCACCGCCCGCTCCCTGCACATCGGCAACTATCTGACCATGATGATGCTGCACTGGCTGCAGCAATCCGGCAACAAGCCGATCACGCTGATGGGCGGCGGCACCACCATGGTGGGCGATCCCTCCGGCAAGGACGAGACGCGCGCCATGCGCACCATTGCCGAGATCGAGGCCAACAAGGCCTCGATCCGCGGCGTGTTCGCCAAGGTGCTGCGCTATGGCGAGGGCAAGAGCGACGCCATCATGCTCGACAATGCGGAGTGGCTGACCAAGCTGAACTGGATCGAGATGCTGCGCGATGTCGGCCGGCACTTCTCGGTCAACCGCATGCTGACCATGGACTCCGTGCGGCTGCGTCTCGAGCGCGAGCAGGAGATGAGCTTCATCGAGTTCAACTACATGGTCTGCCAGGCCTACGACTTCGTCGAACTCGCCAGGCGCACCGGCTGCCGCCTCCAGATGGGCGGATCGGACCAGTGGGGCAACATCATCATGGGCGTCGATCTCGGCCGTCGCATGGGCACGCATCAGCTGTTCGCGCTGACGACGCCGCTGCTGACGACTGCGTCCGGCGCCAAGATGGGCAAGACCGCGCAAGGCGCGGTCTGGCTCAATGCCGACCAGTTCTCGCCCTACGACTTCTGGCAGTACTGGCGCAACACCGAGGATGCCGACGTCGGCAAGTTCCTGAAGCTGTTCACGACGCTTCCAATGGCCGAGATCAGAAAGCTCGAAGCGCTCGGCGGCTCCGAGATCAACGAGGCCAAGAAGGTGCTTGCGACCGAGGCGACCGCTCTGCTGCACGGTCGCGATGCTGCGAATGAAGCCGCGGAGACCGCGCGCCGCACCTTCGAGGAGGGCGCGCTCGCCGAGAGCCTGCCGACGGTGGAAATTCCGCGCGGCGAGCTCGACGCCGGTCTCGGCGTGCTCAACGCCTTCGTCAAGGCGGGTCTCGTCGCCTCCAACGGCGAAGCCCGGCGGCAGATCAAGGGCGGCGGCCTGCGCGTCAACGATGCGCCTGTCGCCGACGAGAAGATGGCGCTGTCGGCGGACAATCTGACGCCGGAAGGCGTGATCAAGCTGTCCTTCGGCAAGAAGAAGCACGTGCTCATCAAGCCTGCATAGGCGTATGAGCTTTTCGCCGCTTGTCAGGGTGCGCATAAGCGCGCTCCCTGACGGCAATGAACCAGAACGCGCCCAAGGAAACGACAGCGGAAGCGAGCAAGGAACAGGTCGGAAGCACCAGGCAGGGCGCAGTCCGCATCGCGCTCGTCGTGCTCTGCCTGTGCTTTGCGCTGGCTGTTCTTGGTCGCGGGCTGAGCGAGAGCTTCACGGTCTTTCTCAAGCCGATCTCGGAAGATCTCGGCTGGGACCGTGCCCAGGCCGTCTCGATCTATTCACTGACCTGGCTCATCAGCGGACTGACCGCCCCCCTGGTTGGCCGCCTGTTCGATCATTCCGGACCGCGCATCGTCTATGCGCTCGGCTTGCTCTTGCTCGGTTCGGCCTTTCTGATCGCGAGCCATGCGCAAGCACTCTGGCAGTTCCAGCTTTCGATCGGCATCTGCGTCGGCATCGGCGTGGCCTTCATCGGAAATGTGCCCAACTCGATCCTGCTCGGCCGCTGGTTCGGGCCGCGGCTGCCGACCGCGATGGCGGTGGTCTACTCGGCAATGGGCGGCGGCGTGCTGGCACTGCTGCCGGCCTCGCAACTCCTGATCGATCATCTCGGCTGGCGCGAGACCTACCAGGTCTACGGTCTTGCCGCGCTCGCCCTGCTGGTGCCGCTGCTGCTCCTGCCTTGGCGCCTGTTCGCGGCCGGCTCGCCGCATGTGGCCAAGAAGAGCGATCCGGACTTCGTCGACAACGGCTGGACGCTCGTGAGCGCGATGCGCCACCACGCCTTCTGGGCGCTGTTCTCGACGTTCTTCTTCACCGCGGTCGGCATGTATGCCATCGCGGCGCAGATCGTGGCCTATCTGATCGACGCCGGCTTCCCGCCGCTCCAGGCCGCGACCGCCTGGGGCTTCTCCGGCGTCGTGCTGGTGTTCGGGATGCTGGGCGTTTCTGCGCTCGACGGCTTGATCGGACGCCGCCCGTCGGTGCTGCTCAGCTACGCGATCTCGATCCTCGGCATCGTTCTGCTCTGGCTCCTGCAGTACTATCCGAACGTCGTCCTGCTCACCGGCTTCGTGGTCTGCTTCGGCAGCATGATGGGCTCCCGCGGGCCCCTGATCACCGCAACTGCGATGAAGATCTTCCGCGGCAAGCGCGTCGGCACCATCTTCGGGACGATCTCGATCGGCAGCGGCCTGGGCTCGGCGTTCGGCTCATGGAGCGGCGGCCTGATTCACGATGCGACTCACGGCTACGATCTCCTGCTCGTCTTCGCGCTTGCGAGCGTCGTGCTCGGCATGATTCCGTTCCTGGTCGTTCCCGCCTTGCGGGAGTAGGTCTCCCCTACGTAACCTGCATCCCCGGACATCACCGGAATAGTACGGACCGACCACGGGTGAACACGTTCGAAAAACCGCGGCGCGTCCGGATCAACGACCGCTCCTGCGATGTTTTGTCCGACATGACGAAAATGTCAGGGCGCATTGATCCCAAGTGGCTTGCGAGACGAAACTGAATACGGTCCAAGTCGCGCATTGGATGGAGGGCACAAACCAATGGACTTTCCCTATCTCACCCGCTTTCAGCCGGTTCTCCTGAGCCTGTTTCGCTTCATCACCGGCCTGTTGCTGTTTCAGTATGGCGTCGCCAAGCTGTTCAAGTTTCCGGCTGTTCCGATGTTCGCCAAAGTCGAGCTGATGTCGCTTTACGGCGCGGCCGGGGCGCTTGAACTGGTGCTTGGCGCGCTACTGATGATCGGCCTGTTCTCGCGGCTGTCGGCCTTCATCCTGTCCGGTGAAATGGCTTTCGCTTATTTCATGGGCCATATGTTCAGGGGCGAAACCCCGGTGTTCCTGCCACTGCTGAACAACGGCACTCTCGCGATACTCTTCTGCTTCGCGTGCCTGTATCTCTCGGCAGCTGGCGGCGGCCCGATCAGCGCCGACGCCGCAATGGGCAAGAAATAAGTGCTGCACCGGCGCAGCCCGCACCGCGCTGACACACTCAACTTATCCCGCTAAGCACGGCGGCACCGGCAGACCTCCGGTGCCGTTTAGCGCGCGCCCAGCACATTCCAGATCAGAACGAGGGCCGCGACGAGCAGCAGGGACATGACGGCGCGATGAACGAATCGATTCATTGCCGGTCCAACCTGTCTCTTTGGCTACCAAGGTCCACGTCGATTTTCGACTCCGGATCGGCCGCCGACTGCCGGCAAGAAAAGATTCGCCTGCACGGTTGCGCATAAGCCTGCGGCAGCCGTCCCGCGCGGCAGGCCGGCCATGCCTACGTTCATGATTGGTAAGAACTTCATGCTACCCATGCGAGCAATAACAACCATTCCGTAGGGGCTGTGATGAATCTGCTGAGTCACCTGAAGATCCGCACCAAGCTTGCCAGCATGGTCTGCCTTGCGGCGCTCACAGTCACGGCCATCATCGGCGTATCGTCGGTGCTCAGCAAGAGCCGCATGATGGAGGACCGGGTCGAGCAGATGCGGACCGCGGTAGAGCTGCTCTACAACTATGCACAGTCGCTCCAGGACGAGGTCACAGCCGGCAAGCTGACGCCGGCCGAGGCCAAGAGCATGTTCCACCAGCGCGGTCGCCGCATGAGCTTCAACGGCGGCCAAGGCTACCCGGTGGTCTATAATCAGGACACCTCCCTGGTCGTCAACGGCGCCAATCAGCAGCTCGAAGGCAAGATCACCGGCGCCAAGGATTCCAATGGCGTGCTGATCGCCGACGCCATTATCAAGGCGGGCAGCGAGACCGCGCAGGGCGGCGTGACCTCCTATCTCTACCCCCGACCCGGCCAGACCGAGCCGGTCCGCAAGACCGTGTTCGCGCGCAAATTCGCACCATGGAACGTGACCATCAGCTACGGCGTCTACGTCGATGATATCGACGCCGACGTGCGCGGCTTGACGCTGGAGCTGGCCGCGATCGGCGGCGGCCTGATGTTGTTGATGGCGGCGCTGTCCTGGCTGATCGCTCGCGACGTGCTCGGCGCGCTCGATCGCCAGAAGAATCGCATGCAGGAGATTTCCGAAGGTGCCATCGACAAGCCGGTCGAGGAGACCGACCGCGGCGACGAGATCGGCCGCATGGCCGAGACCCTCGAAGTGCTCCGGCAGACCGCGCTGACCGCGCGCACGCTGGAAGCCGAGCAGGTCGCCATCAAGGCCCGCACCGAGCAGGAGAAGCGCGACGCCCTGATCGCCCTCGCCGATCGCTTCGACGCCTCCGTCGGCCAGCTCGTGGGCCTGATGGCCTCCGGCTCCGGCGAGCTCGAGAACACCGCCAAGTCGATGTCCTCGACTGCCGAGGGCACCAACCGCCGCGCTGCCGTGGTCGGCTCCGCCGCCACCGAGGCCAGCCAGCGCGTCCAGACGGTGGCAGCCGCCGCCGAGGAGCTCTCCTCCTCCATCACCGAGATCAGCCGTCAGGTCGCGCAGTCCGCGGAGGTCACCGGCCGCGCCGTGGACAGCGCTCGCCGCACCGACACCATCGTCCGCGCGCTGTCGGACGGTGCGCAGCAGATCGAGCATGTGGCCGAGCTGATCTCCAGCATTGCGGCCCAGACCAACCTGCTCGCGCTCAACGCCACCATCGAAGCCGCGCGTGCCGGTGAAGCCGGCCGCGGCTTTGCCGTCGTCGCTTCCGAGGTGAAGTCGCTGGCGAGCCAGACCGCGGAAGCCACCCGCGAGATCGGCGACAAGATCGCCCAGATCCAGGGCGCAACCAAGGAAGCTGTGGACGCGATCGGCGGCATCACCGCCACCATCGAGGAGGTCAGCCGCATCGCCACCTCGATCGGCGCCGCCATCGAGGAGCAAGGCGCCGCCACCGCCGAGATCGCGCGCAGCGTCTCGCAGACGGCGGAGGCGACCGGGGAGGTCACCACCAATATCGGCGTGGTCTCCACCGCTGCAAACGAGACCGGCAACGCCGCCGGCATGGTGCTGGCAGCAGCTTCGAGCCTCTCAAAACAGGCCGAGCAGCTCTCCGGCGAAGTCGGCACGTTCCTGGCCGGCGTGCGCGCGGCGTAGCCGCTCGCTCACCTCTCCCGCAGGCGGGAGAGGAGCGCACCTTGCATCGCGGCTGCAACTGGATCGCGCTACTGCCGCCGCGAGACGCTGCAGCCGCTCGACAGCTGACGGGTCGATGCGGTCGAGCCATCGTTCGACTGCGACGGGAATTCATCGAACGGCGAGTTCTGCTTGCCGGTGTTGAATTCGAATATCTTGCGGAACAGGCCGGGCGCCATCGCCGAGATCGGATTGACGCGCATCACGGGCGCGGCCGGCGTACCGACGACCTCGTAGGTCACGCCGATCAGCCCCTCGTTGTTGCCGCCGCCGAGGAAGATGCCGAACAGGGGGATCTGGCCGAAGATGTTGTTGACGCCATACATCGGCACGAAGGTGCCGCTCATGCACACCTGGTTGCCGGGATAGTCGATCGAGCCCTCGATGGTGGCACCGATCATCGGCCCCTTGACCACGCCGTCGCGGATCGTCAGCGCGCCGTTCTGCCGGGTGAACTCGGCACGGAGCGCGTTGAATGAGACTCCGTTGCCGGTGCCGTTGGGCGCGCCGGCGGCCACGCGCTCGAGCTGCGCCTCGCCCTTCACCGTGAAGTCGCGCACGTTGATGAGCCCCTCGCGGGCGGTGTTCGGCTCGGATGTCGGCGGCTCCATCGCCACCACCATCTGGCCGCCGACCGCCTTGGTGTAGGTGTCGGTGAAGCGCAGCAGCGCGCCGGCATCGTTGGTCTGGAGATAGATCACTTCGCGACTGCCCTGCGCGCGGCCGCCGCGAAGATCGGCTGCCACCGGCGTGTCGCGGCCGATCTTGCCGCTCAGCGTCAAGGCTTTCACGGCGCCGTTGCGCTTCGACATCTTGGCATCGACGCTGCGCATGGCCTCGCCGTTGAACCCGGCCACGGCACCGAGCTTCACGTCGATATCGAAATCGACGTTCTTCAGCTTGCTCTTGTCCTCCTTGGAATGGCCGGAGATCGCCGACTTCAGGAAACCGCGGCCGTCGAACACGTCGCCACGCATCGTGCCCTTGATGACGCCCTCCTGGCTGCGCTCAACTCTGAGCGAGGCCTTGTCACCGTCTGTCGGCGCGTAAATCGGGAAATTCGCGTTCATGAGATCGCCGTTCGCGTCGACCTCGAGTGAGCCCTTGATCGAGGCACCGCCGCCCTCGATCACGATGTCCTCGAAACGCGTCGATTGCGCCGTCGGCACCACCTTGAAGCTGGCCTTCGCGGACTTGCCCGGCAGCTTGACCCAGCCGGGCAGGATGTTGTCGAGCCGCACCGACGTCAGGTCGGCCTCGACGCCGAGCTTCGTGGTCTGATCCGCGCCGCTCGCGATCTTGCCCGACAGCCTGATCGGCAACGATCCGCTGACCGCGGGGCTGAGATCGAAGCCGAGGCGCGCGCGGCTGGCATCGTCCAGCGTCGCCTGCAGCCTCACGTCCGCGTCGCCCTCAGCCGGCTTGCGATAATCCAGCGAGGCTGCCTGACCGTTGATCTTGACGTCACCCTTGACCTGGTAGCCCTGGTTGTTGGCGATGATCTTGAGGCTGTTCGCCTCCAGCTTCTGGTTCATCACCAGCTTCTCGGCGGCGAAGCCGTTGAGGTCGGCGGTGACGGAATAGGTGGTGTCGGCCTTGGTCAGCTCGCCCTTGACCGGCATGCCGAGCTGGATGTTCGCGGTGAACGTCCCCTTGCTGGTGTTGGGATCGATGACCGTCGCGGAGAGATCGCTCAGCCGGTCATTGGCGAGCATTTCAGCGGCGGCAGGCACCGGGCCATCGACGCGGAACCTGCTTCGCGACGGCGACGGCTTGGGCGCCATGTCCGGCACCTCGAACACGAAGTCTGAGATCGTAACCTTGCGGCCCGAGGGCGTGTCGGCAACGCCCTGCCCGATGTTCACGGTCGCGGTGCGCCCGGTCACGCGCGCCCTCAGATCGGCATCGCGCACCACCGGCATGCCATCCACGGGGCGAACTGCGACGCCGCTCGCCACGATGTTGACGGACAGGCCGTCGTCCGGGATTGGCGGTCCCTTGCGCGGCAGGTTCTTCGTCGGCGAGTTGACGCCGATCTCGATGCGCTGGAGCGTTCCGCGCTCGATCCGCTCGATCACCCATTCGCGCAGTTCGGGGACGATCAGCGTCGGCCACATCCGCTTCAAGGCGGAAGCCGACATCGGCGTTCCCGCAAAGCCGAGAGTGAGCCGGGGCTCGCCGGAATAATCGATGGCGCCAGTGCCGGCAACGCCGATCTCGCCGTTGGAGACATCCGCCTGTGTCAGCAGGAGGCGCTTGTGATCGGTGTCGAAGCGAAAGCCGATCGCAATGCGGTTGAAGACGAGCGGCGGCTCGTTATCGATGCCGCCAAGCAGGATCGAACCGCCGCTGAATCCGAGCTGCCAGTCATTCCTGGTGCCGTTGGGCGGCTCGAGATGGGCCAGCAATGTCAGGCGGTTCGCGCCGGAGAGGATTTTGAAGGGTGCGACCAGCACGCGCCGGTTGGCGTCCCACTCGACGTTGATCTCGGCCGAGTCGATCCCCATCGGATAGTCGGGCGTATCGGTGTCGATGATGTTGCCGGCACCCACCGCGATCTTGCCGCGGAAGAAGGTCGGCACGCCGTCGCGGCCGAGCTCGCCCTTGAGCTCGCCCGTCAGCGGCATATCCGCCGTGTAGGTGAGGTCCTTCACCCGCAGCGCCAGGAGGATGTTGGAGGTCGAGACCTTGTCGGCCTTGATGTCGACGGACCGCACGCCGTTCTCGGCCGGGCCGATCGTGGCGCGCAGCATCCACGGGCGCGCGCCCTCCTCGCCGAGGCTGAGCGCGATACCGCCGCGGCTCGGCCGGCGCAGGCTGAGGGTGATGTTCTCGAACGACCACTTGCTGCCGCGCTGCTGGTCGTCGACGATCAGATTGCCGTTCTTCAGGCCGATCTCGTTGAGGTTCTGGCCGTCGAGTCCCGTCATGCTCAGACTGTCGAGCCAGTCGAGGCTTTGGAGGATGCCGCTCTGCCCCGCCGCCTGCGGTGAGGCCTGCGGCGCTTCGGGACTCGTTGGCTGAGCAGCGAACGGCGGCGGGGGAACCCCGTTGCGGGGGAATGTCGGCGGCAGGCCCGCGTCCTTCTTGGACGCGACGCCGGTCGCAAGCGGCTTGGTGGTGTCGCCGGCGGACACGGTGACAGTGCCGTCAGGCGCGATGCGGATCGCGAGCTCGGCATCGACGAGATTGAGGCTTTCGGCGCGCAGCCGCCCCATCAGCAGACCCGCACCCGACAGCTTCACCTCGGCCTTCGGCGCGCTGGCAACCACGGCCTGATCGCGATCGCGAACGATGATGTCCCGGATGCGTACGGCGATGCGAACCCGGCCGGCGCGCTCGATCTGGGTACCGCCGACCTCGACCGTGTTGCCGTGACCGATATTGTCTTCGATCGCGGCCGCCAGCCATGGCGTTGCGATATCCAGATTGATCGGACCGGCGCCGAGCCGCCACCACAGCGCACCGAAACAGCCGACGAAAATGACGAGCACGGCGCCGACGACAACGGCCAGACGCTTCAGCCAGCGGCCTCCACCCATCCAACGGCGCAATGAACCGAATCCGTCTCCGAAACGATGGAAACCCGAACCGGAACGCGCCAGCAGCCGGCGTGCGCGATGGCCCGCCGCCGCTTCCTGATCCGGATCCCACTCGGCATCGTCCCATTCCTGCGGCTCGTATTGGCCGCTGCGCCGATCAAAATTCCGGTTGTAGTCCTGGGGCGACGTATTCCTTGCCATTGCCTCTTGATACAAGCGCCCGTCGTAGGGGTGAGCGCCGCCGGGACCGCAGCCGTCCACAGGACGCGAAGCCCCCTGCGCCGGCACTGCCGCCATACCTCGAATATTCCTGCTGTTCGTCATTTCGCCCCGGGAGCGCGTTCAACGAGCAGTGGGGTGGTGCGTGGAATTCCTTGTAACCATACTCCGGCGCCGCCAAACTTGCCCAGCCGAGGGCGCGATTCCAGCACGCCGGACGAGAGCTGCAATACCGCTTCGGTTGACCCGCCGAAAGCGTCGAAAGGAAGGCGTATGTCCAAGAAATCCCGCAAGAAATCGTCCAAAACGTCCTCCGGCAGCCCGACCGCCAAAAAGAAGACCGCAAAAACGCAGGCATCGACTCAAACAAGGTCCGCGAAAACACAGCGGACGCCGGCAAGCAAATCAACCGGGACCATAGCAAAAGCAGGATCACATAAGGCCGCATCGAAACAGTTAAATACGTCCAAATCGTCTCCCCCACCCGGTCGGGCAAAGTCCGGCCTGGCCGAAGGCCAAAAGGCCCCCGGCTTCAGCCTGCCGCGCGACGGCGGCGACACCGTCACACTGGCGGACTATGCCGGCCGCAAACTGGTCCTGTTCTTCTACCCCCGTGCCGATACGCCTGGCTGTACCCGCGAGGCGATCGACTTCACTCGCCTCGCCGAAGCCTTCTCTGCCGCCGGCACTGCCGTGCTCGGCATCTCCGCCGACCCCTTGAAGGCACAGGAGAAATTTCGCGACAAGCACAAGCTCGCCATCCCGCTCATCTCGGATGAGAAACATGAGGTGATCGAGGCCTATGGCGCCTGGGGCGAAAAGTCCATGTATGGCAAGAGCTTCCTGGGAGTTCTTCGGACAACGATCCTGATCGGGGCCGACGGTAAGGTGGCACGGATCTGGCGCAATGTCCGGGTCGATGGTCATGCCGACGACGTGCTGGAGGCGGCAAGAAGCCTTTAACCAGTCCGTCGAATTCGCGCGTTCCCATTTCCGGAAAATTAACCATGACCGGCCCAGATTGCTGCGGCAATTGAGCCGCAAGGAACCCATCCGACCGGCGCGGGAGTGCCGATGTCGAAAAGTTCTGCCCAATACTCGCAGTACCCCCAACATCACCCTCACGACCACGGACGAGCCTTCCAGCGCCGCCCGGCTGCTGCGGCAGCGGCAACTGCGATTCCCCTGCCCGCCACCGACGATGCCTACACCATCGTCCATGCCGGCAAGCAGGTCCGCTTTGGGCCCGTCGTATTCTGGATCGTCGTTGGCACCGTGGTGCTGCTGGGGCTGTGGTCGGCGGCGACGGCCACCTATTTTGCCTTCCGCGACGACGTTCTGACCCGGCTGATCGCCCGCCAGGCCGAGATGCAATACGCTTATGAAGATCGAATCGCCGAGCTGCGCGCCAGGGTCGACCGCACCACCAGCCGCCAGCTGCTTGACCAGGAGCAGTTCGACCAGAAGCTCGACCAGATCATGAAGCGCCAGACGGCGCTGGAGTCCCGGGCCACGGCGCTCGGGGCCATGCCCGACGTGACTGGCTCGATTCCCCGCTCGGCCCCGCAGCGCGGCGACGCAGCCCATACCACACCGAAGCCATCGCCGATCAGCGACACCGTCATCTTCGTGGCGCCGCCGGATCGGGAAGCGCGCCTCGAATCGCGCGCGCCGACCGTGGTGGCAGCGCCGAGCAGTCAATTTGCCCGGAATCAAAGCTTCGAGAACGTGCTGGTCCGGCTCACGAACTCGCTTGACCAGGTCGAGCGGCGCCAGATGGCGGCGCTCAGCGCCGTCGAGGAAAGCATGGACTCACGCATGCGGCGGATGCGCGGCGTGGTCAGCGATCTCGGCTTGAACCTTGCCCATCTCGAAGCCGCCGTGCCGCGCACCGCGATGGGCGGGCCGTTCGTGCCCATCAAGCTGACGGCCAATGCCGGACCGTTCGAGAAGCAGCTCCATCGTATCAACACCACACGCGCCGAGATGGATCGTCTCAATCGCACGCTGGCGTTGGTCCCCTACCGCAAGCCCGTCATCGGCGAGGTAGAGTTCACCTCCGGTTTCGGCGTGCGCAGCGATCCCTTCCTGGGCCGGCCCGCGATGCACACCGGCCTCGATTTCCGCGCCGCCACCGGCGACCCGGTCCGCGCCACCGCCTTTGGAAAGGTGATTTCCGCCGGCTGGTCCGGCGGCTACGGCCGCATGGTCGAGGTCGATCACGGCAATGGGCTTTCCACCCGCTACGGCCATCTCTCCGAGATCAACGTCAAGGTCGGCGAGATAGTGAAGATCGGCCAGGTCATCGGGCTCGTCGGCTCGACCGGCCGTTCGACCGGTCCCCACCTGCACTATGAGACCCGCATCGAAGGCGAAGCGGTGGATCCGCAAAAATTCTTGCGCGCTGGCGTCCGGCTCAGCGCGGGTTGAGCCTGCGCTTCTCTCTTCGGAACGTCGGGGCGAAAGCCATTAGAAGCGACTGGTGGCCAACAGCTCATGCGCTGCGGCGCAGCAGGCCAACCGCACGTCCGTCGATCACGAGCAGCGCGCTGCCGATGACGATCGCGCCCACGATCGCACGCATGGAAATCGGCTCGCCCAGCACCAGCCATCCCAGAAGGATAGCGGTGACGGGAATGAGCAGCGTCACCAGCATCACGTTGCTCGCGCCCGAGCGCCGCACGATCTGAAAGAAGACGATGTAGGCAAGCGCGGTCGAGAGCGTGGCGAGGCCAAGCACGGCGAGCCAGGTCGCAAGGCCCGGCATCGGCAGTTGCCAGGGCTGCTCCACAGTGCCGGCGACCACCGCCATCATCACGGTTGAAGCCATCAGTTGAAATGTCGCCGTTCCGAGCGGGGCTGAGTTCTTCAGCAACCGGCGCGCGGCGAGCGCTGCAAGACCGTAGCTGAAGGCGCCGCCGAGGCAGAGCAGGATGCCGAGCCCCTGCTCAGGCCTTGCCTCAATACCCCATCCGCGCAGGATGACCACGCCGACGATCCCCAATGCGACGCCGGCAATCCGCCGCATCTGCAACGTCTCTTCGCCTGCCATCGCCATGACGATGACCGTGAACATCGGCGTGGTCGCGTTCAGGATCGACGCCAGCCCGCTCGGAATGAACGTCTGGCCGATCACGATCAACGAGAACGGGATGACATTGTTGAGCAGCCCGATCGCGACGAATGGCGTCCACTCCGCCATGCTCTTGGGAAAGCCGATCCCCTGCATGCGGAGCAATGGCGCAAGAATGGCCGCTCCGAACGCGACACGCAGCAACACGAGCGTCAGCGGCGGCAATTCGCGCAGAGCCGCGCCGTTGAAGAAGAACGAACCGCCCCAGAGAATGGAGAGCGCCGCAAGCAGCGACCAGTCCCGACCATCGATCCTGTTGGCATTGATGGTCATACGCGGCTCATCGACAAGCTAACGATCACAAAGGCCGGCAGGAGACAGCAAAGCCGGCGGCGAAATTCAGGGCGCCTGGCCTCTAGAAGGGGCCTACAGCCCGTTTCGCGCAACGAGGATTTCACCGATAGCTCTTTCGACCTGTTGCCAGTCCGTCGCCGGAACGATCTTCAAGGCAGCGTCGAGCGAGCACGTCCGTTGTTCGTGCTCTCTCGCCAGTGCTGCCAGGTCGATCTGTATCTCGGATCGAAGTTGGCCTGATGCCACCTGCTCGATCCGGACCGCCATCTGCTCCATGAGACGAACGTGAAACGACTTCATCTCTTCGATGAATTCGCCTCGCGACACGCGATAGGAGCCGAGGCTCGCCGACCACGCCGGCGATCCACCGAGTTGGCGATCGCGATTATCCCACTCGATGTACACATGCTCTTCATCGGACCAGATTGCGATGTTGGCCGATGGAGCCAGGTACGAACTGTCCAGACGACGCTTTCCAACCCACATGATTGCAACGTCGGCAAAGTCAAAAAGGCCATCCGCATCGGGGACGTCATCGGCTCTCTCGCACCAGGCCTCATGGGCGCTTCGCAGAATTACGGACCCGTCGCCGGAGATGTACGGCACGAGCGGATCAGGAACCGGCTCGAGTATGTAGGGAAGCATGTCCATCAAGTCCTCGTAGAGGCGGACGACTTGATAGGTGCAATAGCGCTCTGCACCGGCAGCCCGGGCATGGTCGCTGTATTCGAAGAGTGTGGCTTCACCGGCTTGTATCCAGTACTCGCCGAAAGTGAGACCAAACCAATGAAGGCAATAGCTCCCCGGCTGGCCCCAGGGGATGATCTTTTCGAGTGGCGCGAGCGTGAAGTTGATGAGCACGACGAACCCTGGCCTGACTACGGAGAGACAGATCTAGTCCACCGCGATCGATCTTCCCACCCGATTTCAGGCAGCAGGTTCGTGAGCCCGCTACTTCCGCCGCGACACCAGCTCGATCATCCGCCCCTCATCGTCGTCAGGCATCGCCGCCTTCGCTTTCGCATAGGCCTCGACCGCCGCTCGTGCAACGATCGGCTTATCGGCGAGCAGGCTCTCCGCTAGTTTCACAGCGTAGGCGGCATCCTTGTGCCGCAGCGCTGCCGTGAAGGTCGCGCCGGAGAAATCGCGGGCGACCATGCGTTTGGAGTGACGCTGCACCTGGGGGCTTGCGGCAACGCCAGCCTGGATCGATTCCAGCACGAGGTTCATGTCGAGACCGGCCTGCTCGGCGATTGCGAGGCCTTCGGCGAGTCCGGCGATCTGGATTGCGCCCATCAGATTGTTGATGAGCTTGTAGACCGTGCCGGCACCGACCGGGCCGAAATGGCGGATGGTCGAGCCGATCGGTTCGAGATAGGGCCGCGCACGTTCGAGGTCGGCTGCGTCGGCGCCGGCCAGGAGAGTCAACTTTCCGGCCGCGGCTGCATCCGGCAATCCGGTCACGGGGCAGTCGATGTAGATGAGCCCGCGCGCGTTCAGCTCGCGGCCCATCTCTCGCGCGTGGTCGTAGGAGACGGTGGAGCATTCGATCGCGATGGTGCCGGCCTTCGCTGTCTTGGCGGCGCCTTTCGGCCCAAGCCAGACCGCACGCGAGGCCTCGTCGTCGGCGACCATGGTCACGACCGCGTCGGCGTCGATCGCAGCATCCTCCGGCGAGGTCGCCCAGTGCGCCCCGCGCGCGATCAGGTCTTCCGCCTTGGCCTTGCTGCGATTCCACAGCGTCACCGTGAAGCCGGCATCGAGATAGCGGCCGGCCATGCCATGACCCATTCGCCCCAATCCGATGAAGGCGACACGGGGCATGGCTAGTCCACGTCCTCGATCTCGCCGGTCGTGGTGCCGAACGCGCGCTGCGCCAGCGTCGCCGCCATGAACTCATCGAGATCGCCGCCGAGCACGCCCGCGGTGTCGGAGGTCTGCACGCCCGTGCGCAGATCCTTCACCATCTGGTACGGTTGCAGCACATAGGAGCGGATCTGGTGGCCCCAGCCGATGTCGGTCTTGGCAGCCTGGTCGGCGGCGGCCTTCTCCTCGCGCTTCTTCAGCTCGATCTCGTAGAGGCGCGCGCGCAGCATGTCCCAGGCCTGGGCCCGGTTCTTGTGCTGGGAACGGCCGGCCTGGCAGACCACGGCGACGCCCGTCGGGATATGCGTCAGCCGCACCGCGGATTCGGTCTTGTTGACGTGCTGGCCGCCGGCGCCGCCCGAGCGCATGGTGTCGACGCGCACGTCGGATTCCTTGATGTCGATCTTGATGCTGTCGTCGATGACGGGGAACACCTGCACGCTCGAGAACGAGGTGTGCCGCCGCGCGTTGGAATCGAACGGAGAGATTCGAACCAGACGATGGACGCCGGCTTCCGTCTTCAGCCAGCCATAGGCATTGTGGCCGGAGACTTGGATCGTCGCCGATTTGATGCCGGCCTCTTCGCCCTCGGACTCTTCGAGGAATTCGACCTTGAAACCGTGATTTTCCGCCCAGCGCGTGTACATGCGCAGCAGCATCTGCGCCCAATCCTGACTCTCGGTGCCGCCGGCGCCCGCATGGATTTCGAGATAGGAATCGAAGCGATCGGCCTCGCCCGACAGCAGCGCCTCGAGCTCGCGCCGCGCGACCTCCTTCTTGAGGTTCTTCAGCGCAGCTTCGGCTTCGGCGACGACGCCCTCATCGCCCTCGGCCTCGCCGAGCTCGATCATGCCGATATCGTCTTCGAGCTCCTGCTCGACCTTGCCGATGCCGGACAGCGCATCCTCGAGCGAGGTGCGCTCCTGCATCAGCTTCTGGGCTTTCTGGGGATCGTTCCAGAGATTGGGGTCTTCCGCGAGCTTGTTCAGCTCAGCAAGGCGCGCCGTCGATTTCTCGACGTCAAAGATGCCTCCTCAGCAGCCCGACCGACTGCTTGATCTCTTCTACCAACCGTTCGATTTCGGCGCGCATGTTGTTCTCTGTCTTGCGGAATCCCGCGTGCAGTTCGAGAGGGGGATGTAGCGGCGGCGGCCGCAAAGCGCAACCGCCGGAACCGTGATCGTCGGCCTTATCCGCGGCCTACCACAGCCCGCCGGTGCCCGGCCGCATGAGGAAGCCGGAATCCGGCTGCTGCTGCTGCGAGAGCGGCATGCCGCGTCCGTCGGCGTCGGCAACGCCGATGACCGAATAATTGTCCGGCGGCGCCGTGCCGGGCTTGAAGGCTTCGAGGATGGTTCCGCCGGTCTCGCCGGGGCCGGCGCGCATGCCGGTCTTGGCGACGACGCGGACCAGCTTGATGCCAGCCGGCACCTTGAACGGGACCGCAGGCTTGTCGGCAAGCGCGAGCTTGAGGAAGTCACGCACGATCGGCGCAGCGAGATGGCCGCCGGTCGCCGCATTGCCCCTGCCGAGAGGGCGCGGCTTATCAAAGCCCATGTAGACTGCGACCGCGATGTCCGGCGAGAAGCCGACGAACCAGGCATCCTTCGCCTCGTTGGTGGTGCCGGTTTTGCCCGCGACCGGCTTGCCAACATCCTTGATCACGGTGGCCGTTCCAGCCTGCACCACGCCTTCCATCAGCTCGGTGATCTGATAGGCCGTCATGGGATCCAGCACCTGCTCACGGCGGTCGATCAACTGCGGCTCGGGCTGGTTCTTCCAACCGCCCGGCGCGTCGCAGCCGCGGCATTCGCGCTGGTCGTGCTTGAAGATGGTGTGGCCGTAGCGGTCCTGGATGCGGTCGATCAGGGTCGGCTTCACGCGGCGGCCGCCATTGGCGAGCATTGAGTATGCCGTGACCATGCGCATCGCGGTGGTCTCGCCGGCCCCGAGCGCGTAGGAGAGATAGTTCGGCAGTTCGTCGTAGACGCCGAAGCGGCGGGCGTATTCGCCGATCAGCGGCATGCCGATGTCCTGCGCGAGGCGCACCGTCACCGTGTTGAGCGACTGCCGCAGCGCGTTGCGCAGCGTCACGGGCCCCTGGAACTTGCCTGAGGAGAAATTTTCGGGCCGCCACACGCCGGCGCCCTGACCCTGGTCGATTTCGATGGGAGCATCGAGCACGACCGTCGAGGGCGTATAGCCGTTGTCGAGGGCGGCCGAATAGACGATCGGCTTGAACGACGAGCCCGGCTGCCGATAGGCCTGCGTGGCGCGATTGAACTGGCTCTGGTCGAAGGAGAAGCCGCCGACCATCGCGAGCACGCGGCCGGTCCAGGGATCCATCGCCACCATGGCACCGGAGACTTCCGGGATTTGGCGGAGCCGGTACTGGCCCTCGACGGGGTGGCCGTCCTTGTAGAGCGGATCGGCATAGATCACGTCGCCGGGCTGGAGCACCTGCGACACCGCTGTCGGAGTCTTGCCCCTGGTGCCGCCTTGCAGGGGCCGTGCCCAGCGTACGCCGTCGACCGTGACGATTCCGGTCTCGCGCTGCTTGCTGACGGCGCCGCCGAGCTCGCGGCCAGGCTGGAAGCCGATCCGCGCCGACTGCTCGCTGGTCTCCAGGACCACCGCCATGCGCCATGGCGAGATGTCGGAGAGCGATTTGATCTCGGCGAGCCTCACGCCCCAGTCGCCCGAAATATCGAGCTTGCTGATGGCGCCGCGATAGCCCTGCTGCTCGTCATAGCTCACGAGGCCGGCCACCATGGTCTTGCGCGCCATGACCTGGATCTTCGGATCGAGCGTGGTGCGAACCGACAGACCGCCCTCGTACAGCTTCTTCTCGCCGTAGCGCTCGAAGATGTCGCGGCGGACTTCCTCGGCGAAATATTCGCCGGCGAAGGTGTGGGCGCCGTTGGAGCGGCTGGTGACCGCCAGCGGCTCCTTGCGCGCCTTGTCGGCGTCGGCCTGCTTGATCCAGCCGTTTTCCAGCAGACGGTCGACGACGTAATTGCGGCGCTCGATGGCGCGGTCGCGGTTGCGCACGGGATGCAGGGTCGCCGGCATCTTCGGCAGCGCGGCCAGGTAGGACGCTTCCGCCACCGTCAGCTCGTTCACCGACTTGTCGAAATAGACCAGCGAGGCGGCCGCGATGCCGTAGGCGCCGAGACCGAGATAGATCTCGTTCAGATACAGCTCGAGGATCTTGTCCTTCGAGTAGGTCTTCTCGATGCGCATCGCCAGCAAGGCTTCCTTGATCTTGCGGGTGAAGGAGACCTCGTTGGTGAGCAGGAAGTTCTTGGCGACCTGCTGGGTGATCGTGGAGGCACCCTGCGGACGGCGGTTGGAGCCGTAGTTCTGAATGTAAACCAGACCGGCGCGCGCCATGCCGGTGTAGTCGATGCCGCCATGCTCGTAGAAATTCTTGTCCTCGGCCGCGAGGAACGCGTTGATCACGAGCTTGGGCACGGCCTGGATCGGCAGGTACAGCCGCCGCTCCTTGGCGTATTCGCCGACCAGCGAGCCATCGACCGCGTGCACGCGGGTCATCACCGGCGGCTCGTAATCCTGAAGCTGAGAGTAGTCCGGCAAGTCCTTGGAGAAATGCCAGATCAGGCCTGCCACGGCCCCGACACCGACAAGGAACACCACCGTTCCCGCGGCGAACAGGAAGCCCATGAACCGCACCAGCAAGCGCATTATCTGTTTATCCGTTCAAACTCTGGATCAGCCCAGTACCAGCCCTTTGGCACCCCAAACAGGCGCCAACCTCACGTCGCGAATTCACCGGCTTTACGCAATCACATCGATGCCGGACTCAAGACGCTCGCCGAACGGGATTCTCGCCGATTCCGGAACCCTCTGCGGCGGTTTTATAAAGCGTCCGCTGTGGCCAAACTAGGGCCTTTGGGGCGGGAGGGAAAACCCTTTCAGTTCGAGGTGCCGGCCGTGGCCATCCGCTTGGTCAGGAACCCGTCGATCGCCTGGGCCATCGAGCCCACGGCGCGGGATCGCCACCCCTCGGAGACCAAGCGTTCCAGGTCCCCCTTGTTGGAGACATAGCCGATCTCGACCAGCACCGAGGGCACATCGGGCGCCTTGAGGACCCGGAAGCCTGCGGACTTCAAGGGATGCTTGTGCATCCGCACCGTCTGCTTCATTTCAGTCATCAAAAGGCGGGCGAAACGGTTTGAAAAAGTGCGGGTTTCCCGCTGCGTGAGGTCGATCAGGATGTCGGCGACGTCGGTCGGCTCTTCCGCGAGGTTGAAGCCGGCGATCGCATCGGCCCGGTTCTCCGCATCCGCCAGCCGCTGGGCCTCGGCGTCGGATGCCTTGTCGGAGAGCGTATAGATCGTCGCGCCTTGCGCATCGCCCTCCGTCCGCGGCAGCGCATCGGCGTGGATCGAGACGAACAGGGCCGCCTTCAGATTGCGGGCAATCTTGGTCCGGTCACCGAGCGGAATGAAGGTGTCGTCGTCCCGCGTCATGACCACGCGGTATTTTCCGGCCTTCTCCAGCTTGTCGCGCAGCGCCAGCCCGAAAGCCAGCACCAGGTTCTTCTCGCTCTCGCCGCTCGACTGTGTCCCGTTGTCGATGCCGCCGTGGCCGGGATCGATCACCACCACCGGACGGCCGTCGGCCTTCTGTTGCGGAGCATCCGGCGTCGGCGCGCTGGGAGCGGCGGCAGGCGGCGATTCCGCGATTGCGGGCCGCAGTTCAGGACGGCTTTCTGGCTGCGACGAGGAGGCAAAGGCGGTGCGATCAACCTCCTCCAGCTCGAGCACGAGCCGAGCCGGTTGGCCGTTGGCGGCCTCCACGACGTAAGAATTGGCGATCTTCGCGGGCCCGGTCAGGTCGAACACGATTCGCGAGCCGCCTGGCATCACGAGCCCGTAGCGGAAGGCCTTGACGAGCCCCCGTCCTCCGCTGCCGGTACCGGCTGGCAGCCGAAAATTGACTTGCGGCACATCCACCACCACCCGGTAGGGGTCGGCCAGCGTGACCGCGCGGAAGGTGACGGCTTGGTCGATGTCGAGGATGAAGCGCGTGTGCTTGCCGTCGCCGGCCAGCCGGGCGGCCGACGCGACCGGAAAATTCGCTGCTGCGTGAGCGGGTTGCTGCTGGCTTTCCGCAGCAACGAGGCGCGAGGAATCAGCACACGGCAATGCCGCGATGCACAGCAACACGCCTCCCAGCAAAATCCGTCGATTTGTGCGGCTCGCCACCGATTCCGTGCCTCCGAGCAGCCCTCTTAACGCAATAGAACCACAGGGTTAATCGCTCCTTAATGACGGACGCGCGAAACTCGCTGAGTGTGACCGCCGTGCGACGCTCCCTTGCACGGCTGGCTCATTCCTCGTATGTACGGAATGCTGACGGCCGATATTTCCGGTTGTGTCGCATTCAGCCTCCCGGTGCAGCGCCGGAACTCTCAAGGTTTGGGAATTCCAGCGTTTTCCGTTTCCCTCCAGACCAGCGCGGTGCGCGGCAGCGAGGTGGAGCGGGGTCAAGCGCCGGCGGTAGAACGGTCCCGCGTTACCACTCATGTACCGGGATGGTTCTGACAGCGACGTAACCCATTACCCGGTCCCTTGATCCCAAGGGAGCGGTTCGTGATCCCCAAGGCGAGCGCGCTCGCGCCGTGCCTGGCCAGCAGCAACTGATTGAAGGGCGGCCTCACCGTCCAGTGTTTCATACGGGCCGACGCTTGATGCGCCAGACTGTGCCGACGAAATCTGAAGGACCATTCGCAACGCTGCGGAGTGACAATGCCGCGCGTCGCATTGGTCCTGAAGCTTCCGGTTCGGCACGGCGCGAGAGACGGCGTTTCGGCCTTCCCCTCACCCCCGAATCAGGTGGACCGTCGCGTCACCCGGCGGCGCGATACGCGCCCACGGTTTATCGCGCCCGCCGCCGCCAAGAGTTAAGACATGCCCAACAAGATGTTGATCGATGCCACCCACCCGGAAGAGACCCGGGTCGTCGTGGTCCGCGGCAATCGCGTCGAAGAGTTTGATTTCGAGACCGCGCAACGCAAGCAACTGCGCGGGAACATCTACCTCGCCAAGGTCACAAGGGTCGAACCCTCGCTCCAGGCCGCCTTCGTCGAATATGGCGGCAACCGCCACGGCTTCCTCGCCTTCAGCGAAATCCATCCCGACTATTATCAGATCCCGGTCGCCGACCGGCAGGCGCTGATCGAGGCCGAGGAACAGGCCCATCGGGAGGCGGAGGAAGAAAGCGAGAATCGGTCGCACGGCCGCCGCCGTTCACGCCACCGCAACGCCCGCCGCCGCGGTCATGGCGAACGCGTGCGCAGCGACATCGTCGAAGGCCTCGATGCCGGCGCCGATCCCGTGGCCCAGCCCGTGGAAGGCGAGCCCCCGCATGGCGAGGGCACGCCGCACGAGGGCGAGCATCTGCATGCCGACGCGGAGCATCACGGCGAGCACGACGTCCATCATGAACATGATCACGACAATCATCATCATGATGACGAGCACCACCACGGCGACGATGGCCATGGCCACGAGCACGATCATCACGACCATGACCATGCCGATGAGACGCCCGCGCCTGTCGCGGCCGTCGGCGCCGAACCGGTGCTTGCGACCGAAGCCGTTGCCGAGCCCCAGGAATCTCACGCCTTCGAAGCTCATGTCTCCGAGACACCAGCTTCCGAGGCACCCACGGAGGCCCTGGCGGAAGCGGTGACGTCAGCCGCGGAGCCGGCCGATGCCGTCTACGCAGCCGGCGAGAGCACTGAAGCGTCGCAGGCCGAAGCCGCGGAAGCAGCCGGCGATGATGATGATGACGACGACGATGATGATGAAGAGGACGAGGACGGCGAGGAAGCCGAAGAGGAAGTCGTCGAATCCGTCGGCGGGGACGACGTGCTGGAGGAAGTGCCGGAGCGCACCTTCCGTCCGCGCCGTCAGTACAAGATCCAGGAAGTGATCAAGCGCCGGCAGGTCATGCTGGTGCAGGTCGTCAAGGAAGAACGCGGCAACAAGGGCGCCGCGCTCACGACTTACCTCTCGCTCGCCGGCCGCTACGCCGTCCTGATGCCGAACACCGCCCGCGGCGGCGGCATCAGCCGCAAGATCACCAGCGCGCAAGACCGTTCGCGCCTGAAGGAAGTGGTGCAGGATCTCGACGTGCCCGAGGGCATGGGCATCATCCTGCGCACGGCAGGCGCCTCCCGCACCAAGCCCGAGATCAAGCGCGACTTCGAATACCTCATCCGCATGTGGGAAACGGTGCGCGATCTCACGCTGAAGTCGCAGGCCCCGACCCTCGTCTATGAGGAAGGCTCGCTGATCAAGCGCTCGCTGCGCGATCTCTACAACAAGGAGATCGACGAGATTCAGGTTGCCGGCGAAGCCGGCTACCGCGAGGCGCGCGATTTCATGAAGATGCTGATGCCCGCCAATGTCGGCGCGGTGAAGCAGTATCGCGACGGTCAGCCGCTGTTCTCGCGCATGGGCGTCGAGAGCCAGCTCGATGCGATGTTCTCGCCGACCGTGCAATTGCGCTCCGGCGGCTACATCGTGATCAACCAGACCGAAGCGCTGGTCTCCATCGACGTCAACTCGGGTCGCTCGACCCGCGAGCACCACATCGAAGACACCGCGCTCAAGACCAACCTAGAGGCGGCCGAAGAGGTTGCCCGCCAGCTTCGCTTGCGCGACCTCGCCGGCCTGATCGTCATCGACTTCATCGACATGGACGAGAAGCGCAACAACCGCGCGGTGGAACGCAAGCTGTCCGATTGCCTCAGGCAGGATCGCGCGCGAATCCAGGTCGGCCGTATCTCGCATTTCGGCCTGCTCGAGATGTCGCGCCAGCGCATCCGTGCCAGCGTGCTGGAGAGCTCGACCGATCCATGCCCGCATTGCGGCGGCACCGGCCACGTGCGCTCGGTGTCCTCGGTGGCACTGCAGCTGCTGCGCGGCCTCGAAGAGATCCTGATGAAAGGCGCGACCCACAATCTCGTGGTCCGCACCCGCACCGACGTGGCGCTCTATGTGCTCAACCACAAGCGCGGCCATCTGCGCGACCTCGAGAACGGGTTCAAGGTCACGCTCTCGGTCATCGCCGATCCCGGCGTCAGCGGCCCACAGGCTTATGTGATCGACCGCGGTGAGCAGGTCCATACGCTCGAAGCCGCCAAGGCCCTGCTTGCTGCGCAGGCCGCCGCGAGCCCGCCGCCACAGGCCGAAGAAGCCTATGACGACGAAGATGCCTTCGACATCGAGACTGAATCCGAGGTCGAAACCGACGAGACCGAGGGTCTTGCCGACGAGCAGGCGGCCGGCGAGTCTGCCTCCGAGCAGGACGGCCAGCGCCGCAAGCGCCGTCGCCGCCGGCGCGGCCGCGGTAGCCAGCGCGAGGGCGAGTTGCGCGAGGATACGGCCCCGACGCTGCCCGAGCCGGCGATGATCGCCGGCGAAGCCGAGGACGAGACCGAGGCCGAGCAGGACGGCGAGGAAGGCGAGGAACAGGCCGCCCGCGGCGAGCAGCAGGGCAGCGATCGCAGGCGCCGGCGCGGTCGCCGCGGCGGACGTCGCCGTCGCGGTGGCGGCGAGGAAGGCCTTGCCGGCTCCATCAATGACGAACTCGGCACCGGCCAGCCTTCGGAAGCTGCCGACGCGGTCGCCGATTTTGACGGCTTCTCCAGGGAAGCTGCGCCCTCTATCGCGCAGGTCGAGCACGCCCAAGCCGAGCACGGTCAAGCCGAGCACGGTCGAGCCGAGCACGCCCAAGCCGAGCATGCCCAAGCCGAGCACATCGCGGAGCAAACCGCTGAGCCGCAAATCGCGCAGCCTGAGCCGCACCTCGAGGCGCAGATCGAGGTGGCCGCGAAGCCGGAGCCGGAGCCGGCTCCTGCTGCCGCGACGGCAGAAGAGCCGGCCGACGACAAGGCCACGCGCCGACGTTCGACGGTCCGGGAAAAGGTGAGCTTCCTGTCGAACGGCCGGAGCGAGCCGACAGCGCCGGTTGCGCAGGCAGCCGAGCAGGTCGCTCCGCCCGCACCGGCGGCCGAACCCGCACCGCAAGCCGCAAGCGAAACCCCCGCGGCCCCACGCCGCGCCGGCTGGTGGTCGCGCCGCTTCGGCGGTGGCGGCGAATAGGAAGCGAAATCGAGATCAAACCGCCCGGCCAAACCGGGCGGTTTTTGGTTGGTGAGGTCAAATGAACAGTGCAATCGTTCTCGGCGGCGGCATGATCGGCGTGAGCGCGGCACTGCATCTGCAGCAGCGCGGCTGGGCCGTCACGCTGGTCGATCGCAGGGAGCCGGGCCGCGAGACCAGCTACGGCAACGCGGGGATGATCCAGGCGGAAGCGGTGCGCCCCTATCCGATGCCGCGCGACTTCGCTTCGCTGTTGAAGATCGCGACCGGCCGCACCAACGACGTGCGCTACAGCCTCTCCTCACTCCACCTCCACATCGAGCCCCTGCTCCGCTACTGGTGGCATTCGGCGCCGAAGCGGCATCGCGAGGCGATCGAGGCGTGGGCACGGCTGATCGCCTATGCGACGGCCGAGCACGACGTCTTGATCCGAGAGGCGCACGCCGACAACCTCATTCGCCGCGCCGGCTACCGCGCGTTGTTTCGCGACTCCGCGTCATTGGATCTCGCGCTCAAGGCTGCGGAGGAAGATCAGCGCGAATTCGGCGTGAACTTTCGCGTGCTGTCCGGCAGCGAGCTTGCCAGGGCCGAGCCGATCCTGCGCGACGATCTTCCTGGAGCGATCCATTGGCTCGACACCTGGACCGTTTCCGATCCCGGCGCGCTGGTCACGGCCTATGCCGAGTTGTTCGAGCGGCTCGGCGGCAGGATCGTGCTCGGTGATGCACGCTCGCTGCAACAGACCGCGACCGGCTGGTCGGTCGACACCGACCAGGGGCGCATCGATGCTCCCAACGCGATCGTGACGCTCGGGCCGTGGTCGCCCGACCTCCTCCACAAATTCGGCTATCGCATTCCGCTGGTGCGCAAGCGCGGCTACCACATGCATTACAGCGGCGGCGCCTCGCTCGACCTGCCGCTCATCGACAAGACTGGCGGCTATGCCATGGGTCCGATGGCCAAAGGCATTCGCATCACCACGGGTGCGGAATTGACCGGCGCGGACGCGCTGGCGACACCGGTGCAGCTCGCCAGCGCCGAAGCCTCCGCGCGCGAGCTGATCGACCTCGGCAAGCGGGCCGAACCGGATCCATGGTTCGGGACGAGGCCCTGCACGCCCGACATGCTCCCCGTGCTCGGCCGCGCTCCGCGTCACCCAGGCCTCTGGATGAACTTCGGCCATGGCCACCAAGGCTTTACGCTGGGACCCGCGACCGGACGCCTGCTGGCGGAGATCATGAATGGCGAGACGCCGGCCGTCGATCCCACGCCGTACCGGCCGGAGCGATTCTAGCTAGCCCTCACAAGAAAGCTGATCGAGGATCTCGATCAGCCCTTTTGCTTCATCGTCCGCCAGTGTGGTTGTAGCGCGTCTTTACCCGCGGCGCTCGACGATCCGGCGCGCTGCCGGCAGCAACGCCGCGCCCAGCGCATTCTTGACGAGCGAGGCCGCAATGAACGGCACGATGCCGACCTGCCAGGCCTTCGCGGCGCCGAGACCGAGGCCAAAAGCCAGCCAGCCGAAGCCGGCGGCCAGAATGGCGACATGGCCAACCGCCATCGCAGCAAACAGCAGCAACACGCTGCGATCCCAGCCGCGCTCGGCGAGCCAGCCGGTCACGAACGCAGCCAGCACGAAGCCGAACAGATAGCCCGCTGTCGGCCCGACCAGCGGCGCAATCCCGCCCACCGGCCCGGCGAACACCGGCAGGCCGAGCGCTCCCTCGGCGAGGTAGGCCATCATGGTTGCACTGCCGAGGCGCCAGCCATAGGCAGCCCCGATCATCAGCACCACCAGCGTCTGCAACGTCATCGGCACATAAGGCAGCGGCAGATTCACCTTGGCGGACAGCGCCATCAACGCCGTGCCGAGCGCGACCAGCACGATGGCGCGCAGCGCGCCGACGGATTCGCCTGGCCGGGTCGGCCACATCAAGGCGGCGAGAGGGGAATGTGGCGCAGCGGCGGATGGGACGGAACGGTCTGACAAGCTGAACTCCGGAAGCGTGACGAAAACTTTCGCAGTCATTTAAGCCAATCAGCAATCCGGTCAACTGCCTCACGCATCTCCCCTGGCGAGCGCGCATAGGAGAAACGAATGAACGAGCGGCCGTGAACGGGATCGAAATCGACTCCGGGCGTTGCCGCAACGCGTGCCTGCTCCAGCATCTGCTTTGCGAACGCGAAACTGTCCGAGGTGAAATCCGAAACGTCGGCATAGAGATAGAATGCACCATCGGCGGGCAAGAACTTGCTGAGACCTGCCTTCGGCAGACCCTCGCTCAGAATGCGCCGGTTTTCCTGATAGCCGTGCTTGATCGCCTCCATCTCGGCCGCGCCGTCGAAAGCGGCCTCTGCCGCGATCTGCGACAGCGCCGGCACCGAGATCGAGAGGTTCTGTTGGAGCCGCTCGATCGGCCGCACCAGAATCTCGGGCACGACCATCCAGCCGACGCGCCAGCCCGTCATGCAAAAATACTTGGAGAACGAGTTGATCACGATTGCGTGCTCGGTCAGCGCCGCCGCCGTGACGGCTGGAAACGCGTAGTCGAGCCCGTGATAGATCTCATCCGAGATGAAGCGGATGCCGGCATCTTCCGCCGCCGCGATGAGGCCGGCGAGCGCTTCGCGTGACATCATCGTGCCGGTCGGATTGGCGGGACTGCCCACCAGCACGCCCTTCAGCGGCGCCTTGCGATGCGCCGCGAGCAGCGCCTCGCCTGTGAGCGCGTGGCGCGTCTCGTTCGTGGTTTCGATCAAGACCGGCTCGCAGCCGAGCGCGCTGAGGATGTGACGGTACGGGGGATAGCCCGGCACGGTCACGGCAACGCGATCGCCGGGCTCGAACATCGAAAGGAAAGCCAAAATGAAGCCGCCGGAGGAGCCAGTGGTCACCACGATCCGCTCGGCGCTGAGATCACAGCCATAGATGTCGCGATAATGCCGCGCGATGCGCTCGCGCAAGGATGGGATACCGAGCGCGGAGGTATAATCGATCCGTCCCGCCTCGAGCGCGGCATGGGCGGCTGCGATCGCGGTGCTCGGCGCGCCGGCCGCGGGCTGGCCGACCTCCATGTGAATCACATGGCCGCCCGCGGCCTCGATTCGGGCCGCCGCGGCCATGACGTCCATCACCATGAAGGGGGGAACATCACTGCGGCGGGAGGGCTCGAGCCATTGCCCCAACCGGTTCCTCAATGTCGCGTCGTGCATCGATTTCTGCTATTCGCTGGCGAACCGACCGTCCGGTCCGAAAAACGGGGCGCTTGCGCCCCAGACTGGCCGCATTGTACGGCTCATAAAGGGCACGGCTTACAAGGGCATATCGCGTATCCGGTCCGCCGCCAATCGCCAAACCAATCACGCAACTGCTTGACCAAGACCGTTTGACCAAGACCGCTTGATGTTGCTCCAGATCGCATTGCGCCGGAAGGCCTCCGCCCTCACCGCCCTCGTGACGGCCGCCGCCATCGCGCTGACGCCATTCTCGTCTGCGCGGGCGCGGGCCAAGGGACCGCCGGTCCTGCGCGACACAGAGACCGAGCAGTTGCTGCGCGAATATACGCGCCCGATCCTCCGCGTCGCGGGTCTGGAGAAGCAGAACATCCAGATGGTGATCATCAACGACAGCTCGTTCAACGCGTTCGTCGCGGACGGCCGCCGCATCTTCGTCAATTGGGGCGCGATCCTGCAGTCGGAGACGCCGAACCAGATCATCGGCGTGCTCGCGCACGAGACCGGCCATCTGGCCGGCGGCCATCTCTCCAAGCTGCGCGAGCAGCTCGCCGCCGCCCAGACCCAGATGATCATCGCGATGCTGCTGGGTGCCGGCGCCATCGCAGCCGGCAGCGCGCAGCGCAGCGGCGCCGGCAACAATGGGCTCGCCAATGCCGGCGCGGCCGCCATTGCAGCTCCGCAGGAGATGATCCGCCGCACGCTGTTGTCCTACCAGCGCCAGCAGGAGGAGAACGCCGACCGCGCCGGCGTGAAATTCCTCACGGCGACCCAGCAATCGCCGAGGGGCATGTACGAGACGTTCAAGCGCTTCACCAGCGAGAGCCTGTTCGCGGCCCGCGGCGCCGATCCCTATCTCCAGTCGCATCCGATGCCGGCCGAGCGCGTCGCCGCGCTTCAGGAGCTCGCCAGCTCCAGCCCGTACTGGACCAAGAAGGACGATCCCGCGCTGCAGCTCCGGCACGACATGGTCCGCGCCAAGATTTCCGCCTTCATGGAGCGGCCGGAGACGGTGTACCGCCGCTATCCGCAGACCAACGACAGCCTGCCAGCGCGCTATGCCCGTGCGATCAGCACCTATCTGCACGGGGATCTGCGCAGCGCCCTCGCCCAGATCGACGCACTGATCCAGGTGCAGCCGAACAACCCCTACTTCTACGAGGTGCGCGGCCAGGCGCTTCTGGAGAGCGGCAAGCCGGCCGAGGCCATCGCTCCCCTGCGCAAGGCGGCGCAGCTTTCGAACAATGCCCCCCTCATCGAGATGTTACTTGGGCAGGCTCTGGTTGGAACCGATAATAGGGCCTACACCGACGATGCCGTCCGGATTCTCCGTGCCGCGGTCGCACGAGAGCCAGAGGCGGCGCTCGGCTATACCCAGCTCGCGATGGCCTATGGCCGGAAGGGAGACTATGCCGAGGCGGATCTCGCCTCCGCCCAGGCCGCTTACCTGCGCGGCGACAACAAGACTGCCCGCGAGCTTGCTACGCGCGCGAAAACCCGTTTCGCCGTCGGCACGCCCGGATGGGTCAAGGCCGACGACATCGTGGCGGCAAAGCCGCCGCGCAACTGACGTAACGTAACCGACGCCCCTACACGACGTCACGACATCGAGCTTGAGTTCGCGACGTTTTATCGACACCTGCTTTGGATAGAGGATTTGCCCATGCTTTCGCTGCGCCTGCTTGCTCCCGCGCTGTTCGCGCTCGCCATGTTCGGCGCATCCGCCCCTGCGTCGGCCGACAGCTTCTCCGATGCGCAGCGCACCGACATCGAGAAGATCGTCAAGAACTATCTCGTCAGCCATCCCGAGGTGCTGGAGGAGGCCATGGCCGAGCTCAGCAAGCGCCAGACGGCGGCCGAGACGCGGAAGCACGAGGCCAGCATCGCGCAGCACGCGGACGCGATCTTCAACTCGCCGCGCCAGGTCGTGCTCGGCAACAAGGACGGCGACGTCACCTTCGTCGAGTTCTTCGATTACAATTGCGGCTACTGCAAGCGCGCCATGGGCGACATGCTCGACATCATGAAGAGCGACCCGAAGCTGAAGGTCGTGCTGAAGGAGTTTCCGGTGCTGAGCCAGGGTTCGGTCGAAGCGGCCCAGGTTGGGGTCGCCGTGCGCATGCAGGATCCCACGGGCAAGAAGTATCTCGACTTCCACCAGAGGCTGCTGAACGGCCGCGGTGCCGCGGACAAGGCGCGCGCGATCCAGGCGGCCAAGGAAGCCGGCCTCGACACCGCGAGAATCGAGAAGGATATCGCCAGCCCCGAGGTCCGCGCCACCATCGAGGAGAACTTCAAGCTCGCCGAAGCGATGGGCATGAACGGCACGCCCAGCTACGTGATCGGCAAGCAGATCGTAATCGGCGCCGTCGGTGTCGAAGCCCTCAAGGAAAAGATCAGCATCGCACGCTGCGGAAAGGCGACTTGCTGATCGCACGTTGTAGGATTACCGAGAACATCGAAGGCCGGCAGAAAAGCCGGCCTTTTTCTTTCGCCGAAGGCTGGCCACTTCGTGCAAAGTCATTCATCTGGCGTTCAACAAACAAATGCCGCGGAACAGCCGAAGTTCCGGAACAACTCAAATCTCCTTTCGTTGTCGGCGCGGGCAATGACGCGAATGAACACGTGAGGAGAATTTCGATGTTGAACCGCTTTATGATCTCGGTTGCCGCGGCCGCACTCGTTGCGGGCACCGGCCTGGCGAATGCACAGGGCACCATGGGCCGCGACAGCGGTGGCGGCGCCGGCGGCGCACAGATGCAGCAGTCGCAGCCCTCCGGCGGCGGCGCCGAGCGCGGCGGCTCGATGGGCCGCGACTCCATGAACCACGACAAGGGGACTGTCGGCCAGTCCGGCGGCTCCGACACCATGAAGTCCGGTCGGGCTTCGGAGGACAAGTCCGGCGCGACGAACAAGAACGCGGCCGACGACAAGTCGGGCACCAAGGGCCAGCGCACCGACGACCGTGCACAGGGCCAGACGGACAAGTCGCAGCAGGACAAGTCCAAGAGCATGAGCCAGGACACCAGCAAGTCCGGCAGCAAGGACCAGAAGGACATGAAGGCTGAGGGCAGCAAGAGCGGCGCCTCGACCAACAACGCCGAGACCCGCCAGGGCACCGGTGCGAGCACCAACCAGAATGCGCAGGGTCAGGGCTCGTCCTCGACCACGGTCGGCCAGGCCGGCGCCGCTGCCAAGCTCTCGACCGAGCAGCGGACCCAGATCACCTCGGTCATCCGCGAGCAGCGCGTCGCTCCGGTGACGAACGTGAACTTCTCGATCTCGGTCGGCACCCGCATTCCGCGGGAGGGCATCACCCTTCACTCCCTGCCGTCCCGGGTCGTGACGATCTATCCGGAGTGGCGGAGCTACAAGTACGTCCTGGTCCGGGAAGAGATCGTGATCATCAATCCGGATACCTACGAGATCGTGGCCGTCCTGAACGTCTAAGGGCGCATACCGGCAGCCTCAGGGGGCGGGCAGCAATGCCCGCCCCCTTTGCGTTCGGCCGACATCCACGTTTTCGACTGGTTAACAAGCAATTTCCGTGGCTTCCGCACAAGTTTTTGCGCACCGGATGAGGCGCCTGATCCCTCCCCTGAGGCCCTTCAAGGCTTCCCCTCACGCGCTTTGTTACCTATAACCCGCCACGCCGAAGCACCTCCGCCGGGATTGGAATGGCCGAACCTGCAACCGACACGATCCTCGTCCTGAACGGGCCGAACCTCAACATGCTGGGGACGCGCGAGCCCGAAAAATACGGCCATGCGACACTGGCGGACGTCGAGGCGCTGTGCCGGGACGCGGCGGCGAGCTTCGGTCTCAAGGCCGACTGCCGGCAGTCCAACCGCGAAGGCGAGCTGATCGACTTCATCCACGAGGCGCACCGGCGCAAGATGAAGGGCATCATCATCAATGCCGGCGGCTATTCACACACCTCGATCGCACTGCACGATGCTCTGCTCGCGGTGCAGATTCCGGCGGTCGAGGTGCATGTGACCAACATCCACGCCCGCGAGAGCTTTCGTCACCATTCCTACACCGCGCGCGCGGCCTTCGCATCGCTGTGCGGTTTCGGCATCGAAGGCTACCGCCTCGCCATCCAGGGCCTTGCCGCCAAGCTCGGCATCAAGCCCAACGCCTGACGCCCCCTTCCAACAGAACATTCGGATCAAACAACATGGCGCGCCAGCCAGACGACAAAGCAGCCGCAAAGTTTTCCAGCGAGGATTCCGCGCTCGTCCGCGAGCTGGCCCTGCTGCTCGATGAGACAAGCCTGACCGAGATCGAGATCGAACGGGCGGGCCTGCGCCTGCGCGTCGCGCGCAACATCAGCGTTGCCGCGACCATGCCGATGCCGATGGCACCCGCTCCCGCCGCCGTTCCGGTGCCAGCAAGCGCCGCCGCGTCCGCCCCAGCCGCCTCCGATCTGTCGAAGCATCCCGGCGCCGTGACTTCGCCGATGGTCGGCACCGCCTATTGGGCGCCGGAGCCGGGCGCAAAACCGTTCATCGATGTCGGCACCAAGGTCTCGGTCGGCCAGACGCTGCTGATCATCGAAGCCATGAAGACCATGAACCAGATCCCATCGCCACGCGCCGGCACGGTGACGCAGATCCTGGTCGAGGACGGCCAGCCGGTCGAGTACGGCGAGCCGCTGGTGATTATTGAGTGACGCGAACGGGGAATAGCGAATAGCGAATGGCGTCAGCCTTCCCTACTCGCCGTTCGCCACTCGCCATTCGCTGCAGGACAATATGTTCGACAAGATCCTCATAGCCAATCGCGGCGAGATCGCGCTTCGTATCCTCAGGGCCTGCAAGGAGCTCGGGATCGCGACCGTCGCGGTGCACTCCACCGCCGACGCCGATGCCATGCATGTGCGCCTGTCGGACGAGAGCGTCTGCATCGGGCCGCCGCCCTCCAAGGACAGCTATCTCAACGTGCCCGCGCTGCTCGCGGCCTGCGAGATCACCGGGGCGGACGCAGTGCATCCCGGCTACGGCTTCCTCTCCGAGAACGCCCGCTTTGCGGAAATTCTCACAGAGCACAATCTGCATTTCATCGGCCCGAAGGCCGAGCACATCCGCCTGATGGGCGACAAGATCGAAGCCAAGAAGACTGCCAAGCGCCTCGGCATCCCCGTGGTGCCCGGCTCCGAGGGCGCTGTCGGTCCCAATGACGATGCGATGGCGATCGCCAGGGAGATCGGCTTCCCGGTGCTGGTCAAGGCGGCCGCCGGCGGCGGCGGCCGCGGCATGAAGGTCGCGCACAGTGAGGCCGACCTCCAGCTCGCGCTGTCGACCGCGGCCAACGAGGCCAAGTCCGCCTTTGGCGATGCCTCCGTCTACCTGGAAAAATACCTCCAGAAGCCGCGCCACATCGAGATCCAGATCCTCGGCGACGGCCGCGGCGGCGCGATCCATCTCGGCGAACGCGACTGCTCGCTGCAGCGCCGGCACCAGAAGGTCTGGGAGGAAGGTCCATCGCCCGTATTGGCCGCCGCCGCGCGGGCCAGGATCGGCGAGACCTGCGCCAAAGCGATGCGCGAGATGAAATATCTCGGCGTCGGCACCATCGAGTTCCTGTACGAGGACGGCGAGTTCTACTTCATCGAGATGAACACCCGAATCCAGGTGGAGCATCCCGTCACCGAGAGCATCACGGACATCGACCTCGTGCTGGAGCAGATCCGCATCGCCGCGGGCGGCGACCTGCCGGCCAGGCAGGACGAGGTCCAGGTCATCGGCCACGCGATCGAGTGCCGCATCAACGCCGAGAACCCGCAGACCTTCCGCCCCTCACCAGGGCGCATCCTGCAATATCATCCGCCCGGCGGCCTCGGCGTCCGGATCGATTCCGCGGTCTATCAGGGCTACACGATCCCGCCCTATTACGACTCCCTGGTCGGCAAGCTGATCGTGCATGGCAAGACCCGCGCCGAATGCCTGATGCGGCTGCGCCGGGCGCTGGACGAGATGGTGGTGGAGGGCATCGAGACCACGCTGCCGCTGTTCCGCGCCCTGGTCCGTGAAGCCGACATCATCAACGGCGACTACCACATCCACTGGCTGGAGCAATATCTCGCCGGAAAGATGGAACCCGCCCAGAGATAATTCTCCTCCCGAGGAACTATTAGGGCCCAATCGCGTTCTGGACGGTTGGGCAGTTCCAAGGGGGCGTTTTGAATTCCACTGAACTTACAGGTGACCTGTCGTGACGGCTGAGGCCCAGCGACGGCGGGCGTTTTGGCAGGTCCTGCTGTTTTCGGCGGGCCTTTTGGTGCTGACCGCGATCAGCGCCGGCTCGGTCTACTTGGTCAACAAGGCCCGGCAGGACGCCGAATGGGTGGTTCACACGATCGAGGCGCAGAACCAGATCAACGCTCTGCTGCTCGAAATCCGGCGTGCCGAGAGCACCGCCCGCGGCTACCTGCTGACGCAAGCGACGGACTTCAAGGCCGACCATGAGAAAGCCGTGGCGGCAATCATCCCGGCGCTCGACAGGCTCACGCGTCTGACCGGCGACAACCCTGCACAACGTGCGAACATCGAGAAGTTGAGCGCGGCGATCGAGACCCGGCTCGGCCAGTTCGCTCAGGAGATGGATTTCATAAGTCAGGGTCATCCGGACAAGGCAGCAGCGGTGGTCCGCGAGGTCGGCTCCACCGATACCACTGCCGCGATTGCCAAAGTCGCGACGGCAATGATTCGGGAAGAGGAACGGCTGTTCCGGCTAAGAACGGTGAACTCCGACCGCAGCCAGACTCTGGCCGCATCGATGACCGGCATCGGCTCCGGGCTCGTCGTGGTGTTGGCGCTGATCTCCATCTGGCTGGTGCGCCGCTCGGCGCTCGCCCGTGACGAGGCCGAAGCACGCTTGCGCGATGCCAATGTCAATCTGGAGGCCGTGGTCGACGAGCGCACCGCCGACCTGCGCGAAGCCAACAACGAGATCCAGCGCTTTGCCTATATCGTCAGCCACGACCTGCGCTCGCCGCTCGTCAACATCATGGGCTTCACCAGCGAGCTCGAGGAGCTCGGCGGCGACATCTTCCGCCGTATCAGCAGCCTCGCCCGCGCTCGTGGGGATGGGACGCCGCCGGCGCCCGCAGGGCCCGGTGAGATCGCGCTCGAAGGCGCCGACAAGCAGCTCTCGGAGGATTTTTCCGAAGCGCTCGGCTTCATCAAGTCGTCGATCGCCAAGATGGACCGCCTGATTTCGGCCATCCTCAACCTCACCCGCGAGGGCCGGCGCGAATTCCAGCCGGTGAAGATCGACACACGCGAGCTGATCGCGGCCATCGTCTCGACAGTGGCGCACCAGGCGGCGGAGGCCCGGGCCGAGATTCACCTCGAGCCTCTGCCGGACATCGTGAGCGATCGTCTCGCGCTCGAGCAGATCTTCTCCAATCTGATCGACAACGCGGTCAAATATCTCAAGCCGGGCGTGCCCGGCGAGATCAGAATCAGCGGGCGGACCAAGCTCGGTTACGCTATCTTCGAGATCAGCGACAACGGCCGCGGGATCGATCCGAGGGATCACCAGCGGATATTCGACCTGTTCCGCCGTGCGGGAACCCAGGACAAGCCCGGCCAGGGCATCGGGCTTGCGCATGTGCGTGCACTTGTGCGTCGCCTCGGCGGCACCATGTCGGTATCATCGGAACTGAACGCGGGCAGCACCTTCACCATCACCCTGCCCATCGCCTGGAATGTGAACAACCGGAACGCAGATCGATGACCCAGCCTGTCACCATCATCATGATCGAGGACGACGAGGGCCATGCCCGCCTGATCGAGCGCAATATCCGCCGCTCGGGCGTCAACAACGAAATCGTCTCGTTCGCCAACGGCACCGACGCGATGCTGCACCTGTTCGGCGCCGACGGTTCCGGGCTCGTGCAGAAGGGCAATGCGCTCCTGATCCTGCTGGACCTCAATCTGCCAGACATGACCGGGATCGACATCCTGAGGCAGATCAAGGAGAACAAATATCTGAAGGCCTCGCCCGTGGTGGTGCTGACCACCACCGACGATTCCCAGGAGATCAAGCGTTGCTACGAGCTCGGCTGCAACGTCTACATCACCAAACCGGTCAACTACGAGAATTTCGCCAATGCCATCCGGCAGCTCGGCCTGTTCTTCTCGGTCATCCAGGTCCCGCCAGCCGCCACATGAACCAGCGCACGCCGACACTTCTCTACATCGATGACGACGACGCGCTGGCGCGCCTGGTCGATCGCGGCCTGACGCGGCGCGGCTACAGGGTCGTCCATGCCGCGAGCGGCGAGGAAGGCCTCGAGCGCATCCGCCGCGCCGGCGCTCAAGGCGGCATTGAAGACAGCATCGATGTCGTGGCACTCGACCAGTACATGCCGGGCCTCGACGGGCTGGAAACGCTCGAGCAGATCATGGCGATCCCGGACGCGCCGCCGGTCGTATTCGTCACGGCGTCGCAGGATTCCAGCATCGCGGTGACTGCACTGAAGGCCGGGGCGGCCGACTATCTGGTCAAGGACGTCCATGGCGATTTCATCCCGCTGCTGCATGTCGCCGCCGACGGCGCGCTGCGCCAGGCCGAATTGCAGAGGGCGCGCGAGGAAGCCGAGGCCGAGATCCACGCCTCGCGCGACCGCTACGCGGCGCTTGCCGCCGAACGCGAGCTTCTGCTGCGCGAGGTCAACCACCGCGTCGGCAACTCGCTTCAGATCATCGCCTCGTTGCTGCACCTTCAGGCAAGCTCCGCCGCGCAGGACGAGGTCAAGGCGGCGCTGACCAATGCGATGGGCCGCGTTGCCGCCGTCGCGCAAGTGCACCGCCGCCTCTACACCTCGCAGGACCTGAAGAGCGTGGTCCTGAACCAGTATCTGGACTCGCTGCTCGAGGATCTCCGCCGCTCCGCCGAGGGCAACCGGATGTCGCGCCTGACGTTGAAGGCCGAGCCGATCGAGATCGATCCGGATCGCGCGGTCGCCGTCGGCATCATCGTCAACGAGCTGGTGATGAACGCGGTCAAGTACGCCTATCCGGACGGCGCCGGCCCCATCCATGTCGAGCTGATCTCGCGGGGCGACGATCTCCAGCTCTCGATCTCCGACGACGGCGTGGGCGACAACGTCAAGGCCGATCCGCGTTCCACCGGCATGGGTCAGCGCATCGTCGCGGCCATGGCTTCCAAGCTCGACGCCACGGTCGAACGCGATCCCGCGCATTCCGGAACCCGGATCGTGCTGAAATTCGGCCGCGTGCCCGCAGTCCCCGGCAAGACCAGCACCGCCGCCGCAAGCTGACCTCGCGCCCTGCCGCGCCACCCATCGCAACCGCAATGCGATCCTGCTATGATGGCGCATGACTTCGCGCGACTCCGCCCCGTCTGAAATCACGCCGGCCGTGCTGCTGCGCGCTTATGCCTGCGGCATCTTTCCGATGGCGGAAAGCGCCGACGATCCGACCCTGTTCTGGGTCGAGCCGGAGTTGCGTGGCGTCATCCCGCTCGACGGATTTCGCGTCGCCTCGCGGCTGGCGCGCACGGTGCGCTCCGATTCGTTTCGCGTCACCGTCAACACTGCGTTCAAGGCGACGGTCGCCGGCTGCGCCGCGCCGCAGGCCGGGCGCGAGGACACCTGGATCAACAAGCGCATCCGCGACCTCTATGGCGGCCTCTTCGAGCTCGGCCATTGCCACAGCGTCGAGGCCTGGCAGGGCGACGATCTCGTCGGGGGGCTCTACGGCGTCAGCCTGGGACGTGCCTTCTTCGGCGAGAGCATGTTCCACACGGCGCGCGACGCCTCGAAAGTGGCGCTGGTGCATCTGGTCGCGCGGCTCATTTGCGGCGGCTTCGAGCTGCTCGACACCCAATACGTCACCGAGCATCTGAAGAGCTTCGGCGCAGTCGAGATTTCGCGGCGGCGCTACACCGCGCTGCTCGACAAGGCGCTCGCGGGCGAGCCTGGCGATTTCCTGAGACTCTCCGCCGGCGAGCCGATCCCCGGCGCACGCGCGCTCGAGATCATCGCCTCGCGGCAATGATCGACAGCTGGGGTTAGCGCCCGAACCCGGGGATACCGAACAGACCTGGCCGTTGCTCCGGCGGCGGAGGCGGCGGCGGTGCCGGTTGCTGCTGCTGGATCGGCGGCAGCGGCTGCGGCGCACGCTGCTGTGCCTGCTTGGGCGCGGCCTTCTTCTGTGCGGGCGGCGGAGGTGCCGGCTTGGCCGCCGGGTCCGGTGCCGCAGTCGCGACGGTCTGCTGCGGCTCTTTGCAGTCGGTCAGCCAGATGTCGTAGATCGGATGCTCGACGCCGTGCAGGCCCGGGCTCGCCGCGAACATCCAGCCCGAGAAGATGCGCTTCACCTCGCCCTGCAAGGTGATCTCGTCGACTTCGACGAAGGCGTCGGTGTTGGCGGCCTCCGTGGCCGGACGCGTATAGCAGGCGTCGGTCTTGACCCTGAGCGCACCGAATTGGACCGTCTCGCCGATCTCCTCGTCGAAATTGATGATGCGCCCGGTGATCTTGTCGAGGCCCGAAAAGGTCGCCTTCTTGTTCGCGATCTTCTGGGCCGGCGGCTCGGTAACGACCTCGTCGCCCGGCTGCAGGCTCGCCGGCGTCTGCGGGACAGTGCCCGGCGCGCCCTTCTGCTGGGGCTGGCGCTGACCGGGGACGCCTTGCGGACCGGACGGGGTGATCGCCGCGGAAGGCGGCTGGTTCGGCGGCGCGAGGGTGGAGCCCGGCGGCGGTGCCAGCGGCTGGCTCTCGACCGGCCCCGGCATCACGTTACCTTGGCGGCCCGGGGGCAGCGGCATCGGGCGCGACGGCAGCACACGGCCCTGCGGCGGCAGTTCCGGCACCTCCTCGTCGTCCTCTGGGATCTGCTGCGGCTGGCCGCGCGGAATGCTGCCCGGCGGCCGTAGCGGCGGCGGGTCGGAGAAAATCGTGCCGATCTGCGCCTGAGCCGGCGTCGCGACCGTGAGTGCGGTGGCGGCCAGCAGTGCCGCAAGGCCTGTCAGGGTAAAGGTTCGAAACATCTCGCGCGGCTTCAACAGCGAATCGGGCTTGTTGGACATTCTACAGAGGATACCGCCGCTCGCAGGCCTCCGGTTAACACGCCGAATACGGCGGGGAAAGGGCGGCATCCCTGCCCTTCCCCGGCGCGGTCTGGCCAGGCCAGCCGCCGGATGGGATAGTCATGAGCCCCTCACCAGGCCAGGGCGGGCGTCGCCCGAAAATGACACCCAATGATAACTGGAAACTCCGAGGTCCCCGTTCATGCCCGTTGTGCTCGATCCCGATGCCGCTGCCGTCTACAAGGCATTCCAGGAGGCCGGCCGCCCTGCCTACGAGACGCTGACAGCTCCGGAAGCACGCGCCTATTATTCGCAGGCCCGCTTTGCCACCAACCCTGACGCGCCGGAGCTCGCCCGCGTCGCACCGCTGGCGATCCCGGCGCCGCACGGCGTGATCCCCGCCCGCCTCTACGTGCCCAAAGAACCGCGCCAGCGCGACGGCCTGTCGCCGGCGCTGGTATTCTTCCATGGCGGCGGCTGGGTGATCGGCGACCTCGACTCTCACGATGTCGTCTGCCGCCAGCTTGCGGTCGAAGGTGCGCTGATCGTGATCTCGATCGACTATCGGCTTGCGCCCGAGCACAAATTTCCCGCTGCCGCAGAGGACGCCGTCGCCGCAACGCAATGGGTCGCTGGGAACGCGCGCGAGCTCGGCATCGACGCCTCGCGCCTCTCGATCGGCGGCGACAGCGCCGGCGGCAATCTCACCGCGGTCGTGGCACTCGCGGCGCGCGATGCCGGCGGCCCTGCGCTCGCAGGCCAGGTGTTGATCTATCCGGCGACCGATTTCGCCATGACGCACGGCTCCCACAGCGAGCCCGAGACCAGCGTGCTCCTGACCCACTCGGTGATCCGCTGGTTCCGCGATCACTATCTCAACAGCGCGGCCGACATCCACGACTGGCGCGCCTCGCCGGCGCGCGCGCAAAACCTTGCCGGCCTGCCGCCGGCCTATGTGCTGACCGCCGGTGCCGATCCCCTGCGTGACGAAGGCGACGAATACGCCGACCGCCTCAGGCAGGCCGGCGTGCCCGTGACGACCAAGCACTATCCCGGCCAATTCCACGGCTTCTTCACGATGGGCAAGCTGCTGGCAAAGGCCAATGTTGCTGTCGGCGAGATCGGCGCCTGGCTGAAAGGATTGGGCTGACAGCAGTCCCCTCCCACATGAGCGCAGCAACCTGCGGGACCGCTCTTACCGCGGCAATAGCTTCTTCCGGATATCGCCGCGCTCATTCGGGCTACGGGTTGGACTGATGCCACACTCAAGATGACTTCCGTTCTCCAATCCATCTTCGCTCTTCCCCTGCGCGGCCTGACATGGCTCGGCGGCCAGGGCACCCGTGCGGTGGCCGCCGTGGCGTTCATCGCAGTCGCGGTGCCGCCACTTGGGGCGTTGCTGCGCCCTTACGTCACCGAGGCGATTGTCCTTCTGCTCTGCATCTCCTTCATGCGCGTCGATTTCGCCGCGCTGCACGGCCATCTCCGCAGGCCGGCGCTGGTCGTAACGGCTACGGCCTGGACGATGATCGGTGTTCCGCTGATCGTCGGGCTGATCACCCATGCAATGGGACTGACGAGCCACTCCCCCGGCCTTGCTCTTGCGCTGATGCTCCAGGGCATGGCCTCGCCGATGATGGCCTCGCCGGCACTCGCCGCGCTGATGGGGCTCGATGCCACCTTGGTGCTGGTCACGCTGGTGACATCGACTGCGCTCGTTCCCTTCACCGCTTCACTGTTTGCAGCCCTGTTTCTCGACGGAATGCTCAGCATCTCGCCGCTGACGCTCGGCCTCAAGCTCCTCGGCATCCTCGCCGCATCGCTGCTGGCCGCGACCGTCACCCGCTGGGTCTTTGGCGCGGAGGCGATTCAGCGCGCGAAACGGCCGATCGACGGCTTCAACATCATCATCCTCTTTGTGTTCGCCTCCGCGGTGATGGGCGACGTCGCCGGCGCCTTGGTAAGCCAGCCGCTGTTCACCATGGGCCTCGCGCTGCTGTCCTTCGCGATCTATTTCACCCTGCTCGCCATCACCGCGCTGCTGTTCCGCCGCATTGGGTATGAGCGCGCGCTGGCGCTCGGGCTGATGGTCTCACAGCGCAATCTCGGATTGATGCTGGCGGCGACGGCCGGCGCATTGCCGCCTAGCACCTGGCTTTATTTCGCGATGACACAGTTCCCGATCCACCTTGCGCCGTACATGCTGATGCCGATCGCAAGGCGACTGACTGCGGACGTAGACGCGCTCAACGGGACGACCAAGGCTGACGCTCGCTCGTTCGCGTCGCACCGACGCAGGGGAGGAACATCAGTTCAGGACCCCGGTTGAAGCCTCTCACCGCAAGGAGGTTCGCGATGAAGTTTGTCATGATTCTGGTTATCGGCTCGCTCGCCATGGGCTCGGCAGCGAGGGCCGATCAACCCGGACCTGACTGGATGCCGATGGAGCAGGTGAAATCCAAGGTCATGGAGTCCGGCTATTCACAGGTCACCAAGCTTGAAGCCGACGACGGCCAGTGGGAAGGCGAAGGCGTCAAGAACGGCCAGAAAATGGAATTCCACGCCGATCCCAAGACCGGCGCCATCGTGCGCGAAAAGCCGGATAAGTGACCATCGCCTAGCCCGCTCCTGAGCGAAGCAGGCCTGGCCATTCCGCACGGAGCGCCAGTTCAGGAGTACAGGGCTGCTAGCCCGCGCGCGCCGCGCGCCGCAGCGCCTGCGGCGGCTGGCCGAAGGCGCGGATGAAGGCGCGCCGCATGCGCTCGGGATCGCGGAAGCCGGTCGTTTCCGCAACGAGCTCGATCGCCTCGCGTGAGGACTGGACGCGCTCCCGGGCGGCTTCGAGCCGCAATCGCTCGACCGCCTTGGATGGTGTCGTGCCGGTCTCGGCGGCAAAGGCGCGGGCGAAGTGCCGCGCGCTCATGCCGGCGCGGTCGGCGAGATCTTCCACCGTCAAAGGCGCATCGAGGTTTTCGCGCGCCCAGGACAATAGCGGGCCGAAGCGCCCGCTCGGCGTCTTCAGCTCCAGGAGCGACGAAAATTGCGACTGGCCTCCGCTGCGGCGGTGGTACAACACGAGCTGGCGCGCGGTCTGTCGTGCGATCTCCTCGCCGTGGTCCTCAGTGATCATTGCGAGCGCGAGGTCTATGCCTGCGGTAATTCCCGCCGAGGTCCACACATTGCCGTCGCGGGTAAAGATCTGGTCCGGCTCGAACTTCACCTTGGGAAAGCGCGAGACGAAATCGCGCGTGCGCCCCCAATGCGTGGTGGCGTGGCGCCCGTCGAGCAGGCCTGCTTCGGCCAGCACGTAGGCGCCCGAGCAGACGCTCGCGACGCGTACGCCGCGCCTTGCGAGCCGTTGCACGAAAGCGCGCGTGGCGTCGCAGCGCGCGGCATCGGCCACCCCGGTCCCGCCCGCAACGACCAGCGTCGTGATCGTGCTGGCCGACTTGAGGTCACGCGCCATCATCTCGACTCCGGACGAACTGCGCACGAGTCCGGGCTTCGCCGCCAGCACGCGAATGAGAGGCGCCTTGCCGATGCAGCGCGCTGCGATCTCGAACGCCGAGATCGGGCCTGCCGCATCGAGCAGCTGGAAGTCGGGGAAGATCAGGATGCCGATCATAGGTTATGTCCGAAAGTGAGGGAATTACGCCATTCCGGACAGAAAGGCACCATGCCATCCTGGCCGCGTCAAGCTCGCAATTGAAGGACCCTGTCGATGTCGTCCCCGCTTCAGATTGGCCTCCTGGTGTTTCCGCGCGTCACCCAGCTCGATTTCACTGGTCCCTTGCAGGTGTTCGCCATGGTTCCCGACGCAAAACTGCACCTGATCTGGAAGCGGATTGAACCGGTGCCGAGCGACTCCGTGATGACGCTGACGCCGACAACGACCTTTGCGGATTGCCCCCAACTCGACGTGATCTGTGTGCCCGGCGGCCACGGCACCAACGACCTGCTCAACGATGAGGAAGTGCTCGATTTCCTGCGCCGGCAGGCTGATGGCGCCAAATACGTCACCTCGGTGTGCACGGGATCGCTGGCGCTCGGCGCCGCCGGCCTCTTGAAGGGCTACCGCGCCGCCACCCATTGGAGCGCAATGGACATGCTCGCCGAGTTCGGCGCGACGCCGACGAAGACACGCGTCTGCATCGACCGCAATCGCATCACTGGCGGCGGCGTCACCGCCGGGATCGATTTCGCGCTGACGCTGGTGTCGATCATGGTCAATCGCACCATGGCGGAAGCGATCCAGCTCCAGATGGAATACAATCCAGCCCCGCCATTCAATTCGGGTTCGCCCGACACCGCACCCGCCGAGGTGATGGCGTTGCTCGGAGCGCGCGGCGCGCAGAACCAGGCGCGGCGACTCGAGGCGGTCAAGCGGGCTGCCGAGCGCGTGATGTAGACTCGCTCTCGTGTCTGGCATGCGGTGCGGCGTGCAACCTTGGGGAACGAGCATGCAGGTCCTAAAAGAAAAAGGCCGCTCGGTTTCCCAAGCGGCCTTTCCTGTCTCACGGCGGCTGCACATTCACATCGGCGATTTCGGAGCTTCAAGACCGGGGGCCTATCTCCCGGTCGAGTCCTTCCTCGGCGGCCGCTGCATCTCGGGACAGTCGCGAGCTGTTACCCGAACCGAACGCGATGGTCTCCCATCTCCGCAAGATGGGATCATTGAGCTCCATCGCCCGCGTCAAAGCAACGCCGGCGCAAGCGGCATCCCCGCTGTTCCCATTGTCCACAGCGGCATGGCGCGGATGCATGTGCATCCGCTTCGGCACGATGGCGGTTTGCGGGTGGCTGAAAGCTAACCGGGCGTCCAGGGCTGGTAGTCGCCGGTTGCCTTCGGGCGCCGGCCGCTGGCAAGCGTCGAGCCGGAAGGACGATAGGCCTTCGCCGTGCCGGTGAGATTCGGCTGGTGCGGCTTTTCCCACTCGCGCGGCTGATAGTTGATCTCAGTCGGCGGCATGTCGACGACGTGATGAATCCAGCCGTGCCACGACGGCGGAATCCGGCTCGCTTCCGCGTAGCCGTTGTAAATCACCCAGCGCCGCTCGAAACCGAGCGCCGGATCGATGGCTCCGCCGCGGGTGCGGTAGTAGCGGTTGCCCTGCTCGTCCTCGCCGACCAGCTCTCCGTACCGCCTGGTCCAGAGTTGGGTGCCGAAGGTCTGGCCATTCCACCAGGTGAAGAACTTGAGGAAGAACTGTTTCATGCGGCAAGGGCCCTGCTTTCGTGGGGTCCTGATGCCATCCGGGCGACGAAATGTCCAGTTCGACAGGGCTCTCACGATGTGCCGCTGCGACAGGTATTGCCGCAAATCGGGCGCGATCCGTTCATGCCGGGTACAGCGGCTGCGCGCGAGGCTCAATTCCCGCGCAAACTGGCATGGTCCCAGGAACTCCTGCCCACTCATGGGGTTTGCTTGCGGGAAAGGAGTTAAACCATGAACACTTTGAAAGTTTTGAGTGCTGCCGCAGCGCTGGCGCTCGTTCTACCCATGACCTCTCCGAGCTTTGCGCAGGGGCTGAGCCCCGGCGGCGCTCGCGGTGGCGGCGGTGGCGGTGGCGGTGGCGGCGCATC